>ERZ857629.9-NODE-9-length-327999-cov-18.313544_pt1 | contig 327999 bp, 274 predicted proteins | sample MGYA00519700_ERZ857629 | MGnify/ENA primary metagenome ERZ857629 (study PRJEB31778, sample SAMEA3449351) | human gut metagenome | biome: human gut; feature: human-associated habitat; material: faeces | place: United Kingdom | collected 2010/2012 ... | reverse complement strand
GAATGCCTTTCGGCATGTGGACGATGTTTGCAGGCTCATTCCAAAAGCAGCTGACGGCTGTGTTTGGTTATGATTCCGATACAGCAAAAGGTATCGCAAAAAACGCAAAACCGAAATACAGGGAGATCATCGCAGACCTGCCGGAGTTTGAAAAGGCCGACCGGTTCAAGATGAACATTGTCAACTGTGCAATGCTCGGTGCATTTATTCTATCCATGCCAGAGCGCCCAAAGGTGGACAGACTGACAGATTACTACGCAAAATCCATGATGACAAAGCCGATGAAATGGTTCTGCCGCAAAAGCGGAAAGAGCAAATTCACCGAAAAGGACATTGCCGGTATGAAAGCCACCGCCGTGCTGAGAGCCGCTGACCGCAACCCGTATTCATGGAATATGGAGCTTTACGAATACCCCGACGACAGCGGCTACGAGGGACGCTTCACCAAATGCGGCATCTGTGTGCTGATGAAAAAGCTGGGGCTATATGACCTCACTCCCGCGCTGTGCCGTCTGGACTACACCATGAGCGAGGCGGGCGGCGCGACTGACTTTGTGCGGCAGTACACTCTCGCCACCGGCGGACCATACTGCGACTGCGGATATAAAAAGAAGGGCTTCGTAAAAGCCGGGACGGAGGCAGGACGATGAAGGAAACCTATCTCTCCCGTGATTTTCGGGAGACTGCGGCAAAATTTGCCGTCTCTGTCTCGCAATTAAAAAAAAGCAGGATTGTTTTAAAACAATCCTGCTTTTCTTGTCATAACCGAACAAAACAAAACAATACAATCCGAAAGTCCGTATTTAAATATTGATGTCGGGAAGTTCAATGGGTCCCGAGACGTCGGTTGTAGTCGGTTCAGAACTGATGGTAATAATATCAGCCGTGCAAAATTCCGTTATTTCAAATGACGGAGCAGAATACTCTTCTTTCATTCTTTTTTCTCCTTTTTTAAGTCCTGTAAGCTGCGGCGGATTTTCCGTATCGCATCATAGCCTGCGTTAAATCATCAAGAGCAGTACCCTTATATGCACTTGACTGCTGAATAACACTTGCGTATGATTCGACGCTGAAAAGCATTGTGTTGCTGCAAGGAACGCCGTTTTCATAAACCGTAAGCAAAAGCTTATCGCTCAGCTCATGTGCAAAAAGCTCATTACAATAAACATAATATGTGCCGTCACCGTTATTCACAAAATCATTTTTGTCATAGGTAAATTTTGTGTTCCTAAATGCGATTTCAACGGTCTTGTTTTCAACGTCCTTAGCGGAAAACTTAGCCCTGAGCATAATTGAATTGTTGAGCACCAAGCCGCAAGTATTCCATTGCGCCGTAGGACTGCTTATCGTTTTGTAATTTAAGTCACTGATATTCTTAAACTCCTCTGCCCCATTGCTGCCCCAGCTTTTTTGAACAGCGGTCAGCTCGGAATTAACAAGATTATCCGTCTTATACCCTACATATTTCTGTGCCATCGCACCGTAATTCAGCAAATCCACAAGCAGCGTGCGAAGCTTTGAGTATTCATCGCTGCTGTATCTGTTGAGCAATGTATAAGCGTACTCCTTGACGCTCAACGCCTTTTCGGGGCTTGTGTATTCCTCGTTTCCCTTTTTGGCGTGCAACACCGCAGTAACCTCATCATTCATAAGCTGCGGATTTATGCCCTTGTACGAGAATACGTAGTAATCCCCGTTCTGCTTATATTGTGTAGCCTTTTCTTCTTTTCCGTTACATTTAAATGTCATATAGAAATCATCGTAAGACGAAAGACTGCTTTTAGGTACTTTGAAATTCATTGTTATGCTGCTTTCGAGCGATATTGAAGCCTTGTCAATTGCAAGTGCGGGCTTTTCTTCCGGAGCAGCTTTGTTTTTGTAATAATATGTAACAACCGTACCGTCTGAAACAATCGGCTCATTCAAGCCGTCGGCCTTCACAAATTCATAACCGTAAAGCGATTTTGCCGGCGTCAAACCAAGCTTTGTGCCATACGGAACAGTAAATGTTCCTCCGGCAGTATTCGGTATTTCTGTGCCGTCTTCAAATTTATATTGGATTGAAACGGTTGTGTAACGCTGTGTTTCCGTATTATCGTCCGCTAAGATGTTACCGTTTTCGTCAAGCACCTGAAATGCCACGGTATCACCGTTCAAAAGCTGAGCGTCGGACGGAATTTGATAAATAAGCGAGCAGCTCTTCAGACCCGAATTAAAATCGCTTTTGATGTGGTCCAAAGCACCTATCGGCCAGAAATTCGCCTTATCATTCCAAACGGGAATGTCAAAGGTTTGAGTAGTCTGAAGCGGATTACCCGATGAATCGGTTGCCACGCTGCCGTCGGAATGCCTTATCCACATTTTGAACCTTATCTGCCTTGCTTGCTTATCCGAAACATTTTGAACGACAGTGCGCAGTTCGATTTTTTTACCGTTCATACCGGTATTAAATCTGCTTTTACCGTTACCGCTCAAAAGCCTGCCGCTGCGATTTGAAGTATAAGTATAGTACGAGCTTGTTTCAAGGTCCGTAAAATCAGATGGACTTGAGTAGGCTCCTGTGTACTCCTTAACCTCAGGCGTGGCAACATAGAGCTCTGCATCCTTGACAAGCTGAGACATTCTCTTGTAGCCCTGCAAGCGGCAAACCTCGCAAAACTGATAATTTGTATCTCTCATTATACACTCGTAGCTTGAGACAAGCATTTTTGAGCCGTAAGCATTGCGGCAGGTATAGGTGTTTCTGAAGCCTAAAAGCTGAGTCCATTTTATCTTTGCCGGGTCTTCAACCGAGGAGAGATTCAGGGACTTCAGCTCCTTATCCTCAAGTAAATATCCGGTGCCGTATTCATCGCCGAGGCCGAGCAAGCTATGCCCAAGCTCGTGTGCAAAGGTCTTAGGCGCACGATAGCTGTCTGACGGTGAAATAAAATAGTGGAAGCCGTATTCGCGATTGTTATAAGCACCGCCGAAATCGGATTTTGTATTTACAACCACGGCGAACTGCGCAATATAATTGTGAACATAGTAATACGGTTCATACTCGTTCCACTCGCCGTTAGGCTTCGTCGGAATCGTGTTCGGGTCGGTTGTTTTTTTGATATGAGCATCGTGAATTTTCTCTATAAACTCAGGCCCGATGCATCTTTCCAAAATATGGTTCTTCCATTGGCTTCCGTGGAGATTGTTAGAAATAACGGGAGAATTATAGCTGTCAACTATAACATCGAAGAAGGTGCTCCCTCCGTTATCAAATGTAGACTCTGAGGCTGTGCAGAGGGCGTAAACGTTAAATCTGTCGGCATAGCTGCGATACGGCTCGTATTTCATAGCCTCCTGCCAAAGTCGTTTTACATCATTGATAAATTTGCCCTGCTGACTTTTTGTATATCCCTCACCGCAAATGACGACAACCATATTTTCCGTGTCGCTGCGAGTCTTCTGAATAGTGTATACGGGAACGGTAGGATTAGAGTATTTTCCGTCAGCCGAATACCATGGACCGAGTGTGAGCTGAATGCTTTGCTCGGTGCTGACATTCCAATCGGGATTTGCCTCTTCCGCAGGCTCTGAAATTGTATAATCCGCCTCCTGCTTATTCGGAGCAGAGCCGACATAAGGATTGCCCTGAGTACCGCTGCCGGAGGTTGCGACAAAATACTCGGTATCGAGATAAAACGCAGGTCTTACACCCAAATCGGAATACCACGGAGCATATCTGCCCACCTCGCCCGACGAGCTGACATAACGCATATCATGATTACAGTCGGTAACCGGAGTGCGAAGCCAATAAGGCCAAGCCATACCGTTATTGTTGTATGCGACATAATAGCCTTTAAGATTTTTCCACACGGCGTTAGCCTGTTTCACATCGAGAAGGAACACCTTTTCGGTCGTGGTTTCGAAATATGAATCATCATAATTAGCCACAGCCTCCGAAATATCGGTGTAGTATAACAAATCGGAATTTGCGTCGCCCTCGACAATACCCTTATTGTATTCGGGATGAGAGACAAGAGAACGCTGGGTAACGGTTTTCATAGCGGCAATTTCCGACTTTGAAAATTCATTTAAAAAGCCTGCTTTATTATTATAGGCCCCAGTTCCGCTGACATAACCATCCTTCGGCGGGTTGCCGCAAAGCCAATCGACCTTACCTGCAGCCGCAGTTGAATTGAGCCAGGACCGCATATTGCTGTCTCTCCAATAATTTGAGCCGTAATCGTCACGCTTATAGCTTCTGCTGTGCGATTTCGAATTGCTGTTGTCGTTTGTCTTGGCATCATACGCAAGAGTGTCAACAATTCTGTCTGCAAGCATAAGCGGACCGTTATCGTCAATACTCACGCAGCGCCAAAGAATCGAGGCATTATTATATGTTCCCATTTTGACATAATCGCCCACTTTAATATCAGGCTTTGACGCCGCCTGAGCGAACATAGGCAGCAGCGAAACAGCCATGCACATCGTAAGCAATACTGCCGTCAGTTTTTTTACCATTAACTCAATCCTTTACCAAAGATATTTGCTTTCATTATACATGACTCTGCTATATGTGTCAACACAATTATCGTTAAACTTTTGTCAATTATGGCGGCTGCCTCTCATAACAAAATGCTTTCCGCAGAGTTAACACTCACGCTTTCCTTTTGCCGCTTATATATGATGTAAAAACGTTCGATTTGCCCTTAAATGCAAAAAAGCACCCTCCGCTTTCATTAAAAAGCAGAGAGTGCTTTACATGGTTAAAAACAATTTACTTGACCGCAAAGACCGCAAGCATCAGCTGCAAATTGAGCTGATAATTTTTTCCGCATCAAACGGCTCGCCGAAATGATTTTTATAATCCGAATTTAATATATATACCGTTACCTTATCGCTGCTTTCCGCTACGATACTGAAATATGACGAAGACTGCATTTCAAATTTGTCTGTGTAATTACAGTATTTATATCGGTAATCGCCCTCGGTTCCGTCTGTATATTTAATGTTTTTTCCGCCGACCGAGGTCTTCCTTAACAGTTCTTTTTCAAGCCTTTTCTTAATAAGCTTTCGCGAAGCCGCCGTTCCGCCGGTATACTCATATACGGTAGCTGTATAATAGTTATAGCTGCCGTCGCTTTTAGAATAATTATCAACAGTATAATAACCGCTTAAAAAGCCGTTTGAATACAGCTCATTATCCGAACGCTCAGCCTCGTAATCAGACAAATCGACAAAATTACCCAAGCTGTATTTACTCTCGGCGGCTTCTTTATAGCTGCTCGTCTTTTCGCTGCCAGAATTTACAAATACCGCGGCAAAAAACGACACGGAGAAAACCACGCAGAAGGCCGCTATACATAAGGAGCTTATCTTAAGCGCGGATTTTATTTTTGCGTCATTGACAAAAAAGTAAGCGATATAGCAAATTATTCCGGGTATCAAAATTATGCTCGGTATAATCAGTTCAAAGGTATCAACAACAATATATATCGGTGTTGTTGTTACTTGGCTTTTGACAAAAGCCCAAAGAAGCCCCAATGCCACCACTGCAATTAAAATGACGACGAGATTTTTAATCGATTTCTTTTTATCCATATTAACCCCCGCTTTTTACAAGTAACAGAATATGTGTTACTTCCGCAACATATTGTATGTATACAATATGCTATATTGTTTTTTTCGTTTTGTCAACAGCGGCTGCTTTTAAGAACGATAAAGGAAATTAAATGCACTTTACCGACAACCAAACACGGTATACTCTGCCGCTTTTATTACGGCTTGTTCACACACAACGAAAATACAAAAACAGGACATAGCTTTTGCTATGCCCTGTTTATTGGCGGAGAGTGAGGGACTCGGCTCACTTCGTTCGCCCTCGAGTTTGCTCCGCAAACTATCCTATTATAGACTTCTTTTGACAAGACTTCGTCTTGCAAAAGATTGTAAGGGTTCGAATCCCTTGCTGTCTTATCAACAAAAAAATAAAGGGTATAGCAAACGCTATACCCTTTATTCTTGGCGGAGAGTGAGGGATTCGAACCCTCGGTCCCGTTAGGGATTACCTGATTTCGAGTCAGGCCCGTTATGACCACTTCGATAACTCTCCGTATTCGATTTATTGAGCTCAACAAAGAGCTTATATATTTTACCAAACGTACATACCTTTGTCAAATGATTTATTCAAATATTTTAATTTATTGCAATCAATAAGGGTTTTGTGCCTACGCAAAACGGATTTGCATGGTAAAATCCGTCAATGTTTGCGCAAAAACGGCGATTACAGCATCATTTCAGATAAAAAGTCTTCTATCGGCACGGTAAAGGTAAAGGTGAATGATTTTATACGAATGCATTATTGCATTCCGTATTTTGTCTTAATTCGTTCAAGAACCGAGCCTATAGGCTTTGCAAGCACTATTATAAACGCAACATTGGAAACTGCATAGGTAAGCGTAACGGGCACAGCCGACGTAACAGCGGCAATATACCGCGTCAGATTAAACGTGCCGTCATACCAAAGGGTTGTATAAATATCCATAAGCAAAGAATACAGCACTCCCGAAACGGCACTGTAAATTATTCTGAACACAAGACTCTTTTTAAGCTGCGGAGCGAAAACTCCGGCTATAAGCCCGACTATACCCCACGAAAACATCTGGAACGGTGTCCATGGACCCTGCCCAAAATAAAAATTCGATATTACGGCGGTCAGCGCACCCGTCATAAAGCCTGCCTGTGGGCCGAAATACATCGCTGTTATTATAACGAGTGCCGTCACCGGTTTTACGCTGGGTGCCCACGCAAAAATAAGTCTGCCGACTGCCGACAACGCGACCATAACAGCTATTAAAATCATTTCCTTTGTACCGCTTTTTCCCTTTTCAAAGGCGAGAAAAAACGGAACGCACGACAACACGGCAACGCAAAGCGATATCCACGCATACTGTTTATCTTTAAACACTGTGGCACCGAGCAAAACCGCCGCAGGCACCAAAATGCACGGAAAAATATACGAAAGCCATTTTTTAACCATTATCTTCTCCGTTTCCGCGGCAGCACTCAGCCGCCTCTTCACTCGTTATCGCTGTGGGACAAAGCGGACGGGCTATGCGGTTCGCCGCCGTCGTATAAAAATTATTTTCTGCGAAAAACGAATTCGGCGCATCGGAAGAAACGATTTCGCCGTCAAAGAACAGCGCGCACCTATCAGCACCGACAGCGGCAAACTCAACATCGTGAGTTACCATAACAACCGTTATTCCGTCCGATTTAAGCTTCTTCAATACATTCAAAAGCGAGGACTTTGAAAAGGCGTCAAGTCCCTTTGTCGGTTCGTCCAAAAGCAGTATTGTAGGCTCTGAAAGCAATATTTTCGCAAGGGCGCATTTTTGCTGTTCACCGCCGCTGAGGTCATAAGGATGCTTCGTAAGCAAATCCGTTATACCGAGTTTTTCGGAAATATCGCGTATTTTTTCTTCGCGCTCTTCTTTTTTATACTCCATCGCCTTGAGCATTTCTTCGAGATCACCCGAAACGGTGTCCTTTAAAAATACCGTCTGCGGATTTTGCGGCAGATATGCAAGCTTCTTTCGGTACAGCGAATTGCCCTTATAATCCTTGATTTTTTTGCCGTCTATCTTTATTTTGCCGCGGTACGGCTTATTAAGACCCGAAATAACATTCAGCATTGTCGTTTTTCCCGTGCCGTTGCCGCCGAGAATACAAATTGTCTCGCCGCGATCCGCTTTAAGATTTACGCCGCGCAGAATGTCGGGCAAATCTCTTTCATATCTGAACCAAACATTTTTAAGCTCGATTGCCGTATCGGTTTTATCGGAATATTCTGATTTATCACCGTCGGAAAAGTCTATATTCCTTTTGAAATTGCGTCTGAAAAACTCCTGCCCCTCTTTAACCGTAAGCGGGCAGACTTCGTCCGACGAGAGCAGATTGTAAAGCCTTACGGCACTCGGAAGACCCTTGAGCATAGGATGCTCGGGATTTATTATTTTAAGATTTTTGCCGACGGCACGCGGTGAATCATATAAAAGCACGCAGCCGTTTTCCATAAGCAAAACCTTGTCGGCTATCGGGAAAACGTCCTCAAGACGGTGCTCTACCAAAAGCACGGTAATACCGAATTCGGTATTCAGCTTCTTAAGCGTCGCTATAAAATCAGCCGCGGCTATGGGGTCAAGCTGACTTGTGGGCTCATCTAAGATAAGCACCTTGGGCTGCATTACCATAACCGACGCAAGATTTAAAAGCTGCTTCTGGCCGCCCGAAAGCTCGTCTGTTTTTTTGCGGAACCAATCCTGTATGCCGAAATAGCTCGCCATCTCGCCCACTCTGCGGCGAATTACGTTTTGCGGCACACCGAGATTTTCAAGCCCGAACGACAGCTCGTGCCAAACCTTGTCAGTAACTATCTGATTATCGGGATTTTGCCCGACAAACCCTATGGCACATGCACTCTCGCGAAGGCTGAGTGAATCGATGCTTTTCCCGTTATAGAGTATCTCGCCGCTCTTTTCACCTGCGGGAGCAAGCTCGTTTTTAATCAGCTTTAAAAGGGTGGTCTTTCCGCAGCCCGTTGCTCCGCATATTACGGTAAAATCACCCTGCCAGATATTAAGAGAAATATTGTGAAGAGTGTCTTTTTCCGCCTTGGGGTAACGGAAATTCAAATTTTCGATATGTAATATTTCCACTTTAAATTCTCCTTTACCTCAATAAAAAACGGAAGAAACGATAATATAAAAAACGAAATGTAAGTAATTAACGATTTTAACGAAAGGCTGATTTTGCCGAGCTCCGGATAAAATGTAAAATCGATGCTTCCGCTGCCGACGCCTATAAGTACGGCAGCAAAAAGCAATAATCCCGACAATAAAACCGCCGCGTCTCTCGCCCCGAATTTAAACAGCGAAAAGTTTGTTCTGCCGTGCAGACCGTATCCGCGCGCTCTCATAGACGATGACAGCTCCATGGAATTTTCAAGCGACCACGAAATCATCGCCGTAAAAACACGTATTCCGCCGCGTAATCTGTCGACATAGCTTTTTTGCGAATAAAGCCCCATTGCCTTTTGCGCTCTGCTCACATTTTTCATCTGTCTTTTAAACATCGGAACAAATCTGAGAGCCATGGAAAGCACAAGCGACATTTTCGGAATAATTCTGCCGAACAGATACAAGAATTTATCCTCGGTCATAATTTCATTATAGCACTTACACCAAAACAGCACTCCGACAACCATCACCGAGATAAAAACGCCGTAAACAACCGCTTCAAGCGTTACAGGGTTACCGTTCAAAAAGAAAAGCGGAGTAACGCCGTTATGTGAAAACAGAGGATTTGTAACAGCCACAAGCAGAAAAAGCGGAAGATAAAAGCCCATATCGCTTAAAATAACCTTTTTCCTCACGAGCATAAGCGAAAACATAATGCCGCCGAGGAGTGCTGTGAGCTGTATTACGGGATTCCATACAAACATAGCCGTTAACAGCACAGATATAAAATATGTAAAAGTAACAGCCGGATGATATCCGCCGAAAGCTTTCATCCCGTTTCATCTCCCATCCATATACAGCCGACGTCCTTGCCGAGATCGCAGGTATAGACCCATGCTATTCGGTCGCCGTCCTTCAGTTTGTATTTTGAGCATCCGTAATTCGGAAATTCGCCGTTCACCTGATACATCCAACCCGAAAGCGGTCCGCAGGAAAATTCGTACAGATAATTTATACCCTGAACGTATACGCTGCCATAGCTGTTTTTATCGGCACCCTGATACTCCATCTGTATTTTATTATACCTTACCGCCCTGTCAAGTATATCAAAAACGGTGTCGCCGGGTCTTAACACATATTCGGTTTCCGGCAATATAACGCCGTTTTGCGGCACGTATTTATCGGATTGCAGGGCTTTGTCAAGCTCGTCGTAATTTTGAAGCACGGTATCACAGCGAATACTGATAAAAACCGTCTCGCTCTGCGGGGTTATATCATCGATATGAGTAAGGTAGTACTCGTCAACGGACTGAATGTTTGTGCCGTGAATCAATACGGCTATTATCAGCGCCAACGACAGGAGCGCCAAAATATCTTTTTTCAATTATGACTCCCCTTCCACGAGAAAAAATTACCGCATTTCGTCGTCTTCATCCTTATACATTGCCGCAAGCTCCTCCATTTCGAGAGTTTTTTTCATCTTACGGCGTCTGATTCTTATAATTATAAACACGGTAAGTCCTACCGCTAAAACAAACAGTACAACAGATATTACTATGGCGCGAACGATATTGTCAAGCTTTGTCTTTGTCTTGACGACATCCTCCCAACGCTCGATTTTTGCTCTGTCATATTCGCTGAGCGCGTTATAGCGTTTAACGATTTTATTCACCTTGCCCCTATCCTTGAGCGTGATTTTATCAAACGGATAAAGCTCGGCTTTAATGTCGTCGTTCAGCGAATCTATTTCCGCCTGAACCGCGGCAATTTGCTCCTTTGCCGAAACAAGCTTTCGGAGATATGCGTCTTTACCGTCAAAATCTTCACTCCTTTCGAGCTTATCAAGCAATGTTACAACCAAAACATACTGCTCCGTAGTGAGTTTTTCGGGCAGAGAATCAACCATTGCACGGTCGGAATCGGTAAAATACAAAATGGCGTCGTCGTTTGCGTCATCATCCGAAAACACAATCACCGCGGTTTCACCCGCTATTTCAGAAACGTCTATTCCGCGTTTTTTGGCTTCATCGGACAAAGTCCAATAATTGCTCACGTAGCACCGCTCTGTTTCGGGCAACGAATAAAAAACCGCAAGAAGCTCGCGAAGCGTTTGTTTATCGGTCTTATTGCCGATTTTAGAAATGTCGGAAGTAAGGTCGTTTATTCGCGATTTAAGCGCGGAGCTCTGCTCTTTTCTGTAATCGAAAAGAGTTCTCATACCGTTTTTTTGCCGCCAAAGAGATGCCATGGTATAAAGGGTCTGCTCCGACGCCATGGTATTTGATTTATCGGGCAAAGATGTGGGATTGTCGGGGTCGTAAGTAAACGAATGGACAAATCCGCCGTCCGTCATTCTGTAACGCATTATACCGTCAAAAAGGGTGTTGCCGTTTTTTATGAAACGGCTGTCCGAGAGAGGGTCGATATTAAGACTGCACAGCGCCACCGCCACCCAATCGGTACTCTCTACATTCTGAGTTCCCCAACTTTTGTAGTCGCCCGTGTCGAGTTGCAGACGTGAAAGGCACAAAACCGCTTCATCAACAACCTCGTGCACCGTTTTGCTCTCATCGGCGGACAACGCTTTTCTGTGATAAGAATATATTTTTTCGGAATTATAATACGGTGCGAGTGCCGTTATCGCCATAGCGGTAATATCGGGGTCTGCATCATCCGAGCTCAGGGCAAATCCGCCGTCGGAAAGCTGCTTTGAAATTATTTCAACGATTATATCGTCGCGGGTGTTGTACGCTCCGTCAGGCACGGCATAGCGCATACTGTCAAGAGTTATAAGCCCCCATATCCAGCCGTTTATGCCCTGTCTTCCGAGCGGCGTTGTCTTGCCGCGGTCGTAGGTTCCGTCCGCTATCAGATTTATCGGCGCGCCGTTTTCGTCGGTTCCGAAATTTGTCGGGTCGCCGCCCATAGCGAGAACGGCGAGTGCTATTCTGTGCCACTCGGTTGCCTTTGCGGCACTGAGCCTTCCGCTTTCGCGATAACGCTCCTCTACCCTGTCTTTTATGACCGCAAGGTAGCCCTCGTTGTTATCCTGTATTCCGAGTCTGCCGAGAGCTATGGGATACCAATCCCCCGGAGTAGTACCCGCATTTTCCAAATATTTATCGTTAATCAAATATCCGTCGGGTTCCGAGCCGTTATCGGCTTTTTTCCATGCGATAATACCGTCCGCGACGCTAAGAAAATTGTCGGACGTATACTCCTTATTCTCTTTTGCCGATACGATGAAAGAAATTGAGGATATAACACACAGGACGCATAAAAACACCGAAATAACACGTTTTGTCATTTTTGGGAAGAGCTCTCCTTAACAGATTTTTCTTTTTCGCCGTTTTTGCGGCGTTTCTTTACATAAAACACAATAAAGCATACTCCGCCTGCCAAAACTATAAATGCCGATACCAAGCATATTACCGTGACAAGCGTTTTTGATTTTTTGTTTTCCGACAATGATACGGCGTTTTCCGTGCTCTCTTCGCTCTCGGAAAGAGCCTCTGAAGCTTCGGTTATCTCCTCCGTTTCCGCATCGGTCTCGGAAAAAGCGGATTCCTCCGCAGCCGAAGCCGCGACAGCGTCGGCAGACCCACCGGAAGCGGCAGCTGCCGCGCCACCCGACGCATTCTTGCCGCCTAATGCCGCACCGGAGGACACATGAGCGCCGCTGCCGCCGACGGACAAAGGAGCATCCGCAGGAGCGGAGTTTGTTTCCGACCCCGGATTTTGAAGTGCCGAATTGATAGCGGAAACCGCGTTATCGACCGCGCTTTGCGAAGCGTCAAGCGTCTCGGCAACGGATAATGCCGCGGCGTATGCATTTTTTACATTTGAGCGCGTTATAAGACCCGAATAAATGGTTCTTTCTATTGCCTTTGTAAGCGAGTCCTTATTCGCCACCGAAAAATAGCCGGATTTCGGCTGATTTTCGACATTCGGAATTGAGGTTCCCATAGCACCGAAGCCGCCTATATCCGCTCCGTAGCCGAGAGTGAACTGTACTCTGACGATATCTCCGTCGGAAAGGTATGTATCGGCAAAACCGACATTCGGGAAAACGTTGTTGACGGAATACATCCAGCCCGAGCCGTTTGTTATTACAAATTCACCGAGATGGCCTTTCCAGTTTTTCTCATAATCGCCGGGATCATAAAACGTCATTGTGCTTTTAAGATGCGGCACCAAAACAGACGGTATTGTCGGTGAAATTCCGAGTGCTTTCGGAGACGAAGCGGACGAGCTTCTCTGATAATTGTTATATCTCGCCGCAGACGCCGTACCGTCGGCTACATATGCGAGGTAAAACGAAGAGCTTACGCTGCCGCCGTAATAACCCACATATCCGTTTTCGTTAAGCAGGCGCAAAAGCTGCTGAGCGGACGTCTCGCCCTCGTATATATTTACTTTTTGGGGATACACGAGATATCCGCAGCCTATGGTGAACATTTCGACGCTCCAAACAGCCGTGCCGATTTTTTCTCCCTGCCGCGCTTTCTCGTAGTTAATGTGATATGTAAGCTGCTTTTTTCGCCCGCCGTCGGACGATGCCGAAACGACAACCGTGTTATCGCCCTCAACGGTAAAGTTAAGGGTATAGCTTGATTTTTCGTTATCGTCCCATGTGGGCGAAAGCTTTTCGCCGTTAAACGTAACCGTCGCTTTTATTTTTTCGCCTGACGCATTTCTCGCCCATACGTCAAATGTCTTTTTGCTTCCGCGCTGAGTTGTATTGTCGGAAAGCGTAGTTCTGAGCGTAGGGCCTGCCGCGGCAAAAACCCGAGACGACGGCAGAATAAGCAAAAAACACATAAAAAAGCAAATAAGAGCTCTTTTGGTTTTGTTTTTATCCGTGGTATATACCTCCCTTGCAAAATGAATCCGCCGATAATCGGCATTTTTCGGTTTAGTGTAAGCGATGTACCCGCCGGAGACAAAATGCCCCGTCGGGTACGTAATCAATCCGTCTTATTCTTCGTCCTTTTTGCGTTTGGCGGTAACAGCCATTGCCGCAGCAAAAGAAGAGAACATTAAAAATGCAACCGCCGCATTTCCGATTCTGCCTGTTTTGGGAATTGAAACGCCCTTAATATCCGTATCGGCGGTATTTCCGGAATTTGACGTATTCCCGTCTGTACCCGGTACTGACGGTACATTGACATTTCCGTTGTCATTGCTACCGAGTGACGAATCTGTCGGAATTTCGTCAAGTGCCGCCTTGGCTTTTATCAAAGCGGTATTCACTTCGTCCTTATTCCTCGCCGCACTTATATCAGCCATACCTTTTTCGAGAGCCTTGTTAAATGCCTCACGATTGAGTGTGTAATCCGAAGCGTCCTTGTAGCTCTCGAGCTGCTCGAGTGCTGTCTTTTTGGCTTCTTTGAGGCTTATTATTTCGGAAAGCTCTTTTTCGGCGTTCAAAAGCACATCAAGATTTGAAACGTACGGCTTTAAATCGTCGTCGAGATTGTCATATGCGTTTCTTGCCTCGTTTATTTTAACGCCGCTGTCCGCCGTTACATCGCCGATGTCGTTGATTTTTTCGACAACCTCGTTTACATCGTCGGCATCAAAAGTCTTTTGCCAATAAAGGATCGGATAGCCGCCGTTTACAAGAGAATATTCGTCTTTTTTGAATTTTTCGCCGAGAAGCGCGAGGAATTCGGGAGATTTCATAAACTCGGTTGTCTCGCCTGTGGTACTTCCGTCACCGTCTCCGATTCCGTTCTCTGTAACGGAAGAGTCATAATAGCATTCTTGGACCCTGTTATCATTTGTGAGCGAGCCTGCTATTGCGCCTGCCTGACCGTCGGATGCGGAAGTTATTTTACCTGCGTTATAGCAATTGACTATGGTGTGGCCGTCCTGAGCCTGTCCTACAATGCCGCCGAGTGCATAAATACCGTTTATGCTTCCGAGGTTGTAGCAGTTGTCTATGGTAACCTCAACCGAAGTATCACGTCTTGTAGTATCGAGATGTCCTACAATACCGCCTGTATGGCCGTTGCTTGCATAAAGCGAGCCTACGTTGTAGCAGCCCGTGATATTACTCTTGCCGCCGTCACGCACTGTACCGACTATACCGCCCATGTAACCGCTGCCGTAAATATCGGCACCGTTCCAGCAGTTTATAAAGTCTGCGCCGTTACTCCATTTGGCGATACCGCCGAGGAACGAAGTGTATATATTTTCTTTGCCGATTTCGCCGCTTGCGACACCGACATTCTTAATTACGGCATTTTGGCAGACAGTTCCGAAAAGTCCGCCGCGGAGAGAAGTAAGATTGTCTATGACATATCCGTCGCCGTCAAATACACCGTCAAACTGATTTCTGTCAGAGCCTATCGGGGTCCAGTTGTCATAGTCGCTGAGGTCGATATTATCGGTCATTTCAAAGTAAACACCGGTAGTTGCCATAAGCTTGGTATTTACGTAATATGACAGATTGTAAAGGTCATCTGCCGTGCTTATGAGGTACGGTGAAGTCTCGGAGCCCAAGCCCTCCCACGGGATTTTATCCTTTACCGTAACTGTTACAAAGGTCTTGAGTTTACCGCTCTTTATACATACCTTTTGAGTTCCGACTTCAAGTGAATCACCGGAAATTATCTCATAATCCGTTACGGGCTTTTGCGCTCCGTCGCTGTAATATGCGGTAACCTCCATGCCGGCAGCGTCAAAAGAGTCGCCGTCATAATATTCGGTCTTATCGGGTGCTTTTGTAACCGCGATAGAAGTGATGTACGGCGTATTTGAGTCAAGCTCTCCCTCGCCGCCGACAAGCTCTATTGCCGAAACAAGAGCCGAATAATTATTTACGTATCTGCGTTCGTTTTCGGGAACCGCACGGAATTTTGCGAGTGCGCTCTTTGCCGCAGACTTATAATTTGCGTCCGTCGGCAGAGGAAGAGCGTCTATGGCGCTTACTGCGTCCGTGATTGCCGCTTTGGTTTCCGCGCTCCAGTCGCCGCGCATATCATAAAGTGCTCTCATCTTATTTTCAAATCTCCAATAAGCTACGAGAGCGTAAGTTGCCTGATCGTTTGCCATACTGTTCCAGCCGTTGCCGACAACATGGCAGAAGCCGCCGTTTGTATCGCGGAATCTCAGAAGTCCGTCAAGGAGCGTTAAGCCGTCGGAGGTTATAAATCTGCTGTCCTTTTGGGGGTCGATTCCGACAGAAGTCAGCGCAACTATAACCTGAGCTATACTTTCGGAGTTATCGGTATTCCAGGAAGTAAAGCCCGCTTTATCGTTCATCATTGAGCCTAAGCGGTCAAATGCTTCGTCCACGCATTGACGAACCGTTTTTGAAACTTCGTCGCCCGAAATTTCATTTTTATATGTATACACGGTATCGTCATTGTAATAAGGAGCGAGCGCCTGTATTGCCATAGCGGTAATATCGACATCCGACGATGAACCGTAACCGCCGAGAACCCAGCCGCCGTATTTATTGCCGTCTACGCCGTCGGTAAGCTGCATTTTAAGTATTTCTTTTATGAAAAGCTCACGCTGATATGCGGCGTCGCTCGGAACCTCATACATACCGGTATCAAGAGCAATAAGGCCCCATATCCAGCCGTTTATACCCTGTTTGCCGGGACCGCCCTTTACCTTGCAGTTATAGCTGCCGTCCGCGATAAGATTTATCGGCTGACCGTTATATGTTCCGAAGCTTACGGGGTCGCCGCCGAGAGCCGCTATTGCAACAACGCCTCTGTGCCACTCGGTAGCCTTTACGCTGTGAAGTGTACCGCCGTTTTCGGTGTATGTCTTTTCGACGTATGACTTCATGGCATTGAGATAGTCGGTGTAGCCTGTGCCGTCGTCGATAAGATAAGTATATTTTCCGTCTACGGAATCGAAATATCCGTAACGACCCATAGCAAGTGCCATCCAGTCGGTAGCCGTAGAGCTGGCGCCTGACATATAGCTTTCATTGCCCAAAAGAGTGTCGGCGGAAGTGAGCCCCGCTTTGGTTTTTGAGCTCTTGACTGCCTCTTTAATGTAACCCGAAAGCTTTGCCGAAAGCTCGGTTCCCTCGCTGAACGAAGGACGAACGGGCTTATCTGCGGAAACAAGGCTTTCCCAAGCAAGCTTCGGATTTGTGTCGCCCGAAACAAATGCCGAACCGAGCATAGTCTCGGTTACTAAGTCAACCTTTGCCGCACCGTCAACATCGCCTTTATTGCCCGTTGCCGCGAAAGACGAGGTTGAGAGATAATAGCAGTTCTCCGCCGTTCCTCTTGTGGCGCCTATCAATGCGCCGATATTGTTTTGGTAGCCTGCCGAGTCTTCAACCGTGCCTGCATTGTAGCAATTTACAAGCTCGGGAGACGCCGCTTTGTGTCCGCCGGCTACGCCGCCGACAGAGGCAGGACCCGATACCTTACCTGTGTTATAGCAGTTTTCGAGTTTGCCTGCGCGCCAATGCTGACCGCTTACGCCGCCTATATAGCCTGTTGTACCGCTGACATTACCCGAATTGTAGCAGCCCGAAACGGTAGACGCGCCGCCGACATAGCCCACTACGCCGCCGACTCCCGAAGAGCCGCTGACATCGGCATTATTTCCGCAGCCAATTATATTGCCTGCATTGAGGTAACCGACAACGCCTGCAACCGATGAAGATCCGCTGACGCTGCCCTTAACCGTAACATTCTTAACCGTACCGCCGTTTACCTTTCCGAAAAGTCCCGCATTGGAACCCGAAGAAATGTAAAGTCCGCTGATTACGTGGTTGTTTCCGTCGAATGTTCCGGCAAAAGCCGATGACGAGGAGCCTATAGGCGTCCATTCGGAGCCTTCTCCGCCGAGGTCGATATCGGCTGTAAGCTCTACTGTTTTTCCCGAAAAGTCTTCACCGCCGTTCACCTTTTCGGAGAACGCGAGCAGCTCCTTTGCCGACGATATTGAAAGATCAGCCGGTGCGGCAAGTACCGCAACGGGTATCACAGACAATATCATCACAAGAGCAAGAAGCCATGACAGACATTTCTTTACTGTCTTTTTAGGTTTTAACATACCTTACTCCTTTCAAAACTCTTTACTTTTTGCGCTTCCCGCCGGGAGTTTTAAGACCGGCTTTTTCGAGAGCGCGCGGCCAAGGGCCTAAAAATGCCTTAATTCGCGAGCGTGTGGCGTCATCGAAATCGTCTTTTCGCGGAAGCCTTTTCAGCTCCTCGGATTTACGCACAAGCTCATTTACTGCCCATTTTTCTTTGTCGTCGCCAAACATAAAATCCTCCGAACACAAAAAATCTCTCCCTGCCGAAAAGCAGGGAGAGTGCAACAAATTAACCAACGAAAAAATCTTGCGCAATCGGGCAAAGAGTGCACCGACAGCACAAATCAAAAGCTGATAAATCGGCTGCACTCTTCTCACCAAAGTTGTGTTTAACCATAAAAATACGGCAGGTCTCCTGACTTATGATCCCATACATCACGGGAAGAGTCGCCTTCTCGGAAAGCTCCAATGGATCGGACTCTCTTACGTCAAACACAGTAATGGCGGTTGTTCCGGATTTTAACCGGATTCCCTTTTAATTCGCGGCAAAGACCGCGAAACCGTATTTTTTATCAAATATTAAACTGTATAAGCCCAAGTTGCAAAGACGAACCGGCAAAAAGCGTCGATTTTGCGGTTTATCTTGCAACTTATTGATATTTTACTACATAAATATTGCGCCGTCAATAAAACACGGCGCAAAATATGTGCGTAATACCTGTTTGCATTTAAAAAAATTTTAGTAAATTATTGACAATGAGGCTTTAATTTAATATAATATCAAAGCATGAAATGCGCCGATGTGGCGAAATCGGCAGACGCAAGGGACTTAAAATCCCTCGGTAGCAATACCGTACCGGTTCAAGTCCGGTCATCGGCACCATTGTTTTACGGCCACAACCGTGAACTATGAAGAACAAGCGTGAATATAGGCGTATCAAAGAGCTTTTTTAGACGATTCCGCCCTTTCAATCCCCTACATTCACTCTTGTGCACTCCATAACTGCAGTAAAATTGCAGTACAAAAGCCATACTATATTTTACTGAAATTTTGGAAAATCGAGAAATATAAACCGGTTATTTCGACCGGTTTATATTTTTGTCCTTTTCAGACCGCTAATTCAGCACTATAAGTTATAGCATAAAAGCGCCCCTCCTGATGTGCAACCTGCATCAAGAGGGGTATATTATATTACGAACGACAAAAATGTTACGTATCAGCACTTTTTAGATGTTTATTAACTACATTTGTGCTGATACGTAACATTTTAATAGCATTGACAACATCTTGCGTGACTATTTTTGATATATCAAATAACATTCTTTACACCTCTTTCACATCTACTAATGCAGATTTCAGGTTAACCCAAATCTTACACGTACCCTTGTATTTTATAGGGCAAAAGTTTTCGCATGAGCAAATACAACACGGATTGCTTTTCACACAACGTATTGCTTGATTTGTTTCATCTGCAACGTCAACTTTGTATTTTCCGACCTTTTGGAACTTGTTTTCTGCATTCAAAAGAATCTCCCCTTTTTACTTTTTTATGGAGCGTTTTGGAACAAGATAGGAGATTTGAACTCCCACCCTCAGTTTGGAAAACTGATGTGCTGACCGTTAACACTAATCTTGCATATAAAGGTGGGGAGCCAAGCTCTCCCCGTGCCATGTTTAACGTGGTTTTTTTTGACGAGATGGTTTCACCACAAACTCTCCGCTTGTTTTCACGGCGGCTTTTACGCAAGTCACACGAGAGGAACTACTTGATTTTCACATCTATATATGACGAAAAAAACGTCTGATTTGCCCTTAAATGCAAAAAAGCACCCCTACTTTCGTTTTGAAAGCAGGGGCGTTTTTGCGCCTGTATCAGTTTTTAGTTTGACTGTTTCCTCACTATTTTACCGTCAAACAGCTCTTCGAACTGCTCGATTGTGCCATTTGTTAAAAGGTCTTTTTCGCATATAATTTGCGAAAAATTTCCAGAGCCACGAAAAATCAACACGTAATACTCGCCAAAGTCGCGCACTCCCTTTACCCCCTCAAGGGCTTGGGTTACGGTTCCTTTATCGGTAACATAAAAAACCATACCGTCTTTTATATATATTTGCTTTGCGAGCGAGTTGCTTTTTTGCCACTTGAAAATGGGATACGGTAAAAAAATTATACATACCGCAAAAATTACGATTGCCGAAACAGCTGTAATGGCGCTGATTTGTTTCTCGAACCAAAAATTAGCGTAAAACAAGCCTGACACGCACATACTAAACAACAATGCGAAAAACATCCGTGTAAGTCTTATACTTCTTCTTTGGTAGTATTTTAGAGCATTCGCTGTTAAATAACCCGTAAATTCAATCATTGTCAATTTCTCCGTTGATTATGGTCTGACATTCTCACTATTTTACCGTCAAACAATTCTTCAAACTGCTCGATTGTGCCATTTGTTAAAAGGTCTTTTTCGCATATAAAGTACACGGAAACAATTGCACATATTCCGGGAAGGGTCATCGCATAGTAATCGCCGAAATCCTTTACCTTTTTTATGGCACAAATTTGTGCACTGCGTGTTCTTCCTTCACAGCTAACCGCACTAACCAAACCGTTATTTATGTATATTCGCTGTGTTACATCACCTTTTGCAAATATTAAAATTAGGTACGGTGAAAAAATTGCAGTAAGCACACATAACGAAGCCATGAAAAGTATATATTCTAAATCCACGCTGCCTATTGAATTGAACACAAAAAACATAATAGGCATTCCAATGCCAAATGCTATTAAGAGCACTATTTGTAAAGTTTTTATCATAGTTTTTTTGTAGTATTTAAAAGCATTTTCTGTTAAACGACCCACAAATTCAATCATTATAATCCCCCGTTCAATTATCGTTTGACCATTCTATAGGCTCTAACTCAACAGAATAAGACGGACCGAACACCATAGCTTCCAAATTAAAGGCCAAAGCCCCAATTGCAAAGGCCTGTCTGCCCGCCATCAATACGCTTCCAGTAATTATGGAAGAACCTACAACTGTAGCAGCTCCTATTACAGCAACTATGGCTCCGCCGGCCGCAAGGCCAAGTGTCGCACCTATGTATATATTTCTTGCCCTTGCTGACTTTGACAAAGAGTTTTCCGGCGCAGGGTTAGAATTATTTTTATCTGAAACATTAGAGTTGTTTTTTTTATTTTTCCTTTTGTCTTTTTTGGTATTGCTTGAAGCCTCTGGTACAGATGAATTTTCCGGGGTTACATTACCGCTTGAATTATCAGGTTCAGGTGCAGGACATGCTTTGTAGTATAAATCCTCATTTTGAGTTGCACCCCAAATAGCTCCACCTACTATACCAATTGCGATAATAACTATCGAAATTATTACAAGTGATGAGATATTTCCGTCTTCATCCGTCATCATAACCGGATTGTTTAAGCAATATGCAAACATATTTTTGTCTAACAATCCCTGTCCGGTTTGCACGTAACCGTCCACGTTCAAGAACCTGCCGACTTCAGGAGAATAATAGCGTGATTTGAGGTGGTAATAACCCGTCTCGCTGTCGTAATAGTAGCTTCTGTACCGCAGAGGGTTCGTTTGAGCCAAGGCGGTGTTGCCGGTTATTTGGGTTACGTTGCCCCAAGCGTCGTAGTAATAGTTTGCAACTACGGTGCCATTTTTATCGGCTATTGCGACTATATCGTTTTGAACATTCTTTATGTAGTAATATTCTTCGCCGTTATAGTTGAAACCGAAAGCGTCGCCGTTATTATCATACATAAAGATAAGCGTTTCGTCGCCCGTCTTTTGACCTGCCAATATACTTCCGTTATAGAAATATTCGGTCTTTACGCCGTTTACGGTTTTGCTTACTCTGTCGCCGTCGGTATTATAGCTGTAAACATATGTGTTGTCGCCGTCGGTTATACGCTCAAGCTGTCTGCCGCACCACTCAAACGACTTGCTGCCGAAAGTGAGCGGATTGCCGATTTCGTCATAGGTCACAGCCTGACCGTTAAAGCTTGTTAAAAGGTCGCGCCACTCGCTGTTTGAATAGCCGTAGCTCGTACTCTTTATTTCTTCTCCGACATTGCCGAGAGTGTATTTATATACCTTTTTGCCGGTAATGTTACCGTTTGTATATGTATATACGGTTGTGGTGTCTGCTCTTTGGTCGTTTTCACGCACGAGCTGATTTAATCCGTCATAAACATAGCTTACGGTATATGTTCCGTCGTTTATACTCAGAATATTGCCGGCCGCGTCATAGGTATATGTGTATGTTCCGTTTGCGGTTTCGAGGGACTTTACTGTTGTCGAAGTTCTGTTGCCGCTCTCTCGGTTGTAATAAGTATAGCGATTATGCAGCGTTTTTGAAAGCGACGGCATAACGGTTTTGTCGGTAATCCTGCCGAATCCGTCATAAGAATAGCCAATTTTTTCCTTGCCGTTCCACGTAACGCCGTATATTTGGTCGGGCATTTCACCGACACTTAAATTACCGTAACGATAACCGATGGTTTGCTCACCGAGTGCAAATTTGTGTTTGACACCCACAAGGTAATTTGTTTTATCGGCGTAGGTGTACGCTAATGACGAAGAAAGCGTTGAACCCACATATGTTTTTTGACCGACCGCACGGTTTGCAAGGTCGTAACAGAATACTGTTTTTTCGCCGGTAGCACTGTCGAAGTTTGACGCAATGTTACCGTCTCTGCCGTAGCTGTAGCTTAACTTTCTGTTACCGTCTCCATTATACATTTTATACGACAAACGGTCAAGATTATCATAAGAATAATTTATACAATCTCCGTTGCCGTAATTTTGTTTCAACAGAAGTCCCGTTGCAGAGTCATACTCAAAGCTTGAGAGCATGCGGTATGATGTACCGTTTCCGACCTTTGTTTCCGTTGTTCTGCCGAGACTGTCATAGCCCAATTTGTATTTAACGGCACCGTTTACATCAATGTCTGTAACCTGACCCGCGTTGTTATAGACGTAGCTGTTTGTCATGCCGCCCGATGATACGCTTTCAAGGCGGCTGTTTGCGGCATTATACGTATAAGATGTTTCTCTGCCGAGAGCGTCTGTCGAGCTGTTTAAAACACCTTTTGTCGTATCATAGTTATATGAAGTGACATTTCCGAGCTGGTCCTTTGACGTGGCGACAAAGTTCTTATCGTCGGTATACGTCGCTTCGCTGATAATGGAAGCACCGTTTTCCTGCCATTCTGCCGGGTAGAAATACCAACGCATACCCTCGGGCAGACTGTCGGCGGTACAACTTGCCTGTTTTACGGTCTGTGAAGCAATTATTTCGTTGCCGGTATCAAGTTGTCCGTCCAAAACGCGCGTATAGTCGGTACAGCCTGTGGATATGGCGAAAGTATTATCCTGCTTTTTGACTATTTTGAATTTTTGTGCCGAATTGCCGTTCTTGGTGCAAAGCTGAAGCGGTGCCGCCTGAGCCGACGAACCGTCAGCTATGTCAAGATAAAGATTTGCGTTATTTGAGTGAACGGAGCGTATATTATATACATCGGTCTCTCCGGGGACTGCTTCAAGCACCCAGTGCTGTTTTTCATATCCCGGTGAATAAGAATATGTAACTACGCTGTTGCCCACCGCAGGAGAATCTCCGCTGTCGAGGCTCTTTCCCGAATAAGAATTGACAATAATGTACTCTTTTCCGCTCTCAAGCGTTACCGCCGGTGCGCGTGCCGCCATTTCGGTTTTGGTCACATTGCCCTTGTCGTCGTAATAAAAGCCGTAATCCTGTCCGTCAGAAGAAAGAGCATAAAGCAGTTCCTTTTTATCCGTATATGTATACATATACTTACTGCCTGAGGGATTAAGCATTTTTGACATCTGATTGCCGTAATATGCAAATTGAGATTCGGTTTTTTGAAGGTCAACCGCCGAAACAAGGTTGCCGTTTTTATCGTAATCGTATGTTTCGCCGTAATCCTCTTTGTAGCAAAAAGCACCTGTGGTGTAAAGAGTGTTGACGTTATAGGAATATACTGCTTGAATTGCTATCTTTGCATAATCCGTGGGGATTTTTGCTTTGCCTGTTACAAATTGCCATGAATTCACATCGCAATTGGCATTGTAATGCTGCATACCGAGCCAATTTCCCGCGGCGTCATAATAGTGAAGAGCTATTCTGAAAGTAGGTTGGTAGCGGTCATTTTCTTTAAGGCCGTTGTCTGTGGGTGCAGAGTCACCCTTGAGCCACATACCAAAGCTGAACACATCGTTTTCATGTCCCGATACGTTTATGTATTGCAGTGCTCCACGGAACTTATCGGTAACGTCACTGTATGAAATGCCGCACCAGTCAAAGCCGTTGAGCCCTGCGCCGGTAACTGTGTTAGGGTCAACATTTTCCCAACCGGTAAGGCTGTTTGTAAACGAGCCGTTTTCTACAAGGTTGAAACAGCTTTCGGAACCTGAACGTTCAAGCTGAACATCATCAAACCAAGCATAACCCGACGCATTCCCGTTAAGACCCATTGTAACCCGTATGGATTTGCCGGTGTCGATTGTAAATGTAACGCTTCTGCGTTCCCATTGGCCGTCGCCGTGTATAGTGTGATTTATGCTGTCTGCATATACGGCATTTTCAATTCCGTTGTCGCCCCAAATCTCAACACCGAGATTTGTTCCGTCACCGGTCAGCCATACATTTGATGTGGTAATGTATGCGGAAAGGGTGTATGTTCCTGCCGGGAGAAAATATTTGTCAAACGATTGTACCAAATATGCTTTGCCTGCCGAATTATCGGCTTTGCTTATCTGCAAGCAACCGTTTCCGAGATGTCCGTTTTCGGTATCATACTTTATTTCGTATGCTCCGTTGGGATTATCTGCGTATTGCCAGTATCCGTTAAATCCGTTTGCCAACTGCGGATTTACCATATAATTGGTGGCACTCGAAAGCACGCGCGACTGCGATAAAATTTTATTTGACACGGGATTTGCTTTATCGTTATCCGTGCTTTTACCAAGTTCAAAAAACTTTGCTGTTCCGTCCTCATCGGAAACTATTCCTTTTGTCTGACCGTAATCATTAAATTGGTATGTTAATGTTCGTCCTTGCTTGTCGGTTACGTCAGTTTCATTTTGTCTGTATGAGAACGCATAAAATACAGGGTAATTTCCCGCTATGCCTGTTTCAACAGCTGCTACGCGGTGTTGTGATGATGAATCATAGTCGGCAACAAACTGTTTATTCATACTGTCCGTTACTACCGAAAGCAGCGAATAGTCATTATATGAGTAACTGCAGCCTGTACCGTCCGCAAAGGCTACGTATGAGAGCTTGCCTTGGTAGTAATAGAAGCTCGTCTTTCTGCCTGCGGGGTCTGTTATACCGGTGCAAAATTCGGGATAGTCGCTGAGTTCGTATTCGTATGTATATACTCTGCCGGCACCGTCCGTTACTGTTTTCAGGCGGGTGTGTCCGTTAACGGAATCATATCCGACAACCGTTTTAACGCCGTTCGGAGCAACAACTTCCGTAAGATACCCGTCGTGGTTGAAATACATGACGTTTTCGTCTTTATCCTTGAGTTTGTATCTGTCCTCATCGGGAAGATATTGCAAGGTGTATCCGAGACCGTCCTCATCTTTTCCGATACCGTTTTCATCATAATAGAACCAGTGTTTTGTACCGTCGGCATCGTGTAAGAAAAATCTATAGCCTTGCGGCGCCGTACCTGCGTCATAACATACATAGACATGATAATTCGTTAGGAACCCGTTACCCATATATGAATAACCGCAATTGGTAACATTTGAATTATATACGAGCGAAATGTTGACGGGCATAAGATTTCCGCCGCAGTCCGTTGTTACCGGCTGTGCGTAAACAAGATTTCCGTTGTAATTATTAACGCTTGCCGAACCGTTTTGACCTGCGGAAAGGTCGGTATACGACCAATAATCTTCAAATCCCGACATATTGCGGTATGAAAGGCGCAATATCGGTCTTACAATATCGCTTGTGGTGTAATTATTTGAAAAGAACCATACGCGAGCTTGGCTTGAGCTGTTTTCTTTATCGGAACGTAAAAATACGCCGTAATTGGGAATTTCACCGCTGTACCAACCGCGCACAAGGTCGGTTATTTCAAATCTCTGCCATCTGTCCTTGTCTTTCTCTTCACGTTCCATTATTTGAACAGTCTGATAATCAACAACAGAAGAGTCAAACCCAACGCCGCTGTTCCAACAAACGGTTTTCTGCTGCCAATCGGTTGTTATGCGGTGAAGATTTACCTGAAGCTCCGGATAGCATGCCGTGGCAAACAAATCAAGTTCTGCGTGAACAACTTTGTCACTGATACCGAGTTCCGGAAGATTGGTAATTTTGAGTAATCCACAGGTCTTTCCGTAGCCGTTGGTCTTGCCTACATATATACTGCCTTGACAGTCTTTACCGCCTCTGCCGTAACAAGTTTCTGCATTTTCTGAAGAAATAAACGCACTTTGTAGGTTATGTTCACTGTTTAGCTCTTGGCTCGTCTGTATGAGCGGGTCAACCGTTACGGGAAATTTACGCTCATTATTTTGAAGCCAATCACTCGAAACAATCATTTTGATTTTTGCCGTACCGCCCGACTGAGAAACCAGTTCGTATGCAATATCATTACTTGTTTCGTAATTGGCGTCATACATATACGGTGCGTTGAGTGTAAATATGACATCTCCGTTATTTGTACTAAAGTCGATTGTTCTTGAATCTACCTGATAAGCAGTTAATCCCTCACACTTATATTCGGCAATGAATTCGTTTTGTGCGTTAGCCGAATTAAGTATAAAGTTTTCTTTAGTAGAGTCTGTGCCTATTATATATTGAATGTCCGTTTTGGGAAATGCGCTCTTAAATAAAATTTCAGAGCTGGCATTTTCAAGAGTTGCGGGGTCATTGTCGTCTTCTTTGCTTTTTACCGTGCCTCTCTTTTTGCTTATGTTTTCGTAATTCCACGACAATTTATAGCCGTCCTTTGATATTTCGGCTATTTTGGCATCGTTTATTTTTTCTGAAATACGAATATTGTAATCAGCACTGTTGTTAGAATAATCTTTCTGAGGAACAAGACTTTTTATCCGTCTTGCGCCGTTTTGCGGTTCTGTGTCTTCGGCATCTACGGAAGTTAAAGAGTTGTCATAATCTTCCCAGCTGCCGTTTTCGCCTTTGAAATGTACAGGTGACGTATATTGTACCACTTGGTAGCTGCCGTCACTCATTCTGAAAGTTTTCGTGTATTTGTCTCTTTTGTCTTTAACTTCGCCTTGAATAACCGGCGAGTCTTCTTTTTCGTCCGTGTTATCCATTTCGACGGTTTCCGAATTCAACGACATTCCGCTCTCGCTGATGTTCCTTGATTCGGCAATGTCCGCCGCAAACGTCTGAAGCGGAAGTATATCCGCAAAAAGTAAAACGGATAATATCACCGATATTACCCGTGCCGTAAACTTAAACTTCTTTTTCATTTGCCTCACTCCTTAACTTTTTGTGTTATAAAGTATTTTTGGTGTGATTTCCGTCAAATCCGTTACACACAAAACACCCTCTTTCCGCATCCGTTTCTTATTTTGTTACTTAGCGTAACATTTCTTCGTCATATTAACATATAATACAACAACGCGTCAAGACTTTTTGTAAATATGTAACAAAGTGGCAAGAAGCTAAAGTACGAAAATCCCCTCCCAATGTATGACATACACCGGAATGGGTGTTTTGTTAATATTATTAAGCATTAAGCAACTTCTTTACTGAGCTATAAAGGTATAACCATTGTTTTTAGCCCAAGTTTCGGCATCGGCACCACCGGCAGTAAGCCGCAAAAAACGCACCTCACGAAAGTGGGGTGCGTTTTTTTGCCTTTTCTTCGGCGAATATTTGTTTTACTTGTCGGTATTTGGCTGTTTATTTGTGTTTTTTACCTGCTTTCGGTTATTCTCACCTGTTTAGGGTTGGGTTGGGATTTGGGTTTAGGTTTAGGTTTAGGTTTGGGTTTGCTTATACTTATTATATTTGTTTATGTTTGTTTATGTTTATTCTTCGACATTTAAAAGCTGACGCAGCATATTCTTTGTCATAAGATTATCGGCAAACGCCAGGGTTTCACGAAGCCGCTTTTGCGGACTCTCGTCCCAATCACATTCGGGAGCGGAAGAAACACCCATTTTCCTAAGCGCGTCGCAGTAAGACTTTGCCGCAAGACGAAATTTGCGGTAATTCTTTTCGTCTCTGCCGTTCCACGCGGTATCGGCGACGGCGAACCACCTCGGGAAGCACATATAGCAAAGCCGTTCAAAATCCGTAATGTACTCCGTCCATATCGGCGTTTCCACTCCGACTATTGATTTTTTGCCCGTCTCCGTTAAGCCCTTTATGCTCTTCGGGTCAAACATATATACATCTTTAAGAGGATACATACCGTACGGATAATCGGCATAATACGGCTTAAACTTTTCGATAATTACGGGGCAGCCCTCATTTGCGCGCTTTATCGAGACGCCCGTTTTATCAAGCCAATATGCAAGTGTTATGTTTTTATCGAGGATACCGCCGTTTGCCGCTTCGTTCCAGCAAATGACACGCCTGCCCTTTTTTTCGAGATACTCTGCGGCTCTGTTCACAAGACTGCAGTGCAGCTCCTCTTCGTTTTTAAGCCCGAGCTCGCGTATTTTTGACTGGCATTTGGGGCACTTTTTCCACTTATCCTTCGGGGCTTCATCGCCGCCGAGATGGAAGTACTTGCCGGGGAAAATATCGCAAAGCTCATCTAAAATGTCATAAATCAGCTTTAATGTCGCGGGATTTCCGGCGCAGAGCAAATCCTTGAATATACCCTGGCTTGTTTTTGCCTTAACCTGCTCTTTATTGCACGACAGCTCGGGATACGCCTGAAGTATTGCGCTTGCGTGGCCGGGAATATCTATTTCGGGAATAACCTCGATATATCGCTCTTTACAGTATTCGGCTATTTCTTTCAGCTGTGCCCGAGTATAAAAATGACTGTAAACGCTGTCGTCATTTTCTTTTTTACCGAAATGTGAGCCCTCGCGGCTACCGCCTACCAAGGAAAGCTCCGGGTGCTTTTTTATTTCGGCTCTGAAGCCCTGATCGTCGGAAAGATGGAAATGAAAATAATTGAATTTGAGCATTGCCGCCGCATCGATTATCTTTTTTATTTCCTCCACGGTAAAGAAATGACGGCAGACGTCCACCATAAAGCCGCGATAAGAAAATACGGGCTTATCCCTTATTTCACATTCGGGAAGCATATTCCCGTCCTCTCGCAGAATTTGCTTATACGTAATATCGGCATAGTGTAAGGCGCGCTCACTGCCGCCCTTTAAGAAAACGCCGTCACGGTTTATACTAAGCGAGTATTCCTCTTTTCCCATATCGGCGTCAAAACTCTCGTTTACGCTGCCTTTCGGGACATATTTGCCGGAAAACATTATTTTTTGCGGTTTTGGAATTATATTCATAAAATTCACCCGTTTCTCATTGAGTTTTGTTTTCAAAATAAGAATAGCTATAATATAACACACAAATTATAAAATTCAAATATTTCCGTTTTACGAAACGACATATTTTATAAACACATCTTAATTTATTGTATATTATACCGACTGAACAATTATTTTAAGACAAAATTATGTAAATTTTAACGTCAAAAAGGTCGAAAATTCTATTGACGTTGAAATCAAGTAAGACTATAATTAAATTGTTAAAGATTTAACCGATACGGTGTTTTGGATAAAAAAATCCGTACCGAATTATTAAAAGAGGGAGATTCTTTTTATGGAAAACAAGAATCAGCGCATCTGTATAATCGGCGGAGGCCCTGCCGGCACAAGCATGGCAATGTACCTTGAAAAAAACGGGTATGATAACTATGTAATCTATGAAAAATCCAATCGAGTCGGAGGTAAAGCATTTTCCCCGAAAATGAAGGTTAAAAATGCCCAGGGCAAATGGGAGGACCGCACCATAGAGATGGGCGCGGTAATGGGCTGCGACACTTACTTTGCAGTTCATGAGTGTGAGGAATTCGGCGGTACAACACACGTCGGAGGCCCCCCTATGGGACGCAAATTTATGAAAGTTGACGGCACTCCTCAGAAAATGTCGCCCATAGCTATGCTCAAGAAGCTATCCAAGATGAAAAAACTGTCAAAGCTTCTTGAGACAAAATACAAGGGCTATGATGTAAACGGTCACCGCGGAATTTCAGAGGGCCGCTATGAAGGTCCCTGCCCCTCTCCGGAAATGAAACTCGCTCATATTGAGGGCGTTAACCCCAACCTTAAAGACCTTTCAATGCCGTTCTCCGAATTTTTAAAGCTCAACCATTGCGAGGACGCCACCACGGTTTGGAAGGGTCCGTTCACTTCTTTCGGCTATGGTTATTTTGATGAAATCCCCGCCGCTTATGTCTTAAAATATCTTGACGCATTCACTGTTAAGCAATTCCTTTCGACAGGTAAACTGTGGACTTGGTACGACGGCACACAGAGCATTTGGGAGGGCGTTAACAATCACCTTAAGCATCCGGCGCTCTTAAATTCGGAAGTTACAAACATCAAGAGAGAAAACGATAAGGTATTTGTAACGGTAAACGGTAAGACCGAAGAATTTGACAAGCTCATAATCTGCACTCCGCTTGAGCTGTTCCTCGGCTACGGCGATCCGCGTGAAGAAGAAAAGGATCTCTTCTCAAAAATCGTACATAAGGAATACTTTACAATGGCCGTTCGCCCCGAAGAAGGCAACGCTCCCGAAATTTCATATTACTTCTTTGAAAATATGACTAACGAGACCCGCGGTCATCTTATGGTATTCTATCACCGTTGGTCCGACGGCGTAACAGATCAGCCGCTTGTTACCTTTACTCTTCGTAACCACGAGGGTATGGAGGATGTTCCCTTTGACAAAGCCAAGGAAACAACTCTTAAAGATATGGAACTGTGCGGTCTTAAGGTTGACAAGATTGAGCGCATAGACGACTGGTATTATTTCCCGCACGTAGGCAGCAAGGATTATGCCGACGGTTGGTATGAAAAGGTTGAAGCTATGCAGGGCAAGGATAACACCTTCTATGCCGGTGAAGTTATGGCATTCGGCGATATGGAGGAAACCGTTGAGTACAGCCGCGACTTAGTAAGAAGATTCTTTAAATAGGAGACATAAAAGTATGCCCGATCAGAATAAAAAAATCATCAGCAAATATCAGGGTGACAAAAACCCTGATAAGCGCTATTTGAAGCTCGGCAGAAAAATCACCGACGTTGTGGCACACAAGATAGGCGGAGTGACATCGGACGATCCCGAATATTGGGGTCTGCGCGAGGTACTTACTCCCGAAATGTGCGACGTTGCTAACAAAATGAAGCTTCGTAAGCACTACACGTTTGAGCAGTTACTCGCTATGAACAAAGAGTATGAGGCTATTGATCTGCAAAAGCTTCTTGACGAGATGTCGTATATAGGCATTCTCGAATATGACTACGGCGATAATTACGACCACAATCACGAGCTTAAAGACCGTCCGAGAATCAGACGTTACCGCGTACCCTTTTACGTACCCGGTTCGGCCGAGCTTTTCAACTCTTCCGTTGACAGAATAGCCAAAAATCCGGCTGTTGCCTCATTCTTTGAGAGAATGACGTTTACTCCGCTTGCAGGTATCACTCAGATGGTGCCTCCCGGAGGCGACGGCATAGGTATGCACGTTATTCCCGTTGAAAAAGCCATAGACGCCAAGAGCGAATCGGTGGATCTTGAGCATATTTCATACTGGCTTCAGAAATATGAGGGTCATATTTCTGCCGGTATTTGCTCCTGCCGCGCTTCACGCGCTGTTTTGGGCGACGGCTGCACAGACGATTTTGACGATTGGTGCATACAGCTCGGCGATATGGCGGATTACACCGTTGAAACCGGAAGAGCACACTACATAACAAAAGAACGTGCACTTGAAATACTCAAGCTTGCCGAAAAAAACGGCTATGTTCACCAGATAACCAACATTGACGGTGAAAATAAAATATTTGATATATGCAACTGCAATGTTAAGATATGCAACGCTCTTCGCACATCGCTTCTGTTTAATACGCCTTATCTTTCGCGAAGTGCCTATACCGCCAAGGTTACAAAAGAGAACTGCGTAGCGTGCGGCAAGTGCGTTGAAACTTGCCCTGCAGGTGCCGTAAAGCTCGGTCAGAAGCTCTGCCACAAGGACGGCACGGATTTCAAATATAAGCACGCTCCCCTGCCGGACAACAACATTTGGGGTCCGTACGCATGGGATGAGAACTACCGCGATACGGCGCGTATGTCAAACACATATCCCACGGGTTCCGCTCCCTGTAAGGCTGCATGCCCGGCGCACGTCCCGGTACAGGCTTATCTTCGCCTTGCGAGAGACGGTAAATACCGTGAAGCACTCGCTATGATAAAAACCGAAAACCCGTTCCCGGCAGTATGCGGCAGAATTTGCAACAAGCGCTGCGAGAGCGAATGCACACGCGGAAAAATTGACGACCCGGTATCAATTGACGCAGTAAAGAAATTTGTAGCCGATCTCGACCTTAAAGCCGAGGACAGATATGTTCCCGAAAAAACGGTACAGTCGGTTCACGGTTCATTTGACGAGAAAATCGCCATCATCGGCGGCGGCCCCGCAGGACTCAGTGCCGCATATTATCTCGCCCAGATGGGTTATAAGCCGACGGTATTTGAAAAAAATCCCATTCCCGGCGGTATGATGACATACGGTATTCCGAGCTACAAGCTCGAAAAGGATGTTATCGCTGCCGAAATCGACATAATCAAGGCTCTCGGTGCAGAAATCAAGTGCGGCGTTGAAGTCGGCAAGGACGTCACCATAGATGAACTCAAAAAACAGGGCTACAAGGCATTTTACATCGCCATAGGCTGTCAGGGCGGCAAACGTCCCGGCGTTAAAAACGATGACGCAAAGGGCACCGCTATTGCCGTAGAATATCTCCGCCACTGCTTTGAACACCGCGAAGATTCATTCTCCGGTAATGTTGTGGTAGTCGGCGGCGGTAACGTTGCGATAGACTGCGCGCGCAATGCTCACCGTCTCGGCGCAACGGACGTTAAGATGTTCTGCCTTGAATCGCGCGACACCATGCCTGCGAGCAACGAGGAAATACTTGAGGCCGAAGAAGAAAACGTCGGCATAAATCCCTCTTGGGGCCCGAAGGAGGTCACCGTAAACGACAAAGGAGAGGTTACCGGCATCATCTTTAAAAAGTGCCTTCGCACGATAGACCCAGAAACCGGCAAATTCTCTCCCGTATATGACGAAAACGAGACTGTTGAAATAAAGGCAGACAAAATCGTTTTTGCCATAGGTCAGGCAATTGAATGGGGCAACCTGCTTGAGGGCTCAAAGGTTAAATTCTGGCACGGCAATTACCCGGTTGCAGACAAATTCACATATGAGACGGACGATCCCGACATATTCGTGGGCGGCGACGTATTTACCGGTCCGCGTTTTGTAATAGATGCCATTGCAGCCGGTCACGAGGCGGCTGAGAGCTTACATCGCCATGTACGCCCCAACGCTTCAATGACCATAGGCCGTGACCGTCGCAATTTCACACCGCTCAACAAGGACGACCTTACATATCCGTCTTATGATACGGCAGGACGTCAGGAAGCCGGTATGGATGAAAGCATCGACTACAAGATGTCCTATAAAGACGCACATCTCGATTTGACAGAGGAGCAGGTTAAAACCGAAACCGGCCGTTGTCTCGGATGCGGCGCATCGTATGTTGACCCGCACAAGTGTATAGGCTGCGGTCTTTGCACCACGAAGTGTGAATTTGACGCAATACATCTTGTACGCGATAATCCGAAATGCACCGATATGAGAGTTGCCGAAAAGAAGGTCGGCGGACTTATGGGCTACTCCGCAAAACGTGCGTTTAAAATACTCGGGCATCTTGGCTCGGATGAGGCGAAAGAGCTTAAAAAGAAGCGCATAGCCTACAAAAAAGCGCACAGCGACAAGGGCTAAGCCATGCACGAGCTCGGTATAGTTCTGAATGTCATAGACAGAGTAGAAGAGATTGCCAAGGAAAACAAAGTAAAAGAGGTCACCAAGCTGACTCTTGAAATAGGCGAGGTTTCATCGATTGTTCCGTCATATTTTTCGGACTGCTTTGAGTGGGCAAAGAAAAAAACGGATTATATGAAAGACACCGAGCTTGAAATGATAATCCTTGAGGGTCTCTCCTACTGTCGCGACTGTAAAAAAACATATAAGACCACCGAATACGCAAAAAAATGTCCGCACTGCGGCAGTGACGATACATATCTTGTCACCGGCGACGAGATGCGGATAAAGGATATTGAAGTTATCGGTTAGAAAAACGGAGCTGTATTTTTTTACAGCTCCGTTAATATTTATACATTCAAATAACCGCACAGTAGCTTCAGCGTATTATAAACGCCGTCTATATGGCTGCGTTCATAGCCGTGGCTCGCATAAACTCCGGCTCCTATCAGCCCGTGTCGTATATCTGCGCCCGAACGCAATGTGGCTTCAACATCCGAGCCGTAATGCGGATATACATCGACGGCATAATCGGCGCCTACTGCCTTTGCGGCTTCAATCAGTTTGCCTACGGTATCATAGCTATAAGGTCCGCCGGAATCCTTAGCGCAGACGGACACCTGCTTTTCCGTACATTTCAATCCGTCGCCGACGCACCCCATATCGACCGATATTGCCTCGGTAACTCCGCCCGGCACAGTCGAGGAACCGCCGTGGCCGACCTCTTCATAAACGGTAACGTGCACATACACACGCCGCGGTAAAACTATACCGTTGTCTTTAAGATATTTTGCAAAACCGAGCAATATGCCCACAGAGAGCTTATCATCAAGGAATCTGCTTTTTAAATATCCGGATTCGGTACGGCGTGTACGCGGTTCAAAGCAAACTATATCGCCCGTTTCTATACCGAGATTTCTTGTATCCTCATCGGTTTTTACGTCCTCGTCGATGACGATTTCGACGCTGTCCCAAGTACGCGAAGCAGTCGAAAAATCGCCGTTAACGTGAATTGAAGCGTTACAAAGCTGAAGCGCGCCCTCATATATTTTACCTGAACGGGTATATATTCTGACATTCTCCGTTTCGGCGTTGCAGGCATTCATACCGCCGAGGGGCGTTATTCTCAGTCTGCCGTTGCTCTTGACTTCGGCGACCATTCCGCCGAGGGTATCTGTGTGCGCCTCCAAAAGCAAAGCATTGTTATCGTCTTTTCCGCCGAGGTCGGCAAGAACGCCGCCCTTTACTGTGTATTCGGCGGGAAATCCGAGAGCCGAAAATTCCTTTTTAACAAATTCGGCGGCTTTTTTGGTAAACCCCGTCGGAGAATCAATATTTAACAGCGCGCTCGCCTTTTCCCATGAGTAATCTGCATATTTTTTATCTATCACAGCTTATCACCGCAGCTTTCCGAAAAATTATACTATTAGTTTACCATAACCGCGCCGAAAAAACAAATATGCGTTGATTTTCAGTGTAGTAAAGTAAAAAGTGTTACGTATCAGCACAAGTGTAGTTAATATATGTCTAAAGTGCGTTGATACGTAGCAAATAAAACTGCCTGCACAAAGCCGCACAGACCCGGGCATAGGCAAAGGTACAGGACAGACACAGGCATAGACATAGACATAGGCAAAAGTAAAAGTAAAAGCAGAAATCAAAAGCCATACGTCAAAAGAGAAATTACATTTTATTTTTAAACCGCTTTGGGATTTATAAAAAAGGCAGCCTTTCGGCTGCCTTTTATGGTGGAGATGGCGGTAATCGAAACCGCGTCCGAAATCTCATCCTCACAAATTTCTACGAGCGTATCCGTCTATTTAAAATTCCCTCGGCACATCGCCCGACGGCGGTCTATGCGCTTTGGTAGCCCTGCTGTGTGTGACGGGTTACAAGGCGGTTACCCGTTCACATTTACCGCTGATGACGCTCCTTATCCGATCGCGGTACTTCGGAGGGAACGACCCGCTGACTTAAGCAGCGAGTAAAACTTTAGAATCTTTGTCGTTTATTTTTAATAAACTGTGGCTGTTTAAAGCGGCACCACACCGCTGCTCGCTTATCGTGGTTCAAAGACCCCGTCGAAATCCTTTCATCCCCTTATATATTATCTCATTCGCTCTTTCAGCTCTCTGTCGATAGTGCGCGTTGCTTCCTTTTTGGCAGCAACGTCGCGCTTATCGTAATTCTTTTTGCCCTTACAAAGACCGACTTCCATTTTTGCCCTGCCGTTTTTGAAATAAACCGACAGCGGTATGAGCGTAAGCCCCTGCTGTTTTATTGTGCCGTAGAGCCTGTGTATTTCTTTTTTATGCATTAAAAGGCGTTTTACGCGCAGAGGGTCGCGGTTAAAAATATTGCCGTGATCATACGGGCTTATATGAACCGAATTTGCAAATATTTCGCCGCCGTCGATACTGCACCAGGAATCCTTTAAGTTTATCCTGCCCTCGCGTATACTCTTGACTTCCGTGCCGAAAAGCTCTATACCCGCCTCGTAGGTTTCAAGAATGAAATAATCGTGGTAGGCTTTTTTATTCTGTGCAATTTTTTTGATTTGCTCGGCAGCCATAAGTTTTACCTTTCGTCAACATTATCGGCAGATAACTGCCGAACCTTTTAATCATATAAGATTTCTGCCCTCAAGTGCGCGCATCAAAGTTACTTCGTCGGCATACTCAAGGTCGGCACCTACGGGAACACCGTAAGCAAGCCTTGTTACTTTTATGCCGATGGGCTTTAAAAGCTTGCTGATATACATAGCCGTTGCCTCGCCCTCTACCGTGGGGTTTGTAGCCATAATGACTTCGTTTACGCTGTCATTCATACGCAAAAGGAGCTCTTTAACGGTGAGGTCGTCGGGACCTATACCGTTCATCGGCGAAATAACGCCGTGTAGCACGTGATACAGACCGCGGTATTCGTGGGTACGCTCAAACGCTATGACATCACGCGGACTTTCAACCACGCAAATTGTAGATCTGTCGCGCTTTTCATTACTGCAAATCGGGCAGATTTCATCTTCGGTAAGATTGCGGCAAATTTTGCACTGATGTATTTTTTCGTGAGCCGTCACTATGGCATTTGCAAGCTCTGCGGTCCCGTTATCGTCAAGCCCGAGCACATAAAATGCCATTCTTTCCGCCGATTTTGTGCCTACTGACGGCATTTTGCGAAATTCATCTATCAGCTTTTCAAGCGCAGGGATATTGTATCCCATTAAAACATACCGCCCATTCCGGGGATATTAAGTCCGCCGGTAAGCTTATTCATTTCACGCTCTGCGGTTTCGTCGGCTTTACGCATAGCCTCGTTGAGAGAAGCCATAAGAAGATCCTCAAGCATTTCGGGCTCTTCGGGGTCGATAACCTCGGGTTTGATTTTGATAGCCTTAATTTCATGCGAGCCGTTTACCGTAACCTCAACCGCTCCGCCGCCTGCCGACGCATTGTATTCCGCTGCGGCAAGCTCATCCTGAAGCGCGCTCATATTACTTTGAACCTCCTGGAGCTTTTTCATCATATTGGCTCCGGTAGGACCCTGGTTCGGAATTCTTGCTTTCATATTATTACCATTTCCTTCCAATTTAATCTTATTTACTGGTCTATAACATTGATGCCGAGCTCCTTTGCCCTGCTCAAAAGCCCATCTAACGGGTCTTTTTTCGGCTTTGCCTCGGAATGCTCGTCATTGTATATTCCTATACGATATTTTTTGCCGCTGACCTCATACACGGCCTTTACAATGTCGTTTGAAAAATTGCCTGTCATCAGCATTTGGCCGAGTATTGAATTTGACGATTTTATAAGTAAAAATCCGCCCGGATGAACAAACGCCGTCGAGCCGTTTAAAAATCCCGTAAGAGCCGGAGAAGTGCGCGACAATATATCGACAACCTCAGCCCAATTTTCAAACACTTCGTCCGATTTTATTTCTCGGTTTTTATCTTGCGACGTCTCATTTACTTTCGGCTCCGCATTGTTTGGCTCATCATAAGCGGCAGGCGTTTTATCGGAAACAGCCTCTTTGCTTTCGGGCTTTTCGTTTTTAACCTGCTGTGTTTGCGCTTCGTTCGGCTCGCTTTGCTTCACCGGAGATGCGCTCGCGGCAAAATCCGACTCCCGAGATTCGGGAGATGGCTTAAACACGCCGTTTTTAAGCTTTACTTCAATATCCGAAATTCTGCGTAAAACAGCCGCCGTATCCGTATCAAGCTTCGGACTTGTCAGTCTGATAACAGCCATTTCGGCACTTGTGCGTCTGTCGGCTCCCCTTTTGATTTCGACTATGGCGTCACCGATTCTGTCCATACACGAGAGAACACTCTCAAGCGTTAAGCTCTTTGCCTGGCGGCGTATTATCTCTATTTCGGAATCGGGGCAAATAACGAGCTCTCTGAAATTAGGCACCGTCAGCGCAACCATCATATTGCGGAAATGAGAGAGTAATTCACTTAAAAGACGTTCCATATCGCAGGAATTATTGTAAAGCTCATCTATTATCGTGAGTGCCCTTGGACTATCGTGAGAGATTACGGCGTCAACAAGCTCAAACAGATGCTCTCTGCCGGCTATGCCTGCGGCGTCGCTTGCCACCTTTTCGGTTATTTCGGTTCCGTAAGACGCGCATCTGTCAAGCAGCGACAAGGCGTCACGGAGCGCGCCGTCGGCAATACGTGATATAAGCATTGCCGCCTCGGGGGTTAAATCAATATTTTCTTTATCGGCTACAAACGAAAGCCTCTTTGCTATATCCTCGGGTGAAATGCGTTTAAAATCAAAACGCTGACAACGTGACAAAATCGTAGACGGGAGCTTATGCACCTCGGTAGTCGCCAAAATGAATTTGACGTGCTCGGGCGGCTCTTCAAGCGTTTTTAAAAGAGCATTAAACGCGCCGACGGAGAGCATATGCACTTCGTCTATGATATATACGCGGTACTTTACGGCGGACGGCGTATAATTAGCCTCCTCGCGGAGATCTCTGATATTGTCAACGCCGTTATTTGACGCGGCGTCTATTTCAATGACGTCCAAAATCGAGCCGTCGTCTATACCGCGGCAGGCGGCACATTTTCCGCACGGATTGCCGTCCACGGGATTTTCACAGTTGACCGCTTTTGCGAGAATTTTGGCACAGGAGGTTTTGCCCGTTCCGCGAGAACCGGTGAAAAGATAGGCGTGTGAAAGTCTGCCTGATTTTACCGCGTTTCTGAGAGTCTCGGTAACGTGCTCCTGCCCGACGACGTCGGAAAAGGTCTGCGGACGATATTTGCGATACAGCGCCTGATACATTTTCACACCTCCTGCTTTTGTGCCAAACAAAATACAACGGCACTTTTCGGCTTCATTATAACAAAAATAAAGACCTTAACTTGGTCATGCACCGTGCAGGCGGACTGTGGCGCACAGGCTGACCACTTAATGCTGCTCGGTTCCCCGCCTGACATGGTTCGTGGAGCTCTGTCGCACAGGACCCGCACGGCACACGACCAAATTAAGGTGATATTATTATAATATAATCTTTTCAATATTGCAAGGGCTTATACAAAACTTTAGAGAATTTACAAAAAGCCGCCGCAAAAGCTTTTTAAAGGAAAAGCTCTGCGGCGGAGTTAAAATCAAACTGTCGTTTTACTCGGTCTTATCTTCGAAGGAGTCGTTTTTTTCCTCTGCGACAGGCTCCGTAACAAGCTCTTTAAGGCTCGCGGCAAGACCTGCAAGGCTTTGAATCTCGGACGGGATAATAATCTTAGTAGCCTTACCGTCGGCTGCCTTTGAGAAAGCCTCAAGGCTCTTTATGGCTATAACGGCGTCGCTCGGAGCAGCCTCGTTTATAAGCTCAATGGCCTTCGCATTTGCCTTTTGGACGGCGAGTATAGCCTCGGCTTCGCCCTCCGCCTCACGTATTTTAGCTTCTTTAACGGCTTCGGCGTGAAGAATTGCCGCCTGTTTTTCTGCCTCGGCGTTGAGTATCTGTGACTCCTTGTGACCCTCTGCCACAAGTATTTTACTTGCCTTTTCACCCTCTGCCGTAAGAATTGCCTCACGGCGATGACGCTCTGCCTTCATCTGCTTTTCCATGGCATCCTGAATCTCACGCGGCGGGATGATGTTTTTAAGCTCGACGCGGTTAACCTTAATGCCCCATGGGTCGGTTGCTTCGTCAAGAATAACACGTATTTTTGCATTTATGGTATCACGCGATGTAAGCGTTGCGTCAAGCTCCATCTCGCCTATAATATTACGAAGTGTGGTTGCCGAGAGATTTTCAATAGCCGAAATCGGATGTTCAACACCGTATGTGTAAAGCTTGGGGTCGGTTATCTGAAAGAACACAACCGTATCTATCTGCATAGTTACGTTATCCTTGGTGATAACGGGCTGCGGTGCGAAATCAACGACCTGCTCTTTTAATGAGACAACCTTGGCTATTCTCTCAAAGAACGGAATTTTAACGTGAAATCCGGTCTGCCACGTCGTAAGATATGCACCGAGTCGCTCGATAACATATGCTTTTGACTGCGGAACAATTTTAAGATTTGCTATAACGATAACCAATGCAATTACAATTATCGCCAAAATAACGTAAAGCCATGCCATAATAAAATACCTCTTCCTTTTATTTATTCTGTATTAAACCGACTATCAGCTTAACACCGTCGATTTTTTGCACCTCGACGACGCTTCCCGCCGGTATAATGCTTCCGTCTGCGGAGCGAGCACTCCACGATTTTCCGTCGGCTTTTACGATGCCTATGGCACGAAGATTGTCTATCTCCTCCGTGACTATCGCTCTTTCGCCTATGATACGGTCTATATTTGTGCGCTGTATTTTAGGAGTAGAGAACTTTTTCACGAGCGGTCTTGTCAGCAAAAGAGCCGCAAACGATACACCGACAAAAAGTGCCGCCTGCACAAGTGCATTCGCACCGCAAAAATTGGCAATAAGCGCGACAAGAGAGCCTATGGCAAACCAAATGGAAACAAGCTGAACGGTTATCGCCTCTGCAATTATAAACAGTATAAGAAGCACCGACCAAAGAACGGTGAACCCCGTAACGGTAAGTTCCACGGTAATACACTCCTTTTTTCATTTGTTTATTATATTATATCAAAAGCTGCCGCAAAACACAACATTATTCAAAAAACGGTCTGCAATTGTCGAAAAATGACGGACAGCGAACCTTGTAATTCAAAAAAATATGCAATAAATTTATTTAGAACAATACAATTATGCAGTTTTGACATATTATGCCACGGAAGTTTTTGACAATCAAAATGTTCAAAACCGTGTTCATAATGTTAAAAACTTTGGTTTTAAGCGGATTTTACGCTTTCAAAAATGTAAAGTAACGATCTTGTCGCGAAGTTTTAGACAAAAATAAATATACAATACCGTTTTGCAGGATATGACCCATCGAGAGACAATTTTTAAGTACAAACAAAAAAACGGGGCTGTGGGCCATCTTTGCCCACAACTCCGTTTAAAAAAATCAGTCTCTTCGAAGTGCCTCGATAGGCGGCATTTTTGCGGCTCGCTTTGCGGGATAAACGCCGAATATCACACCTATCGCCGTTGAAAATCCTATGGCAAGCGCAATTGTCGAGAATTTCACCTCAAGCGGAACATTCATAATTTTCGAAACCAGTGCCGCTCCCGAAACACCCAGCAAAAGCCCTATAAGTCCGCCTATGAGGCACAGAATTATGGACTCCGTGAGGAACTGGAACAATATCGTGGACGTTTTGGCTCCGAGAGCCTTTCGTATGCCTATTTCGCGCGTTCGCTCCGTTATGGAGACGAGCATAATATTCATAACGCCTATTCCGCCGACTACGAGAGATATTGCGCTGACTGCCGCTATGAATATGGTAAATACGTTTATGACCGTATCTAAAAGGTCAATATAGGTTGCCATATTGGTTACGGTATAGCAATCGCGGTCCATGTTGTTATGTCTTGCCTTTATACGGTTTGCCGCCGCATTGCCGGCACTTTCAAGATCGTTTTCATCCTTTGCCATAATATAAACGGTATCGTATCGAGCCTCGCCGCCCATTATTTGAGTGGCTACGGTAGACGGAACCATTATCATGGCACTCGTCACCGCTGCACCGCCGGTAAGAGAATTCATATTTTCCAGCATCTTTTCGCTGTCGCCGCCGAACGAGCTCATCATATCGGTAACTCCGATAATCTTAAAGCTCACGGATACGTCGTTATAATTAAAGGAAACAAATTCGCCTACAACATTTTTCTTGCCGAAAAGCTGCATGGCACTTGTTGAATCGATTATACACACGCTTCTGCCGGCCTCAACCTCGTTTTTATTGAAGTATCTGCCGTATATGCAGTCGCCGTTCATAACATATCTTAAATCGCTGTTGCCTCCGACTATAAAGCCTATGGCGTTTTTGTCGTTGCCGTCCACCGAAAGTGAGCCAAGGGTCATTACCATCGGTGATACGTACTGAACATTATCGAGAGATTTAATGGCGTTTATATCGTCGTCCGTAATATAGTCGGAATTTGAGATATCGGAATTTGCGGCATTGACGGTAATGCTTATGGCACTTGAGCCCATATCACGAATCATACCCACGATATAATCTCTGCCGCCGTTGCCGACAGTTATTACAGCTATTACCGAAGCTACGCCGATTATAATGCCGAGCATTGTAAGAAGCGAGCGCATAAGGTTCGACTTAATGCTGAAAATGGCGATCCTTATGTTTTCTTTTATATTCAATTCGGAGCCACCTGCCTTTTCAGCCTAAATTAACCCTTAACCGCTATTTTTGTTCCGTCCGTGAGAGCCGCTTTCGGATTCATAACAACCAGTTCGCCCTCGGAAAGACCGGATTTCACTTCATAATCGTCATCGGAGAACACGCCGAGCTCAACCGTTCTTTTTTCAACGGTTTTTTTATCGGGATTATATACATATACATAAGTGACGGCGTCATCTGTTGCCACGGCGTCAACCGGTATTTTGAGGACATTTGTTATTTTCTCGGTATTGACTTTTATGTCAACATCAAAGCCTATAACTATTTTTTCGTCGGGATTTAATATCTTGACCTTTGCAACCGCACTCGCCGAATTTGACGATGAACCCGTAAGGCTTGAAGCGATGGAACTGATATTAAGCCCGTTATTTTCGGAAGCCGTGGCACCGACATACGACACAACCGCGTCATAATCGGAGCCGAGAGTCGATACAACCGCACTTTGACCGACCTTAAGTCCGAGAAGGTCATATTTGCCGACGGTAAAGCTTGCTATAAACTCACCGTAATTTTCAAGGACTATACCGTCGCCGACAGACGAAGCAGAGCCTGCTGTTGACGAAAGAATGTCGGTAAGAGTTGAGGCTACCTCGGAATTGCTCGTCATAGAGCCGATAATCGAAGAAAGATCAACACCGGAGGAACCGGCTTCCGCGGGCGTAAACTCCTTGCCCGCCTCAATATTGACAGTGGTGATTATTCCGTCCGCCGAAGCGACCCAACCGTTTTTAAGGGATTCATATATAGCTTTATAGCTCTCATAATCCTTTTGCTTTTGCTCCATAACGGATTTATAAATATCAGACACGGTTTCGTCTGTCTGAGCCTCATAAACGGCGCGCTGAGTTTTAAGCGAGGTCAGCTGTGCTTCCGCCTGGGCTAATTTCATCTGCTTTGCGGCAACGGAGTCTGAAAGAGCCTTTTCTATATCTACATCGCCGGAGGAATTTTTAAGGGAATTGATTATATCCTGTATCTCTTCCTCGGTAAGTCCGCCGTTTTTAAGTTGCTCGCGAAGAGCCTCAAGCTGTTCTTCGGTATATTTTTTTGCGTTCTCGGCATTTTTTATATCGGCATTATGTGTTGCGGCTATTTCTCTTTTAAGCGCGGAAATATCGCTTTCCGTCTGAGAAATCTGAAGGTCGATTGCCTTTATACCGCTTTTTGCGGAGCTCACGGTACCGCTTGCTTTGTCGTATGCCGCCTTGGCTTTGCCAAAGGCACTTTTATAATTTGCAAGCGTACCGTCTATTGAAGATACATCAAAGGTAGCAAGAACATCCCCCGCCTTTACTCTGTCGCCCACCGCGACATTGACGGAGTTTACCTTGACGCCTGCCGCCGCCGTGAATTTTTCGGTGCTTGTGGACTCAACCGTCCCCTTCGTGTCAAATGTCGCCTGTATATCTCCGACAGAGGCTGCCTGCACCTGATATTCGGGTCTCGGCTCCGGCTTAAAGGTCTGATAGAGAAGCGCTGCCACAAGCGCAACTATAATTACCGAAATTAAAACCGTAAAAATCTGCCTTTTTCGGGATAATCTTTTGAATTTCTTAAACAAAATACCACCACTTTCGCATTTTGATTGGAATATAATATTTTAAAGTAATTAAGTATACCTAATAATTTTATACTATTAAAGGACAGAATGCCATATGTTTTTGTTAAAAAAGTATGAACAAACAGTTAATAAACACAAAACGTGCAAAATGCTCTGCAGGCAGTTTTTTTGCTTTTTCATATCGGCAAGCCTGTCAGCTGTTTGTCTAACCGCCTGCTCACGGCAAGAGAGCATTGACGCATATGAATTTTGCCGCCGCTACAATTCGGAATACGATTCTCCCGAAATCAAGTATGAGGAGTTTTTCAAGGAATGTAAAAGCGACGGCTGCTTTTACAGCTTTTACAAAATAGGAGACAAAACTGCATTATTAACGCTTGACACAGATGAAAAAGGTACGGTAACGGGAATCGCGGCAACCGTGACCGGTGAAGAAGGCTCTTACAACGAACAGGAGCTTCGGGAGTTTTATGACTCGTACATAGCCTTGTCATCGGAGCTTATGGGAGTAACATCGATGGAGGCGGAAAAAGCCATTAACGACAGCGGTATATTCTTCGACAATTTGAAATTTTGCGATATTGACTATTACTGCGAAAAAGGGCGATATGTTTTTTCGCTGCTCTGCAACAAATACGTGATAACCGCATACACCGAAAAAGCAAACGGCAGGGCATATTAAATGCTCTGCCGTATATTTTTATTTTTTGTCGCCGAATTTTTCAAGCACGGAAACCGCGTTTGCATATTTTTTATTTCTCGTATATATCGAGAACTTTTTAAGCAAAATCTGCGGCGTTTCCTGTATAACCTCAGCAGCCTTTTTGAGCTTTGATTTTTTCTCCTCGTCCTCCTCTTCATCGGAGGGGAGCGCATCTTTTTCGTTTATAAGAGCCTTTAACGAGCGGAGAAATTTGCGCTCCGTGTAAACGGTAAGCCGCGGCAGCTCATATTCCAAAGCGAGCGTTTCAAGCTCGTTTACCGCTTCGTAGCCGTAATGCTCCTGCATTGCCTTATATTCCTTTTGGGAGAAATAATAAAACTGGCCGAAAAGCCTGCCGAACGCCTTTTTGGTATCAAGATAGCCCATTTTGATTCGACGCTCCGTCGCTTCTTTATCAAACTCAAACGACTCGCCGAGCTCCTTTGCGTCAAACGGACGGATATAAACTATATTGGCACAGCTCAAGGCCTCCTTGTGACCTATTCCTTTTATTCCGGATATATCGACTACGATAAGGCGATTTATACCGCGCTTTCTGAGTATACCTATCGGGGTATTGTCATAAACGCCGCCGTCGAGGAATTTGCCGTCCTTTGGGCCTTGTCTGTTAAGCCCCGGAACTCTTGCCGAAGCCATAAGGTAATCGATAAGCTCGCCATCCGGCATTTCATCGACAAACATCTCGACAGGCTTCAGCGAATCAAGGTCGACAGTTTCAATAGCGAGCGGAATGTTTGACGCTCTTACTTTTTTCTCGTCGATATGGGCAGCTATAAGCTCCTTTGCCGGCGTAACGTCAACACCGCCGTTGCGTATTATCTCGTGTGCGATTTTCGGGAAATTACTGAAGCTGAACAAATTTTTCGGGTCCTTCAGCTCGCCCTGAATATTTACGCCGCTCGAAACCTCAACGTTGCTCCAAAGCTCATACGCATCGTCAAAATCCCCTTGAGCTATCATAGCTCCGTTTATAGCGCCGATTGAGGCTCCTGCTATAGCCTCGAATTCAATGTCAAGCTCGCGCATGGCTTTCCAAGCGCCTATCTGGTATGCGCCCTTTGCACCGCCGCCAGCAAGTATAAGTCCGTACGGCTTCATATAACCACCTGCCACAATTCAATTTAGATTACATATGAATTATATATCACTTTTTCGATATTTACAATAAAAAATCGCTGTCAAAAATACAAAAAGCGTTACGGACTTTGAGTCCGTAACGCTTTTGTAATTAGGAATGAGTAAAACACGTTATCGGTTTTATTCGGTTCCTGAGAAGAGGTATTTGAGTTATCCTCCGGCTCAGTCTTCTCTGTAATGCTTGTATCCCGGGTGTCTGCCTGTTATACCGTAATACTTACGAAGCTCTATCAGCTTGTCGATATTTTCACGCGAAATTTCCTTTTCGCCGCCGAGAAGATGTGCCGTAAGGCTGATTTTTGCAAATAGCTCAAGTGTTTCCATACGGTAATATGCGGTTATTGCGTCGGCACCGACCGTAAGCGCGCCGTGATTTGCAAGAAGCAATACATCGTGCTCTTGAAGATACGGGGCAATGGCGTCCGGCACCTCGTATGTAGACGGCGTACCGTACGGTGTTACGGGGATCGAGCCTATCGCCGCAACGGTTTCTATCATCGTGTATCTGTCAAGCGGAATGTGCGCTACGGCGTATCCCGTGGCTGTAGGCGGATGAGCATGGAGCACCGCTCCTACGTCGTCGCGTTCTTTATAGCAGCGAAGATGCATTTTGATTTCCGACGACGGTCTGTAACCGTCAATAGCCTGGAGCACCTCGCCCTCGGGATTTATTATGACGAGTTTTTCGGGGGTTATGAAGCTTTTGCTGATGCCTGTAGGTGTGGCAAGGAAGTTACCGTCGGGCAATTTTACCGAGAGGTTACCGTCATTTGCCGCAACCCAGCCGAGCTGCCACATCTTATGGCAAATATCGCACATAACTTCTCTTGTTTCCATATAATCCATTTTTCAAGTTCCTTTCGTTATTTAATCAGACAACGCCCTTTTGGAGCATTATATTGGCATAAAGAGCCTTTTCGCTTGTAGCTATAACAGCATACGCCGTCTTTGTCTCTTCGTAAAATTTGAATCGCTCGATTTCGCCTATGGCGTTTTTCCCGCGCTCATCATATTTTTCGACTGTTTTTTTGTAAACGTCCCAAATTGGAGTCTGAACATTATCGCCCGGCATAACCTCCATAAGATTTACCGGCTTTTCGATATATGTATCAAGCGGAAACACTCTTAGAATTGCATCAAGTATTTCCGGTACGCCGTGCCCGTCCATACGGATTATCTGAGCGTTTTTGCCCATACTCATAACGGGGAAATTGCCGTCCGCGATAACAAGACGGTCGCTGTGACCCATTTCGCAGAGCACCTTTAAAAGCTCCGGAGAAAGTATTTCCGGTATTCCTTTAAGCAAGAGAAACTACCTCCTTAAAAGTCTGATATTTTTTATTCCACGCTTCGGGTTCGCTTGGTGTAAAGCTTGTGACCTCTTCGGAATTACTGATTATTCTGCGCGCGTCACGGAGCGTTTTTATTTTGCCCTCCGCCAGAAGCTGAAGAGCAATATTGCCGAGAACGGTGGCCTCGGTAGGTCCGGCGGAAACATTTTTATTGCACGCCGACGCGGTAAACGATGAGAGAAGCTTATCCTTTGTGCCGCCGCCCACAATATAGATTGTGTCGTATTCTTTGCCGGTGCAGAACTCAATCTGCTCTGCGGCATAACGGTATTTCATGGCAAGGCTCTCATAAATACAGCGGAGAATTTCCCCTTTGGATTTTGGAACATACTGCCCTGTTCTGCGACAATATGCCCTTATCCGCTCCGGAATATTCCCGGCGGCAACAAAATCGGGAGCGTCGGGGTCTATAAAGCAAGAAAACGGCTTCGCGTTTCGTGCGAGAGTCTCCATCTCGGCAAACGAAAGGCTGTCGCCCTCCTTCTGCCACTGTCGGCGAGTCTCCTGTATAAGCCAAAGACCGATAATATTTTTAAGGAAAGACGCTTTTCCGCCGTATCCGCCCTCGTTTGTAACATTGCAGCGGAGCGTTTTTTCGTTTATGAGAGGCTCTGAGAGCTCTGTTCCGAGCAGTGACCACGTGCCGCAACTAAGGAAGATGAAATCATCTTTTTCGGTGGGAACGGCTACCATTGCGCACTGTGTATCATGACCTGCAACCGCAGTAACGGCGCACGGCTGTATCGACAGTTCCTCACATATTTCATCGGACAAGATTCCCGCCGCGGAACCGGTGGGTACAATATCGCAGAAAATACCCTCGGGAAGAGAAAGAGCGTCAATTACTCTTTTTGACCAACAACGCTTTTCGGCATCGAGCAGCTGAGTTGTAGAAGCTATCGAATACTCGGTCGTTTTTTCACCGGTAAGGAAATAGCGGAAAAGGTCGGGCATCAGAAGCATTTTATCCGCCCGTGAGAGCAAATCTGGGCGCGCGAGCTTTAACGATAAAAGCTGAAATGCCGTGTTTATCTCCATAAACTGATTGCCCGTTATGTTATAAAGCTCCTCCTGTGAAATATAAGAAAAAGCTTTGTTTAACATACCGATATTTCTTTTATCACGGTAATGCACGGGATTTTCAAGCAGTTTTCCGTCCTTGTCAAGCAGGCCGAAATCGACGCCCCAAGTATCTATGCCGAGACTTTTTATATTATAGGGACGCGATTTTAAAAGCCCCTGCTTAATTTCGTGGAACAGCCTCAGCACGTCCCAATACATAGTTCCGCCGACAAACACCGGGTCGTTGGGAAAGCGGTGTATTTCGGAAAGCTCAATTTTTTCGCCGTCAAACGAGCCGACTATTGCCCTGCCGCTTGACGCGCCGAAGTCAAAGGCGAGTGTGTTATATTTTTCGTTACTCATTTTGCACCTTATTTATACATGGGGCCGAAGTTCTTGCAGGCTCTGTAATCCTGACCCTCTTTATCCATTCCGAAAGCGTTCCATGCCGCCGGACGGAATATTTTTTCTTCGGGTACATTGTGCATACAAACCGGAATTCTGAGTATGGAGCAAAGCGTTATGAGGTCGGCTCCGATATGACCGTAGCATGACGCTCCGTGATTGGCTCCCCAATTATTCATAACGTCATAAGCCGATTTAAACGCACCCTTGCCGGTAAGGCGCGGAGCAAACCAAGTGCACGGCCATGTATAGTCTGTGCGCTTCCAAAGCTTGTCGGAAACCTCGTCGGGAAGATTTACGGTGTAACCCTCGCATATCTGCATAACCGGACCGAGACCCTTAACGAGATTCAGGCGGCACATGGTTACGGGCATTTCGCTTCTTGTTAAAAATCTTGAAGAGAATCCGCCGCCGCGGAAATATCCGAGATCCGCCGCATTCCATGTTGTGGCGTCGGTGCAGGCTTTGATATCCTTATCGGTCATTTCCCAGAACGGTTTTACAATACCGTTGCCGTTTTCGTCTTTAACTTCGCCGCAGAAATCGAGAGCGGACGCGCCCGAATTTATCAGATGCAAAAATCCCTTTGACTCCTTTGCCACGCCCTCAAGCTCATAGCCCGTAGCCTTTTTGACTGCCTCGGGGCTCCAATATGTACGAACGTCGGAGAAGAGCTGCGCAGTATTTGTAAGCAGCTTACCGAAAAGCATGGAAACGCCGTTCAATGTATCGTTTTCGGTAGCGAGAACATAGGTTTCGCGAGCGCCGTTCCAATCAAACGACGTATTTAAGAGCGCCTCGGGGAAATCACAGTTCGGGTAAAAATCCGTCCACTGTCTCTGACCCTGGAAGCCGCCGCAGATTGCGTTGTGACCTACTTTTTCCTCCTCGGCACCGTCGGGGAGATTTTCGTTGCCGTTATAGAGGTCTTTTATTATGCACATCATCTTAACGACAAATTCCCAAGCCTCTTCCTTTTCCTTATCGGACTTTTTAAACCAGTCGGGGTTCTTATCGAAGCCCTCTTTGCAGTTTTCTTTTGTCCATTTGAGAGCCTTTTTAAACTCTGCCTCGTCATATATGCCCTCGGTCATTCGGCGGATTATTTCCACCTCGTCTACCGACTCAACACGCATACCGAGATACTCTTCAAAGAAATCGGGATTTATTATAGAGCCGGCTATACCCATTGTTATGGAGCCTATCTGAAGATATGATTTTCCGCGCATGGTAGCCGCGGCAACTGCCGCTCTGCCGAAACGCAGGAGCTTTTCTTTTACATCGTCGGGAATTTCGGTGGCGTCAGCCTCCTGTACGTCTCTGCCGTAGATTCCGAACGCAGGGAGTCCCTTTTGAGCGTGTGAGGCGAGCACCGAAGCTAAATAAACCGCACCCGGTCTTTCCGTTCCGTTAAAGCCCCAAACGCCTTTTATGGTATTCGGGTCCATATCCATAGTCTCGCTACCGTAGCACCAGCACGGAGTAACTGTAAGAGTTATGTCTACTCCCGCTTTTTTAAACTTATCCTGACAAGCCGCCGCCTCGGCAACTCTGCCTATGGTTGTGTCGGCAATTACAACCTTTACCGGCTCGCCGTTTGTATAGCGAAGATTGTCGGTAAAAAGCTTTGCCGCCGAAAGAGCCATATTCATGGTCTGCTCCTCGAGCGACTCACGCACCTTTAAAGGGCCGCGTCTGCCGTCGATTGTCGGGCGGATTCCTATAACCGGATAATCACCTATAAGTCTTGTTTTACTCATAATTTCCTCCTGTTTATAAAAATTAAATATATTTTTTTCATATATTTTTAATTATACTGTTGTCTTTATATAAATTCTTGTAGTATAATAAATAAAAAATATAACAATTTTCACTTTTGAGGTAAATTATGAATTTCGGTGAATTTCAGGAGAAAAAATCACGAGGCACTTTCGACTTTCCGATAGAGCTGCACCACGTTACAAAGGAGCACCCGCGTTATCAAATGCCGTTTCATTGGCACATGGATTACGAGCTTATCAGAGTTTTAAAGGGCAGTCTTGTACTGTCGCTCAACGAAGAAACTTTAAATCTTACCGAGAACAGCGGTATTGTGCTTGTGTGCGACGGGGTATTGCACGGCGGTATGCCCGTTGACTGCGTTTACGAATGTCTCGACTTCGATTTAAACGAATTCCTGCGCGGCTGCTCGGCAGGCAAAAAGGACATTGACGATGTGCAGAGTCACCGCATAATTCTCGACAATTTTTTTGCCGTTGACAGCGAAGAATATAAAACCGCAAACAGGCTGTTTGACACCTTTATAGAAGAGAAAAAGGGTTATGAATTTATAATACAGGGACTTTTGTTTGAGCTTATGGGGCAAATTCTCGGCAATCACCGTTATAAGATCAGCGACGACGAAACATATAAAAGTCTCAAAAGGATACGGCAATTAAAAAGCTCCTTAAAAATTATCAGAGAGGAATATATGAACCAGCTCACTCTCGGTAATCTCGCAGAAGCCGCCGATATGTCACCCAAATATTTTTGCCGTTTCTTTTCCGAAATGACCGGCAAAACGCCTATCGAATACCTCAATTATTACAGAATAGAATGTGCGGCGGAGCAGCTTTTGTACACGGACGACCTCGTTACGGATATTGCTCTCAACTGCGGATACAACGACCTTAGCTATTTTGTCAAAACATTTAAGAAATACAAGGCTCAAACCCCAAAACAATTCAGAAAAAACAATCATACATAAAGAAAAATCCGCTCGCACCGAAAAAAGTGCCTGCGGATTTTTTAATTTCATACCATACCGTATTTTTTCAAATCGACTCTGCCGTTTTCGTCTACCTCGACGCCCTCGCTTTTAAGAAGCCGTATCTGCTCGTTTTCGCCGCCGAATGCAAACGCCTTTGACACCTCGCCGAACCTGTTTACCACGCGGTAGCAGCGCACATTTTCGGGGTCGGGATTTACGTGAAGAGCGTATCCGACTACGCGCGACCATCGCGGATTACCGGCGAGAAGCGCAATCTGACCGTAGGTTGCGACCCTGCCGTACGGTATTTTCTTTACCTGCTCATATATTTTATCAAAAGTATTCATATTTTAATTTTACCGTTGTTATTCCTCTCTGTCAACTGCTCGGAACCATATTTTCGTCTCCGGCGCGGCGAAGCTTCACATTTACGGTTACGCTGTACCCGGCCTTTTGCAAAACGCTTTTCCAGTTATCCGATTCAGCCCTATAATATTCGGCGTCGGCTCTTTTTACCCTCTTGTCAAATCCGAACGGGTCCTTATTAAATTCGACAAAGCACTTTTTTACGGTATCGTCAATATTTCTTCGGACGGCTTTTTCTAAGGCCGTTTTTATATTTTCCGCCACCTCCGGAGTGAATGCTTCATTCATAATTTTTGACGTCTCGGTACAATCTGCAACGCAATCGACAGAAATATCAAAGCTCGGGCATCCGTTTTTCACAGATGTTTTTATCTTGGTTTTTGACTTAGTCAGCAAAACGCCGACGCGCGTCCCGTCGTCAAGCACAGCCGTAAGAGAGCCGTTGTTAAAGTCATTACACAGCATCAAAAGTGCCGGAACATTGTCCTGCGGCAGAACGTTTTCCATCTTATCGCCGTTAAACAGCGCAGCTCCCCTGACCACTGGCCTGGCAGAATCCTTTCGGCCGTCCTCGCCACCATCGTCGTCTTTTTCATTTTGTTCTATCGCGATTAACGGAAGAAATGCCGATGAGGTCTTGCCGGTAACGCCGTTCACGAACTGATAAAAAGCTCTCTCGGCGGTTACGGAATTATACTTTGACGAGGAAAGTACATTAGACAGCTCCTTTGCGGGAATGACGCGCTGCCCCATTTCGGCACGCAAGATCTGTCCCGCGGTATCTTCGGCAACAGCCGCATAGACGGTAGCGCGGTTATCGGAATTTCGTACGAAATAATCAAGAGCTTTGCCGACGCCGGCTTTTGCCGCTTCATTTCCGAAAATAATAACACGGTTCTGAGACATCATGGGGAGCTTGCCGAGCGTCTTTGAAATACTCTGAATTGCGGAGGATATATTTTGTGAGTCTATGGTCATATTCTTCACTATATCGTCCGGAGTGCCGCCGTTATTCGGATTGCTTGACTGGTCGGCGTTTAAAAACTGTACGGTCACACGCACTCCGATATCGCAATAGTCTATTCCTATCGCCTCCACGATTATGCGGTTTTTAAGCTCAAGCTCTGTCGATGCGCATGAAGAAAATGTCAGCATCATAACAGCCGTTAATAAAAGTGCGGCGATTTTTTTCATATATTGCGTTGTTCCTTTCTTCTAAATTTCCCGAGAGCGAACGTCAAAAGCGGAATAAATATCACAACAACATAAAATAGTACGCTCCTTATATCGTTGCTTGTCGAAATCAAAAAGCCTGTAACATTTTTTGAAACAACAAACTGCAATATTACGGCAGCCGCTCCGAAAGCAAATATATATATTTTTTTATATTTCGCCGAGAATGAACGGCATGCTATATATGACGACAAATAGAGCATAAAGCTGATTTTGATAAAAGCAGAGAGTATCCACACCCCCGTGAGTATTACGTCAATACGCTGAAAAACGCTGAATTCGGACAGCACGGCTATTGAATGTATCGGGAAAAGCTGGGTCATGGCATAATCTCCGAGTCCCGAAAAAGTGAAGAAAAACACAATTTCCAAAAACGCCGCAAGTACCGACACCCATATAAAAAAGCCTCTTTTTTTGTTTCCGCTGACCCTCGGAAAGAGCACCGCCATTGCGGCAGGCTCTATCGTTCTCACCGCCATGGTTTGTCCGGCGGATATCACACGTCCCGCTCCGTCGTAAAAAACGGGAGAAAAATTGTTCAAATCAAGCTTTGACAGCATTGTCACAATTATAAACACAAATGATACGGAAAATACAAAAAGCGATATAGCCCCGGCTCTTCCGAGAGCCTCAAGCCCCAAGCACGCGGAATAGCAGGCAAGAAGTACCGAAAGAACCACGAACACCTTTGTATCAGACTCTCGAAAAATTACCGTACCCGAAAAAAGGTCAAGCCTCGAAAGCGTTGAAAAAGCGTAAAATAAGAAAAGCAATATATATAAAACCGATATTATCTTTGAATAAAGCGGTGAAATCTCATACGCCATATCAAGCACACTGCGATTATCGTTGCTCTTATATATCAGTGCCAGCGGCAAACATGAAAAAAGCACCATTATCATCCCTATGACGCCGGCGATAAGATAATCGGAGGAATTGAGCCCCGCGTTATAAATCGGCGAATATGTGAGCACGGATATAAACCTTGATAAGAGCAGCAGAGAGAAAAACTGCCCGGAGCTTATTTTGGCTTTCAAATTCATATACTACCTCTTCATCTTATCGATATTGAGCTCACGCCTACCGAGTCTGCGCCACCCGAACCTCAATATCGTGTCTCTTACGGAGCCCGGCGTAAACGGAGAAATCGACGAGGTATACGGTACCTTATATGGATTTATCGCGCAGATATTCACAAGCAAAACACCGAAGCCGAGAACTATGCCGTAAAAGCCGGTTATACCGCCTATTATCATAAACAAAAATCTCAACACCGAAACAGGCTGATACAGCTGTGATACAACAAACGAGCTGATTGCGGTCATGGCCACAACTATCAGCATCGGTGCGGCTATGAGCCCCGCCGTCACCGCGGCATCACCGATTACAAGTGCTCCCACTATACTAACGGCGTGGCCGACGGCCTTTGGCATACGAAGCCCAGCTTCACGCATAACCTCGTATAAAAAGTGAATGAAGATAGCCTCTACCATAACGGGAAACGGCGTCATACTCTCCTGCACCGCCATATCATACAGCATTGACGACGGCAAAACCTCCTGATGGAAGGTACATACCGCAACATAAATACCGGGAAAAAACACACTTATCAAAAAAGATATAAATTTCAGCGTCCTTATAAATACGGCATAATACGGACGGTAGTTATAGTCATCCATGGATTGAAAGTTTTCGACAAACAAATACGGCACAATCAGCGCAAACGGCGTACCGTCAACTAGCAGTACAACTCTCCCCTCCGCCATTTCAGCACAGGCAACATCCGGGCGTTCGGTGGTGCCGACGCCCGAAAAAAACGAGGTGCTTTGTGTATCGAGAAACGGTGCAATGTAACCGCTGCCGAGTACCATATCGAGCTTTGCCTTTTTAAGACGCGCCTTAATATTGTCGACTGTCTCTTGCGACGCTCTGTCCGACATATAGCAGACGCAAATTCTCGTTTTGCTTGTTGTACCGACTGTCAGCGTTTCGCATTTCATTATAGGCGAACGAACTCTGCGGCGTAAAAGTGCCGCATTATCCTTGAAGCTCTCCGTAAACCCCTCATGCGAGCCTCTCTCCTGCACCTCGGTCTTTGCATCATCAACGCTTCTTTTCGGAAAGCCCTGCACGCCGAATTCAAGGCAAAAATCAACTCCGTCGATAAAAAGAACTATAAGTCCCGACAATACATCGGTTATCGCTTCGTCCAAATCGTATGTCTGCGACTGGTCGGCTCCCGTGGTTATCCGGTCACGGATATAATCAGCCTGCCTTGACGGCTCATTCGGCATATTCGGCGCAAACAAAACAGGACCTATAACCTGCCATATCACCTGCATATTATTGCACATACCGTCCGCCATAACAAAAAGTGCCTTGTTGCCCTTAAGCGATATTTCCTTATACAATATATCAAAGCTGTTTCCGAACCGACTCTTTAAACAGATTGTATTCTCGGTGATGCTTTTCGACACGCGAGTTTTTTCGGCCGGCTCCGTAGCGACGGGGTCGGTTATTTTTTTTACTTCCTTTTTAAACCACTTGCTCATTTTTATCACCGTTTATGTTATTTCCGAAAGAAAAGTTTATATTCGGCAAATATGGGACAACATAAGTGTGGGTGAAATTATGCTGATAACTCTGTTTCGCACTTTGATACTCTACATTCTGATAATTTTTACAATGCGTGTTCTCGGAAAACGTCAAATAGGAGAATTGCAGCCTGCCGAGCTTGTAATTACCATACTTTTGTCTGAGATAATAGTAATACCGATGCAAGACACGGAAATTCCTCTCGTCAACACTCTTATACCTGTTTTTGTACTCGCCGGATTTGAAATGCTCGTATCCTTCATAGGTATGAAAAGCATTAAATTTCGCTCGGTAATGCAGGGCAATCCGGTTATTGTCATTCGCGACGGTAAGCTCAACGCCAAGAAGCTCAAGGAGCTTAGGTTTACAACAGACGACCTTGCGGAGGCTCTGCGCAAAAAAGATATTTTTGATATATCAGAGGTGCAATATGCCATAGTTGAGACTGACGGCACGTTAAGCGTTCTGCTCAAAAAAGAAAATCAGCCCGCCACAAAGAGCGAGCTGAAAATAAATACTCCGAAAAGCTCTCTTCCGTGTATAGTCATAAGCGACGGAAGAATAATCAAAACCGATTTTGCCGAATGTAATACCGACAGCGACAAAATAAAAGCTATCCTAAAGGACAAGCATCTAAACGAAGAAGATGTAATGCTTATGACACTTGACAAGGACGGCAACATAAATATATTAAAAAAGGACAAGGAAAAATGAAAAGACTGATAATTGCCGTATGTATGCTCGTTACGGGAATAGCGATTTCGATAGGCGGGTATGTAAATCTGAAAAGCATTTGCCGCAATATGAGCTGCTCGGTAAACGAGGTCATAAGTGCAGCGGAAAACGGTGACGCCGACGAGACAAAAAGAAAATGCGACGATACTGAAAAAATGTGGGATAAAAAAAGTCCGCTGCTCGGCGTTTACACCAATCACAGCGAAATGGATGAGCTTATGATGCTTATGAAGCAGATACGACAGCTCAGTACAGATAAAGATTACGATGAGCTTATTGAAAAATGCCGCGAGAGCATCTACCGTTTCGAGCACATAGCAGAAACGGAAACGCCCTCGTTCGGAAATGTTTTTTAGTTTTTCGGCAGCTTATCGAAATTTTTCTTGGCAAGATATGCCGCTCCGAGCATTCCTGCGCGATTTTTGAGCATGGCTTTTTTGATTTGCACGGTTTTAAAGCTTCTTATATCCTTTGAATGAATACGCTTATCAATCTCGGAGATTATATAATCCTCATTCATAATACCGCCGCCGAGGATTATGACAGCCGGATTAAATATGAAAATGAGCGTAGACAAACCGCCCACTATTTCGTCTATCCAATTATCTATTATCGCTCTTATTGCAGTATTATGAAAATTTTGCGGCTCGAAAATTTCACGCCCCGTAAGCTCTTTTCCGGTGCCCTCCCTGACCATTCTGATAAGCGCCGATGTGGAAGCATACATCTCATAGCACCCGTTATTTCCGCAATTACAGCGCAAGCCGCCCGTATGTGTGACGATGTGCCCGAATTCGCCCGCTGAAAAATCATGGCCCGTGTAAAGCTTACCGCCGAGCCAAACCGCTCCGCCGACTCCCGTTCCGTAAGTCAGGCAAAGAAAGTCGTTTGAGCCTTTGCCGCTGCCGAACATGGCTTCAGCCGTCGCGGCGGAATTTACATCATTCTCAACAACAACCGGTATATCATATTTTTCCGTTATCATCTTTTTGATTTCGGTGCCCGTATAGTGGGGGATACTCTCGTTCGCGAAGATTATCCTGCCCTCATCGGAATTCACCTGACCCGCAGTGCTGATTCCCACACAATCGACACCGCCGTAATATGTGCCTACGATGCTGAGCACCTTCAGCATAAGATGATCTCTGCCGAGTTTTGCCTCGGACGGTATTTCATAGAATTCACAGACATTAAAATTTTCGTCTGTAATACCGTATTTAATGGCTGTTCCGCCTATATCAATAGCTAAGATTTTCATTTTAACCCTTTCGCATTTTATTCTTCTAATGTCTTGAGGGCATTTACAAAACGTCTTGTAATATCTCTCGGCCTTGTTATGGCGGTACCGACAACTGCCGTATAAGCTCCGCTCTTATATGCGGCCTCAAGCTGCTCCGGTACCCAAATTCCGCCCTCGGCAACCACTCTTGCCCGAAGCTCCTTGCTGTATCGCTCTATTAAATCAAGTGCCGGAAGCGAATGCCCCTTTGTATACTCGGTATAGCCGCACATAGTTGTGCCCAAAAGATCGCAGCCGAGCTCCAAAGCTTTTTTCCCCTCTTCAAAGCATGAGGTATCGGCCATAAAAAGCTGATTCGGATATTTACTGCGTATATTTTTAAAGAATTCTTCAAATGTTATATTACCCGGACGCATACGCTTTGTGGCGTCAACGGCAATTATATCGACGCCCGTTCGCACCAATTCCTCAACCTCTTTTTCGGTCGGAGTTATATAGACGTCGCTGCCCTCATAGTCTTTTTTTATTATTCCGATAATAGGCAAATCCACCTTTTTCTTAATTGCCATTATATCAACCGTAGTGTTGGCACGTATTCCTACGGCTCCGCCTTCTTTAGCCGCATACGCCATCATGGACATTATGTACGGGTCGCAGAGCGGTTCGGTGCTAAGCGCCTGACACGACACTATAAGACCGCCTTTTATTCTCTTCAAAACTTCCTCGTTAGTCAAGTCTTTTCATCCTTTGTAAAATATCAAATTTACTATATTATATTTCCGATTCATAAAAAATACAATACAAAAACAAAAAAGCATTGTTTTGATTGCAATACGGTAATATAATATATGAAAATGCTTTTTGGAGTGATTATAATACCATGAAATACGATACTTCGATTTACAGAGGGGTTTTTTGCGCTTTAAACGCAATATACGACGAAAACGACAACATAAACACAGACGCGATAAAAGCCCTTGTTGCAAAATACAAACAGCTGGGTGTAAACGGAATATATGCCTGCGGCTCCACCGGAGAAGGCTTTTTACTGAGCACCGAGGAGAGAATGCAGGTAGCAGAGGCTGTTAAAGAGGCCGCCGGAGACGATATGGCCGTTATTGTACACGTCGGAGCCGCGTCCACAAAGGAAGCGTGCATTTTGGCACGCCATGCCGAAAAAATAGGCGTTTCTGCCGTCTCGGCTGTTCCGAGCGTATATTACAGACTTTCGGAGGCTTCAATCGAAAAGCATTGGGACACAATAATGGACTCCACGGAGCTTCCGTTCTTCATATACAATATCCCACAGCTTACCGGATATGATTTGTCTTTTGAGCTTTTTGAAAAAATGGCAAAGAAAGAAAAGGTTATAGGCATAAAAAACTCCTCGGAAAGCACCTGCCAGACGGAGAGATTCAGAAAAATCGCAGGACCCGATTTTGTTATATTCAACGGTCCGGACGAGCAGCTGCTTGCCGGCAGGCTTATGGGCGCAACGGCAGGCATAGGCGGTACATACGGCACCATGCCGGAGCTTTATCTTGAGCTCACAAGGCTTATAGAAACCGGCGATATAGAAAGCGCAAGAAAAATGCAGACAAAAATAAACGACTGCATTTACGAGCTTTTGTCATTCGGCTCTCTGTACGGAGCGTGCAAAGCGGTTATGACTCTCAGGTACGGCATAGACTGCGGTATTCCGAGGCTTCCGATGCTTCCCGTAAGCAAGGACGACCCGAAAATCAAGGCTCTGGCCGAGAAAATCAACCGTCTTGTCGCCGAAATAAAAAAGTAAGAAAAGATTAAAGCATAAAAAAGGACTGCAAGGAATTATCCCTTGCAGTCCTTTAGTTTTATTTAAGCCTCATATAGATTTGTATCAAAAGATATCACTTATTCTCGGAATATCTATACCGAATCCGTTTGAGGATTTTGTAGTTGACGCCGAGGTTGTTGTCGGAGCCGCACCCCAAACCTGAAGATACACTTCGCTGCCGCTCTCTGCCGATGTGCCGGCACTCGGAGTGGAGGCTATTACTTTGCCTGCCTGATGTGTTCCGTCGTTTGATTTTTCAACCTTTTTGACAGTAAATCCGGCATCTGTAAGAGTTTTTTCCGCATCGGCGTAATCCTTGCCGGAAACATCCGGTATATCAATATACTCCGTGCCCTTGCTGACAGTAAGCACAAGCTCGGTGCCGTAGGGAACCTGCTGACCCTCTTCTATGCTCTGAGAAATAATATATCCTACGTTCACCTTATTGTTATATTCATATTTGGCCGTAATCTTAAAGCGCTGATTTTGAACCTCGTCTGTCGAAATTCTCGTATAGCTCTGCCCCGCAAAATTGGGAACGGAGACAAGCGAAACCTCCTCCGTAGGAGTTGTATTGTCCTTTTGCGCCTTTTCACGGGTAGCAAAAAGCCAGCCGCCGAGAACCACAAGCCCTATTGCAACGCAAATTCCAAAGGTTATGAGCAGAGTTTTGGTCTGTTCCTGTTTTCGTTCCTGCTCACGACGCAGCTTTTCGCGGCGCTTACGCTCCGCCTCCTCATCCGCGGTTGTTGTAGGCTGATCCTGTTTTTTGGGAGCATCCTCTATGGGAGTTTCATATTTTATTTTATTTGTCGCCATGGTGCTTGGACTTCCGGAAAGCTGCTCACGGAGATCATCAACGGTTCTTATTCTGTCCTCGGGCTGAAGCTGAAGACCATTGTGTATGGCACTGACAAGATATGCAGGAAGAACCTCGGCGAATTTTGCCGGTATTAAAAGCTTATCGTTCACCACGCGCTCACTCGAATCGTCGGGAGTGCTTCCTATAAGTGTTCTGTAAACAACTGCCGTAAACGCATATACATCGGACCAAGCGCCTACCTTGCCGTTCGGGTCATACTGCTCATAGGGAACATAACCCTTTACAAGCTCGGCGTTAAAGTCGGTATTTGTAAGTCGCGCGTCGGATATCATAAAGCCCGTAAGTCTGAGCTTACCGTCACGTCCCAAAAGAAGTGTGTTTGGTGAAATACCAAGGTGATAAATTCCTGCCTCGTGCATTGTGGCAAGAGTTGAAAGCACAGGCATCAAAAGCGTCTTTGCCTGATCCCAGCCGAGATAGCCCGTGCGGCTCTTCAAAAGAAAATCGCGCAGCGTTATGCTCTCTATGTATTCGGAAACGGAGTACGCAGTATTATTTTCGGTAACTATGTCAACAACGGGCTTTAACGCCGAGAGATCACGAAGTCTTGCGATTTTGCGCCAAAGCTCCAAAAACGCCATTATACCGTCGTGAACCACAAGAGAACTGTCCTTTTTAACGGTTATTGCCCTATCACCGAATTCACGGATTATATGCTCCAGCGGAAGGAACTCTCTTACGGCTACCGCGACATTGCGTTCACGGTCCCATGCGATATATGTTACACCGTCTCCTCCGGTTGAAATGGCTTTACCTATAATATATCTGTCGTTGATAACCGTTCTAAGCGGCAGAAGCGGAGATTCCTGAACGAAATCCGCATGCAAACCGCAATGGGGACAAACCTTTTCTTCCCCAAGCTCTCTCATACAACCCATACATAAGTTATCGGTCAACATCTTTTTTCCTCCAAAACCAAATAGCATAAATACCTTTTTATATGATAACAAACTTACACATCATTTGTCAAGAAAACGAACATAAGGCAATCGGTTTGTTTTTTCAGCCGAGTTGCTTGTTTCAGGCTTTACCCGTATGAAAACATTACCCGTGCCGAATATAACACAACACGAAAAAAGGCAAAAAAATACCACCTGACGGTGGTATTTTTTACTGCTTTAAGTGTGGAGAACAAAAAGCAGCCGTGGCAGACAATCTGCCGTAGAAAAGTGTATAAAAAGAGAGGAAATGGAATAAGCGGGTTTATGCTGCGAATTTGCCGTTTGAAGATATTACTCCACCGCCGAAACGGCGAAGATCATAGACACGAACAACAAGTCTCGGCATTTTTGCGGCAAGCAGTTTTTCCGACACATGCTTGTTAAAGAACGCAACCACCGGGCCCATCATAAAGGCGGTAACCACAGTGCCGATGCCGACCGGTCCGCCGAAAGCAAATCCGACAGCCGTGCAGATAAGGTCTGTTATGACTCTGCACCATTTATATTTAATCTTAGTCCTGTCATCAAGGATAAAGCCCGTGGCGTCATAGGGAGCAACTCCGAGATTCGAAGTGAAATACATCGAAGCCGCAAGAGAGAGGAAAATTACGCCGAAGAGCATTAAGACTAAGCGTAAAGCAAGGGATTTTTCCACAGGCAGGTGCGCGTCGTACAGCGAAGTGAAAAACTCACAAATATAACCGACACCGACCATATTAACTACTGTACCGAAGCCGATAAGATGTCTGCCGAGAAAAGCAATTGCAATAAGGATAACGCAGTTGATACACATCTGATAAAAGCCGAAGCTGATACCGATTTTACCGCTTATCGCCATATTCATTGATGTGAACGGGTCAACGCCCATATCGGAATAAGAGAAAAGCGAAATACCGAAACCCATAAGCAGTATGCTGAATATCATCATAAAAAAGCGTTTTACGCCTTTTTCCTGTTTAAACACACTTATCAAATTCATTGATCTGATGATTTCTGCCATTTTAGCTCCCCGCTTTGTATCTATTGCACAAGTATTGCTTTCTTTATTTGTACACATCTTACAGCCGCGTTGTCGTTTTGTCAATAGTTGAGCTGAATTTTTTGTCACTTTCTACAACTTTTGTATATTAGTACAAAACGACGGTTTTGATGTCGTAAATTTAGTGCGATTGCACAACACAAGCAGCATACGCCATATAATGTAATATATAAAAAACGACCGTCGTGCACTCGGCACGGCGGTCTCAACAGTAATAGTTTAGGAAGTACGGCTTTACGACATAATATTCTGCGGAATATTGTCAGCCGCTATAACGCGAGCGACACCGTTGCGGTCGTCACCGAATGTCGGATGCTCGTTCAGCATGGGAACAAAGACAAACATTTTTATAAACAGAGCGGACATTATAAACAATGTTATAAAAAGTCCGAAAAGACGGCTCTTGATTTTTTCTTTTCGAATTTCCGAACCGGCGGGTTTAACGCTATACTGTATATCCATATATAATATCTCCTGTCAAATCTTATTGTACTCTTATCAACTGCAATACAATATATATCATCGCAAAATTACAAACAAGAGTCGAAATTATTAAGATTAGGTTAAAAAGTGTTTTTCGTTTAAACCCGGACTTAAAAGGCAATAATGTCTACTTGTTACCTCTTTGGGTATATTGCTTAGTTTTTGCGATTGACTACTGCATATTTTTGTATTATAATTCCATTATGTCATTTATGCTCTGCTGCGGATTTTTCGCAAACGAAATCAACTTATCAGCAGCTATGTAAAGTATAATGCTTTACAGGTTTTTGCTTTTTATAGGCGTGAAAGATGAGCTGCTACGGCTTATAAAGGCGCTATATAGCGGATTTCTTTCAAGTTCCGAAAGCAAAAGCTCTGTGTGTAAATGTAGTTTACTTTACACTACACGGTATCATCCTATCAGGTATCGGAAAGCAAATAGCAAATGCAAAGTGGATAAAACACAAAAAAACGGAGGAATTATATGAGCAAATCAGAAGAAGCTATGCACGGCATAACCTTTAAAGACAAAATAGGCTACGCCATGGGAGATATGGGCGGACTGCTGACATTCGGACTTGTCTCCGCATTTTTGAATATGTTTTACACGGACGTTCTCGGAATATCCGCGGCGCGCATAACCGTACTGATGATAGTTGCGAGAATTTGGGACGCAGTAAACGACCCTATGTGGGGTTCTTTTATCGACTCAAGGAAGCCCACTAAATACGGAAGATTCAGGCCGTACATACTTTGGGCATCTCTGCCGCTTGCGGTAGGTGCTTTCTTTATGTTCTTTAAAATTCCGGGTCTCAGCGACAACCGGTATCTTATTTACGCATATATCACGTACATATTTTACGGCATGATGTACACCGGCGTAAATATTCCCTACGGCTCGCTCGCCTCGGTAATAACTGATGACGAAATAGAGCGGTCTTCGCTTTCGATGTGGCGAAGCATCGGTGCAGGCATCGGCGGTCTTCCCGCCTCTATTATTTTACCGCTCATCGTTTACACCACCGTGACAAATGAAAACGGAACAACCGCAAAGGTACTCGACGGCACAAAGCTCTCGCTGTCGGTAGCCGTTCTCTCGGTTCTCACTGTAATAATTTTCTTCTTACACTTTAAATTGACAAAAGAGAGAATAACCTTACCGCCGACGCAGAATCAAAAGGATTATAGTATCGGCAAAGCGATGCGCGCTCTTTTAAAAAACAAGCCGTTTATCGCGCTTTGCATAGTATCAATGCTTCTTATCTGCTTCCAGATGTATACTCAGACCGTTTACAACTATCTCTTTAAGAATTTCTATGAAAAGCCGGGTCTTTACGCACTTGTTACCGTATGTACATATTTGCCGATGGTACTGCTTTTGCCGTTTATGGGCAAGCTTATAAGAAAATACGGCAAAAAAGAGATATGCTCCGCAGGAATACTCTTTGCTCTTATTGTAAACATAGCAATGTTCGTCATTAAATTCACTCCGGCTGTGAGTAATCCGTATGTATTTCTCGTTCTCTCGTTCTTCTCCGGGGCCGGTCAAACCTTCCTTATTATGCAAATCTGGGCACTTGTTACGGATGTCACGGACTATCACGAATACATATCGGGCAGACGAGAGGAGGGCACATCTTACAGCTTTTATTCGTTTGTACGCAAGCTCGGTCAAACAGTGGCCGGCGCAGGTGCGGCAGGCGTTCTCGGAGTTATAGGCTATGACGGCAAGCTCGCCGTTCAATCACCCGAGGTTCTGTCAAGGCTATATGACATAGCAACAATAGTCCCTGCAATATTGCTTGCTCTTATATTCGTTGTATTGACGTTCGGCTATAAGCTTTCAAAGGAGCAGCTAGATGAGCTTCACAATGTTTTGCGCGAAAGAAGAGAAAAGGCAGAAGCCGAATCAAAGTAAAAACAGGTCTTAATGACAAAATCCCCGGATATGCAGAAGCAAGCATATCCGGGGCTCTTTTTTGTAATTTACAATGTATTATTCTACCGTCAGTATTCTGTCGTCGGCGTCGCAAAGCACAATATCCGGGATAAATGATTTTTCACCGATATTCTCGATACGGACTCTGACATACTCGCTGTCGCAATCCACGGTGAACAGCAAGTGAACGCAATCGCCGGTTTTATACGCAAAGCTCTCGCCGTCATCTGTAAAGAATTCCGATTTAAAGCTGCCGCTCCTTAACGGATACACGGTAAGCCTTAATTCTTCCGAGGATTTGAACCCGTACTCCCCCTCATCGGTAGCTATAACGCTTCCGCCTCGCACAAAATACGGGACCTCACCGTCCGACGGAATATTCAGTATTACGGACGTACCGCCGTCGTATACTTTATCGTTTAAATACCAAATTTCGTTTTTGGGGAGATAAACCTCGGTTTCGCTCACTCCTTCATCGAGAATACACGCGGCAAGAATATCTCTGCCCACGAGGAACGATGTACTGTCGCAGTCTATCTCTTTGTCACCATAGTAGAGTAACAGCGGAGCTGTCATCGGCACATCGTTTTCGACAGATAAAAAGGCGGAATTATAAAGATACGGAATGAGTTTTTTTCTTTCCGCCATTATTTTTCGTGCGGCAGGAATGGCATCCGGATAGCTCCACGGCATAGTTGCGGAGCCGTCCGAATTCCACGAATGTATTGTGAATCTAGGCTCGAAAATGCCGTGCTGCATCCATCTTAAAAGCAGCTCACGTGACGGCATATCGCCCGAAAAACCGCCGAGATCATGCCCGTAGAAGAAAAATCCCGACAAAGACAGCGTCATACCTATGTAATGGCAATAACGCAGGTCATGAAATGATGTAAAATTGTCACCCGACCAGGTGGTTGCGAGACGTCTTACGGCACTGCTGCCGCTTCGTGTCGATAAAAACGGTCTTTTGCCCGGATATTTTTCTGTTTGCGCAGAGTACGAGGAGGCGACCATAAGATACGTGAGTATCGGTCTTATTCTGCTTGCCTTTACGCTACCGTCTTTAAAGCCGTTTGCCACAGCGTCGGTATCTTTTATATCAAATTCGTTGTTATCGTTCCAAGTGGCGTCTATTCCGTAGTCCAGAAGCTTTGCCGCAACATTGTCGTGCCAAAACTTAAAGCCCTCGGGCAGAGTAAAATCAATGTAACTGCCCATACCGTCCCAAAACTCGGTTACAAACGGTGTGCCGTCTTCATTCTTTACAAAAAGCCCTTTTTCGGCTATTTCGTTGTACATAGGGTGCGACGTCAAAAAGGCAGGCTTGATATTGGGTATCAAGTGAATTTTCTCACTGTTAAAACGCTCAATAAACTTTGCGGGGTTCGGGAATTTATCATAATTCCAATTAAAAACACACCGCAAGTCGCCGATGGAGGTATAGCCCGAGGACAGATAAAATCCGCTGCAGCTCATATTTAAGGTATCAAGCTTTCTGAGAAATCCATACATCTGTTCTTCGGAATTCGGCGCGTCGGTATAAGCCATAGTGCTGGCACAGTAATCAAAGCTCCATTTCGGAGGCAGGGTCTGTTTTCCGCAAAGAGAGCAATACTGCCTTAAAATTTCAAGCTTTGAGCCGAAGAACACATAATAAACAAGACAATCGTCATCGCTTTTGAAGAACTTGAAAGGGGGATAATAATTATTTATTTCTCTTCCGAAATCCATAACGGCACTGTCGGACGTATCGTAATAGATACCGTAGCAACCGACGGAATTTTCACACATATAAAACGGCACGTGCTTATAAAGCGGATCCGACGTTTCCGCGTCATAACCCATACTGTCGCTCGTCTCTATGCGAAAGGTGCGCCCCGCCTTATTGACGCTGCCGCTCTTATCGCCGAGGCCGTATATTTTTTCGCCCTTTTCGCGCGTTAAATAATGATATGTACCGTTTCCGAATTCGTTCTGAAAATTATAGGCAAGCGGTGCTCTGTCGGCAAAAAGAAGCTTGCCGTCCTTTTTATAGCTCAGTACAAAGTTGTGCGTATTAAGCTCTGCTTCGGCATTTTCCAAAGAGAAGCGCTCACCATCGGCTGTTTCATTTACTTGCGGAGCAAACAGCGAAAATCCGTCAAGGCTCAGCTTATCCCTACCCTCTGTGAGAAATTCGTTTTGCGGGTCTACGGTAAAGGTGGGCAGCATTTTACAATCGTCACGGAATAAGGCGACGCGCATCATACTGCCGCTCAAGAAGTCGATTCGCGCCGTAATATCGCCGCAAACGTAAACTCTGCTGCTGCCGCTATGCTCGGACAGCTTAAAATCATATGAAAACTTCATTACAGCACCGGCCCCTTATTGAAGAGTGTATTTTTTATAAGCGTTGCGGTCTTCCAGCCTGCAAGGCGCGTCTTTTCGCAAAAATTCATCACCTTATGCGTTCCGGGCTTCCAGGTCGGGATTTCCCTGCAATTCGGGTCTCCGCACTTTACAAAAGCGCTGATTGCCGCCACCATTTGCTCCGATATGAGATAGTCGACATCGGTAAACGGCCGCCAACCGTTTTTGAGAGTTGCAAACACATACGGCAAGTCACTCGAATGCCATGCGCCGCAGTTATCGCCCGGCAAATTGCGCGCAAAAAGATAGACAAAGCATTTACTGCCCTTATCGTTTCGCACCCACTTTTTCACAAGCAGTTTTAAAACTATCGGTATCATATCTGCCGTTGTAACACCGAGTATTTTCGGCATTGCGCTTATTGTTTTTATGTTAAACGTATCTTTCGTAAGAAGCTTTCCGTCATCACACGGAAGCGTGTAAGAGAGTGTACTTTTAATTCCCTCGTCGCGGCACGCCTTAAGCCATGCATAGTAAAGGGTTTTCGCGTCCGTATCTCTAAGCTCAGAAAGGCTTGTTTTACCGGCATTTTTGATTATTTCGTCCCAGAATTTTTTCATTTTTTGCGGCGACAGCGGGCGTGACAAAACTCGTTGAAGCGCGGCTCCGCTCAACATAACGGCACCCGACACCATATCCCTTGTAAGCGGACTTGACAGAAGTACATCTACGCTCATGGCTCCTGCGCTCTGCCCCAAAAGGGTTATTCTTTCGGGATCTCCGCCGAAGGAAGAAATGTTGTTTTTTATCCATTTAAGTGCCGCAGCTTGGTCAAAAAGGCCGAAATTACCGCATACTCCGTTTTCATCGGCGACATCGGGGTGAGAACAAAAGCCGTACGGCCCGAGACGGTAATTCACAGAGACAAAAACAATGTCATTTTCGGCATATGCCTTACCGCTGATATGCCCCTCGTTTGAGCTGCCGCCCGTAAAAGAACCGCCGTGTATATACAGCAAAACGGGACATTTTTTTGCGTTTTTGGGCGCGCTGATATTGAGATATTGACAATCCTCGCTGTATGTAAAGCTCATACCGCGCCTGAATTCCCTGTGATAAAACGGGTTAACCTTTGCGTCATCCTCAAAACCGCGGTGCTGGTAGCAGCAAGCGCCGAAAGCGGTCGCATCATATACGCCGTTCCACCCATCGGTAACGACCGGATACTCCCACCTGCCCGCGTCGGCATACTTTATGCCGCGAAACTCAACATAGCTGCCGTTATCGAGCCCGACGATATCTCCGCACTCGGTTTTTAATTTTACCGTATTCATTTTATCGCCCCTTACGTTATCGCATAAATCACAGTAATGAAAATCTCGGAAAACTTCCAAAACATTACATACATCATTATGTGCAAATTATATGCCACAACGAGAGCGGTGTCAATTATTTTAAGACAATATATACAAATTAAAAGTTGTTTTCAGCTCTGCGTGAATTCAGCTTATTACCGACCGCCTTTTTATAAACAACGGCGGAAATTACGGCCGACACGGCTTCTGCTATCCAAAAGGCATTCCATACACCGTCAGCGCCGAATATCCGTGTTAATACAAAAGCTGTCGGGATTATTATTACTGCATACCTGCAAAGTGATATTATGAGAGATTCAACACCCTTGCCGAGTCCTTCAAGAGCTCCGGACGACGTTACGGAAATTGACGAAACAACAAACCCGGCGCTGATTATTCTGAGTGCCTTTTTGCCTGCGTCTATCGTTTCGGGATTATCGGTGAACATTCCTATCAGCTTATGCGGCAACGCAAGGCACAGCACAGTACCGAAAAGCATTATGCCTGCCGTCAGCACAAGAGTTATATCGTAAATTTTTTTTACTCTTTTATGCTCGGCGGCACCGTAATTATAACCGATTATCGGTCGCATTCCCTGCACTATACCGTTAGCGGGGAGGTATAAGAACGTCTGAAGCTTATAGTAGACACCGAGCACAACAACATATATCTGTGAAAACGAAGCAAGCATTGCATTAAGGCTTGACACAAGAAGTGACGGCAGCGCAAGATTTATCGACGCCGGGATACCCACAAAGTACAGCTTACGGTCGATAGCCTTATTACGTTTTAAATATTTGCGGTTTATGGTTACGCTCGGTTTTTTCACGGCGTACAAAACTACATACAGCAAAAGCGTGCTCACCTGCCCTATGCCTGTTGCGAGGGCGGCACCGTCAATTCCCATTTTCGGAAATGGGCCTATACCGAATATCAAAAGCGGGTCAAGTATGATATTTACAATACAGCCCGTCATAAGTCCTGCCATGGAGGCATTCATTCTGCCGACAGCCTGAAAGATTTTTTCGTATGCAAGGCTTATCATAATTACAATCGAAAACGAAAAAACTATTGTTGAATAGCGCACTCCGAGCGAAATTACGTTTTCGGACTGTGTGAACATTTTAAGGAATGGGCGCATAATCGGAATGCTGACTGCGGCGGCGATAATGCCGTGGAGTATTGAGAACAAAAATCCGTGTGTGGCGGCTGTATCGGCTGCCTCTTTTTCACCTGCGCCAAGGTGAAATGCGATAACGGCATTAAGTCCCACGCCGAAGCCTATTGCAAGCGCATTGACGAGGTTTTGCACCGGATAGACAAGCGACAGAGCGGTTATTGCGTCCTCGCCTATTTTGGCGACAAAAAAGCTGTCCACTATATTATAAAGCGAATTGACGAGCATTGATATTACCATGGGAGTGGCCATAGACATAATAAGCGGAAAAACAGGCTTTTCCTTCATAAATTTTTCGTTCATACAAATACATCTGCCTTTCGAATCCGAGCGTATTTTCTCAATTAAAAACGCCACGCAATTACTCAAAAATCGAATAATTGCATGGCGAAAACACATCTTTTTAAGACCGGAAAAATCCATACGTTGTTTTATCGGTATGTAATATAACACACTTTCGCCGCTAAGTCAATAACGGCTGAAACATAATAATATATATGCCGAGAGAGAATGATGTTTTTTTGCATTAAAATTTTTCAAAACGCCCTATTTAAGCCATTCTCGAGACTCAAAATTTTGCATAGTGGGCGGTCAAACACATTAAAAACATAAAATTAACGAAAAAAGGTCTACATACCCATTAGAAAAAGCGTTGAAGAAATACAAAATCATCAACGCTTTTTCACTTTTACATCCTAAAAAGCGAATTTAATAACCGGATTATCATCGGTAACCGGTTGCACCTGCAACCAAGCCATGGGGTCCATGAGCTTTATCGTGTAAATCCAATTCAACAATTCCACTTTTTGAAACACCGAGCGGTGCAGCCATAGATTTAAACACTTGTGATATGTTCCAATTTCTTGTTAAATCAATATCACCAACAGCAATTATATTTAATAGTTTAAATAAAGAAATGTTCTTAGTTAATGTTCTTTCAAGAGAAATTTCTTCTGTATAAACAGGAGCAACATCACCTGTGTCCAAGCGATTTGTTGGGAAATCTTCATCATTAGGCGTTCTATCAAATAAATTTGGCGAGAACTCTTCAAAATTATTCCTTGATAAGTGTATCAATGCGTTTTGCAACTTTGCTCCACTTTATCAATGTTTGGTATGTTTGAAAGTAACTTTATCAATTGTTTGATTGAAAGTCGGATAATACTTAAACACACCATTTGAATCAGTTAGTGTTGTTGAACTACCAAGATTGATTTTCTTTGTAGATGCATTAAAAAAAGGCTTAGGTAGTGCAAAGCTGACTGCCAAACCTTCATCTATATCTCGGATATCTGATTCAGAAACATGCCCAATATAACCAGTTATTTGAGATTTATCTACTGTCATCACCTGCTCCAAGAGACACATGCTTCTTATAGTCAAACCACATTTATTGTCACGAATAATAAAATGAGTAGAAATATCCATTCTCTTAATGCTTGAAGTACCGGTGCAACAGTAACTGTTGTAGAAAAGGTATTACCCTTATCATTAGAAATGATTAAAGCAGGTCTTACTCCTGATTTGACAGAACCGACACTTTTTAGAAAAATCACACTCAGCCAAATCACCACGTAAATATTTTTCTTCTTTTTTAATCGCACTTTCACGCATATTTATTACACCTTTTTCATACTAGTTATGTATATATATTGTAGGTAGTGTTAGCACTATGCGACATTTCAGCCTTCTGCATCACACCACTTTTAACTCAAATACTTTTGTATTTAAAGCACTTATATACTCATTATTTAGAACCCATTTGTGTTCTTTTGCATCTCTATAATACCAAAGATTGTTGATTTCTTTAACAACAACGCTGACGCCAATATCAAACAAATAATATTTGACATTTTCGTTATTTTTAGTATCCATAAATTTATTAACCTCATTCCAACTATCACAATCCAATTTTGCCTGAACCGAACCACTATAAATCGTATTGTAAAAAACATCTAATGCTTATTAGTATCATTACTTTTTATAGCAAACACAATTTTATTAAAATGATTATCATATCTATTTTCTTCAATCACTTTGAAAAATGCTTTTGAACTATTTCAGGTGGGTTTTTAAAAGCGCCACAGCCAAAAGCACCCAGTATTATGACGTCAACATCATTATCAATAGCCGCTTCAAAAATATTTGTAATTCTGCCGTTGAATAATTCTTTAAGTGCTGCTTTATTAGTATATTTACGCTTAGCTATATACGGTGCAGCACAAGTAATTACATCAATATTAAATCATTCATTTTAGGAATAAGCTGAGGGACATCACTATCGTCCTTGAACACAGTAACATCCTTTGTATAAATAAGTCTATCTGAAAAGAAATGATGTTTCATATACTTATGATATAAATAGTAATCATTAAAAACCTTCTGATTACTTATACAAGAACACAAATTACTACTGCGACAGAGACATTCCTCCTGTGCCATAGCACCGTTATGCACTCCACCACCCGGATTATGAGATTAGCAAAATTTAAAACTGCCACTTTACCATACTGAAGATGTTTTTTTGCGGCATTAAATGAGGTGTTATTTTCAACTATAATATTGCTTGATTTTAATAGAAATATAGTATTATCTTCTGCAAACGAAAATCTCGGTATATTTTCAAAATACACTTTCGAAGTATTTACTGCTCTTTGTGTGCTTTGCTTTAATACATCTGAATTGCAAATATCCATTGTGTCTTTGAAGCATTCAATTAGTTGATTACTGTTCATAACAATTCTCTAGGTTAAAAGATATTCCTATTATTAGGATTTTTTGAGATTTCATTAAATATTGGTGATATATCCTCAACGTCTGAATAAAAAGTAATTAGGCTCTCCTTCTTTCCTTTTAGGTAAATAATTTCAACTTGACCAGTATTATATATCTTGTAATCAATTAAATTCTTGTATAAAATTTTATAAGTAATATCTTTCATATTCGGATTGCTAAATTTAATAATAAGTTTATCATCTAGAACAGAAAATAAGCATTTTACAAAAGCAAAAGATTTCTTATTTTTTTTCATTTTTATAATTGTAAAAATGAAATAAGAAATTGGAAAAATCAAAGTTACAAAATAAAAACTGTTGTAAATCACTTCAATTATCATTGCAACAAGAAATAATGCCACGATAATCTCCAAAATCTTTTCTCGTTTATTATGTTGTTTACAATATAGTTTGGCTGAAAATTCGTATATCATATTTATAAGCCTCATCTTATTTTAAAAAGACAAACCCCTCAAAATAAAACATCTTGAGGGGCAAATCTCTTACTGACCAGAAAGCTGATTATCGATATCAATGATAGTGTTCTTACACCCATCAATGAATTTCTTGAACTCTTCAACATTTTCTGGTACTGTCTTTGTTAACAATGTTTTATATTCGTCAGCGTATCTGCCCTGTGCTTTATCAGCTGCGGCACCTTTCCAATACTGAGTAATATCACCCATTGTTGTGTCGATTGAACCTGCTGCCTCTGTAAGGCTCTTAATTGCTTCATTAATTTTTGAAATACAAGATTCAATACCTTCTCTGTCTACAAATACTGCCATAATTTCACCTCCTAAAATTTATTTTTATAATAAAGTAGTTAAACATCAAGTTTATCTACTTCATCAGTTATTTTCTGGTATTCGTTGATTGCTTTACCGAGCATTTTGCTAACACCATTTAATTTTTTTGTGTATTGCTTGACATATTCAGTCCAAGTATCTTTGTGATCCTTAAAAAATTTTTTTCCAGCATCAGTCTTCCAGGCTTTTTGCAAATCTGTTAAACTAGTATTTAATTTAGTGTTATCTGTATCAAGAGCCGTAACTAAGTCATCAATTGATCGTTTTGCAGACTCAAGACTAGATACATCATATGTTATATCAGCCATTGCTTATCTCCTAAAAAATAAAATTGGGATCGAGTTCCTTAACATTATTCTTTTCAATTTCCGCATTACTTGCATCACCCAGATCTGTGTATATCATGTATTTAAATATGTGCCCATCTGGTCTATTTGGGAACACATTTTCCATGTAATCAGCGAGTTTTAATGCCTCGTCAAATTCTTTTAAAGCTCTATGAGCCAGTAATCTGTATGCATAACCTTCATAAAATGATGGATTTAATACAGTAACTCTTCTAAAATCTGAAGTGATTTCCTTGAATTCTTTTTCAGCTTCATGTTGTTTACCACAAGCTAATAAAGCTTGTGCATGATAAAACTGCGCAGATGCTGCATAAAATAATGTTGTTTCTCTTTGTAAAACTTTTTCTGTAATATAAATCGCCTTTTCAAAGTTTTCCAGTTTCAAATATATTGATGTTAACACAAAAGCAATCTTATCTTGCGAGTATGTTTCATCTGAGCTATTTTCTAAAATATCTACAGCTGATTGAATATCATCCCTCTTTAAATAAATATCAGAAAGAATTAAAGCATTATCTTCTTTTCGTTCCTCAAAAAGATTTTTTTCTTTCATAACATTATAAAATTCAAGAGCCTCATCATTTTTGTCAGAATCTGAAAGAATCTTTAACTTCAAACTAGCGATATTTGAATCTTCTGGGAACTTATTAAGTGCATCATTTACCACTTCAATTGCCTTTTGATATTCACCTTTGATACTATATATTTCAGCTAACATATCATATGGTTCATAAGCATCAGGAATAATTGAATTTAATTCTTTTAATGTTTCAATCGCTTCGTCTATTTTTTCTGTGTCAATAAAAATTCTTGCCTTTTCAAGATAATACTCTCCTTTTAAAGGATTCTTTTTTATTGCCTTATTTAAATAGCGCAAAGCTTGAGTATGATCGCCTTCACTAACAAACAATTCAGCTATAACATCACACATTTCGTCGCTCAAATCACCAGTTGATTCAGCCTGATTATAATATTTAACTGCATCTATAATATTATCCTGCAGATACATAATATTTCCTAAACCAAAAAGTGCTTCAACAGATTTTTCATCTAACATAAGTGCTTTTTTAAAGGCATCAATTGCTTCTTCATAGTTTCCCAAACAAGCTAAAACATTTCCTAAATTCAAATAGCATTCTATATATTTAGGAGATTCTTGCTGTGCTTCTTTAAATTTTTTTAAAGCTTCCTCAAAATTTTCCTGAGCCATTAAGGCACTTCCTTGATTTATTAAATCAAGACTTATTTCACTAAAGTCATTCATTGTAATTACCTCATATTCTGTCGTATCAAATTATAAATTTCTACATCATACACTTCAAAAAAATCTATCATTTTACAAGTATCATCATTAGTTTCAACCAATTTGTCATAGTCATAAATTTCAAACGAGAAGTCTCCTTTGACAACACACTGTTTGGTTTTTTCGTTATATTCACAAGATTTAATTTTAGATAATGGTATTTTAAAAATAATAGTTTGCTTTGAAAAACTTGGCGAACAATCATATGCATATTTAAAAATTCCGTTATCTAAAATTATGGTTTCTTTTTTTCTCTGTCTATATTCTGCGGTTAGTTTCACATAATAGTAAGTGTAAGGTATAAAAGAAAACATATAAGTAAAACCAAATGATACAATTAACATATTTAACAAATAATAATCGTTTTGATAAAATGAACAGATTACATTTATTATAGCTGCAATAATTGCTGCAATTCTCAAAAAGTAAGTTAAAGCAAAGCAAAACTTTGTAAAAAAAGGTGCATCATGAACAGCGTATTTTGAAAATCTCTTTAAAATTCTACTCTTTTTTTTATCAATTTGCTCGTATAAAATCATATTACATTCTCCTATGCCGCTAAATCTCGTACAGCATCAATTATAGTGAATACAGTATCATTTATATCTTTAGCTGGAGATGAAATATTTCTTTTAGAAGAGCCGATAATTTTCACACCACTCTTGACCTTATCATATGTAGATGTATTAGGGTCTAATATTTTTTCAGCATTAGTTATTCGTTTATAGATTTTTGTTGGAACACCTGTAATCTTCTTAATGGTTTTTCCAGTTTTATACAAGTCTTTGCCAACCACGTCCTTAACGATTTTTTTCTTATAAATATCAAGTCGTCCAATGGTTTCTCTTTGTTCATTTTTAAATAGTTTTTTTGCATCAAAAGTCCATTTACCATTATTCTCAGACATTCCGATTTTTTGTTTGAAGACTTTTTTCAAATTATCTTTAACTACTTTCGGGTCTCGTGCAACTTCTAAAGTGACTTTTCCAGTCTTAGGATCAACTGTTTTTGCTCCTGTTAATCCAGCGCGACCTATTCCACCAGCAACGACAGCTGTTATATCGGCAACAGTATGCGTTAAATCATAACCTTTTCCTACAAAACCCCAAACATTATTTGCAGTTTCACCGCCCATGTCAGTTTTCTTTATAGTATCATTCACTCCAGATATATTACCAAAATATCTTGCACGACCAGGATCATTATTCTTACTTGAATTCTTTAATGCTTTTGATTTATTGTAAATTGAAAATCCTGCATCAACTGCTGTCATCACGGTACCAACTGTGGACGCTACAGCGGCAACAACTAATGGTGTTGCTGCACCACCTGTTCCTACAGCTAAAGCAATTGCACCAACAGTGGCAATTACTGAGCCGACTACTGCTAATCCATCCATAGCTATACCCAACCAGTATTTTCCTTCGCCGTGTTTAAACCAGTCTATAGCTTTAGACCCTTTTTCCTGAACCCAGTCCAAACTACCTTTTACGAAATTCCCTATTTTTCTTGTAAACGGATTAGAATTTACTAAATCAACACAAACTACACCATAAATCCAATTTACGAAGCCCTTGAAGCCACCTTGTTCCTTTATGCCAAGATCACTTTTAGCAATTTTGTTCATTTGATTTACAACTGTTTTTTCGTGCCCCTGAATACTCGAATTTAACGAATTTATTTTATTAGAAACATTACTAAACTTTGTTTTTTTATTGCTAATATCTCTTAAAACCTTATTGTTTAAGAGTGACCTAGCATCACTAATATTTGAAGTGTTAACAACGTTTGTTGAATTATCAGTATCCAAATAATTAAGTTTTTTAACAAGATGTTTATTTAAGTCGCCATACAAATCACTAAAATAGTCTGATGCTTTTTTAGCTTTCTTTGCAGCATTGCTAATCTCTGAATAATCAATTATTACTTTGCTCATAATTTACTCCCATGGATAAATAATCCCACCATTTTCTTTAATTAAACGCTCATACTTTGAAATTTTTCTGTTATATTCAGAAACCTTGCTATCGCAATAACTTTTTTCACGAATTATACAATTCATAACCTCTAAATAATTATATTGATTTGACAAACTCGTTGTTTTTCCATCAGCGAGACTACGGCATTTACCTGACAGAGATTTAATGTTTTTTATTCCATTTTTCAATTCAGAATTACATTCATCAATTTTTCTATTGATTTTAGTGTAATAATCATCAAAGCCATTATAAGAACTATAATATATGGAATTTGCCTTATCACCACGCTTCTGATACTTTTTCCGTTTTCCCTTGGCGTTTTTTCTCTCATACTTGTATTGAGAAACTAAATCGGTCATAAAATCATCTCCTATCCCTCATTAATAATCATTTAAGGTTATGCCACCCTCTGTAGACCCATCCAACTGTTTTGCAGCATCAGTATCTGCTTGGATGTAGCCTTCCTCAGCATCAACAATATCTTCGTAAAGTTCCCAAAGGCAATTCTTTATATCTGCAGATTGTTGCTCAAATGCCTTATACTTTTTCTCAAAAGTGTTTCTTCCTTTTCCAGCCCAATTATCATACAAAGTGTTTATTGCTTTATCACATTTAGCTATTACATTTTCTAAATCTTCAGCAAGCTTTTTCGTTGCATTTGCCGCATCAGCAAAACTACTTGTATCAAGTTTAAATTCCGTTTGCATTAAATTCAATCCTCCTTTGCAAATCTGATCTTTGAAATATCCGTTTCATTAACATAAAAACCTTGCATTTTATCTATAGGCTTTTTATTATGTTTAGTAAACTGTATTGGGAAATCAAATATTTTGTGTTCTGGTAAATTAGAGAAAATAAACGCATGTTTATTTTCCTTAATCTTTTTAAGAAGTTCTGGACTTGAATAGCCTATATTTGCATCTTCAATTTCGCCAAAAATCAACATTATTTTCATGTTCTTAAATTTAGAAACAATTAAATTGTATTGATTCATTAATTCCTTTGAGTTAGATATATGCTCAATAGCAGACATACCATTTATTATTACAACAACAAACTTTTCATTTTCAATGCACTCAATTCCATTTTTAAGAACCTTGTCATATCGTGATTCTAAAGTTTCTAAAATAGATTCAAAAGTTTCATTTAACTTTGTATAATCAATGGTATATTGTTCAACAAAAGGAGATTCTGAATAATCTTTTAAATTCCTTTTTAAAGAATCAATTATATAAACTTGAGTTTCTCTATCAAAATAATTCAGTTTTATTTCATTCAATATCGCTTTTTCAAAGAGAGCAATCGAATCGAAATTTTTTCCAATAAGTGCTAATTGTGCTATATTATTAACGTCAAAAATAACCGGCTCAACATTTTGATAATCTAAAGCAACACTTAATTGATTTTTAATATCAATGTTAAAATTATTTTGAATATATTCCAAGCTTAAATCATCTGGAACAGATGGAATAAGTTTTGCATGCATATTTGAATTATCAGCATTACAACTACTGATATAATTCTTTATCTGATTTATTCTATCAATCTCTTTTTCGCCATCAAATGATAAAAAAGTCTGAAGTTCAAAAATAGCTTTATTCTGACAGAATAATGCTCTTCCGGCAGTGTTCGTTGGTTCAATACGGCATCTGTCAAAAACATTACTGTACTCTGAAACATCATTACAAGAAAAAGTCAAGAACGAAGAAAAATTACTCAAATATCTATATCCAAATCCATTGCTGCTTGCATTAGTTACTACTAAAGTAATACCATACGCAACACCTTCTCTTGACAGATACAAAAAATCATCTTCAAACTTTTCTCCATATAGTTCCTTAAATACTGCAAAATTATCAATTATTAAATATATTCTTGGAACATCATGGTAACCCGCTTCAACATACGAGTTGTAAGAACTAACTCCAATATCTAAGAGTTTTTGTTTCCTAATGGCTAATTCGTTTAACAACAGTTTAAATAGGTTTTTTAGTTTTTCTTCTTCTGAAGATAAAACAACTCCACCTACATGATTTAATGATTCAAAACTTTTTAAAATCATTGAACCAAAATCAACAATATAAATATTGGCTTCATCAGGTGTATATGAGTCACTAATCTCTCTAATAAGTAGTTGAAGTATATTTGTTTTACCTGTCTGTGAGGCTCCAAGAATCAAAGTATTGTTATCATCTATATTTAGATAAGCATTTCCTTGATATTGATTATCTGGGTCATCATACACTCCAACTGGGAAAGCACTATTTTCAGGCTTTATATTTTTAGGATAATGTAATTTTTTCTTAAGTGAAGGTAAGCAAATATCTGGTAATTTTTCAATATTATTGTTTTTGGCATACTCCTGTACAAAATTTACAATAGCATCCAATTGAGTCCTATTTTCTTCATTTGATTTCTTTTTCTTTTGTACAAAAACAGGCACTCTCTTTCCCGTACTTGTAATTTCAAAAATGGAAAACTCTTTGAAATTGCTGTTATCAGTTTTTTCAGAAGCACCACTATATGCAGATTGAAAAAGTTCAAAAATCTCATTATTACCAACCTGCAGGTAAGCACGACCCGGTTCTTTGATTTCGGCAGCCAAAGGTGATTTAAGAACTTCGTTACTGTCTGCTTGGTCTTGTACTTTAAGACAAAGTTTGAATCTTGAGTTAGACCAGATCTGATCATCAACTTGACCAGACGGCTTTTGAGTCGCAAGAATCAAATGAACACCGAGAGAACGACCGATACGAGCAGCAGAAATAAGTTCTTTCATAAATTCAGGCTGTTCTGCTTTAAGTTCGGCAAACTCATCAACAATAAGAATCAAATGAGGTAATGGAGTAGTTGCCTCGCCTGCCTTGAACTTTTTAATATATTTATCTATATGGTTAACATCCACCTCTGCAAAAAGTCTTTGTCTTTTCTGAAGTTCAGCCTTAATAGACTTGAGTGAACGGTCAATTTCCTTGCCGTCGATATTAGTGATGGCACCTACAAGGTGTGGTAAATTCCTAAACTGGTTAACCATACCACCGCCCTTAAAGTCGATAATTACAAAACCAACATCATAAGGGTGAAAAAGGGTTGCCATTGACAAAATATAAGTTTGAAGAATTTCTGATTTACCTGAACCTGTAGTACCTGCGACAAGACCATGAGGACCATGTGCTTTGTCATGCAAATCAAGATTGACAATTCCGCTTTTTGACACACCTAATGGAGCTGCCATTGACTTGAAAACTTTTGATGATTCCCAATTTGCACCAAGGTCAATATCATCAACTGCGAGAATATTAAGCATCTTAAAGAGTGAAATATTCTTTGTAAGTGTACCTTCAAGAGAAATTTCCTCTGTGTAAACAGGAGCTAACAAATCGATTATTTTTTTGAACTGTTCATCGTTTGTTGAAATATAGTTGAAATTAGTGCTAAGCTTATTGCTTACATTAATTAATGAAGCACTATTTTCTGACGAAATTTGTATTATCTTATTACAATTAAGAGGGATTTTTTCTGTACTATTTGCAAAGAAAATAAATGAAACACCAAATTCTTTAGCATTCTTTACAAATTTTGACAATGGATGATTTTCAAATCCAAAATTATCATATAAAAATACAACTAATCTTTTATCATATGTTTTAGTTATTATTCTATTGTTTAATTCTTTATATAAATATTCGAAAATGATGTTTTTGCTTTCCTCATTAGATACAATATTACAAATATTTAACTTATCATTAAACACATGTGGAAGCAGTCTTAATTCATGAAGTCTTCTAGCATTCACTTCCTCAGAAACAAAAATCATGTTTAAATCTGAATAAAACTGCCTTGCACATAAATCGATTACGATGTTTTTTAAGATGTCATATCTTTGGGTTTCTTTGCCAACAATACCTATTGCATCATTTTCTTTTAAATCACAAATAATAGGAGCGTTATCTATATATCGATATTTAAAAAATAACTCCTCTGGTTTTGCTTGTAATTCATCGTTTATTTCTAACTTTTCTTGTTTTTTATAGTTGACTTGATTATTTGATATTCTTTTACCTGTACCAAGATTCACAACTAAAAAATCATCATCTTCTGGTGTTCGGTCGAATAGGTGTGAAGAAAAAGAGTTTATATTGTCCTGTTCTTTAGCATTCGATATATAAACATTATTTAAAAGCTCAATTTCTTCTGTTCTTTTTTCTTCAATTTCAATGATTTTATTCTCTATATAGCTATTATATTTTTCCTCTCGCTCTATTGTTTTTTTGTTGAATTCTTTTTTATTCTGTACTACACCTACAATACCTGTAATAATTCCCATAACACCAGATACAGCACTAAAAATAACCAGGGAAAATCCTTTGTTAGCACTCATAATAGCCATTACAATGCAAACAGCCATCATTCCAACTGAAGGCAAAAGCCGTGTTAATAAATTATTTCTCTGCTTTTCAGGTTTAACTGGTGGATCAAGAATTTCAATACTGTCTTCATTAACAATATTTTTTAATCTAGTGTTTCTTGTGAATTTTGGGTAATCACTATTTAAGCGACTATCACTATATGTAAGATTACTCTTGAGTTTTTCAGAAATATCAGTATATAATTTATTACTTTTATAGAAAAAAATGAAATCAGCTATGGAAATAAAATCGCCATTTTTTATAACTTCACCATTTACTGCAAGATTACCATTATGATAAACTCCACAAGTTGTTGACTTAATTGCTAAAATAAGATCTTCATTTTTCCTATTAAGTTCAACAAGATCATTTTTCACATACTCACTATTTATACAAATATTACAACTTGAACTATTACCAATAGTGATTTTATCCTTTGATGTTATATCAATAACTCTGCTATAGTCTTTATTTTCATTGTCAAAGTCATATACAAAATCTATTTTGAAAACTTCGTTTTCCGATTTTTGATATTTAATTGCAAAGCTGTCGCCGTGTGACAATTTTTTAGTTATAAGTTTTCTTACATCTCCTGCATCAATAAATACATTATCCGAACAGGTAATATTCCACTCATTTGATTTCTTTTGAAATACAAGTTCAAAATCTTCAAAAAACGATTCTTTGTAAAAGCGGACATCACAATCGATACCCATTCCGATTTTCATAATTTCTGCATCAACCGGGATTTGCACTTCTTTATAAATATTTTTATTTGATATTTTCAAAAGATAACCATACTGCATAATCAGTTCCTCATTCTGTAAAGTTTATAACGGTTGCATTTCTCATTCCATAATCGCTTAACAATTTATTTCCTTTTAGCAATGCAATCGGATTTTCTGCCTTGAGATAACAATTCTTTACATCCGAAGTATCTATTCCTAAATCATAAGCAGAATTAAGAGCTATGACTAAATCGTTTGCCGATATATCAAGTGGAATTTCCAAATCGACAGAAAAATTTCTTTTTGTAATATTAAAAATAATTATCGCTTTATTATTCATAGTTCACACCTTAAATTATCAAATATGACACTTTTTGCACATCAGGTTGATTTGAAATATCAGACAATGACATTGAATCATAATTGTCAAATTTTTTTATATATTCATTTATAATAAAACTGTGCTCTATCTTGCCCGAAGTAATAGCATTGCTTTTTTTATCATCAAATTTATTACAAACAAAGAAATATTTTGCACTGTCATTACAACTGATATTTTTCAACAAAACTCCAGTAGCAAATACCGAACGCTTATCCTGTCCCAAAACAATCAAAACTTTATCCGCTAATGTAATCAAATCAGCTTTTGCTTCGTCAAATGTTGTATCTGTGTCAACAACAATAGCATCATATTTTTTTGATGCTTTAGCGGATTTTATAATATCTGCATACAATGAAAAATCCAATCCCAAAGATGCTATTGCCATGCCAAACGGAGGCAAATAATCAAAACTTTCATTTCTGATAATATGACTTATTCTTCCATAAACATTTGACGACGAATCCGAAAAATCCGAAACAGAACTGTTAGGGATAGTTGCCTGATTCATAAGCATATGCTGAAATGAATTAATACGCTGTGCATTTATATACAATACTTTATTAAAACTTTTTGCAAGTGCCTCACTGACACCTAAGGCTACCGTACTTTTTCCTACGCCTCCGCACGCAGAATATATTAAAGCCACGACTGTTTCTTTCTCCGAACTGTTACTTGTACCGATATTTCCTTGACTGATAACTTGTTTATAAATTTCTTTAGGACTTGAATATTTAAAAATCTTTTCGATTTCCAAATCATCTGTGCCGCCATCATCATTCGACTCTGAAAGAACAAATATTTTATTAACATCGTGCCTTTTCAATTCAGGCGTATATAAATCTTCGTCAACAACAATTGCTTGCGCACTTTTAGGACTTAGAAAGTACTCGTTAAAATAATCCCTGTCTGTTATGATTTCCAGCTCGATGTTTTCATCTAATTCTTCAATGAATTTCAACTCGAGAGATGCTACAAATTTTTCATCTGTATCTGCAATAATAATTACTTGTTTAGCCATACCGCACCTCCTATATTTCAATTAAGAAATCGCTGTTAGCAAGTCTGACTGCATCACCGTTTTTGATGATTTCCGGACATTGTGCGAGTATTCTTTTGGAATTAACAAATGTTCCGTTAGCGCTTCCCAAATCAGTAATATAATAGTTGCCGTTTTGATATGTAATTTTGCAATGCACACGACTGATCGCCTTATTAAACGAAATTACACCGTCAACTTTATCTGCACTTTTTCCTATCACATACTCACCGGAATTAATTCGCAAATTAATGTTTACAGGAGCATTTATTGAGCGAAAGCGGAGCGTAGGCTGATTGGCAAATTGCACTTCTTTTTTCTCAACAACATTTACCTTCTGCTTTATAGGTGCATAACTGCCAACCTCTTCACACAAGCGCCCGTAAAGTTGTCCAAAAGACAAAGTGCCATTAGACAAATAACTGCTGATTCTGTTCATCTTTTCGGTTGCAAAAGTAGGAACAGAACTAATAAACTTAATGATTTCCGTCCTAAGATCATTTTCTGTTTGAACAGTATCACTATGTGAATTATTGATTGGCAAATATATTAAACTTACAGAAAGAGTATTTGAGTCAACAAATATCTTATCAAAGGTTAAAGCTAAATTAGATAACTCTAAAAAGCCATTACTCTTAATATCATTAACGCTTGAAATCAAATTTGCTATCACTGTTATAAAACTGTCTGAATCAAGTGCTTGTACGATATTCTTGAGAGACTTCTTTTCTGAAGTGAAATAAATCAATTTGATTTTACCGTTATATCTAACTTTGGCACACTGTACTAAATTGCTTCCTTGCCCCTTTAACACCTTAAAATCGGTAAGTGCAAATGTACTGTCATCATTTATGACATATTGAATGTTTGGACTGCCTGTTAATTCGGTTACCAAACCTATGCTTTCAAATTCGTTCATTGTAACTTGCCTCTTCAAATTAAAATTATAAATATAGACTTTAATATTAAACTCCATATTTATAACTTTAATTCAGTGAATAGCGTAGCTATTGCTACGCTATTCACTTTTTAATTTAATTAGTCTTTTGTGCCTCTTGCCTTTTTCTTTATTTCCTCTGTTATTGCTTCATCTTTTCTGCGTTTTCTGATTGCGATAAAGAATGCTAAACCGCCGCCGACAGCTATAATTGCTGCAATGCTACAACCGAAAACGATCTTATTTGCAAACCAGCGAACAAAGAAATTGGTTGATACCGTGATTGCTCTGTTAAAATCAATTGAATCAACATCGAAATCCTTTGAGTCTGTATCCGTAACATTACCTGCAAGGTCTTTAATAACAATTCTTACAGGCTCGGAGGTTGTTGACGAACCGATGGTAAACGAACCGGTGTAATTTGTTAAATCAGACAAAATATCTGTTACATCGGTGCTACCCTTATCGGTTGATCTTATATGATCAACTCGAGTGCCGTTGCCGTCATAATAATAGACATCAATTGAATCGATACCGATTGCATCAAATACTTCATAAGAAACCTTTTGCTCATTAGCATTTACAATCTTCTTGTCAAGACCCGAAACGCTCTTAATTGTCGGAGCAGTGTGGTCAAGTCTGAATAAAACAGAGCTTTCATCATAGCTGATGTTTTCAGATTTATTACCTACGGTATCCTCAGAACCTACATAAACTTTGTAAATACCGTCAATCGGATTGCCGTTATCATCGGTAAATACATTCTTGCTGATAGTGTATTCGTACTGATACCAACCGCTTGAACCAATCTTTGCAAGTTCATTGACTACAGGGCTGATTGTAAGTTCGCCGTCACCGTATTCAACAGGTGAACCGTCACGGGTTACTACTACATCTAAGTTACCCTCAACAAGTCTGTCAGGATTATATTCCGTAATAACGATATCGTTATCAATCGACTGAACATACTTATCGTTCAAATCATTTGACAAATATGTACCGAGAGAATATACAGAACCAAATCTGTTTACAGTAAATGTAACCTCATCTGATGAAGTATTTTCAGCCTTATCGGTGATTTGGACGCTCAAAGTATAGATACCGTCATTCTCCTGAATCTTCTTAAAGGTATCCTCTGTTGCCGCAAACGAACCGCCCTTATCATTAGTTGAAACATTAATATAATCGCTTGTTACATCCTTATCGATTTCATCCTTGCGTGTTCTGAGCAAGGTAACCTTAACATCCTTAAAGTTAATATCGGAGAAATCAATCTTAGGAAGCACGGAATCCTTATACGAATTTCCGTTTTCAACGCCGCCAATAACAGGCTTGTCTATAGTTGTATCTACGACGAAGTCTTTAGGCGCAACAGAAGAACCGTAATTTGCTTCATTAGACTTATTTCCTGCCATATCATCCATTGAAATGTCAAAGGTATAATCGGCGTCTGTATCATATTTGATTGTAGCAACATGAGTATCGCCGCTGTTTGACCAAGAAGCATCCGGGAACTTAACGGCATTACCGTCAAGGCTGGCTGTTCCCGTAATCGTTACTCTACTTACATCAAAGTTATGCTCGGTTACGGTAACTGTTGCAGTACGATAAGCATTAAAATACTTTTCGTTTCTTGCATCATTATTGTCATACGAAACGCTGATTACAGGCATGGTTTTGTCTACAACAAATTTAGTAGGAGCAACACTGTTGCCATAATCAATAGATTGATTCTTGTTTCCTGCTCTGTCGGTATATTTCATATCAAATGAATATATACCGTCGTTGCTGTAGGTTACAGTATAAACATAAGTGTCATCGTCTCTATTACCGCTGCCCTGAGTGAATTTCGGTGCAGAGTGAGTAGGAGCTGTTCCCTCGGCATTTCTAATCGTCCACTCAATATTTTCGGTATTAAAGTTTCTTTCCTTAACAGTAATGGTTGCTGTTCTGTTTGCATTAAAGAAAGCACTGCTGCCTGATTTTGTATCTGCGTTATTGTTGTCGTATGAAACGGAAATCGTTGTTGGTGTTTGGTCTATACCAAACGCAATATAGTCATAGCTTGAATTGCCTACTCTGTCGACAAGTTCAACCAAAAGAACCATATCGTTATAGTTACCGTCAACAGTAACAGTTGACTTAATTGCCGTAACAAGATTTGATTCTGTTGCAGTAGCCTCAGATACAACATTCCATTTTTCACTTGAATTTGCGGTATCATTACCTGTTGCAATGTCTCCGGAATTTAATCCGTTAATACTTTTTGCATTATCAACAGTCAATGTATGAGATGTTGTTTTTTCACCCTCAATTAATGAATATTTAATCTCTCTGATTCCCGAATATTCATCTGTAACATTAACTACGAATGTTTGTGTGGAATTATAAAGAGGCACTTGTGCAGAAACATTGTAATCCATCTTTTTGTCTTTTTGGTTTGCTTTTCCGCCATAAGTCCAAGAACTCAATGTATTATTTTGTGTTCCCTGTGCTTTTGGTACAGTAAAGTTAATTGATGAATCCTCATGCTTTTCAGGAGTTTCAAGAATTGCACTGTTAGGATGAACAAAGCCTTTATAATCTCCGCTTGAAACAACTGCCGAGCTGTCATATCTGTCACTTGCGGGAAGAGCGCTGTTAAGCGGCGAATTGCCTACATTATCCGTTGCATAAGCATAAATCTGACCTTTGAAATCTTTATCAATTTCAAATGAAATCTGATTCTTTGAATCAACAGGTTCTTCGCCTAAATATTCAATATTTCCGTTTATATCAACAGCTTTATAAGTAATAGACTTAACACCCGAAACTATTTGTTTGTCCGATTTAATATCGCTTGCAGAGATAGTTACGGTAACCTTATTTTTGAAATAAAAGCCGTAATCGGTAGACTCAACAGCGTCATAAATGCCTTCGGAATTTTTATCAACATCAATATTTTCTGACAAATCGAAGTTGAAGCCGTCAATTGTAGCGCTTGTGGTGTCTTTATAAACAGTAATGTGTCTTTCTATTGCATTACCTGCATTATCGGTTACAGTAACAGAAACATTATAGGAGCCGTCATCGTTTGCCTCAATAGATTCGTTTGCTGTATTAACGAAAAATTTATGTGGAGCAATATCTTGTGTAGTTCTGTCGTTCGTATCGGCGAAAAGTATCTTGCCGTCAGTACTCTGAACAAGATTTCCGTCAACATCCTCCATATTTATGCAAGCTTTACCGTTCATTGTAACAACTACATTATTTAAGCCGGACTCTTTATCCTGAACGGTAAACGAAAATCTGATATTACCGCTGTATATAGTTTTGTTGCCTACATTTGCACTTCTGACATCAGTTGCTGCCGCTTCTGAACTGATTTCAAAATCCACCGGAGCTGTATTTTCAAGCATAATATAACCTGTATTTTTATCATCTCCGATATTTGAGTTAATTGTTGTTGCCATTACTCGGTTGTCTGCGTCGTCAGAAAGGCGACGACCGGAGGAACGACCTACATTATCAATTACCTCAGCCTTTAGTACACCTACAAATTTAGGGTCAATACTAAATTTAGCAGTTCCTGTTGAAACATCTTGCGACTTAGGATCAAGGAGAACTTCATCTATACTTATAATACTTCCGTTTTCATTATAATTATACTTGAATAACTGAATACTCTTTATTCCCGAACTTACTATTGATTCATCCGATGCTGTAACAGTAACATCTATTCTTTCATTAAAGAACAGTCCAAAACTTAATTTGTTAATAAATTTTTTAAGTTTCCCGTCATTAACAGGATTAAATTTAAAATAAATATCATGCGGATTTGTTTTATCAATCGCATAATTACCTATATCAATTAATTTTGTGATTTCTTTAGTTTCTTTGTTTCTAAAAGCGACTGTATACTCTTTATATACACCTTCGTTTTCTTCAGTCAAAGAAGATGTCCAAGTGTTTTGTCCGAGGCTGTTACTGCCCTTAATGATTTCCCAGCCTTCAGCAGGAGTTACAACGAATTTATCCGAATCTTTTTCATAACTGTACCAAGCAGTACCGCCGTTATCGGTATAATTTGGAGTAGACACATTATATTGCGGAGCTTCTGCATACTTAATTTCTATGGTATAACTGCTACTGGTACTCAAATACTTATCATCTTGTGCTCTTGTTGCTGTTACAACAACTTTACCCACTTTTGTATATGTTACTTTTCCGGTTGTTTTATCAACAGAAAATCCATTCTTCTTAGCAACATCATCAATTGAATAAGTAATTTTACCATCTGATTCAGGAACTAAAGATTTTTCATCTATTGCGTATGTAAATGTATTTTCCTCTTTATATGTTATACTATCCGGAATGTCTTTCACAAAAGCCATTGTTTGCGGTATTCTATTTATTCCAACATCGATATTGTCAAATGTAATTGTTTCATAATTGCCGCTTTTATGTGTTAATTCGACCTTATATTTGTTCTTTCCGCTGTTATCCTTTGCTGTATATACTTTATACGGTTCAGAACTTTTTACACCATTCTTATAATACGAAATAACGAAATCATCTTTTGAAAAACCATCAGGAAATGATAATGTCACAAAGTCAACACCCGAAAGTAATGTTGAAAGGCTAAAATCACCTATATATCCTGTTGCGGTTACGCCTTCAATACTTGCTTTACCGATAGTAAATGTAAGAGCCGGGAATGTAACATAATCATTGTGATATGCTCTTTTTACTTTTACATAAAATGTGTAATCTCCGGCATCTGTATATTCCGGTATATTTTTAGAATACTCGGTACCGTCCGTGCTATATAACACCTCATCGCCGTCTACAGTTCCGGCTACGCCATCAGGTAATACAACAGGATGTGACGCCCCGTCATATATAACATTTGAATTTACAGTAACCTCAATGCCATCAATAGTGGCATTGTTCATAACAGCGGTTACTGTAGTAATATAATCATCATAATATTGACGAGATACCTTGACGGTAATTTCCAATGATCCCGGCAAAGCTATTGTGGGAACATCGGTTTTATAAGTTTGACCACCATCTGTGCTATATTGAACATTATATGTACCATCAGTTCCACTTACTGTAACTGCCGGCTTTTCAGTTGTATCTTTTCTATTATATGTACCATTAAAAGGTGTTACGATAACGTCTTTTATTTTTCCGTTGGAAACTTTTGCGGTATACTCTGAGGAAACAAACGCTTGATATCCGTCTCGTTCAATTTTTACAACAACCTTTTTCTCATCACCCGGATATTTAACCTTTGGCAATGTTGAAGAAAATTCACCGCCGTCTACGCTGTAAGAAACAACATCACCTTTCTTTGTTCCCTCTACAATAACAGCACCATGTTCGTCACCGTCATATTTATCATCATAACCGGAAATCGTTACATCATCTATTGTAGGCAACGGTGTTTCAGGCTCTGCCGAAGGAATAACCGATGTTGAAAGGCATTTAACTGCCATCCATTTTGTTTGAGAATCAAACCAACTTTTAAGCAGTAATATTTTATGAGTTTCATATTTCACTTCAGGAGTGAGCGTACTGACAGTAAATTCATTTCCGTCAACATAAAAACCTGAAGCTGTTTCATCTCCACCGGTATACTCAACAGCGTAATAATCGCCGTCTTCTGTAACCGGTCCACTGCTTGTTACACCATAAAGATAAAGATTTTTGTTATTGACATTAGCTACAACAAAGTCATCGTTTGCGGCAAATGCAAAAAGCACTGCCATAGGAATTGTTGTCATAACCATAAGTATTGCCAATACTATAGAAAGAATCTTTTTTGGTGTATTTTTCTTAATAACCATAAATAATCTCCTCCTAAATTATGATTAAATAGTTTCGTTTGTATTAATTAAAACGATATTTTGAATAATCTTAAAATCGTTTAAATCATTCGACACATTGATTTGTGAATTATCATTATTTGTCAGCACCGTTGTTTCTTCACTGAGAACGGTTGTTGCGTTATCATCTGACAATTCCGTTTCGTTTTCATTAAGCAACTCTGTTTGATTATCATTCGATAACTTTTCGGTGCTGTTAAGAAGCTCTGTACCTTCTTCAACTTTTGAAATCTTTTTGTCGCTCTTTTCAACCGATTTTTTCTTTTCGATTTTATCGGTCAAAGTGCCTCGTTCAACCGCTGACGGCGATGGTCTGTGCGACTTATCGCCTGTTTTAACATTCTTATCTCGCATTTGAGCGATAGATTTCTTTGCGGTTCTGCCGCTCAATTCTCCGATTATTTGAGGAATGTTAAACCTGACAAACGAATATATCGCAACAAGCAAAGAAACGCCGGCAATAATAAAGAAAATAATTGATACAATATTTATAGTCATTATTACTGCCCCCTTCCCGCTGCATTGGCAGTGTTATCATAAACACGCTCCAACGCTCTTATATACTTGCCGTTTGTAGGATTCAAATTAGTAATAATGCTGTTTTGCAGTTGCTTATTGACATCTGCGGAAACGGTTATACTGCTTGCATTATCATAAATCGTGCTGTATACATTTCGCACCTCTTCAATGTCAATGCCCGTACCTGCAAAATACTGAGCATTGGTATTAAGCAAGTTAGCAAATTGATTATAAAGAGTGAGCTTTACAAAGGATTCGTTTCTGTCAAAATCAAAGCCCTTTGCCAAATTATCTCCATCAACACAATATGCAATACTTTCAATCAACTTTTCGTAGTCATCCTTTGTGGATTCATTACCTGTTTTTTCAGCATTTGCATAGTCATTATAAAACTGACAAACATTGTTAAAACTGTTTGCTATGTTGTAATAATTTGATGTTTCGCCTATTTCAAGAACATATTTGAAATAGGTTTGAGCGCTTAATGCCGATGACAACTCGCTGTTATCCTTTGACAAATTGAATATTGCATAACCCGTATCAAAGGCTAATTTATCAAAGCCCGGCTTCTGCTTAAGCTGTTCCAAATTATCGCTGAAATACTTTGTGTATCTGTTTATGTCGTATGTACCCGATTTAGTATTATTGTCCTTATCGGTTTCGTTAAACGAATAGGTAAGCAATTTTCCTGCATCGGTAGATTTTTCAATATATTTTTCGTAAGCCTCAATTCGTGTACCGTCGATTTCAATAGCCTTAAAGCACGCTTCCGCTATTGAATTTTCATCTACCGCCGAATCTATATAGCCGTTGTCCGTAACATATTTATCATAAGTATTGGTATCATTATTATGCTTAACAACCATACTGAGAACACCGGCAAACGCCATAATAACCGCAAGTGCAAGAGAAATAACAAATGTCATCAGCTTTCTCTTTTGCTGTTTTTTATACTCAATACCGAGAAGTTCAACATGCTCAAGGTCATACATAAGCTCGTTACAGTTTTGGTAACGATCCTCCGGCGCCATTTGAACACATTTGTCAATGATTATTTCAAGGCCGTCCATAAGTGACGGATTCCACTGCTTAATAGGAACATAATCATTCTTTCTTGGGTCAACGCCTGTTACAAGGTGGTGCATTGTCATACCCAATGCGTAAATATCCGACCTTGCGTCTGTTTGACGGGAGCCAAACTGTTCAGGCGGTGCATAACCTTTTGTACCAAGAACAGTTGTATCGGCGAGATTTTGTTCTTTATATTCTCTTGAAATACCGAAATCTATAATTTTAAGGTTTCCCTCGGGCTTAAGCATAATATTTGCAGGCTTCATATCCCTATAAATGATAGGAGGCTTTTGCGAATGTAAATAGCCTAAGGTGTCGCAAATTTGCTTTGCCCAATCAATAACCACATCCTGTGGTTGTGCACCATATTCATCAAGGATTTTATCAAGCGACTCTCCCTCAACATAGTCCATTACTATGTAGATTTGAGGGTCGTCCTCTTTATCAATAATATCAACAATTCTCGGGATAGCCGGATGGTCAAGCCTTTTCATAAGCTCTGTATCGTCCGGAACTTTATTCAATACAACCTCGTTATTTTTGCCGATACCTTTTCTTTGAATCACCTTAACGGCCCACTGCTTATTAAGTCGCAAATCCATAGCTAGATAAACAACAGACATACCGCCTTTGCCTATCTGCTTAAGAATTTCGTACTTGCCGTCAATGACTGTTCCTCTTTCTATAGCCAAAACCGCACCACCTTACTCATAGCATTTCAAAAGAGCAACCGTGATGTTGTCTTTTTCGTTTCTGCTTTTTACCAAATCAATCAAATATCTGCTGTTCTGCTCCATTGCCTTTGCATCTGTCAGATTAGTAGGATTAAAGCTTTCATATATTTCTTCATTGGTTAACACATGCCTGAAACCGTCGGAACAAAACATATAGACCGAATTCTTTTTTATTTTACCTGCAATAATCTCCGGCTCAACATTTCTCGACGCACCTACACATTGAAGAAGCATATTCCTTTTCGGATGAGTTTTAGCTTCTTCTGCGGTCATTCTGCCCGCTTTGATTTCTCTGTGAATAAAAGTTTGGTCCTCGGTCAACTGCTCTACACTGTCAAAAATTGAGTAGGCTCTTGAATCCCCAACATGAATAATCAAATATTTTGAGTCGATAACAAGCATAGCCGTTAAGGTCGTACCTAATGACACGCCTAATTTGTTTCCGTACTGACCGATTATGTAGTTTTGCTCTTTGGCAAGTTTTTCTAAGTCAGAGGAGAGCTGCTTCCAAGACAGTTTATTTATCTGCCCCGGTAATTCATTTTCAAACCAATTTGAAAATGCCTTAATTACAGTAGCACTTGCAAGCTCGCCTTTATCAAGGCCACCCATTCCGTCGCAAAGAACAACCATTGCGACCTGACCGTACTTTTTAGTCTCGGCAATTTTCACGCATACGCTGTCCTGATTTGATTTTTTACTTATACCTACATCGGTAATTGCTGTGCCTATAAAATGCATATGTTTCTCCTACTCAGTCAATATGAAATTCAAAATCCTCGTTAGACAATGTTATAACAGCTCCATCAAAAAGTTCGGCTTCCTGATTTCCCTGAACCATACTTCCGTTAATATACGAATGATTTGTTGAATTATTATCCTTCAAATAATATCTGTTATCTCTGCTGATAATATCAGCATGCAGTCTGCTGATTGTGTTATTATCGCCTATAAAATAATCAACATAACTTTTTTCTTTTCCGATTCTGAACACAGGCTTGTTAATATCAATTCTGTCAAAGGTATTTTTTCTGATTAAATAAGGAAATCTTTGGAAAAATGAATTATCTCCCAATAGCGAAGTCGCTTCATCGTCATCATTAAGAAGTGATGTTGAATCATCGTCATCTGCCATAAGCAAAGAGGTCGCCTCATCTTCATCATCATTTAGCAATGAGGTAGCTTCATCATCGCCTTCTGTTAACAACGATGTTGCGTCTCCGTCAACAAAATTTCTCTTCTTTTCATCCCACTCGTTTCTGCGATAATACACATCCGAACCAGCGAGCATTTCGCTCTGTCCCGGCTTTTGTCTTTTTACCTGCTTATATATCTGCGGATATACCTTTAATATATAGTTTTCAAGCGGCAAAACGGAAACCACATTCAGGCTTCTTATATATGCCAGCAATTCGTTAATCGGCTTAATATCTTCGTTAAGTGCCAACCTTGTGCTGTATGCAACATCATACAAAAACGAAGCCAAATTTGATGAAATCTTTTGGCTCATTATCGGCTGATAAATAAAATGAACCTCTTTGGTTTGCTTATTAATAAAGGTATATTTAAGGTTCATGACCAAATTGTTGATATTAAAAGAATTTCTGTCAACAGATTTTACGACCTCAAGAATTTGCGCAAAAACAAGAAAGAAATCATTTTTGCTTATTCCGCTGCTGAGATATTCCTCGAGAGTTACTCCGGCGGGAGACAGATACGAAATTTTCCTGCTGCCCTCAACAGTCGGCCTCATAATTCCTCTGATTACCTTTGAATTGAGGATATCGACCTCCCTTTGATTTATACTTTCGTCTTTATCTAATTTACTTTTAATCGTTATCTTTGAGTCTTTGCTTTTTACTTTGAATTTAGTGAACATTATTACACCTTTTCATTATCTTCTAAACCACGAACAATCAATATTGCTTCCTTATAAATAAATTTATACATAATATTCATTTCCCGATTATTATATATAATTTATTTGATTGTTCCTATATGCTGTTTGAGTACACTTTACAAAAAAGTAAAATATTCGTAAAATTTCATTCATTATTTATTCGCCTTGACAAATTGTGAAACGACAATAAAACTTTTCGATTATTATCCACATAAACGAAAAATGAGTAAAAAATATAATAGCCGTCAGGGTTTATGGCGTTTCGTGACCATAAATCTGACGGCTATTATTTTATTTTCTGTTATGAAATTAAACGCATTTCTCTTTGATGTTCTTTAACATAGTTGATTTTCGGAACGGTTATGCTATATGATTCTTGTGCATATTTAAGAGCAAGACCAAGCACAATTAAAATATCATTAACCGTTTTTGTCGATAGATTTTTCTCTAAAAGCCTTTCGGTAAAACTCATAATTGTAAATCGAGAAATATATCGAACGGCAATCGCACCTAAATCACTGATAATATGATTTCGACAAACACATTCGTATTTTTGATATGTGCAAGCCTTAACTTGATTTTTCATACTGCTCAGCCACTCGGCAATTAACTCAGTGTTGGGTATGTAATCCTTTTTTCAAGGAGGTTTCACCAATAAAAACGAACTTGAAATTAGCCGATGCACACTACAGACTATCCGTTGAGGAGGCCAACGGCGGCGAATCATCGAGTATCACAAACCAACAAAGTATCGTCAGGCAATACTGTGAGGACAACGGTATTACCATTGTAAAAGAATTTGTTGTCGACGGCTTCTCAGGCTCAAATTTTGACAGACCGGGCTTTAGCCAAATGATTGCTCTCCTTAAAGACGGGCTTGCAAATATGGTTATCACCAAGGACTTGTCAAGACTCGGCAGAGATATGACCGAGTCGAGCTACTATGCAGAAACCTATTTTCCCGAAAATCAAATTCATTATATCGCAATCAGCGACAACTTCGACTCGAACGAAGTTAACATTATGGCTCCGTTCCAATTTGCGATGAACGATGTTTATCTGCGAGACACCTCTCGGAAAATCAAGCAAGTCATAAATCAAAAAAGGACAAAAGGCGAATACTGTGCCTGCCCTCCGTTCGGATATATGAAGAATAAAGACGGCACGGCACTTGAGCCTGACCCGAAAACTGCTCCGATAGTGCAAAAAAATATTTGCCATGGCACATGACGGAAAATCTGCCAGAGCCATAGCAGCGGCACTCACCGAAAACGGCGACATAACACCGCTGAAATACCGTGTACTGTATCGTGATAACTTCGGTGAAAGAGGTGCTGCGAAAGCTGTTGATGAATGGAATTACACAACGGTAAAGCGAATACTGAAAAACCCGGTTTACCTTGGGCACACAATTCTCGGCAAAACAAAAAAGGCAAGTCTCAAATCAAAAAAGAAACTTGCCGTTCCGGAAGAAAATTGGTTCATCACAGAAAACTCGCACACACCGCTTGTTACCAAAGAGCAGTTTGACCAAGCCGCCTACTTTATGGGAATGAACACAAAGAATTGGCAGGGCTACGAAAAATGCCGTTCAAGCATTTTCAACGGCTTAACCTTCTGTGCACATTGCGGCGGTGCAATGTGTTCGTCGGGGACAGTATATAAAGGCGAGCGAATGAAATATTGGTATCTTTCGTGCAACAATATTCCGAAGCGTTCCAAAAATCACTGCGAACACGGAGCGAGAATAAAATATACAGACTTGCTTGAAATAATAAAAGCCGATCTTAACTAGCTGATTTCTCTGTCCGACAAGGACAAAAAAGAGATTATCAAACAGGCAATTCAAAGGTCGGGACAAGTTAATATTTACGAAAATTCAGAGGACAATAAATCTGCTATTGAGGGAAGAATCGAAACAATCGACAGAATCATTATGAAACTCTACAACGATTATGCAGCAGGAACAATATCGGAAGATGTACTGAATACAACGGCGTCGAAACTGTCCGACGAAGTTGCAAAGCTGAAAAAACAGTTATCCGAAATTCAACGCAAGCAGTCAAACGGAAACGAGATAACAAACAATTATGAAAAATTCTTTGCACTCGTAAATCAGTATGAGCATATTTATGAGCTGACGGAAGAAATCGTTTGCACCTTCATAGAGAGAATTGAAATCGAAGAAAAGGTACTGCCCGACAGCAAAAAAATCGCAGGCAAAAATGTACATTACAAGCAAAAAATCACAATCTATTACCGATTCATCGGCAATTTTCAAGAAAATATAGTTAATAGACAAGATATAGCAAGTTAGTCGAATATCTTGTTAAAATCAGTGCATTTTAATATGTAAACATACGCACTGAGAGAATGATGCTCTGCTCAAGGGCTTTTATTCGTCATCCTCCGAATAGTAATCGTCATCCTCAAAATAGTAATCGTCTTCCTCCAATTCCTCCTCATCAAAGCTCCAGACATCATAGCTGCCGTTTCTGACCAAATCCTTTTGCCAATCCTCCAAGCAATAAGAATTCATTTCCGCTTCAAGCTTTTCATCGTAGGAGTTATCTTTTTCATCGGAATAATCCGTCATCAGCTCATCAAAAACCATAAGGCTCGCAATCCCGGTCATAAGCCCGTCTCTGTTCTCGCTTAATTCGCAGGCTTCGGGAGCAACCGTATCGGATTCGGCGATTTCTTCGCTTAATGTGCGCTTTATTTTCTGCCTTAATTCAAAGGAAACGGCAAATAAACTGTTCAGACGGCGCAGCAGTATTTCCTCCGATAAATTCCCAGAGCGGATTTTTTCGTAATCTTGCACGTTTAGGCCGTACAGCCTTGAATAGCGTTTAAACTCCTTAACAGTCGAAGACGGAAAATGCTGCTTATTTTTTTCTAAATAACATTCCGCATTTTTAATCATTGTTTTACAGCCTTTTATCTGCCGGTTTATCTCCGCAATGATTTTTTGCTTGTTTTCGCCGCATTTCACCTTATACAAAAGTGCATATATGTGCTTACAGTTTTGCTTTCTCTCCGTATAATAGGGGCATGTGCAGCTCATACTTGCTACTTTGTCGTTGTCTCCGAATGAAAGCTCAACATTATAGTCTGCGGAGCCTTTTGCAATGCAGGAATAATGAGTCCCCGTTTTTTTAAGGTCTCTGATTTTGCCGTCGGAGCAATATGCTTCTCCGCGTTCTCGTATCAATGGGCGAAATAAGCCGTCATAAATTCTCTTATCAAATAAGCCTAATTTCTCCCTGCTCACTTCCGCCGGAGCTGTTGAAGTCTCTTCGATATTTAATTCGGTATCGACAAACGGGACGTCGGTAATGTCCTTTTTGGCTTTCTTTCTCCTGTGCTTTTTGACAGCATTCCTCACAGCCTTTACGATCACCGCCGTTATCAGGCACAACAGCTTAAAAGCCCATTTTAATATGTAATATGCGGCCACTCCGAGAATCAGCAATACCATCACTATAAAATTCCCGGTCATTGCAATGTTTTTCTTCTTCATATCTGTATTCACAATCTCACAATCGGCAAGTACCGTATGATATTATACTACTCTCAAACTTGTAAATATACGCCACCGCGTATGATTCAGTTTCAGTACCTTATGAAATTACACTACTCTCAAACAAAGCTGAGGTTGCCATTTTGCCCAAATGGTTTCAGTACCTTATGAAATTACACTACTCTCAAACAGCCATAGCAATGGCTTCTTCAATATCATAGTTTCAGTACCTTATGAAATTACACTACTCTCAAACACAATCTCGGAGCAAAGACGGTGTAATGTAGTTTCAGTACCTTATGAAATTACACTACTCTCAAACAGAAAAACGGGAATATACATTGTTAGGGTTGTTTCAGTACCTTATGAAATTACACTACTCTCAAACCTTTCAATTTAGATTTTTGTATACGGTCTTGTTTCAGTACCTTATGAAATTACACTACTCTCAAACGCATCGTGCTCCAAGAAACCGCCAAAGTGGGTTTCAGTACCTTATGAAATTACACTACTCTCAAACTTTAACTCACGTTGTGCAAAAAACGTGGCAGTTTCAGTACCTTATGAAATTACACTACTCTCAAACGGCGTGTCTATTCCCTCGGTCGGCACAACGGTTTCAGTACCTTATGAAATTACACTACTCTCAAACCTCAAATAAACTGCGCCACTACAATGCACAGGGTAATAACATAAGGTACATTTATTATACTATCTAAGTATCTCCGTCGTCAATAACGCAAAGGTCATTGTCGACAACATACAGTTTTTCGCCGTCGCAGAGCCTTTGCGGCTCCGAATTCTCAAGCATTAAAAAATTGATATGCTCAAGAGCTAAAGCCTTTAACAGCTCTGATATTTCATCCGGCGAAAAGTAAAGACAAATATTGGCGGCAACAAAAACCTTCGTCTTGAGATACTTTGCCGATAATTTCAAATAATTTACAAAGCATTCCAAGAGCGAAGAAGACTCCGCCGAAAACCTGAAGCCCATTAGCTTTATTATTGCTGAGGTGTCCGTTTCATCGGAATATTCACAATCGAAATCGCAAAACGCTTTAAGCTTATCGGCAAGCCTTGCTACCACTGCCTTTACCTCGGTTGTATCCTCGGCAAACTCGTCATTTGCGGTCTGCTGCATATAGCCGTCAAGCTTGCCGAGGAGCTTTCTGCTGTTCATATCGACAAAAATCGGTTCGGATATAAAGCACCCGTCCTTGGAAAACTCAAACGGTTTAAAATCCTCGGAAAAGACAAAATAATCTTCCTCACACGAATTTAAGAATGACGACAGCACGCCTCTGTAAAGCTTTTTGTTTTCTATTATGAGAACCGGAAATATTCCCTCGCCTATTTTTATGCAATCATCAATATACGAAAACTTAGCCCTCATAATATCAACAGCCTTTCGTCCGAATCCACAACACTGCTGTGGCTTTTGCCGACAATCATTTCCATTTTGGCGAACTGCTTTTCGGTAACCGTAAGCATTTGCACAAGACCCGACGGCGGTTTCTGCTTTTTTACCGAGTCGCAAATACCCGTTGCGACATTTTGGTTAAGCGCAATTTTTGAATAAACCGATTCCTGCATCATCATAAATCCGCTTTTAATCAAGAATTTACGAAATTTTGCATATTCGCGCCGTTCGCTCTTGGTAGTTGTCGGCAAATCAAAAAATACAATTACTCTCATAAATCTATAACTCATACTTCACTTCCGCAAGCTTCACAAGCGAAGCGTCATTTTGCTCTATTGCGGCAAATACGCTTTTTACATAGAGCTTTATTACATTCATAAGCGTATTAGCCTTGCCGTCCACTACGAATTCCTTATTCAGTAAGCCTATCAGAGTGCTCTTCTGCTCCTTGCCGAATTCCTTGGGCATCATGGATTTTACGCAAAAATCGACTATCGGGCGAAACGGCTCCATTAAATCGCAGCCCAAATTAAAAGGGTTAAACATATTATCGTGAAATATACCGAGCTGAGTCAAATAACCGCTGCAAACTATTTCACGGTTAACGCATGACAAAATCAAGCTGTAGCCGTAATTCAGCGCGGCGTTTACGGGAACATCGTCATTTCTGCTGAAGCTCTTTCCGAAAAGGGCGTTGAAATACACCTTTGCGGCGTGCCCTTCGCGGTTTGTTTCATCGTTGAATTCAAGCTCATTTATGTACCCCTCAAGGAGCTTATACTGCTCAAGACCGTAATACTTTAAAAGCAGAGCCTGATTTTTGATTTTTTCGGCAACTATACTTGTCCACACAAGTTTTTTGGCATCGTCTGCCCAGGATATCTGGGTTTTCAGCTTCTGACTGCAATCATGACAACCGTAATACGAGACGAGCTCCGAGGACGGATTTCGTTTTTCGTCGCAGAATATCACCTTGATTTTTCGTTCGGTTAATTGGCTGAGCAGCGCCGCGGTAACGGAGCTTGCCGTATTCTCGACTATCAGAACGGAAATCTCGTCGAGGTGGACGCGCGTTGTTTTTTCGACATCGCGCACAGCCAAATAGCCCATGGAATAATCAAGCTTAGAGGGGTTTGTAACAACAACCACACGCCAGCCCATAACAATCCCCCTTATTTCAGCAGGTCGATTTCCTGCTCAAAAAGGCCCGTTACCGACTGATTGATTAGCTTTATGCTATGAACGTCTTTAATTTCGGATAACTTAGCATTGGTTACCATTACTCCTGCTTGTCCGCTTTCATCTATAAGCTTAAGGTCTCCCGACAACACATTGGCGTGAAGGATTTTCAGGATTTCATTTAAGACGCAGCATTGCTCCTCCGGTGAGCAGAGCACAAATTTTTCACGGCGTTTTTCGAGCTTTTTACCGATGCCGCTGAATCTTACGCTCAAAACCGTATTTAGCATTTTACCCGTTAAGATATCGTAAAGCTCAGTATTTTCTTCTGCTGAAATATTGTCCCTCGGAATAATCTCCCTGCCCTTATGCTTTGTCAGGTAATTTGTGATATTTCTTATATACTTTTCATATTTATATCCCAAAACAAGCTGCATTCCGGGCTTATATCCTATCTGATTTCCGGTTTTTTTGGTTATAAACATTCTGCAGCCGTCAAAGGATATGCAGGCGTCATATTTAACGCAGGGAATCAGAATTTTTACGTTTGAAGATTCTGCTATATGGCTTGTAACAAAGCCCTGCATATCGGCTTCATATTCTTTCACCTCATACAGATTGACGGGGAACATCTGACGCACGGCTTTGCCCTTTTTGTCGGTATACTCCACATACGAAAAATATGCCGAGGTCGCTTTATCGTATCCGCCGTATTTTTCAATACAGCTTCTTGCGCCCGAAGCCTTCAGCGGAACCTGCCCGTTTCCTTTTTTCAAAGGATTGATTTTAAACAGTCCTCCTTGCTTTTTGCGCGGGAACCTTGTATAGCGAATGTTGTTCTTGTTCATAAATCTGCGGACGGTATTCATACTGTCCTTAACCGACCACGCGCCGGGTATATCGTGGCTGAAAAATTTTTCGGGATTTACGGTATATCCTTTATCGTTGTTTTGCAATCCTTTTATGAAATTCACCTTATTATGAGTGACCTTTACATTGTATGCATTGCCGACAACAATATTGAGGTAAGCATCCTTTGCGTGATGCAAATCGTTCACCTCACGGCACTTGAGCATATCGTTGCTTTGCCTGAAGGAGTGAACCAAAGCCGCTTTAACATAGACTATTTCGGTTTTCGGCTTCGGGTACAGCTGTTCCAATATATGCGCAACGGCCTTTGTAGACTGCTGAGTTTCGGTGAGCTGCCTTGACACAAACGCGGAGAGCTCATCATCGGTAAGCGGCGTTTTACGGGTAAGACGCTTATAGGTTTCCTCGCTTATCAATCCGCTGCTACGAAGCATCTGCCAATACGGACTCATTTTGCTCTGTATAGCCGCATCAATGGGATAAACATTGGTTTTATTGTTATTTACTGTTTTATTGACAAGGACTTTGTTTGTAAGGCTGTCGTCCTTTATCTTAGACCGAGGATAAATATGGTCAATATCAAAGCGGCCGTTACCGTTCATCAGCTCGCCGAGGGATATTTCCTCACCCGTATACATACATTTGCCGAGCTGAATATAATAGAAATAAAGCTTGTCACTTCTGAGCTTTGACTCGTCTTCATCACTCAGCTTTTTACTCAGGGCATCGAAATACGGGCAGAATTTTTCGGCTTCCTTTTTACAGTTTTTGTATAATTCCATAAGCCTGTTTTTTCTTGAGTCCCTGTGTCTTTCTTCTCTGTTATCAATACCTCTTGCAACCTCTACGAATATCTTCTTCGGAGGCCTTTCCTGTATCTTTTCTATTTCCTTTGCAATCAGCAACGCACGCAATATCGGCCGCTTAACCTTCGGAGAAACGTAAAGCGCGTCAACAGCCTTTCGCAGAGAATGCTGATCGCCTGTATAGCTGAGCTCATCAAGCTTGTCATTTAAATTCTTTTTTTCATCGCCGTCACAGCAGAAATCTTCGGAATATAAAATCTGCATCAAATTGTAATTCGTTTCCCAAAGAGCCGTGATGACATTCATAACCTCGCCGGTCTTTTTATATGTAAACTCGACATCGCACAAAAACTCCTTTGACAGGCGGCTCCAGCCGGTGTACTTAAGCTTGCATATTTTTTTGATGTCTTCATCAGTCAGCTTTTCAGGGAAAAGCTTTTTCAGCCTTTTCTTGAGTAATTTTTTATCGTCGCCGAAAATTACCGATGACGCAATAATACTCTCCTTGTCATCAAAGGTCAGGCTCTCAAAATCCTTAAAATCAAAATAAGACTTCAATGAGGATTTTACGGCTGTATCTATTCCGCTCAATACGTCATTATTATCATAACAGCCTCTTGCCTTGAGATAGTCCTTAATTTGCTTTACGGTAACCTTGCGGCGAGTCATAAACAAATCGTTATAAATCCCCTGCTTTAATTCGACGGGTATATCCTCGCCGTTCAGTTTGAGATTGTTTATCTCGTTGAGAACGGTGAATTTCGAATAGAGAATAGAGCATTTGGGAATAACGTCACACTCCGGCAAATAGGTGCATTTACTTGTGAGGTTGTTTATGAATTTCTCAGCCGAAGAGTCAATATCAACAACGTCGTCAAAGTTCCACGGATATATTTTCACGCCGTCTTTTCTTTTAAGCCAGCTTTTTTCGGTATGAGTATTAAGCGGCCCGACATAATACGGAATGCGATACTCAAATATTTTGATAATTTTATCGTATACGGAAACACCGTTTTCATCGCACGAATTTAAAAACGGCAAATAATCCTTGGCATTATCCAAAATTGCTTTAAGCTCTTCCTCATTTACCTGCATCGGAATTACGCCGTTGCTCTTTGTCACCTGCTTCGGCATAAAGGTCTTATTCTCAATTTCGTCAAACATTTCCTTATACGACAAATCGGCGTTTTTGCCGAGCGTCTTTTTAAGATAAGCGCAAAAATTCTCGGAATTACAGGTCTTTTTAAGCTCGCCTGTTTTGCCGCTTTCCTTAATGTGACCGGAATACGCCACATAATTGTCTTTTTTGCCGTCGCTTATTTTAAATATCTCGTTATACTTTTCCGGTAAATAAGTTTTGACATATTTTTTTAGCGTTTTTAAATCATTTTTATGTTTTTCATATACGGCGACCTTTGCCTCGGAGATATACTTCTTGCCGTCCAAAATATCGGCGAGTACGGCCCAATCATATACAGCCTTTAAAATTTTGACAAGCTCAAAGCGATCGCCTAAAACGGACGCGTATATTTCTTCGTTTTCTTCATAGCCGCTTGCAAAAGATATATTGTTTTTCTCTACGGTTTTTAGTTCATCATCGCCAAACAAATCACACATTTTAACAGTCGAGCCGCTTAAAGCCGCCATTACGGCGTAAGAAACGGGATCGGATTTTTTTGTTATACCGAAAAGCGAGACAAGATTCTTCGTCTTTTCTATTTTACCCTGACGCCTGTCCTTTAATATAGCTTTAAATTGCTCAATATCGGAGCAATTAAGCTGTATCTCGTTATCACTGAGATAAGAGCGCATAGTTTCGTATGCCGAATTAAAGTCCTCAGCCGATGACAGGGAATCAAAGAGAAAATGCCCCCTGTTTTTGATAATATGGTGAAGAGCCAAAAAGACAAGTCTTACATCGTGCGGCTCTTTATTTTTAATAAGCTCGTATCTCAGGTGATATATCGTGGGATATTCCTTGTGGAAATCCTTATCGGTATAATTTTCGTCTGCAAAAACAGCGTATTTATCGTCGCCGGACTTGTCCTCCGGCCACAAGTCACTCTCGTGTAAACGTCTGAAAAAGGTGCAGTCCTTTTTGCAAATTTCTTCATCAAAGAGTGCTTCCAGCAAGGCTAAACGCTCCCTTTTTCGCTGAGTGCGTCTTCTTGCGCTTCTGAAGCCTCTGCGCTTCACCGAGGTCTCTCCCTCGTCAAAAAGATGTACGCCCCACATGGCGTTGCCCTTGAACTTCGGAATGACATAGTCCTTATCGGTTACCGCCCAGCCGACTGACTCGGTGCCGATATCAAGTCCTAAATAATAATCATCCACATTCCGCAATTTGTTACCCATAAAAAAACTCCTTTAAAAAATATATTGACAAAGCCTAAACAAGATGTTATGATGTAGACAATCTCAGTACCGAGATTACACTACGAGTTCAAATAAAAATTTATTCTAACCGTTGCTTTGGCAACATCACAGTGTGTGAGTTGAGACCTGCTTTTGCAGGTCTTTTTATTTTTCCAGGATTAAGCCTGGAATGTCATCACCACAGTGCCGCGCAAATTAAAAACTGCACTATTGTCATTTTATCATAAAAAATAACGGGTGTAAACCGCTCATTGTGTTCGAACGCAACAAATGTCCGTATTTATGTACATATTAAAGACCGTCCCTGATTAGGAACGGTCTTTGCTTTATATTTTTTACGAACGTGACCGCACCGTTTGCAGGAAATCCGCTCCAAGGAAGAGCGTTAACAAGCAAAATCAGCGCGTTTTTTTGTTACATACCGTATCAAAGCTCGGATTAAAGGCGTAGAAATTTTTCTCGTTCATTTTGTCCGTCGCAATTCTGAGACCCTCGCCGAAGCGCTGATAATGAACCACCTCGCGCTCGCGCAGGAATTTTATAACATCTCTCACATCCGGATCGTCAACAAGTCTCAAAATATTGTCATAGGTAGTTCTTGCCTTTTGCTCGGCCGCCATATTCTCATGCAAATTTGTTATTACGTCTCCCTTTGAAGCTATGGCACCCGCATTGAACGGCACACCGTTCGCCCCTGCAGGGTACACCCCCGTTGTATGATTTACAAAGTATGCGTCAAAGCCGCCTTGCTTAATTTGCTCTTGCGTAAGATTACGAGTAAGCTGATAAACTATGGCACCTATCATTTCGAGGTGACCGAGCTCCTCGGTACCGATGTCGGTGAGAAGTCCTTTAAGCTCCGGATACGGCATCGAAAAACGCTGAGAGAGGTAGCGAAGCGAAGCACCGAGCTCACCGTCGGGTCCGCCGTACTGCTCTAATACTATCTGAGCGTATTTGGGATTTGGATTTTTTATATTTACCGGATATTGCAGCATTTTTTCATACGAAAACATTATTTAACACACTCCTCTTGTTTTTCCCAAGGCCACGGCGATTTCAACCATTTTTCACCGTTGCCCTCCGAGGGATTCAGCGGGCCGTATTTCTTTGTAAATTCAGCTCTGACTTCATCGTAGGCTTTTTTGTATCCCATATAACGCGCTTCGGCCGCAGCATCCATGGGATGCGTATCGAGATAAAGATGCAGCTCCCAAAGTGAGAACTGAAGAGAGCCGAGCTTTAACAGCATAGCCTTTCTCATATTCATATACATCTTCCCCCTAAGAACGGCTTGTTAAGGTCTGAAAACACAGTACCGTTTTTATACCCGGTTTCGACATCGTACATTGTCGTATCGGTCTGAAACGGAACGTAAGCCATTGTAGTTACCGTATTTTCCGGAAAAGGCGATACGCCGAGATACTCGCTTGCCGTTTTCACGTGACAACAATTGTCTGCGTTTTCGGCCTTGAGAGATTTTTCACAGAAATCCAAAAATTCGTTCAACAGATATTACTCCTTATAATTTATTTGTGCAGCCTTTCGATATCATATTATTCGGACGAGACATCAAAAGTGACAAAAAAACCGATCCTCCGCGGCTGAGCCGTTTCGGACCGGTTTATTTGGGAGCAAAGTTAAAAATCAGGCGTCGAGGCGAGCGACCTTATTGTTTTTATCGCTGCTTTTCCAGGTGTGTATAACCTTCGGATTTTCGAATATATCGTCAAGCCTCTTAAGAAACGGAACAATATCGCCGAAATCGAGCGCGCGGTGGTCAAATGCTATACATATAGGGAGCACCTTGCGCGCTTCAATGCTCTTATTGCCGAAGCTGTCTGTTATAACCATAGGCTTATCCTGAACAGCACCTACGCCGAACGCCGTAACCTGCGGCGGTATTATTTCAAGTAAGGCGGCGGCGCCGGACTGTTCGCGGTAAAGCGAGCCGAGATTTGAAATGGTGGTGGTTCCCTGCTCTATGTCACGCTTTGTAAGGCGTTCGGTTTCGGGAATTGCCTCATACTCTTTTTTTGCATCGCCCTTTAATGTCTTGACCTTGTGCTTACCTGTTTTAGACCCGATAAGACGATATACAGCCTGCATAAATTTTCCTTTTTTGAGAGCAGTAAGGGTGTTATCCAATGAAACGTCAAACATAGCCTCATTAAGGTCGGTATTCTCGGCTCTTCTTGCAACGTCATTTACGGCGTCGGTCATTTCATCGAGATTTTTACTTTCAAAGCCGCGAAGATTTACGGTCATCATTTCACCGCTCGGAAGAATCATCGGCATAGAGATATTTATATCTTCAAATGTGTCGACTCTGCCGCGTACAAGCTTACGGTTAAACTCGATATGAGAATTCATAACGGGTGCCGCTTTAAGTCCTTCGGTGATGATTTTCATTATTACGGTATTGAGCGTTATTTTGCTGTCGCGGTTACGATCGAGATTTAATTTTTTATACTCGTGCATAAGCTTTGTAACGTCGGGCTCATACATATATGTTACGTGGGGAATTGTCTCCCAGCTTTCCGTGGTCATATTTGAAACTATCTTTCTCTGTATTCCGAAGTGTATTGTATTTGTTTTTTTCATGGTTGTGCGCTCCTTTTATGTTAATCGGTTTTTGGTTTTTTTAGATGCGTTGGTTTTCGCTTCCGTTGCCAAAATAATACAGAAAAGAGTGCGGTTGCGCTATACATTTTAGTTTTCAATTCGGTTTACAAGGAGGAAAAAATCGGTTGCGGGCACGCTGTTTCAACAAAAACGGGCAGTTGCCGTGAATTTAAGGCGAGAAAAACGAACCCCCTCGGATAATGCCGACGCATCTCCGAGGGGGCCTGGCGCACTGCTGTGCAAATGTTATTTTCAGGCAAGTGCCATATGAACACTCAGCCGAATTACGGCCTGTCTTTTAAAACGGAAATAACAAAAATGAGGTTTTACAAAGCCTGATTATACCTTTGCTATAATCTCAACTTCCACAAGAGCGTTTTTCGGAAGGTCACCGACACCGACGCAGGAACGTGCCGGTTTTGATGAAAAATACTCACCGTAAATTTCGTTAAACGCACCGAAATCGGATATGTTTTTAAGGAAGCAGGTTGTCTTAATTACGCTGTCAAAATCAGCTCCCGCCTCTTTCAAAATCGCAGCGATATTTTCGCAAACTCTTTTGGTCTGACCCTCGATTGTATCTTCTTCTATGTTGCCGTTTGCAGGGTTTATTGCTATCTGCCCCGAAGCGAAGAGAAATCCGTCAACGATTTTGCCCTGTGAATACGGTCCTATTGCGGCCGGTGCCGATGAAGTGTGAAGTGTTTTTATCATTTGTTTTTCCTCCTTAATATGACTTAATGATAAATCCGGCGTCGGTCAGTGCCTTCTTTATCTGAGCTATATGGTCAAAGTTTTTGGTTTCGAGAACAATGCGAAGATAACAGCCGTTAATATCGGAGCCCTCGGACGCACGCTCGTGATGAATTGAAATAACATTGCCGCCCTCTTTTGCAATGATGTCGGCAACGCCCTTTAACTGACCCGGCTTGTCAAGAAGCTCGATTGTAAGAGAATATGTTCTGCCCGATTTCAAAAGTCCGCGCTTAATAACTCTTGACAAAATGGTAACGTCGATATTACCGCCCGAAAGGAGGCAGCAAACCTTTTTGCCCTTGATATCTACTTTGTTAAACATAGCCGCTGCAACCGAAACGGCACCTGCGCCCTCGGTAATGAGCTTTTGCTGCTCGATAAGTGCAAGTATTGCCGCGGCTATTTCGTCATCGGAAACTGTTACAATACCGTCAACATATTTTTGACACATAGCGAAGGTGATGTCACCCGGCTCTTTAACGGCTATACCGTCGGCTATGGTTGAAACGGAATCAAGCTTTTCAATTTTACCGTCATCAATCGATTTCAGCATACTCGGAGCACCGGAAGCCTGAACGCCGTATACCTTAACATTCGGATTGAGCTCTTTTATCGCAAAAGCAACGCCGGAAATAAGTCCGCCGCCGCCTATGGGAACAATAACAACGTCAACGTCGGGTATCTGATCGAGTATTTCAAGTCCTATGGTACCCTGACCCGCTATAACGTCCTCATCGTTAAACGGATGAATAAACGTATAGCCCTTTTCATCTTTAAGCTCAAGAGCTTTATTATATGCGTCGTCATAAACGCCCTCTACAAGACAAATATCCGCGCCGTATTTTCTGGTCGCCTCAACCTTTGATATGGGAGCACCGTCCGGCAGGCAGATAAGTGATTTAATACCGTTTTTGGTAGCTGCCAAAGCAACGCCCTGCGCGTGGTTACCTGCCGAGCAGGCAATTACGCCGCGTGCCTTTTCCTCTTCAGAGAGCTGAGATATTTTATATGCGGCACCTCTGACCTTAAACGAACCTGTAACCTGTAAATTTTCGGTCTTGAGATGTATTTCACTTTCGGGATTTATGTTCGGCGCCAAAATCATATCCGTTTTACGAATTATGTTTTTTAAAACAAATGAAGCGTGATAGACTTTGTCGAGTGTTAACATCTTTATCTCTTCTTTCAAAAAATAGTATATATTAGTATATCACGTTACGGTCAAAAATCAATAAAAAGGTTTTAACGCTCCGACAAAAAATAATCCCCGAAGACAAGGCTGAGCCAATGCTTCGGGGACATAAAAAGCTTAATTATTTCTGAGGTCCGTTAAAACCGTTTGCCTGCTGGAACTTATCTATTTTATCGATAACTCCGAGAATAACATCAAAGCCGTCACCGACGGTTTCGAGCTCAAAACGTTCGGGCACATCGTGCCAGGTATGATAATAATAGGTAAGTGTGGGGTCCTGAGCCGCAAAGGTAACCGATTTCATACCTGCCTTTGTCATAGGAGTGCTGTCGCATCCGCCTACAGGGTTATGTATGCAACCGTTTGTCTTGCTGACTATACCGAGCTCGTTAAAGGTATCCTTAAACATTTTTTCAAGGTCGGTATCAAAGCGGCAGAACTGCCAATCATCCTTAATAACAACTTCAAAGAAATCTTTATCGGCAACGGAGTCGATATTGATGTTCCATGTGTTTTCAAGTATCGGCTCTCCCTTATGCTCACGGGTAAATGCGATAGAACCGCGAAGTCCCGCTTCCTCGGAGCCGCAGTTGAAGTCGATTATACGGCAGTTCTTCGGCATCTTTTCGGGATGATCATGGAAGTATTTTGTAACGGCAAAGCTGAGAGCACAACCGGTGGCGTTATCCATAGCGCCTCTTGAAGCGTTGCGCGGATTCGGATCAGCCCACATAACTACAAACATACAGCCTATTGCCGTAACAACGGGAAGGAAGTGCATGGCAAAAAGGAAGTTGGCAAAGGAGGCGGAATTGGCGATCTTTAAAGCCCAAACCTCACCGAAATACACTCCGCTTGAAATAACGGTCATGGCTATTGAAACGGCAGTGAGGAAAAGGAAGCATATAACGCCGAAGCCAACCTTGGCGAAGGTTGCAACAAGGCCCATGGCAGGCTTTGTCTTTTTAAACTTTGAAGCGTGAGCGGAATGTCTCCAGCACCAGCTTGTATCTGTGTGTCCCGAAAGAATTATGGTGTAGTCGTATTTTCCGTCGGGCGGTAAAAGCTCACCGTAAGTGTTCTGTGATATTTCCTGCTTAAAGAACATATCAAACCATGTTTTATAAAGAAAAACGCTTAAAATAAGCCAAACCCAGCATACAACCGAAGCAAGCGCCATACCGTACCAAACCGCGCTCAAATGCAGAGCCACATAAACAAGAGCGCTCATAATAAGTCCGAGATAACCTGCATACGGAATGCCGCCTATTGACGCTCTCGGAGATACGGCAAATTCCTCACGTACAGGCTCAATACCGATACTTCTGAGCTTATCTCCCATATAAGCCGCGTACTCTTTTTCGCCGTCGGAGCCGGGCAGACGTGAGCCGATTTTTTTGGCAGCGTGCTCGACTATTTCGAACGCTTCCTCGGCATACCTTCTGTTTTCTTCTTTCATATAATAAACCTCCCAAATAAAATACATAAATAAATATATTGCATTTATGCAATAAATGCAAGTGCAAAATTCAAAAAACAGCTAAAACCGGCGTAAAAAAACACCTGTTTTGGCGCAAAATGAATTTTGTGTTAAAAAGTGAACCGAAATTCACTTTTGCTAATTGACAATCGGCAAAATAATTGTTTAGTAAAAGATATGACGCGGCACAGATAAAAAACATTAAAATCTATGCCGCGTCGGTATTTAATTATGTTTTATTCAGTTCAATTTATTTATTGCGTCAATAAGGGCTTTTGAAGCGTTTTGATTTGTTATTAACGAAGCGGCTCTTAACGCCTCCTCCTTATCCGAGGCAAGCCCCGTTTTTATGTAACGTGTTATCTTTTCCTCGGTGTTAACAAACGACAGGAAATCGTCGGACGATGCCGTTACCATAACATTTTTTCCTCTCTCCGACATATCGCTGTCATTCGCGTAATCATAATACGCTATATCGAGGTCGGCATATTCGCTTTGGACGCCGCCTATGCTACCCTTGCTTGTATACTGCCATATATTATAAGGATATTTGAAATCCGTCACGGACGAAATATAATGCGCAAGCCAAATTTCGTATCCTCTGCTTTGAAAAGCGGCATAACCAAGATTATTATAGAAGAATGATTTGCTCGCATATACGCCTGGCTTATAGCCTGCATTTCTGACTGTTTCGCAAAAAGCTATCGCCAAAGAAGTACGCTCCGCTTTTGTAAGGCCGTCAGCTCTGCCCGTTCGGTTTGGAGCTCCCGAATACTCGGAATCGAAATATATGGGCAATTTAATATCGTAACCCTTAATTATATCAAGCGCTCTTTCCGCTTCCTCCACAGCTTCTTCGGTCGTAACAGCCTGGCTGAACACATAAATTCCGACGTCGATATTCTGAGACAATGCTCCTTCAATGTTTGCCGCTATTTGAGAATCCGTCACTAAATTGCCCGAAGAACCATAGCCGCGCACCGCTGCTCTGAGAATTACAAATTCCACACCCGACTGCTTAACACTTGCCCAATCTATTGTTCCCTGATGCTTTGAAAAATCCGCTCCGAAAAGCGATGCCTTTGCACCGTTTGCATTAAAGAAATATCTTTTGCCGTCTATATATTGGTTTCCGTACAGCGGTCTGCCGTCACTTCCTATATAATATGTATTGTCACCGTAATCATACCAGCCCGTTTTACCGTCGGCGTAAACGAGATTATAGTCGGTGTACTTAGACTTATATATTCCGGTTTGAGCAATGCTCCCGACAAAAATATATTTGACGCCGTTGTAATCCGCCGTACCGTTATAATCCCATGTTATCCTGCCGCCGTTTACATAGTAGAGTGTTTTGCCATATAAAACCGCTCCGCTGAAATCCCAATTCAAAACGCCGTTTTCTACGTAATACCAAGTATCATAGTATTTTGTAAGCCCCGTATAATTCCAGTTAAGGGCGCTTTTTTCGACATAAAACCATCTGCCGCAAAAATATGTAAGCCCCGTATAATCGTTTTTAACCGCTCCGTTTTCGGCATAATACCACTCGTCGCTGCCTAATAGTGCAAGTCCCGTATAATCCCAATTGAGCACACCGTTTTCCACATAATACTTCGTGCCGTAATAATCGGTAAGACCGGTAAAGTTCCAGTTAAGCTCACCGTTTTCGACATAGTACCATGTGCCGTAATAATTTGTGAGCCCTGTATAATTCCAATTAAGGGCGCTTTTTTCGACATAAAACCATCTGCCGCAAAAATATGTAAGTCCCGTATAATCGTTTTTAACCGCTCCGTTTTCGGCATAATACCACTCGTCGCTGCCTAAGAGCGCAAGTCCCGTATAATTCCAATTGAGCACACCGTTTTCCACATAATACTTCGTGCCGTAATAATCGGTAAGTCCCGTAAAGTTCCAATTCAGGATACTGTTTTCGACATAGTACCATGTGCCGTAATAATTTGTGAGCCCCGTATAATCCCAGTTAAGGGCACTTTTTTCGACGTAAAACCATCTGCCGCAAAAATATGTAAGCCCCGTATAATCGTTTTTAACCGCTCCGTTTTCGGCATAATACCACTCGTCGCTGCCTAATAGTGCAAGTCCCGTATAATCCCAATTGAGCACACCGTTTTCCACATAATACTTCGTGCCGTAATAATCGGTAAGACCGGTAAAGCTCCAGTTAAGCTCACCGTTTTCGACATAGTACCATGTGTCGTAGTACTTCACAAGACTTGTAAACGAGGTATCCTTTACACCGTCTTTTACATAAATCCATTTGCCGTCAACATTTTTAAGCCCGTCATCTGCCGCAGATGAGGCAAACGCCGAAGTGAAAAGTAATAATATCACCGCCAAAACAGCACTTAATGTCGCAATAATTCTTTTTTTCATTTTCCGTATCCTTTCTGTCCTATATAAACAGTCCCGCCCCGCATTAGAAAACAATCCGAGACAAGACAAAAATATGTTTTTTCAACGTATTTTTTTCAACGTATATTTTTTTCGCGGTAATTGCGCTCCTTACGATGAGAGGAAAGCGACTTTACCGCATACAAAGCGGCAAGCATAATGCTCATAAGAAAAGAAAATACCGCAAGCAATATGAATGCTCCGCTTAAATTTACAAGCAGCAATGAAAAAATCGAAGTATAAAACGACCAAGCCGAAAGGCGTATATATTTTTTCGGCGACGCGGCGGATTGGTTTTTTCTTGCAATATATGTAATGCTTAATTCCTTTTCAGCCGTTTCTTCCGGGTTTCCTCCGCAGAGCTCCCAAAGCAGCAGTCGTTCGCGTTTTGACGGCTTAAAAACTCTGTATTTTTTACCGTCTCGATATTTTACCGGAGCAGACGCTGCCTTTACCGAAGCACGGCAAACATTAAAAAGTCTGTTTGCCGCCGAAGCTATATCGGCATTTTTATCACACATATTTTGCGGCACGGAATTTAATGTATATGCCGACAATTCCGCAAGCTTTTTTAAAGAGGTGAATCTGTGTTCCGCTCCGTAGATATTTGAATAGCAGAAGCGTTCAAAATATTCCGAATTCAGCCCGGAAAAATGGCTTGCAAGATAATTTTCGGCGTAGACGCACACCGTTGCAAGCACAGACAGATAAAGCTCTTCGGCTTTTTCGGGCGAATCTTTCGCGGTTATAACCAATAAATTCACTTTTGCGGATAACACGCGTATATCATAAAAGACATCATTTCCGAGCTTCGGCAGAGCATCGGTCTGAAGGGTTTCACTCATAAGTCATCGACTCCGTAATATGTGATTATTACATATTACGCGGATAAAGTCAATGTGCCATTCGGCAACACTAGCTATTGTATTTTATTTTCCTCGGTCATCATTATATTTAAAACCTTGAGACAAATCGGCATTGAAAACAGGAATGCAGCCACGTCTGCTGCTGCTTGACTTATCTCGACTCCCGTAAGGCCGAAAAAGTGCACAAGCAATAACAGCGCCGGAACAAAAAACAAAAACTGCCTCGACATAGCCGTTAAGGTGGCTGCCTTTGCCCTGCCTATGGTCTGAAGATACATATTCGCCGTAACTATAAATCCCGAAAGCGGAAGAGATATGCACTGTGCCCTGAATGCAAACGAACCGATTGCAATTACATCGGTGTCATCGCGTCTGAATAAAGCTATAACATACGGTGACAGAATAAAGCCGAAAACGGCAACCACGGTCATAAATACGGTGGTCACCTTGACGGAGAACCAAAACGCCTTTTTTACTCTGTCGTATTTCTTCGCACCGTAATTAAAGCCGCATACGGGCTGGAAGCCTTGACCGAAGCCTATTACGGCGGCTCCGAAAAAATTCATTATCTTTGAAACAATGGACATAGCGGCTATCGCGGCATCGCCGTAACCGCCCGCAAGTCGGTTCATAGCCACCATGGCAAGCGACGCGAGACCCTGCCTCGCAAGGGACGGAATTCCGCCGCGGAAGATTTCTTTATAGAGCTGTTTTTTAAATCGGAAGTTTTTAAACGATATGCGGATATTTCCTTTTTTGGTACAGCCTATGAGCAATATCACAAAGCCTATTGCCTGGCTCAGCATCGTGGCGCAGCCCGCTCCGCCGACTCCCATTTTAAATACAAATATAAATATAGGGTCAAGCAAAATATTGAGCACTCCGCCCGCCGTAACGCCTATCATCCCGTTTACCGCGCTGCCCTGAAAGCGAAGCTGATTATTAAGCACAAGCGAGCTCATCATAAACGGCGTTCCGCAGAGAATGTAAAAAAGATACTGCTTTGTGTACGGCAAAATGGTATCGGTTGAACCGAGCAGCTTTGACAGGGGCGAAATGAATATCAGCCCCAAAACGCCTATTATAACTCCTACGGCAAACGACGAAAAAAATCCCGTTGACGCCATTACGGACGCCTCTTCTGTCTTTTGCTCGCCGAGCTTGCGCGACATATAGTTTCCCGATCCGTGACCGAAGAAAAATCCGCACGCCTGGATTATCGCCATAAAAGAAAAGACGACGCCAACCGCACCGGTTGCGCTGGTGCCTATTTTCCCGACAAAATATGTGTCCGCCATATTATATACGGCAGACACCAGCATTGTTATTATTGTAGGAACGGCCATTTTGCATATCAGCTTATTTACCGGCATTTGCGTCATCATGGTAAATTTATCGCTGCTTACTTTTTGTTTGTTTTTCATTTTCCGCCTCTCCGAATTCGGTATTACAGACCTGAGGATTTAAAAATATCATCCATCAGCTTCTTATTCTTATCCGTCAACGCCCCAAGCTCTTTTGACTTATTCTTTGCCCTGCCGCCCTTTTTAACGAGTCTGACAAGCCAATAAAACGGCAACAAAAACGGCAGTCTTTTAAGCACGGGATAGTTTTTCACCATAACCTTAAGCGGCGGAAACGCCATTCGCATAAACGCCGAAAAGCGCGTGCTTTCCATATTTTCGGCTACTGCGCCGGCATTTTGTATGGGCGGACCCAAAACTATATACTGTTGCATTACGAACAGAGCTTTGTCGTCCTTTGCATCGCCGAACCAAATGTCGCCGACTTTTTTTATGTTTTCAGCAAAGCGCGCAAGTCCGATTTTTTCAAGCTCGCCGCCTATATACGTAAAATCAAGCTCTTCGCTTTTAAGGCGGTTAAGCATAAAAATATCCATAGTCGGTCTGAAGCACGCTCCGCCGTCCTTGTAATGCTCCGCCAGATGTGCCATAACATATATATATAGGTCATTGTCGGTCATTTTATATTCGTGCTCGCCGCATTTTACGGCTCGTTTCCAAACGTCGGTAAAATAGTCGTGCCGACTGTCGCTCTCAATAAAGAGCATATTGTGAAGCTCCACGGTTAAAAACGGCGGATTTATAAGGACTATATCCTTGCCGTTGTTCATTTCGCGAGAAAAGCCGCGTTCCGTCAACAGCTTTTCCGCGCGCAAAACGTCCTCTTTTTTGACAAGAATGTCCATATCCACCATAAAGCGCATTTCCGGCACAGGATAAAGTGCTTTGAGGTGTGCTCCCTTGAGGCACATAAAATCTATATTGTTTTCAGCAAAAGCTTTTCTTATGAAATTAAGCTCGTTTTGCTGTGCGCTCTCACGGAGAATCGCCGCCTTATATGAACGCTCAAGCTTTGACATATATTCCTGCGGCAAAGCCCCCGGCTTATCTTTAAAAGCAAGGTAGAGTATGACCTGAACGCTGTTGCGATATGCGAGCTTCACGAGGAAAACCGTATCGGTGCCCTCGGGTATATCGGACAGTGGCTCCGAGAGCAGAGCCGAACGAACCACGGAGCAAAGATATTCTCTTGCAAGCGTTTTTCCGGTCATATTTTTTATCCTTTCATTAAATACGGTATCAGTCTGTAAGCGTAAGTGTAACGGCAATCGGGAAGTGGTCGCTCGGATATACTCCGTCATATGTGTTTTTCACAATCTCAAAGCTCTGCGCCGTAACACCCGTCTTTGAAACCATAAAATAGTCTATACAGCTTCTGTCAAGTTCCTTGCCGAAATTCTGATATGTACAGGAGTTGTCGGGGTTATCCGTAAGGTACTTGGCGTCGTTAAAGTTTTCGGTTGCCATTTTATATGTTTCGCTGTTCTCTTTAGCATTAAAATCGCCCATAATTATCGACGGCTTGCCTCCGAACTGCGCAATTTTGTCAAGCACAACGCGAATTCCGTTTATGCGCGCCTCGTCGCTGATATGGTCAAGGTGAGTGTTAAACACAACAAAATCTTTACCTGTCTGTTTTTCTTTAAGTATAACATAGCTGCAAACTCTGTAACACGCTGCGCCCCAATCCTTACTCATAACCTCGGGCGTTTCGGAAAGCCAAAATGAGCCTTTATCCTCAAGCTCGAATTTTTCGGTGCTGTAAAATATGGGGCAGCCCTCCGAGAGATATGTTTTATCTCGATACTCTATAACGCTGTCATATCCTTTAAGCGTATCTTGCAAATATGCGTAATGGATCTTTGTAACCTCTTGAAAGCCTATAACATCCGGCATAACCGAGGCCACGTTTTCAATTATGAGACCCGCGCGGTAACACCAGCTCTTTTTGCCTATATCGGTGGGGCTGATGCAGCGCACATTGGCACTCATAACGGTTATCTCGTCCGTCTCCGCCTTTGAGGATATATCAAACGGCTGTTTTTCGGTTTTCTTATATTTCGGATAATACCAAAACTCTATTGCCGCAACCGCAATTATAAAAACAAGAATTACCGAAAGAACAATACAGAATATTTTTAAACCCTTTTTCTTTGCTTTCGCCACGAGAAGCACCCCTTTTCATACTTTTTCGCAGGTAAAATAATAGCACAAAAGCGCTTAAAAGTCTATATGTTTGTTGACTGTAATGCTGAAGATGACTATATTAAGCCTTTAGTTGCACTCCGGCAATTTATGGTATACAATAGCATAGAAAGAGGTGATTTTATGCGCACCGAAAAATGGATGAAAAACATTCCCGACGAAACACCGCTGTCAATGATAAGTATTCCCGGAACTCACGACAGCGCGGCAAGATTCATAACCGCTCCGACGCCTCGGATATTTTGCTGCCAGGATATGTCCGTAAAAAATCAGCTGTTGTCCGGAGCGAGGTTCCTCGATATACGGCTTATATTGAGTCACAACAAATTCAAAGCGGTACATTTTTTTATAAGATGCCGCAAAGAAAAAGAGCTGTCAAGCGGAACGCTGCTTTTTGACGACATACTTTGCGACACAGCCGAGTTTTTGAAGGAAAACCCGACCGAAACCGTTATTGTGAGCATAAAAATGGATTTCGGCGTTAACGTAAAAGATTTTTATAAAAGCTTCAGAAGCCGATACATAGATTCGCAAAAAGACCTTTGGTACACGGAAAACAAGATACCGAAGCTCGGAGCGGTTCGCGGCAAAATAGTGCTTATGAGGCGCTGTATGCTCGGCACAAACGACCTCTCCTCTGTTGACAACGGACTTGATTTTTCGTATTGGGAGGATCAGAAAGGGACGGACAGTCCCCTGCCGCTGCCGTGTTGGTTCGGAAACGAAAAAAACGAAAAGGCAATAATACAGGACCGATACGCCCTTAAAAAAGAGGAAAAATGGCAGTCTGCCGTCACAACCATGCTCGGCGATTACCGACCGCACAAAAATATTATGGCGTTAAACTTTTTGAGCACAAGAGGCAACCCGAGAGAAAATGCCGAATATATAAACAAAATGTTTTCGGAATATTCTCTGCCCGATAAACCGTTCGGCATAATCATATTTGACTTTTTGACCGAGGCTCTTGCCGAAAAGGTCATTAACACCAATACGGAGGGAAAAGATGAGTCTGATATTTGAAGAGACGAAAACGCTGACACCCAATGACACAAAAACCAACGTTCCGCTGCAATTTTATGTTGCGGAGGAGCTTGAAAAAATGAAAATCGAATTCTCGTATTCGCCGAAAAACCTCGACGATGAAGAAAAGGCGCACAAATACATAGACGACGGATTTGAAAAGTATGCTCCGGAGCCGTACAGAAAGGGATATAAGCCTTGGTACGAATATCTGCCGGTTAAAAATCTGCTCACGGTATCGCTTGACAGCCCGGACGGCTATATCGGCTGCGCTCACAGGCAGGACAGCCGCCAAACGCACATTATTTCGGAAACGGAAAGCTCACGCGGATTTATAAAAACGAGGCTTCCGAGCGGCCTTTACAGAATAACAATAAACGTACACGCGCTTGTTACCGACGAATGTACGTTTAATATAAAAGTTTTCGGCGAGGTGAAAAGCAATGCTTAAATGGTTTCCGTGCGAAATGCACTGTCACACCCTGCACAGCGACGGCAAATTCACCGTGGAGTCGCTTATGCAAACAGCTAAGGAATACGGGCTCTCGGGTATAGCCCTTACAGACCACAACACCGTTTCGGGCTGGGACGAAATTACCGAGGAAAGAGAAAAGAAATACGTTTCCGTTCTGAAGGGAATAGAATGGACTACCTTTTTCGGCCATATGCTTGTCACCGACTGCAAGGAATTTGTGGACTGGCGCGACGCCGTTCCCGACAACATAGACGAAAAAATCGCCGAGGTCAAAAAGCGCGGCGGTATGGTAGGCATAGCACACCCGTATGAGCTCGGAAGCCCGATGTGCACCGGCTGCTTTTGGGACTATCACGTAAAAAAATGGGAAAATGTGGACTATATCGAGGTATGGTCAAAGCCGTTTCCGCCGTCAAAATCGGCAAACGAGCGCGCCTTTTCGCTTTGGACGGGTCTTCTTGACAAGGGGTATCACCTTGCCGCAACCTACGGCAAAGACTGGCACAAGAAATCCGACGAAACGGAGCCATACGGCTGCACTTACATAGGCACCGAAAGCGAAACGCTCACCGGTGCGGAAATAAAAAAAGCCGTGCAAAACGGAAGAACCTCAATTACCATGGGTCCTTTGATAACACTTACGGCACAGCGAAGCGATGCTGAATATAATGTAGGCGATGTTTTGGAGGAGGGCAAAGCAAAAATTAAAATAGAAGTTCTTCCGAATACACGAAAAGAGCATTGGGAGAAATTCAACATCACCTTAGAATCGGTAAGGTTAATAAGAAACGGACGCCAGACCGTGTTTGAGTCAAAATACGGCGGCGACGCTCTGTCCTTTACCTTAAACTGTGAGCCCGGCTGGTACATAGCCGAGCTTTGGGGAAAGATAAACGGTCAAAGGTATATGATAGGATTTACAAGTCCTATGTACTTTACCGTTAAGAAATAACAATACCGCCGTGCAAAACGCAAAAAGCTGCTGTAAAGAACAAACCTTTACAGCAGCTTTTTAATGTTCAATCGAAGTTTTGTCACACCCGTGCTATGCCGCATATATGAAACCATTGGCAGTCGCCGCATACAAAGCGGAGCATATCTTTTTTTATGATATTATTTTCGACAAGCGAATAAAGACAGCCGTACTCATACACCTTGTCAAAATCGAGATTGCACGAGCTTATTACAGCACTGTCGTAGCTTTTAACCTTTTCATCGTCGCAACACATATTTTTTCTGTTATTGGGGCATTTGCGGCAGATGTCATCACAGCCGCGAGTCAAAAGAACCTCGCTGCCGTTTTTCAGATTTGATATTACATACCGCATATTTTCGGTAAATTCATCCGAATAGCCGCAGCCTTGAAAATAGCGCATACACAAAAGGTGATGCGGTCTAATCAAAAATTTTGACATATTTCGGCACCGTCTTTGTTATAACTACGGCGAGGGCGATTTTAAGCGCGTCCGGTATCAAAAACGGAACAACACATTTCATAAGGGCGGCCGCAAGTCCTATCGGTGCCGCTTTTTGCGCATAAACGACCATAAACCAAATCGTACCGAAGGCATAGCAAGCCAAAAGTCCGAGAACCATTCCGAGGATTATCGCCCAAAGCTTTTTTCCGAAAATCGCCGTTATGAGCCAATAGATAAGTGCGGTGAATATAAATCCCATTATATATCCGCCGGTCACACCGAACAGCGTGCCTATGCCGCTTGAAAATCCCGCGAATACCGGAACTCCGACAGCTCCGAGTAATACATATATGAGAACGGACAAGGTTCCCCTTTTACCGCCGAGCAAGCCGACGGCGCAGAAAACACCGAAGGTTTGAAGCGTAAACGGCACTACCATGGGCACCGAGATCCACGAACAAACGGCAATTATTACGGCAAATATCGCTATGTATACCATATCAAGCGTTTTTTGCCTGTTGCTTCTTTTAGCTTTAATTTCCTTTTCCGCCATAAAAATACTCCTTTAAGCTGAAACTTAAAGGAGTATAACATTAACCGTTTTGATTGTCAACCAAAAAATCAGTCTTGGGTGACAATATATTTTTTGAGCATATCGCGAACCATCTGCTCAACCGTTTCCTTAACCTCGGAAACCGGAACCTTCTTGCTGACGGATTTGTCTCTTGTAACAACCTCGCAGACATTTTCAGCCATATTTCTGGGGCTCACTATTACTCTTACGGGAACACCGAGCAAGTCGGCATCGGAGAACATTACGCCCGGACGCACGTTTCTGTCGTCATATATGACCTCAACTCCGTCATTCTGCAAATCCTTGTAAAGAGAGTCGGCAAAGCTCTTGGCGTTTTCATCGTCGGAGCGAAGGCAGCAAAGATGAACCTGCCACGGTGCTATTGACATAGGCCAAATAGGACCGTATTCATCATGGTGAGCTTCACATACCGACGCAGCAAGTCTGCCGACGCCTATACCGTAGCAGCCCATTATGGGGTACTGCGCGTTGCCGTCCTTATCGAGGTATGTCATATTCATACTCTTTGTGTATTTTGTTCCGAGCTGGAATATGTTTCCTACCTCGATGCCGCGTGAAATTTTTATGGTATGCTTGCCGCAATTCGGGCAAATGCCGCCGGCGGTTATTTTGGCTACATCAACATATTCGGCATCGGGAACGTCGCGCTCCATACAAAGGCCTGTATAGTGATAGCCCTCTTTATTTGCGCCGCACGAGAGGTTGTTTGTGCCCTTAAGCGAGCTGTCATAAACAACTCTGAAGTCGCCGCTTAAATTACACGGACCGATAAATCCGGCTTTAAGACCGCACTCCTCCGTAATAACTCCGGGGTGGATATTTTCGCAAAGATAATTAGTAAGCTTGGTTTCGTTTACGTCGAGATCGCCTCTTATAAATACGACAACAAATTTGTCATCCGAATTCTGCTGGTACACAACGGCCTTACATGACTTTTCAAGCGGTGTGCCGAGGAAGGTGCAGATATCCTCTATTGTATGGATATTCGGTGTTTCGACAAGCTTCAGCTCCTCGTCGTCACCGTCCTTTTTGTTTTCCGTAATGCTCGCCGCTGCCTCCATGTTCGCTCTGTAATCACAATCGGAGCAGTATGCTATTGTATCCTCGCCTACCGGAGTTAAGAGCATATATTCATGCGAAACGCTGCCGCCCATCATACCTGAATCCGACTTCACGGCAACTACCTCCGGCAAGCCGGCACGTGCAAAAATGCGGTTATATGCTTCATAGACCTCAGCGTAGTACTCCTCAAGATCCTCTTGCGAAGTATGGAAGGAATATGCGTCCTTCATGGTAAATTCACGAACGCGGATAAGCCCTGCGCGCGGTCTTGCCTCGTCGCGGAACTTCGTCTGAATCTGATATATCATAAACGGGTATTTTGTATATGAATTTGCATACTCGCGAACAAGCTGCACCGACGCCTCCTCATGAGTCATACCGAGGACAAGACGAGCGTTATTACGGTCGGTAAAGCGCATAAGCTCGCTGCCGACGCTCTCATATCTGCCCGATTCGTCCCAAAGACTTGCGGGGAGCACTACCGGGAATTTAACCTCCTGGCCGCCTACCTTATCCATCTCGTCGCGAAGTATATCCTCGATTTTACGGCATATACGGTTAAGCGGTGTATACTGCGAATAAATACCGTTAGCGACGCCCTTCATATATCCGCCGCGCAGCATCAGCGCATGGCTGTCAATAACGCAGTCGGACGGCTTTTCTTTGAATCTCTCGCCTACGAGCTTATCAAGTTTCATACATAATCCTCCGGTTCAACAAAAAATAAATCCCGAACGAAGCCATAGCTTCATTCAGGACAAACTAACAAAATAGCCTGCGGTACCACCTGTATTCGGAAAATCCGCTCTCATTTGTCTGTAACGGGACGCCCGCCGCGTTCTGCGCGGAGCTCAAAGACGGGTTCGATAATAACGCCGCAGGGCTTTCACCGACCGCCCGCTCTCTGAAGCGACAAATACTATCTACTGTTTCTCATCAACGCTTTTTTTATATCTCGGATATTATACTTCCGCAAGCGCAATTTGTCAAATCATATCATTTCATCTCGGCTTTATCGGCCGTATTTTCGTTACTTTCGTTCTTTTTGCGCTTTTTGTCAACCGCGGCTTTAATTATTATCGCTATAACCGCAACCGGAATGGCAAAAAGACATATGGTCATTATGAGCTTCATTGGGATATAATCATATATTTTGTCACCGAGAATCGTAAACAATATTACTCTCGGAGCAAGCCCCAGGAACGAAAACAAAATGTACTTTCCGAAATTATACTTACTGCTGCCGAGAAACAAGCTTACAAAATCAAGCGGAAACACGGTTATAAAGCGCATAAGGAAAACGGATGCGTCCTTTTTATTTTCCTGCATTTCAAGTATCTTTTTACCGTACTTTTGCTTTTGCATCATCTTATTTATATAATCGCCGCCGAGGAAAAGCCCGAAGAGGTATGACGCCGTAAATTCAACAAGTATTCCGGCGATATTCACAAGCACCGCCGTCAAAGGTGAAAATGCCATACCGACCGAAATATAGACGAGTGACGCCGGAATAACAAGCACAAGCCCCTTTACACAATATATCGCAAGAACCGACAATACGGCCGGCAAAAGCGACGGAGCCGCCGAAACAATTTCACGTACATCTATATTTACAAGCTCTTTATAGTTTATAAGCACAAAAACAAACACGGCCAACGCCACCGCTATTTTTGAAATCAGCTTTATCAGTTCTTTTTTATTTTCTTTCATATGCCGCTTTTCGCCTTCTTTTTTATAGCTTTAAACCAAGCGGAAGCGATGACCCTCGCGCCCACGCGGAAACAACAGTAGTATACCACAGAAAAACGATTTGGCAAACAAAAAGAAAAAATATGTACAGAATTTTTTACAGCGGCGGCTGAACAGCTTACCCGGCATCGGAATATGAAATAAACATTTCCTTAACGGTCTTATACTTTTTTTGAGGAATCGAAATTTCGGTTCCGTCACGAAGTCTTGCGGCATACGGATATATCGCGGCAATATAATCAAAATTGACAACGAAACTCTTGTGCAGTCGAACGAAATTCGGCGGCAATTTATCGGTCGCTTCGCTTATTTTAATATATGCCGTATATGTTCCGGAAAGAGTGTGAAAAATCAGCTTTCGCCCGTTGCTTTCGCAGTATTTGATTTCATTTGTGTTCAGCACCGTAACGGCATTGTCATAACTCAACGTGATGTATGCGGGCTGCGCCTTAATGACATTTTGCAAAGCACGTATGAGAACAAGCTGCAAATCATCGGCATTTATCGGTTCCACAAGAAAATCGGCATACTTCACGGCACAAATATTCCGCACATTTTCCGCATATGCGGAAACTAATATCACCTGAACATCGGGAAAAGCGTCGGTAAGCCTCAAAGAGAGCTCAAGTCTGTTTTCACTGTCGGAGTCTATACCGAGAAAAACTATATCGCAGACGTTGCCCCTTGTAAAAACAAAATCCGACATTTCTTTTCCGTTCGCAAATGAAAATATCTTATGCTCTACCGAGCATTTGCTTAAAATTATATCCGCAAGCGCGGCAATATGCTCTCGCTGTAAATCATTACTGTCACAAATCGCAATGTTAATCAAAAAAATACCCCTTTTGTTTTCATATAATAAAAGTGCGTCTTGCAAACATATAAATTGTATCAAAAACCGTTTTTATGCAATAAAAAACACAATTTAAAATTTTACGCGGGTTTTTGTGCAAAAGCTATTCTCCGTTTGAGTACAAAATCAAAATTTCTTTTTACATCATCCGACTTGTATTCCTGCCAAAAAGCGCGATAAATCGCCGTTTCTATTGACAAACCGCCGTTTTTTGAGTATCTTATATATAGACAATTTGTTGCGGTTTGTATACTTTTTTAAAATACTTTTGTATTTAAAAAAGTATTTTTATTGCGGCAAAACAGCACGAAAGGGGTATTTCAAATGACGGCATCCGGGGCAAAAGCCTCAGAAAAAAACACAAATGACCTTATGGAGGAATTAAACGACGGTAAGGTTCCGATAGAAAACTATATTCAAAGCAATTCAGACTCTTTCATCAATATCGATTTGAGTAATTTTTGGAAAGAACTGATAAATAAATCGGGAATGATAAAAACCGATATTATCAACAAATCGGACTTCAGCTACGTGTATTTTTACGATGTGATTAACGGCAGAAAAATTCCGTCGCGCGATAAGATAATCCGTCTTGCCTTGGCACTCGGTCTTTCACTTGACGAGTGTCAAACTGCCCTTAAATTTTGCGGAAGATCACAGCTTTACCCACGGATAAAGCGCGACAGTATTATAATCTACGGCATCAACCGAAAACTCAGCATATACGAGGTTTCGGACAAGCTTCTATCATTGGGAGAAGAAGATTTAAAATAACATTTTTTAAAGGACGGGGAAAAAATGGCAAAAAGATGTCCGTTTTGTCAGAAAGAAATGCCTGATGAGGCTAATTTCTGCCTTAACTGTTTCTCGGCACTCGGCACAGAGGCATCACCGGAAAGCTGCGGCGCAAAAAACGGCAATCACGATGAAAAGTCGGCACACAAGCATACTAGAAAGCATATAAGCAAGCCTAAAGCGGAAAATGCTTTACCGCTCGTCAACAAAAAAGCGCGGCGAAAAATATTTGCGGCGGCGGTTCTTGTATGCACCTTTCTGCTGTGCGGTATTCTTGCCGGACTCACAAGAAAACAAATACGCACCGCCGCTTTAGGTGAGCCCGAAACCATGGCGGTTCTCGTTACCGACGAAAACGGAGAAGCCGTCACCGATGAAAACGGCGACAATGTTTACGAATATGTTGAAGTACCGCAAGAGGAAAAAGGCTTTTTCGGAAAGCTTTTCGGCAGTTTTACGCATAACAAAGACGACGCCGAAGGCACCGACAATACATACGCCGAAAACGGCAGCCAAGGCGAAGCGGTGCCGGGCAAAGCCGAGGGCTCCGTTTATTCGGCCGGAAATACGGGTTCGGGAACCGTCGGAAGCAATACGGGGAGCAGCAAAACCGAAGAGAACATTACAGATAATTCTCCGCCGTCATCGGAGGGGCTGAAATACGAGACGATAGCCACAGCGAACGGCTCATACATTAAAATAGTCGGCTACGAGGGACACAGCGCAAATGTGCTTGTGCCCGCATTCATACATGACATTCCGGTAACATATATCGCAGGCGGTGCGTTTAAAAACAACGATGTAATACGGACTATAACATTTGAGGGTGCCGACGACCTCTCCAAGCGTCAATTCTATTTACCGGCTTCTTCAAATTGCGCTCCGGCCGTTTTTTACAATCTGCCGAACCTTACAAAAATCACATTTCCGTATGAATTGTCATACGGACGTTATTTAGCCGACTATTCATTGTACTCCTATAGTGATTCCTGGTGTTATCTTTTTGAAGGAACCCCGAAGCTTGCGGCAATCGAAACTACATCGAAGCCGTCAAAAGCCGACACCGCAAGCCGCAGATATGCTTATATGACGTCAAAGGACGGAGTATTGTATTCCTCTGATTTAGACGGCTTATACTTTTATCCCTATGCAAAAAAAGACAAGTCCTTTACCGTCCCTTACGAGACGTGGTATGTTTTTATAAATGACTGCTTTTATCTTGAGGAGCTTCGCATAAACGCTACCCCGTCGCATTACTTCGACTTCAATATTTTGCCGTCGAATACCCATTTAAAAAAGGTTATCGCGGAAGGCGGAAAGCCGTTTGAAACAAGATACTGGACAGACGGAGACGTGCTTTTCTCCCGACAGGAAAGCACAACCGCCAATCCGAAGGCTGTTTCTGTTGCATATTATCCGCAAACCAAGAATGATAAAGCATACCGCCTGCCGGATATTCCGGAGGGATATTATTACAACATCATAAAACAATTCAACCTTAACACGTATATCGAGGAGCTGTATGTTCCGGCACGGGCAACGGTGTGGGCGGGAATGACGGAAAAATCATATCGTCCGCCTAATCTCAGAGCCATACATTTGCAGGAAGGCAATCCGATGTCACGATCGGATATTGACGATTTTACGCGACACGGAGTTAACATCGACTATAATTACTGATACCGAAACGGAGTTATTTAACGTGAGCGAATTAAGCAATTATATAGACGAATACCTAAAAACAGAATACACGTTAAAAAGCACACTTAAGGATTCTGTGCAGTCGAGTGTTTATCTGTATCAAAAAAATGATTCGGCAAAGCAAATTGTTAAGATAAGTCAAAAAAACCGCAACGATCACGTTCTGCGACGTCTCAGAGGACAACTCAATAAAAATACCGCAACGATATACGAAGTGTGCTCAAACGACGAGGACGTAACCGTACTTGAGGAATACATAAGCGGCGCAACGCTTGGACATATCGTGGAAGCGAACGGCGGAACGCTCAAACGGGAGCTTGCCGTAAAATACGCGCTCGATATTTGCAACGGGCTTGTGTTTATACACTCCCTCGGCATAATACACCGCGACATAAAGCCATCAAACATAATAATAACCGAGCAGGGCGAAGCGGTTATCATAGACTTCGGTATAGCAAGACTTACAGACGACAGCAAGTACGCGGACACCAAAAATTTAGGTACTGCCGGATATGCGGCACCGGAGCAATTCGGAATTTACCAATCGGGTCCCGTTACCGATATTTACGCCGTGGGAGTTCTTTTAAACGAGCTGCTTCTCGGAGTACACCCCACGATTGACACACCGAAAGGTAAGCTCGGCAAAGTAATTAACAAATGTATCATGGCGCAGATGTCAAAGCGTTACCAAAACGTTTCGGAGCTTGCGGAAGTGTTAAATAAGCTTTTATAAAAAAACAGATAAAAAAAAACAAACCGTCCGTTGGGAGATCGGACGGTTTGTTTTTTGCTTTTAAGAAGGGGGAGAAAGTAATGAAAAAGTCTAAAAAGATCTGACAATCTTTTTATCAAATCAACAGCTTATGTCGTTCTCTTGATTTGATGTCTTTAGTATAAACACAAAATGTTTCGGCAAAAAGTACTTTTGATTAACATTTTGTAAACAGATTATTTAGTTTTCTTAATAACTTCCCCCACGGGATTTAATCACAGCACTTCGGTATAGCTGCCGAGATACGTAAAATCGTCGATACTTCCCGACAGCTCGGTAATAACGCGGGAAAAGCCGTCTGAGTGAACGGGCGACTCTATGTCAAAGTAAAACATAAATTCAAAATCCCTGTCCTTTAAGGGTCGGCTTTCAAGCTTTAAAAGGTTTATATCATATGCAAAAAATCTCGCAAGTATATTGTAAAGCGCACCCGGCTCATGCGGCAGGGTCATCATAAGGCTCGTTTTATCGGCACCGGGATAGACTTCAAGGTCTTTACAGATACATATAAAACGAGTGTAATTATTGCCCGTATCCTGTATATCCGAGGACAGCTGGCAAAGCCCGTACAGCCCTGCACAGTTAGCCGAAGATATAGCCGCAACATCACGGCGATTGCTCTCTGCGACCATTTTTGCAGCCATTGCCGTATTGGCACAAACAGTGACCTTAACTCCGCTTAGAGAATTTAAAAACTCCGAGCACTGATTGATTGCCTGCTCGTGAGAAAAAATCTCTTTCACATCGGTAAGCGACGTTCCTTTTTTTGCAAGCAGCGAGTGGTCAACCTTGAGGCGTATACTGCGTACTATATAAAATTTATTTTTGCTCATAAGGTCGTAAACCTTATTTACGGAGCCTGCCGTGCTGTTTTCGATAGGCAATATGCCGTAGCGGCAAAGCCCGTTTTGGACGGCTGAAAAGACGCCGTCAAAGCTGTCAAAAAACATTATATCGGGATAACGGAACAGCTTTTCGCAGGCAAGGCTCGAATATGCGCCCTCTACGCCCTGACACGCGACAACGGCTTCAGACGGGAAAACATCGGCGGTATTTGCGGACGCCGACAGTATTTTTTCGGTTAAAACGGACGTATTGTCAAGGAAGCTGTGCTGATACGAACGAGAGAGATTTAACACGGTGGAATAAAGAAGCCTTGTGTATGTTTTCATCTCGTCGCCCGACATTTTTGCCACACGGTTTAAAAGCTCCCGCTCACGAGCACGGTCAAGCACCGGCATACCGGTTTTTTTCTTATACTCGGCTACCGACAGCGAAACTCCCATACGCTTTATAAAAAGCTCCACAAATTCGCGGTCGATACTGTTTATCTCATTTCGTAATTCATTAATATCCTTATCCATTGCCATTGCCCTTTCGGATTTTTTAAAGAACTATATCAAGCATTGTCACAGCCGTTACCGCTTCGACTGCCGGTACGGCGCGCGGCACTATACAAGGGTCGTGCCTGCCCTTTATCAAAAGCTCCTCTTCCTCCATAGTTTCAAGATTTACGCTCCGTTGAGGCTTACCTATGGACGGAGTCGGCTTTATTGCCACACGGAAAACTATGGGCATACCGCTTGTTATACCGCCGAGAATTCCGCCGTGATTATTAGTTTCGGTTCGCACTGTACCGTCCGATACAATAAATTCATCGTTATTTTCGCTTCCGCGCAGCAGCGCCGACGAAAAGCCCCTGCCGAATTCTATACCCTTTACGGCAGGTATTCCGAAAACGGCGGCGGCAAGGCGATTTTCAATGCCGTCAAACATGGGCTCGCCGAAACCTGCTTTTACACCCGTTACGGCACACTCTATAATTCCGCCGACAGAATCTGCGTCAAGCCTCGCCTTTTCAATTTCAGCCTTCATTTTTTCTCCGGCAGCATCATTTATTACGGGAAATTCTTTTCCCGCGATATTTTCGTCCGTTATGCTGACGGGGTCGAATTTTTCATCCTCAATGCCGCCTATTGCCGCAATATGAGCCTTAATTTCTATGCCCTTTAGTTTTAAAATCTGCATACAAACGCTTCCTGCAAAGCAAAGCGGCGCAGTCAGCCTGCCCGAGAAGTGTCCGCCGCCCGCAATGTCATTAAAGCTGTTGTACTTTACAGCTGCGGCATAGTCGGAATGACCCGGACGCGGAAGAGTCCGTATATTTCCGTAGTCGCCCGAACGCGTATTTGTATTCTCAATTATCATCGCAAGAGGCGCGCCGCACGTAGTATTATCAACAAGTCCCGACAATATTACGGGCTTGTCCGCCTCGCGGCGCGTTGTCGAATATTTATTTCGACCCGGTGCTCTTCTCTCCATAAATTTTTCTATTGACAAGGTGTCAAGCTTTACGCCTGCCGGCAGTCCGTCAATAACACAACCTATCGCTTCGGAGTGCGACTGACCGAAAACCGAGACATTTATCTTGTTTCCTCTAAGAATTGATGACATTGTAATTACCTCCGAGCGAAGAAAAATCTTCAAAGAAATTCGGATAAGATTTATTTACCGCTTCTGCCCCACGCAAAATAATATCGCCGCTTGAAACAGCGGACAAAACAGAGAGGGCCATAACCATACGATGGTCGTTATAGCCGCTGACAGCACCGCCGCCGACAATACCCGTTTTGTTTATCACAAGTCCGTCATCGGTTTTCGATATATCGACCCCGAGAGCTTTAAGGCTTTCGTAAACTGCCGTGAGTCTGTCGGACTCCTTTATTTTAAGCCTCTCGGCACCCGTTATAACGGTCTCGCCGTCATTTGCCGCGGCTGCTGCCACGGAAATTATCGGAACAAGGTCGGGAATATTTCGCGCATCGATATTTATGCCGTGCAAATCACCTTTTTTAACGGTTATACCGCCTTGCTCCACAGTTATTTCGGCTCCCATTTCTTTGAGAATCGCAAGTATTTGTTTATCGCCCTGAACGGACGAGACGTCAAGCCCAGTTACGGTGACTCTGCCCGAAACGGCACCTGCCGTCAGGAAGAATGCCGAATTTGACCAATCGCCCTCAGATTCGACAGTACCCGGCGAAGCATATTTCTGCCCTCCGGGTATAAAGAAGGAATTACTTTTTTCCGTGACGGTTATACCGAATTTTTTCAACGTATTAAGCGTCATATCTATATACGGCCTTGATTCGACGGGAGGTATAACGTTAATAATGCTGTTGCCGTTTAAAAGCGGCAGTGCAAACAAAAGCCCCGTAATAAACTGCGAGCTTATATTTCCCTTAATCGTAAATTCGCCCGATATCATTTCGCCGTTTATTTTAACCGGGAATACATTTATCGGTGAAAAGACGACACCGTGAGCCTCCATTTGCTCACGCAGCGGAGACAACGGACGTTCCGGAAGTCTGCCACCGCCGGTAAACTCGGTGTTTGTACCGAGTGATGCGGCAACGGGAAGTAAAAATCTGATGGTTGAGCCACTCTCATTACAATCGAGTACGGCACTTTTTCTTTTTTCTTTGATGGGTTTAACCGAAATGCCGCCATCAACAAATTTTATATCCGCCCCGAGCGAATTAAGGCAATTCACCGTTGCCGTTATATCGGCAGAACGCGCGTTGCACCTTATAAAAGTCGGTCTGTCGCTGAGCGCCGAGGCAATTAAAAGCCTGTGAGCGTCAGATTTTGACGATATTGCCGTGACTTCACCGCAAAAGCGGCACGGTTTCAGCCTTATATTCATTAACAGAGTCCCTCACCGATTATTTTTTCAAGCTCCGAAGTCGGTACACTTTTTATAACACAGTTACCGAGAGATTCGGGAATTATCAGTTTTATTTTGTCGCCCGACCGTTTTTTATCCGCCATAGCCGCGGACGAAAGCTCGCTTGCGGAAAAATCGGTACTGACGGGCAAAGAATATTTTTTATTGAGTGACGCTATAATATCGGTGTAATTTTCGTCACAGAAGGAGCATTTATATGCCGCCCTCGATATTATTACCATTCCGACGGCAACCGCACTTCCGTGTGGAATTTTATATCCGCTGCATTTTTCTATGGCGTGACCTACGGTATGACCGAAATTCAGAAGTGCTCTGACGCCTTTTTCCTTTTCGTCGGCATTTACAATGTCGCGCTTTAACTCCACACAGCGAGTTATTACATATTCGAGATTGTCTTTTGCCTCGTTATCGCGCAGAAACTCAAAAAACGCTTTGTCAAAAATCACTCCGTACTTAATGACCTCTGCCATTCCGTCGGCAAAAATCCCGTCGGTAAGAGTGGAGAGCGTTTCGAAGTCGGCTATAACAAGCTTCGGCTGATAAAACGCGCCGGCAAGGTTTTTACCTGCCTTTAGGTCTATTGCGGTTTTTCCGCCCACGGACGAGTCAACGCACGCCAAAAGCGTAGTCGGTATCTGAATAAAATCTATGCCTCGCAGATAGCTTGCGGCGGCAAATCCCGCGACGTCGCCGACAACTCCGCCGCCGAGCGCCACCAAGGCGTCGGTTCTTGTAAGTCCGCTCTCGGCTAAAAATTCAAGTATTGAAGAAAAAGTTGATATGTTTTTTGATTTTTCCCCATGCGGAAATACAAATTTAAATGTTTCAAAGCCTGCGTCGGAGAGCGACTTCATAACGACATCCGAATAAAGCTTATCTACGGTATCGTCGGTTATCACAGCCACCCTTTCGGCGGAAGTGACCTCTTTTATCATATCGCCGCTTTTCGGCAAAATGCCCTTGTCAATTACAATATTATAACGCACGGCAGCGTCTACTTCAACTGTTTTCATAATGCCTCCGAATCGACGATTTTAGTTTTTATACATACCGTCTATCTTTTCTTTGCGCTCGCGACCCTCCTTGAGAAGAGCCTTCAGCGCGACAGCGTCGTGCTCCTTGAGAGCCTTTGAATACTTTTGCAGATTTGCTATAATGCCGTCCACCTCGTTTATGAGATTATCCTCATTTTCAAGGAAAAGCTCTGTCCACATAGTCTCATTGAGCTTTGCGACACGCGTTAAATCCTTGTAGCTGCCTGCCGAAAATCCCTTGTGCACTTCCGCCTCGGGGCTTTTAACATAGGCGTTTGAAACGACGTGGGCAAGCTGAGAGGTATAGGCTATTATCTTGTCGTGCTCCTCCGGAGTCGATATTTGAATATTTGTAAATCCGAGCTTTAAATATAAGCTTTTAACGGCCTCCAAGTCCTCGATTTTGACATCCTTTGATGGGATAATTATCATGGAAGCCTCTGAGAACATACCGACATCGGAATATTCAAAGCCCGAGAAGTGAAGTCCTGCCATTGGGTGCGCTCCGATAAACGTAAAGCCGTTTTCGGAGGCTACCTTCCAGAGCGGCTCGCAGACGACGCGCTTTACGCCGCAGGAATCCATAACAATGGCACCTTTTTTTATCTTATCCGCATGAGTGCGTACAAATTCAAGCGTATCGTTAGGGTAAAGTCCCAAAATCACCATATCGCACGTCGGGAGAATATCACTTGTGAGTTCCTCGTCAACGGCTCCCAAAAGCTTTGCTTTCAGCAGGACTCCGCGGTCAATATCATAGCCGTAAACGGTATTGTCCGTATTGTATTTGATTGCCTTGGCTATTGAGCCGCCGATAAGTCCCAAACCTACTATTGCTATATTCATCTTTATCGCCTCTCAAAATTACAGATTGTTTACCGTTTCTCTTATAGCGTTAACGCCTCTCGTTACCTCTGCGAATTCCTCCGGACGAAGAGCCTGAGGACCGTCGCAAAGAGCCTTTGCAGGGTCGTTGTGAACCTCTATCATAAGGCCGTCTGCGCCGCAGGCGGCAGCCGCAAAGGACATCGGCTTTACAAGTCTTGCGATACCCGAAGCATGGCTCGGGTCAACTACTACGGGGAGGTGCGTCATTTCGTGGAGCATTGCGACAGCCGAAAGATCGAGGGTATTTCTCGTGGCGGTCTCAAAGGTTCTTATGCCGCGCTCGCAGAGTATAACCTTTTGGTTGCCCTCGGCCATAATGTATTCGGCACTCATAAGGAATTCCTGAAGCGTAGCGCAAAGTCCGCGCTTTAAGAAAATGGGTTTGTCTATTCTGCCGAGCTCCTTTAAAAGCTCAAAATTCTGCATATTCCTTGCTCCGACCTGAATTATGTCCACATTCTCAAACAAATCAATATGAGACGCGTCCATAATTTCGGTAACTATCGGCATACCTGTTTCTTTTTTCGCCTCAAGCAAAAGCTCAAGTCCCTCGGCGCGCATTCCCTGGAAAGCATAGGGCGAAGTGCGCGGTTTGAAGGCGCCGCCTCTTAAAATATTGGCACCGGCCTTTTTGACGTCTTTTGCTATCGAGATTATCTGCTCGCGGCTCTCAACCGAGCAAGGACCTGCAAAATACTGGAAATTTCCGCCGCCTATTTTATGTCCGCCGACATCAATAATCGTGTCGTCCGGATGAAATTTTCTGTTGGCGTTTTTATACGGCTCGGAAATTCTTTTTACCTTTTCAACTATGTCAAGACCCTGAATAAGGTCAATATCAATTTTGCTCGTATCACCGATAAGGCCTAAAATCGTCTGGTACTCGCCTATAACCTTATGAACCGAAATTTTCTGATTTTCGAGCCAGTCGGTAAGATTTTTTACTTTTTTACTGTCTGCACCGTCTTTTAAAATTACTACCATTGTTTTGCTCCTTACTCTGAAAAATAAAAAGTCCCGCAGCGAATTTCACTGCGGGACGCATTTACCAAAACACCTTAAATCTCAGCACGCTATCTGTTTTGCAGCAAAATTCATACTAACCCTACCAAAAAAGTTGATAAAGTAAAAGTAATAGTATGAAGCTGTAAAGACAAGATTACGCATTGATTATTACCTCAATATTTTAGCGGTTTAAAGTATAATAATACCAAAGATTTGATTTGTCAACACTTTTTATAAAACTTTTGAAAGAAATTCCTGCAGCCTCGGATTTTGCGGATTCGTGAAAAGCTCCTCAGGAGCATTTTCTTCGAGAATCTTTCCATCGTCCATAAACAAAACTCTGTCGCCGACCTCGCGTGCAAAGCCCATTTCGTGGGTAACAACGACCATTGTCATACCCTCCTTGGCAAGTTCTCTCATAACCTCAAGCACCTCGCCTACCATCTCCGGGTCAAGGGCACTTGTAGGCTCATCAAAAAGAATGACATCGGGATTCATGGCAAGCGCGCGCACTATTGCAACACGCTGCTTTTGACCGCCGGAAAGCTGAGACGGATACACATCGGCCTTATCGGCAAGTCCTATTCTGTCGAGAAGCTCAAGAGCATTTTTATGCGCTTCCTCTTTTATCTGCTTAGTGGTCTTGACGGGTTCTTTGGTATCGGCTTTGCCTAAGGCCCTTTGACGGCGAAGCTTTCTCATTCTGCGTTTCTCACAAAGCACGGGTGACAGCATTATATTCTCTATAACAGTCTTGTTGTTAAAGAGATTAAAGTGCTGAAAGACCATTCCTATCTTTTCGCGCTGCCTGTTAATATTGACTTTCATATCCGTAAGGTCTACTCCGTGATAAAGCACCTTGCCGGACGTAGGATCCTCCATACAGTTAAGGCAACGAAGCAGCGTGCTTTTACCGGAACCCGACGGCCCTATTATAACTACCTTTTCGCCCTGCTCTATTTTAAGGTTAATACCCTTCAGCACGGAGAGGTCGCCGAAGCTTTTGCAAAGATCAATGACTTCTATCACTCTTCTTCAGGCTCCTTTCCATAATCTTAATGAAGAAGCTGATTATCAGCACCATCAAAATATAAATGATTGCCATAACAAGATACGGCACCATAAATTCATAGCTGTTGCTGCCTATATAGTTGAATGCAACATAAAGGTCGGTAGCACCGACGAAGCTTACTACCGATGTCTCTTTTATAAGAGAGATAAATTCGTTGCCGAGCGTAGGCAGAATATTTTTTATTGCCTGCGGAATGATAATTTTCATCATCGTGGTTCCGTAGCTCATTCCTACGGCTCTGCCGCCCTCCATTTGGCCGGGGTCGACCGACTGTATGCCGCTTCGCATTATCTCGGAAACATATGCCGCGCTGTTAAGCCCGAACACACATACGGATACCGCAACCGACGTCATTTTAATGTTTAACAGAGGTAAAAGCACATAGTAAAACACAAGAAGCTGCACAACTACCGGCGTTCCTCTGAAAAGGCTTACATAGAAGCTGCAAAAGCCGTTTAAAATACGAGGCAGTCTTCTGTATTTCGGCAAAACTCTGATTGTGGCTATAAGAGTACCTATAAGTATACCGATAACAAGACCCAATACAGCTATTATAATAGTATTTTTAAGGCCTAACAGAACCTTGTTATAGGCACCTGCGTTTATAAATACATCAATAAAGCGCTTGACCCTAATATCAAAATTACCCATGTATCAAAATCCTTACTTTAATATAAACAATGCCCCACTTTTATTAGGTGAGGCATTGAAGTGTTAAGTCTTAACCGCAGTTCAGTTTACTTCGTTGATGGACTGAGCAATGCAAGCCGCGGGAGCAGCATCAATTATAACATAATTGATATTGCCGTTGATCATATCCTGAACGGCAAGAGAACCGCTCTTGTAGCCTACACAAACAGCTTTAAGTCCGGGGAACTCCATCTCCGCGTCGCCCTCGCAGTAAAGCTGACCTGTGGTGCCGTTTTGAACGCCTATTTTTACACTGCTGTCAAGAGTGTTGAGGATAGCCTCAACAGAAGCGGCGTCGGTGCAACCGTCAAACTTTGTATCGGAGCCCTTAACTACAAGTCTCTGAGAAGCCTTGTAATAAGGAGTAGAGAAAGTGACATACTCTTCTCTCTCGGCCTTTACGGTAAGACCTGCCATTGCGACATCGCACTTGTGCTGACCTACCGAGAGGCAAACCGAGTCAAAGTCCATATTCTGGATAACGAGCTCTTTGCCGAGATAATCCGCAAGAGCCTTTGCTATTTCCATATCGATACCGCTGTAACCGTCGCCGTTTGTATACTCAAACGGTTCAAAAGCCGCGTTGGTGGCAACTACAAGCTGATCCTTGGTAGAATCAAGAGCAGCTGACTTGATTACATCGGGAGTGCCGCCGGCGAAATATTTATTGCATATTGCGTCGAAAGTTCCGTTAGCTTTGATTTCGGCAATAAAGCTGTTGACCTTTTCGAGAAGCTCGGGCTGATTCTTGTCAACGCCGAACGCATATTCTTCATCCGTAAGGTTAACGTCGATTACCTTAACTGCCGGTGTTTTTGCTTCCTTGGACGTATCCGAGCCGGGTGCCGTGTCATCCTTGCTGCCGCAGGCTGCAAACGACATAACCATTAAAACGGCTACGAGCATAAGCGAAATTACTTTTAATGCTTTTTTCATTACGATTCCTCCGTAATAATTTAATGGATATATAATATCACTATCAGTCAAATTATGCAAGAGTAATGTATAATTATTCGATTTTGCACGAATTATATACGTAAAACGCCGTATTATTATGTTTATTTGACGGATTCGGTTTCATCATTTGCAAGTGACTCCGCGTGTCTTTCCGCAAGTTCCTTTTCGACCTGCGCACGCTGAGCCTTTGAATAACGTATACATAAAAACGGAATGAGATAGAGCACAGAGCCAAGTGCCGGAAGGAGCATAAAGAGCGGCCACTGAGCCTTATAAAAAGCCTGCGTCTGGCCCTCAAGGCCCAAATTCGCGTCGTAACCGAGCCCGGAAAGTACAAGTCCGCTGAATATCAGCTTTAAGGCGTCTACGAATTTGTTCGTCAAATTCTGCATGGAATTTGATATACCCTCGGTTCGCTTGCCGGTTTTCCATTCGGTATAGTCTATGGAATCGCAAAGAAGCGCACGCTGAGCTATACCGACCATATTCGTCGGTACGGACGAGATGGATATTATGGCGATTACCGCTATCATCTTGGGGAGCGTGTCAAAGCCTATAAAGAAAGCCACGACTCTGAAAGCGGCATTCATAACCTGCGCCAGTACGACCATATTTTTCATACCGCCGAGCTTATCTGCAAGCTTTACGGCAAAGAACATACTTACGGCGGAAAACGCACTGACAAGTATGCCGTAATAGAATTGCACCGTTTCACCGTTTATAACCTTGCCGCCGATATTTACGCTGACGCAGTATTTAAAGAAATATATCCACGCTATGGCTCCGTTGAAGAAGTTGAGAATCTGCGCAAGCAAGAGTAAAATGAGTATTTTATTGTACCTTAGCATCGCAATGTCTTTTAGAAGCGACTGCTTAGGCGGTGTAACAAATTCAACTCGTTCCTTAGTCTTGTATGCAAGTATTGACATCAGCTCGCCGCCTAAACCGAATACAATGCCGAAAATAAGGAACAACAGCTTTTCACTTATTCCTATTTTTTCTCTTGCTCCCATTATCATCGGAATAAGGCTTATTGCGCCACACGCCGCTCCGACGCCTATGTTAAGCCACTGAGAAACCCTCGCTCGCTCGTGAGGGTGCGGCGAAATCAACGACATCATACCCCACAGGGCAACATCCTGAAATGAATATGTAAAATCCCAGCCGATATAAACGCAGAGGATTATTACCATGGCCGCGGTTTCTCCCACGCCGAAATCCACAAACATAAGAGCAGTCAATATGCCGATAAAAATCGGCAACTTACCGAGATACGGATGCAGCTTCTTACCGTTTTTACATCTTCTGCGGTCAATTACCGCACCTACTATCGGGTCGTTCAGAGCGTCCCAAATTCGTGAAAAACCGGTGAAAAATCCGACTTTTCTGGCACTTATTTTAAGTACGTCGGTACAGAAATAAAACAGCCACTGTGTTACAAACTGATAAGTGAGATTTTGCCCGGCGAGAGCCGCAGAATAAGCAAATAGCTCTCTGTTCGGCACATATCCTTCATCGGCTTCTTTGCTGAAAAGGCCGCGTCTTTTGGTCTTTACGCTTTCGGTATCAACCGACGAGCCGCTGTTTTGTGTCCCCATAAAATAATTCCTCCCAAAACAATCTTAATACACTTTTCCTGTTTAATTAATTGCCGCTAATTACTTTACCCAGCCTTTTTTATAAAGGATATGAGTGCTGAGAAGAGCAACAACAACACCTATGGGTATAAGCACTCCGGAACCTACGGAGCCATTGATAAGCAAAACTAAGACTATTACGGCAAGCGGTATTATCGATATCTTCCAATGCTTGCGGAAATAGCTTATTCCGAGTGCGCCGAACAGCGCCGGAACAACCTGATTAAATGCCGGGGTAAGCGGCGAGTCCTCTGCCGTGATATACGGAAGTAAGGGAGAAAACACAAGCACTCCGAGAGCTATTATTACCGTAGTAACGATAGATGAAGTGGCTATTGCGATTGTTGATACGACCTCGCCTTCCTCAGAATTTGCGCGAACGCCCGCATTCTCCATGGCATTGAGACCGCACGGAAGCTTAAGGTTTGTAATATTACCGGTTACAAAGCCGAGGTATGTTCCGCCGGCACCGAGTAAGGGGGTGTATGTAAGAACCTCTATAACCGCCGACGGATAAAATATCATGGCAACGGGTAAAAGTCCCTTGAGTATATATTTAGCCTCGGGCCATACATTCAAATGCAGGCAAATAGAAACCGGAATCATCATAAAGACAAGCAAGGCGGCAATATCCCATATAATTCCGTAAAAATGAACGCTGTCAGAGTAGCTTCTCTTTTTCTTCATCCTTAACCCCTCCATTCAAATGTCGCAATGCCCGACGGAAGAACCTTGGCAAGTATCATTACGAGTATCATTGCAAGTATCATACTAAACGGCATGGCAAAAGGCTTGAGCCAATTTATATTATGCTTATCGGACAGCTTTTCGAGAATGAACATAAAGAGCATTGACGAAAGAAGTGCAGCTACGGACATTACGCCGGCACCGTCGCCTACTACGAATTTATCACCGGAGCCTGCGAGTGCTCTGCCGATAAAGGCGGAAATAAGACCTATAAAAGCCGCGGCAGACATAAGGTCGGACCATCTGCTGTCCTTACTCGCGACCTTATTCATACCCTTTTGTATTTTTTTGAGTACAAACGGAACAAGCACAAGCGGCATAACGCTGCCGATAGTCATGACCCATGCAGCAGTTGCAAAAATCTTGGGATCGGTTATCTCCTGTGAAATTCCGCTCGAAATTCCGAATGCCTCAACGGCTGCCTCGGCGGCCGGTACCTCATACTGTATTGCGCCGATTACCGAAAGACGTATCCACGGAAGAACTATACCGAGAGCCTTAGCAAGAGTTATTACCGTAGCAACTATTGCAAGAGCCGGAGCTACCGTGAAAACGGCACTTGATGATATTGTTTTTTTGACAGTCGAGGTCTCAATTCCGAGTGCTTTTGCCCTCCTCACGGCGCGCACAAGGAAAAACACCGACTGTGCAATGACGAAAAGGACAATACATATACCCAATCCGTACATAAATGAATCCGATTTAAAATCCATTAAGATTCCCCCAATAAAAAATTTCATTTAATAATAACATAAAATATTATAAAGCACAATAAAAAATCCTCAAATTGCACAAACAATTTGAGGATCTGCCTTTACATCACGCCGATGTCGGTGACGACCGATTATTAAATTGGGATTACAGGAGCCTGTGTCGCAAAACGACATTTTTGCTGATTGCTTATCGCACTATATGACGCTGCTCTTCAGCGTTATAAAATCTTCTATTATATATTGTATATGACACATCTCCGGTCTGCCGGATCTCAGCATAGCCAGCAGCTCGTTGATTTCGCTCTTTTCGAGAGTTATGCCACGTATTTTAACATCGGTCGAACCTGTTTTACAGCATATTCCGTACTCGGCAAACCGATGACCGTCCTCATCATATGTATACTCGCAAAAAGCAGAAAACCGCAAATTTTCTCCCTCCGATTATTTAAAAGCCCGATTCAAAAGCCGCAAGAATCGTGCCGCAAAATACAGAACACGGAGATATATTCTGCCGGAAAGATAAAAAGCACCTTCGCTGACAATAGCGAAAGTGCGTTTTTTAGTTTGGTGGAGATAAGCGGGATCGAACCGCTGACCTCTTGAATGCCATTCAAGCGCTCTCCCAGCTGAGCTATACCCCCATATTCAATGCATAAAATAATAACACATCATTTTGTGTTTTGCAACGATTTTTACGAGTTTTAACCATGCAAAAGAACAATATCGTCCGATTAGACAAAAATTCACGAAAATGATTGTGAATATGCACGAAAATGTTAATGCAACATTACAATTACGTCATTAGTATGATATAATAGTCAAATTAAAAGCCTGATGATTCGGGCTTAAATTATTATAAATCTCTCATATGAGGTGTCATTATGGACTTTTTAACCAATGAATACAGCTTTAAATCAGCATCGGGGCTCTGCGATATATATGCTCAGTCGGCTTCCCCCGCAGACTACGGAAGCGTAAAAGGCGTGGTTCAGATAACGCATGGAATGGCTGAGCACTCTAACCGCTACGGAAGATTTGCCGTTGAGCTTTGTAAAAACGGTTATGCCGTATTTATATGCGACCTTTTGGGGCACGGCAATTCCGTCAGCGACGACAGCGAGCTCGGCTACTTCGGTGAAAACGGCGTTGAAAGCCTTGTTGACGATATGAAGCAATTAAACGACATAGCAAGACGCGAATATCCGGGACTCCCTGTGTACCTTTTCGGACACAGCATGGGTTCGTTCCTCTCACGCGCATATACTGCAAAATATCCCGACACCATAGACGGTACGATATGGTGCGGAACAAGCGGTGCCAACCCTGCCGCAGGTCTTGGTATAGCCTTGGCAAGAGCAATTGAAAAGCGCAGCGGCGACCATCATCGTTCGGACTTTCTCAATTCGCTCGCCTTCGGAAAATACAACAAGCGCACCGAAAACGAAACACAATTCGACTGGCTTTCGAAGGACAAGGAAGAGGTTAAAAAATACATAGACGACGACTACTGCGGCTTTGTCTTTACCGCAAACGGCTTTAAAACTCTGTTTTCGCTTTTGAAGCAAATCTCGGGCAAGGACTGGTACCGCGCGGTTCCGAATGATAAGCCGATATTTTTAATTGCCGGCGAAAACGACCCTGTCGGCGAATACGGCAAGGGTGTAAACGAGGTATTCATGACATTGAAAAAGACCGGGCATAGTTCGGTCGAAATGAAGCTTTACCCCGGCGACAGACATGAGCTGCTTAACGAAATCGACCGTGACGCCGTAACCAAAGACATCATAGATTGGCTCAACGGGCAGACAAAAAGCTCGCACGTTGAAAATGCCGCCGAGGCCGTTTCCGAAAAGTAAGACACACTTGTCATTTTAGACAAACGGCATTACTTTATTTTGTGATACTTGTTGATGTATCCAATTTTAAAATTCCGCGGTTTTTGGTATTGATTTTTTCTGTCGTAAAAAGTAAAATTACAGTATAGTTTTTGTGCTGACGGAGGTATAAGAATGCTTTTTATCAAAAGCCTTTACGGAAATGATTTGATGAATTCGCAAATACTCTGCCGTTGTGCAAAATTATACCGCAGCAAAATAGGTGCGGCAAAAATGAAAAAACGCAATAGTTGCGAAAAAATGTATTATTAAAGAACGGCGTAGTATAAAACTACGCCGCTTTATATTTTACCGGAGGAACAAAAGATGAAAAAAGTTGCAATAATCATGGGCTCTGACAGCGATCTGCCCACAGCCGAAAAAGCGGCAACCGAGCTTAAAAAGCTCGAAATACCCTTTGAGGTTCACGTGATGTCGGCACACCGCACACCGGACGAGGCGTCAGCCTTTTCAAAGAACGCCGAGGAAAACGGATTCGGAGTTATAATTTCAATAGCCGGTATGGCGGCTCATCTCGGCGGAGTGCTTGCCGCCAACACCGTTTTACCGGTAATAGGCGTTCCGGTGGGTTCGTCATTCGGCGGACTCGACGCACTTTTGGCCACGGTACAGATGCCGTCCGGCATTCCCGTAGCCACGGTGGCTTTAGGCGGAGGCAAAAACGCCGCAATTCTCGCGGCTCAAATGCTTGCTCTCTCCGACGACTCTCTTCGGGAGAAGCTGCGCGGTATGAGAAAAGAAATGGCCGAAGCAGTTCGTGAAAAAGATGATATAATTTCAAATCAATTTAAAAACTAAAACAGAAGGAGATATACAAATTATGAAAAAGCTTGAACAGCTCTATGAAGGTAAGGCAAAAAAGGTTTTTGCAACGGATGAGGACGGCGTTGTAATAGTTGATTATAAAGACGACGCAACCGCTTTTAACGGCGAGAAAAAAGGCACCATAATGGGTAAGGGCGTAGTTAACAACAAAATGTCAAACTATGTATTCGGTCTGCTCCAAAAAGACGGAGTTCCCACTCATTTTATAAAAGAGCTCAGCGACCGTGAAACCGCCGTTAAAAAGGTTTCAATAGTTCCGCTTGAGGTAATAGTAAGAAATGTGGCCGCAGGCAGCTTTTCAAAGAGAATGGGCGTTCCCGAGGGAAAAGAGCTCCTCTGCCCCATTCTTGAATTCAGCTACAAAAACGATGAGCTCGGCGATCCGTTTATCAATGACGATTATGCGCTCGCGCTCGGACTTGCGACTCAGGACGAAATCGATACAATAAAGAATTACACAAGAAAAGTAAACGAGTGCCTCAAAAAGTATTTCCTCTCTGCCGGAATGAAGCTTATTGACTTTAAAATCGAATTCGGCAGACTTCCCGACGGTACAATAATCCTTGCCGACGAAATATCGCCCGACACTTGCCGTCTCTGGGATGTCAAGACAAACGAGAAGCTCGATAAGGACCGCTTCCGCCGCGATCTCGGCAATGTGGAAGAAGCTTACAACGAAGTATTCCGTCGTCTCGGCCTTAAAGACTAAGCAGTTTACAAAAGCAATTTACGAGGTATTATATGTTTGACAGTATTCATGAGGAGTGCGGCGTTTTCGGTATATACTCCGAAGAGACCGCAGACGTGGCGTCCGCGGCATATTATGCGCTCTTTGCACTTCAACACCGCGGTCAGGAGAGCTGCGGAATAGCGGTAAATGACGACGGCGTTATTAACTGCTACAAGGATGCGGGGCTTGTAAATGACGTGTTCAGCCGTGAAAAACTTGCTTCGCTCGGTATGGGGCAAATGGCTGTCGGTCACGTCCGCTACGGCACCACGGGAGGCGGCTCACGAGAGAACGCGCAGCCGATGGTAGTAAACCACATAAAGGGCAGCATGGCTCTCGCTCACAACGGCAATCTTACAAACGCCGCCGAGCTTCGCAGAGAACTTGAGATGAGCGGTTCGATTTTTCACTCGACAAGCGACACCGAGGTTATTTCATACATCATAACCAAGGAGCGAATTGCCGCTCCGTCAATTGAGGCGGCGGTCTTTTCGGCAATGTACCGCCTAAAGGGAGCTTATTCTCTTATCATAATGTCGCCGTCAAAGCTCATAGCGGCGCGTGACCCGCTCGGATTTCGTCCGCTTTGCATAGGCAAAAAGGGCGGTAAAACGATATTCGCTTCCGAATCTTGTGCTTTATCCACTCTCGGTGCAGAATATGTACGCGATGTGCGCCCCGGCGAAATAGTGGTTATCGACAAATACGGTATGCGCTCAATAGAGGGCCATTGCTCCGACCGCAAAAAGGCTCTTTGCGTATTTGAATATATATATTTCGCACGTCCCGATTCCGTTATCGAGGGTGCTTCGGTTCATTTGGCAAGGCAGAAGGCCGGAGAATTTCTCGCCGAAGAGCATCCCGTTGACGCCGACGTTGTAATAGGTGTGCCCGACAGCGGTCTTGACGCCGCAATGGGATATGCCAAAAAATCGGGAATCCCCTACGGTATGGGCTTTATCAAAAACAAATATATAGGCAGGTCGTTTATACAGCCGACTCAGGAGCAGCGCGAAAGCGATGTCAGGATAAAGCTCAATGTGATAGGTTCCACAGTAAAGGGCAAAAGAGTTGTTATGATAGATGACTCAATAGTCCGAGGAACAACAAGTGCGAGAATAGTTAAACAGCTCCGCGACGCAGGGGCAAAAGAGGTTCACGTGCGCGTTTCGGCTCCCCCGTTCAGGCATCCGTGCTATTTCGGAACGGATATAGACTCGGCCGAAAACCTTATAGCAAACAACCATTCAATAGATGAAATACGCGAAATAATCGGTGCGGATTCGCTCGGATTTCTCAGCGAAGAACACGTCTTTGAGCTTGCCGACGGCTGCAAGCTCGACTTCTGTGCCGCCTGCTTCAACGGCAAGTATCCGATAGAAATACCTGCCGACACCAACAAAACTCAGTTTGAAAAGAAGATAAGCGAAAAGAATGAAAAGGAGAATTTATAATGGAAAAGAGCTTTTCCGAGAGCTACAAGGCTGCCGGTGTTGACATAACCGCCGGATACAAGTCAGTTGAGCTTATGAAACAGCATATCAAAAGGACTCTCACCTCGGGAGCAATGTCGGATATAGGCGGCTTCGGCGGACTCTTTGACCTCAAGGATGAGATGTGCTCGGAGCCGATACTCGTAAGCGGCACCGACGGCGTAGGCACAAAGCTTAAAATCGCTATGCTTTTAGACAAACACGACACCATAGGCATAGACTGCGTTGCAATGTGCGTAAACGACGTTATCTGCTGTGGTGCAAAGCCCCTTTTCTTCCTTGATTACATCGCTTGCGGAAAAAACTATCCCGAAAAGATAGCATCAATAGTATCGGGCGTTGCAGAAGGCTGCGTCAGAGCCGGCTGTGCTCTCATAGGCGGTGAAACAGCCGAGCATCCCGGTATGATGCCCGAGGACGACTACGACCTTGCCGGATTCACGGTAGGCATAGTTAACAATCCCGATGTATTTGACAACAAATCGGTAAAGGCCGGCGACGTTATAATCGCCCTGCCCTCAAGCGGCGTACATTCAAACGGATTTTCGCTTGTCAGAAAGGTATTCGATTTTGACAAGGGCGGTATAGATAAGACGTATGACGAGCTCGGCTCGACCATAGGCGAGGCTCTTTTAACTCCCACCGAGATATATGTAAAGCCCGTGCTTGCGCTCGCAAAGGAAGTTAAAATTAAGGCTGTATCGCACATAACCGGCGGCGGCTTTTATGAGAATATTCCAAGAAGCCTGCCGGAAGGCATAACCGCTGTTATCGAGAAAAAAGCTCTTAAAATACTACCCGTATTCGATATTATCGAAAAAACCGGCAACATTCCGGAAAGAGATATGTTCAACACCTTTAATATGGGCGTGGGAATGAGCATAACAGTTGCCCCCGAGGACGCCGACAGGGCCGTAAGAATCCTTCGCGAAAGCGGCACAGATGCATATATCATAGGTGAAACCGCAAGCGGCGAAGACGGTGTTAAAATATGCTGAAAACAAGAATAGCCGTCTTTGTTTCCGGCGGCGGAACAAATTTTGAGGCTCTTATAAATGCTCAGGAAAACGGTAAGATACCGCATGGCGAGATAGTTTTGATGGTATCCTCCTCAAAGACTGCATATGCGCTCAAAAGAGCCGAAAATCACGGTATAAAATCCGTTGTATGCTCAAAAAAGGAGCTCGGAAGTCAGGAAAGCTTTGAAGAAGAGATTTTAAAAAATCTCGAAGAAAACGGCATTCAGTTGATTGTCCTTGCGGGATTTATGTCAATACTCTCAAAGGAGTTCACAAAAAAGTACGAAAACCGTATTATAAACATTCACCCGTCGCTTATACCGTCGTTTTGCGGTGAGGGCTTCTACGGGCTTCATGTTCACGAGGCAGCTCTCAAAAAGGGCGTTAAGGTTACGGGTGCTACGGTGCATATCGTAAACGAGATTCCCGACGGCGGACCGATTATTATGCAAAAGGCGGTTTATATTGAGGAAAACGACACTCCCGAGATACTTCAAAAACGCGTTATGGAGCAGGCGGAGTGGAAAATCCTCCCCGAATCGGTCGAGCTTATGTGCTCGGGCAAAATAAAAATCGAAAACGGCAGGACATGCTGCAATGAATGAGAACAAATTCACTGGTAAGGCAGAGCTTTATTCGAAGTATCGTCCGTCATATCCCGAAAAGCTTATTGATTGGCTTTACGAAATGACGAACGCCGAAGCCGTGGCGGATATAGGCGCAGGCACAGGCATTTTCACATCTGCGCTGCTCAAAAAGCCGTGGAGCGTAACGGCGGTTGAACCTAACTCGGATATGCTCTCGGTTCTCAAAAAAGCTTTGGGCGACAAGGTAAAAACGGTTGTTGCCTCGGCGGAAAATACAACGCTTGACACAAAAAGCATTAACCTGATAACCGTTGCACAAGCGTTTCATTGGTTCGATAAGGCGAGGTTCAAGGCGGAGTGCCGACGGATTTTAACTCCCGACGGACACCTTGCTATCGTGTGGAATTCAAGATGCCAAAGCAGTCTTGAAGAAGAGCGCAACAAAATCTGTATGAAATATTGCGACTGCTACCGAAGCGGTCATGTCAAGACCGGTTATGATGACTTTGACGGCGACACATTTTTAAGGAACGAATATTTTAAAAGCACTGATTTTTTAAGGCTTGAAAATGAGAGAATTGTCACAAAGGAACAGTTTATCGGCGACATTCTTTCCCGTTCGTATGCGCCGAGGCGTGATGACAGCGGATATAACGGCTTTGTTTATGAACTTGAAAATGCTTTTTCAAATTATGAAAAAGACGGCAAGGTTTCGCAAAATTATATTACCGAATGCTATCTCGGTTCATTTTAATAAATTTTGAAAGGATATTGCTTTATGGAGATAAAATCGATTAAGGAAGAGCTTAATTCTCTCGCATATCATGGCAGAGGAATTATGATAGGAAAAAGCGCGGACGGCAAAAAGGCTGTTACGGCTTATTTCATTATGGGCAGAAGCGAGAACAGCAGAAACCGCGTGTTCGTTGAGGACGGCGATGGTATTCGCACTCAGGCTTTCGACGAGTCCAAGATGGTTGACCCGCACCTTATCATCTACGCTCCCGTAAGAGTTCTCGGTAACAAGACTATTGTTACAAACGGCGACCAGACCGATACGATTTATGAGCTTATGGACAAGCAGATGACCTTTGAGCAGGCTCTTCGCACAAGAGAGTTTGAGGATGACGCTCCGAATTTCACACCGAGAATTTCGGGTATTATCCACATAGACAACGGCGACATGAACTACGCCATGTCAATCCTTAAATCGGCAGACGGCGACGGCAGCTCTTGTCAGAGATACACCTATGCGTATCAAAATCCACTCTGCGGTAAAGCAAAATTCATCCACACTTATAAATGCGACGGAAATCCGCTTCCGAGCTTCGAGGGCGAACCGAAAACCGTTGAGCTTCCCGACACGGATATTGATACTCTTACAAAGCTTATCTGGGAAAACCTCAACGAGGACAACAAGGTTTCGCTTTTCGTAAGATTTATCGACATCGAAACAAACGAATATACCCAGAGAATCATCAACAAAAATAATTAAGAAGTTACTTTACGGAGGTCTGAAATGAAAGAGATCGAACTTAAATACGGCTGCAACCCAAACCAAAAGCCGTCTAAAATTTTTATGGCGGACGGCAGAGACTTACCGGTTACCGTTTTAAACGGCAGACCCGGCTATATTAACTTCCTCGACGCACTGAACAGCTATCAGCTTGTGAAAGAATTGAAATCCGCCATTGGGCTTCCTGCGGCTGCTTCATTTAAGCATGTCAGCCCCGCAGGTGCGGCTGTCGGCCTGCCGCTCTCCGATACGCTCAGAAAAATTTACTGGGTTGACGACGATGCGGTTCTCTCCCCTCTCGCCGCGGCATACGCAAGGGCAAGAGGCACCGACAGAATGTCGTCCTTCGGCGATTGGATAGCTCTCTCCGACATATGCGACGTTTCCACGGCGCTGCTTATAAAGCATGAGGTTTCCGACGGCATAATTGCTCCCGGATACGAAAAAGAGGCCCTTGAAATTCTCAAGTCCAAGAAAAAGGGAAATTATAATATAGTTGAAATAGACCCCGAATACAAGCCCGCTCCGATAGAACATAAGGACGTTTACGGCGTTACCTTTGAGCAGGGCAGAAACGAATTAAAAATTGACGAAAGCTCGCTTTTAAACATTGTCACCGAAAGTAAGGAGCTTCCCGAAAGTGCAAAGCGCGACCTCATAATTTCGCTTATCACGCTCAAATACACACAGTCCAACTCCGTATGCTATGCGAAAGACGGTCAGACCATAGGAGTGGGTGCCGGTCAGCAGTCAAGAATACACTGCACGCGCTTAGCCGGCGGCAAAGCCGACAACTGGCATTTAAGACAGCATCCTAAGGTTCTCGCTCTCGACTTTATAGAGTCCATCGGCAGACCAAACAGAGATAATGCCATTGATGTATACATCTCCGACGACTATGAGGACGTAATCGGCGATGATGTTTGGCAAAACACCTTTAACACTCGCCCCGAGCCCCTCACAAAGGAAGAAAAAAAGGCTTGGCTCGCACAGTTCCACGATGTATCGCTCGGCTCGGACGCGTTTTTCCCGTTTGACGACAACATAGAGCGTGCAAGAAGAAGCGGTGTTTCGTATATAGTTGAACCGGGCGGCTCCATACGTGACGACATCGTAATTGACTGCTGCAACAAGCACGGCATTACCATGGCGTTCACAGGAATACGTCTTTTCCATCACTGATAAAACAATAAGAGGTTTCTAAAATGAAAATACTTGTAGTCGGCGCGGGCGGAAGAGAACACGCCATAATTAAAAAGCTGAAGGAAAATCCGGAGGTCACCGAGATTTTTGCGTGCCCCGGAAACGGCGGCATAGCAAAAGACGCGGAATGCGTCAACATAAGTGCCACGGATTTAGACGACATTACGGATTTTGCCGTTAAAATGAACATTGATTTCTGCGTAGTGGCACCTGATGACCCGCTTGTATTAGGATTGGTAGATATTCTCGAGAGCAAGGGAATACCGTGCTTCGGGCCGTCTAAAAAAGCGGCTATAATAGAGGGAAGCAAGGTTTTCTCAAAAAATCTTATGAAAAAATACGGTATCCCGACAGCGGGCTATGAGGTTTTTTCGAATCCCGAAGAAGCACTCTCTTACATAAAAGAAAAAAATGAATATCCGACCGTTATTAAGGCGGACGGTCTCGCTCTCGGAAAAGGTGTTATAATAGCCGAATCCGAGGAGCAGGCAGAGGACGCCGTAAAAACAATAATGGAGGATAAAAAGTTCGGCGACAGCGGCAACAATGTCGTTATAGAGGAATTCTTAACGGGTCCCGAGGTTTCCGTTCTCTCGTTCACCGACGGAAAAACCGTAGTTCCAATGGTTTCGTCCATGGATCACAAGCGCGCTCTTGACGGCGACAAGGGACTCAATACAGGCGGAATGGGAACGGTTGCCCCCAACCCCTACTACACGGATGAAATCGCAAAGGAATGTGCCGAAAAGATATTCCTGCCCACAATTAACGCTATGAACAGCGAAAACAGAACCTTTAAGGGCTGCCTTTATTTCGGGCTTATGCTGACACAAAAGGGCCCTAAGGTTATAGAATACAACTGCCGCTTCGGCGATCCCGAAACTCAGGTTGTTTTGCCGCTTCTCAAAACCGACCTTCTCACAATTATGCGTGCGGTTCACGATGAAACGCTTTCGTTTTTAAATGTTGAGTTCAAGGACGAAAGTGCGGCGTGCGTGGTTATCGCTTCGGGCGGATATCCGCTGTCTTACGGCAAGGGCTATGAAATAGACTTCGGCGACAGCGAAAACACGGAAAACGTCACGGTATTCCATGCAGGCACAGCCGAAAAGGATGGCAAAATCGTGACCTCCGGCGGCAGAGTCCTCGGAGTTACGGCAACCGGAAACGACCTTAACGCCGCTCTCTCTACCGCTTATAAAGCAGCAGAACAGATTAAATTCAAGGACGCCTTTTACAGAAAAGACATCGGTGCGCGCGCTCTTGCCGCACTGAAAAAATAAACAGGAAGTGACGAAATGGTATACAGAATTTACGTTGAGAAGAAAAAACAATTCGCAGACGAGGCAGCGTCGCTTTTGTCGGACATACGCTCGCTGCTTATGATAGACTCGCTTGAAGAGCTTCGTATTTTTAACAGATACGATGTGGAAAACATCAGCGAAGAGCTTTTCGAGCGCTGTGAAAAGACCGTTTTCTCGGAGCCGCAGCTTGACAATACCTATGCTCGCCTGCCGCAGACCGACGCCACGGTATTTGCCGTTGAGTATCTGCCGGGTCAGTTTGACCAGAGGGCGGACTCCTGTGCTCAGTGTATTCAGATAGTTTCGGAGGGCGACAAGCCGACTGTTCGCACCGCAAAGGTATATATGCTCTTCGGCAAGCTTGCTCCGGCACAGCTTGAGGCTATCAAAAAGTATGTAATAAACCCCGTAGAGAGCCGTGAGGCTTCTCTTGAAAAGCCCGATACGCTGAGCGTCAACTACATCATTCCGACCGGCGTTGTAACTCTTACGGGATTTACGGAGCTTAACGAAGATGAGCTCAAGGCATTTATAGACAAATATGCTCTTGCAATGGATCTTGCGGACATTGAATTTTGCCGCAAATACTTCAAAGGCGAGCATCGCGACCCGACTATAACGGAAATCAGAATGATTGATACGTACTGGTCAGATCATTGCCGCCATACCACATTTCTCACGACGATAGACGGCGTAAAAACCGAAGACAAAACCATACAGAAGGCATACGACAGATATGTTTCCATACGCAAGGAGCTCGGCAGAACAAAGCCGCAGAACCTTATGGATTTGGCGACTATCGGTGCGCGTTATTTAAAACACACGGGTCAGCTCAAAAATCTTGACGAGTCGGATGAAATCAATGCCTGCACCGTAAAAATAAAGGTTGACGTAGACGGCGAAGACGAAGATTGGCTCTTCTTATTTAAAAACGAAACACACAACCACCCGACGGAAATCGAGCCGTTCGGCGGCGCGGCAACCTGCATAGGCGGAGCTATCCGCGACCCGCTGTCGGGCAGAGGATATGTTTATCAGGCAATGCGCGTCACGGGTGCGGCAGACCCGTTAAAGCCCGTAAGCGAAACCATGCCCGGTAAGCTGCCGCAGAGAAAGCTCGTAACCACAGCTGCGGCAGGCTACAGCTCATACGGCAACCAGATAGGACTTGCGACCGGCTCGGTAGACGAAATCTATCATCCCGGATATGTTGCAAAGCGTCTTGAAATAGGTGCCGTTGTAGGTGCCGTTCCCGCAAAAAATGTTCGCCGTGAAGAGCCTATTCCCGGTGACATAATTATCCTACTCGGCGGCAGAACCGGCCGTGACGGCTGCGGCGGTGCGACAGGTTCTTCAAAATCGCATAAGCTCTCGTCACTTGAGCATTGCGGTGCCGAGGTTCAAAAGGGTAACGCTCCCGAAGAACGAAAATTGCAGAGACTTTTCAGGAACAGCGAGGTTACAAAGCTCATAAAAAGATGCAACGACTTCGGTGCGGGCGGCGTATCGGTAGCCATAGGCGAGCTTGCCGACGGCTTACACATCGACCTTAATAAGGTACCGAAAAAATATGAGGGTCTTGACGGCACGGAGCTTGCAATTTCCGAATCGCAGGAGAGAATGGCCGTTGTAGTGGCAAAAGAGGACGCGGAAAAGTTCTTGGAGCTTGCAAAAACCGAAAACCTCGAAGCCACCGCTGTTGCCGAGGTTACCGACACGAACCGTCTTACAATGGAATGGAACGGCAAAAAGATAGTCGATATTTCCCGTGAATTCTTAAATTCAAACGGCGCCGAAAAGCACACTCTCGTAACCGTCACAAATCCTCAGCCAATAGTTAAAACCGTTGAGGGTAAAACCAACGGCGAAAAATTCTTGAAGCTCTCGGATGACCTTAATATTTGCTCAAAGCGCGGACTCTCGGAGCGTTTTGACTCAACAATAGGTGCAAATACCGTGCTTATGCCCTTCGGCGGAAAATATCAGATGACGCCGGCACAGGGTATGGCGGCTAAAATTCCCGTTCTTAATAAGGACACAAAGACCTGCTCGGTTATGGCTTGGGGCTACAACCCCTTTATCACCGAGAAAAATCAGTATCTCGGCGCATACCTTGCGGTTGTGGAGTCCGTATCAAAGCTTATAGCCACGGGCGGAAACACGGAAAACTGCTACCTCACATTCCAGGAATATTTTGAGAGAATGACAAGCGACAGCAAGCGTTGGGGTCAGCCCACCGCGGCACTTCTCGGCGCACTTACGGCTCAGCTTGAGCTCGGAATAGCGTCAATAGGCGGCAAGGATTCCATGAGCGGCACATTCGAGGATATTGACGTTCCTCCTACTCTAGTTTCATTTGCGGTTTCCGTAGGCTCAAGCGACGACGTTATGTCGCCCGAGTGGAAGCTCCCATGCTCTAAGGTCTACTACATAGAGCCGAAGAAAAATTCCGACGGCACATTTGACACAGAGAGTCTTAAAGCGGTATTTGCAAGAGTCGAAAAGCTCATTAAGGAGAAAAAGGCTCTCGCCGTATTTACTCCGTCTTACGGCGGTATTGCCGAGGGCGTTATGAAGGCCTGCTTCGGAAACAAAATAGGCTTTGCGTTTGACAAGAGATTCCCGGCGGACAAGATATATGATTACAGCTACGGCTCGTTTGTTATAGAGGCCGCCTGTGAGCTTGACGACGCGGTTCTCCTCGGCGAAACAACCATGGATTATTCCGTAAAGATAGGCATTGAAAAAATCGACCTCAACGAAATCCAAAAAGTATACGAGAACAAGCTTGAACCCGTATTTGCCTGCAACATAAAGACTCCCGAAAAGGCTGTAAATGCATACAGCTTTACGGCAAAAACACACGCTTCGCCCAAAATCGGCATCAAAAAGCCCAAGGTTTTGATTCCCGTATTCCCCGGAACGAACTGCGAATACGATACAACAAGGGCGTTTATTAACGCCGGCGCAGATCCCGAGGTTATGGTAATCAAAAACCTCTCTGCATCTGACGTAACCGAGAGCGTAAATGTTTTCGCCGAAAAAATCGAGGGCTCGCAGATAATATTCATTCCCGGCGGCTTCTCCGGCGGCGACGAGCCGGACGGCAGCGGCAAATTCATAACCGCATTCTTCCGCAATCCGGTTATAAAAGATAAAGTCCACGCACTGTTAAAAGAACGCGACGGACTTATGGCCGGTATCTGCAACGGCTTCCAGGCACTTATAAAGCTCGGTCTTGTCCCCTACGGTGAAATCATAGAGCCGAATGCCGACACACCGACGCTCACCTTTAACACCATAGGCAGACACCAGTCAAGACTTGTCAACACGAGAGTTGCCTCAAACAAGTCTCCGTGGCTGTCGTCCTCAAATGTAGGCGATATACATACTGTTGCGATTTCTCACGGCGAAGGCAGGTTTGTTTGCCCGAAAGAGCTTTTCCGTTCACTTGCGGAAAACGGTCAGATTGCAACGCAGTACGTTGACGAAAACGGAAAGCCCACCATGAACATCAGATTCAATCCGAACGGCTCCTTTGAGGCTGTTGAGGGCATAACCTCTCCCGACGGCAGAGTATTCGGTAAGATGGGACATTCCGAACGCTTCTCCGATAACGTATATAAAAACGTTGACGGCAACAAAGATAACCGTATGTTTATAAATGCGGTAGATTACTTCAAAATCTAATAAAAAAAGACCCGCTGTGAAAAAAATTCAAGGAGGAAAGTTCACAGCGGGTCCTATTTTATCAATTGTCGCCGAAGAGGCTGAGCAAAGACCGTAAAGCTTTGGCTGAGTGCTTATAAGTCAGTATTGCTTCAAAATAACATCTTTTTGCATAACCCCTCAGATAAGCCCAAACTTATCTGAGGGATGCATTTTCTTGTATCAAAAATATATAATTTTGAAGTGCTCCGCAGTTTCATAGCTATAAAAATTTTTTATGCCGAAGTCAAGAAATGAAGCAAGGCTGTCGCCTTGCGAGGCTTTTTGACAAAAGCATAAGAGATTTTTATGCGAGAAACCAATACTTCCTTATGAACGCTCAGCCTTAACTTTGCGGTTTTTTACTTAAACAAGCCTCGGAGCTTCATTTTTCGGCGACAACGCTTTATAATAACCCGATAAAAATCGGCTTATTTCATTATTCAGACGGCTGCAAGAGCCGCACCGAGTGCCTTGCACTCTGCGATTGCATCATCAGAGGGAGCGTCGTTGCATATCACCGACTCTGTCACAAGCACTGCACCGTCTGCTGTGCAAGTCTCCTCCCAGCTTCTCATCCATTCGCCGTCGCCCCACCCGTAGGAGCCGAAGAGCGCAATTTTTTTGCCTCCGAGATCACCCTCACACGAATTAAACATAGGCTCGAACTCGCTGTCCTCAAGCTGTTCGCTGCCCATTGACGGGCAGCCGAACGCCACAGCGTCAAAAGAAGAGAGCATTGACGCATCAAACTCGGAAGCCGTAAAAAGCTCTGCCTTAGCGCCGCACTCGCGAACACCGTCAACCACGGCCGAAGCCATTGCCTCGGTATTTCCCGTTCCGCTCCAATATACTACTGCTACCTTACTCATTTTATCATATCCTTTCAGATTATTTATTATGACTGCTCACAACAAGGCGTTCAAATGAATTGTGCTTTTTGTAAGCGTCTTTATACACTCTTGTGCATTTTTTATAAAGCTTGAATTTTTTCTGTGCCTCCGCTTCGTCACCGTAAACCTTCCAAGTGCCGACGCATTTTGAGTTCTTGGCACCGTGCTTTATAAAGCCGCTGACATCCTCAGACGGATAACCCAGAAAGAGTCCTATTTCGTGCGGAAAATCCTCTTCGTGCCTGACACGTCTTATGAGCTCCGCCACACATCTTTCGGTACAGCCCACGGGGTAAGCCCTCTCCGACAGCAGCTCGGCAGCGGTTTTGTCGGCAAGGTCTTTTTCGAGCCTGTCGGGTCTGTAAAGATATATCAGCGCCCTTGTTTTTGTGATTTTAACCGGCATAATGCGAAGCCCGCGAGGCACAAGCCGCCGATTCAGCTCGCGAACCGAGCGAAGCAATTCGCTTTTATCGTCAACCTTGCTGGAAAACAGATTTCCGGTTTTAAGACCGGCAAGGCATGGCGAACAGCAGTTAATAACCGTTTCTTCGGACAAAATCGGTCACTCCTCTCTTATGTCAAAATCCGCAACACAGTCCACGTGGTTATCGTTTGCTAACCGCAAGAGCTTTTTAAAATCCGCTCTATGCGGCGGATTTATTGCGGCACCGTCAAGGGAATTTAAGCCCCGCATATGGCAACGATTTAATAATTCTACGCTTCAAGTCGGTTAGCATATGCTAACCGTTTGGTGTAAAAACTTCCTGCTCGGCTGTTCGAGCAGGTCGTTTACATATGAATTATATCAGATTGCCGAACGGTATGTCAAGTACATTTTATCAGCCTTGTATTTCTGCCGCAATTTCCTGCGCCAAGGCTGCAAGGGCTGCTGCATTGCTGTCGTTAACCGCAGATTTCACCGTAGTCGTATTTTCGCAGATTTTACAGCCTTTAAGCGTTTCTACGGCCTCGCGCATTTTTTTGCCGGCGGTGGGCGCCCATGTTCCGTTATCAACTATCGCAAACGTCTTATTTGAAACATTAAGGCGTTTCATATCCGAAATATAATCGTCCATCTTGGGATAAATCTCAAGATTGTATGTAGCCGACATCAACACTATGTGACTGCAGCGGAAGGTCTCTGAAATGAGATAAGACACATCGGTCGAAGAGACGTCATACATTGCGATATCCTTAACACCGAGCTTTGACAATTCATTCGCAAGATAATATGCGGCATTTTCGGTATTGCCGTAAATCGACGCATACGCTATCATAATCGAATTGCCCTCAGCCTCATATTTACTCCAAAGGTCATATTTATTTATTATATAAACAAGATTTGAACGCCAAACCGGGCCATGCAAAGGGCATATCATCTGAATATCGAGCGTCAAAGCTTTTTTGAGAAGCGACTGCACCTGCATACCGTATTTGCCGCAAATATTTGTATAGTATCTGCGATAATCCGGAAGCCAATCGCGGTCAATATCGTATTCGTCGTTGAATATGTTGCCGTTCAGCGCGCCGAATGTACCGAATGCGTCCGCGCTGAAAAGGACTTTTTCAAAGCTGTCATACGTCACCATAACCTCAGGCCAATGAACCATAGGTGCCGTATAAAACGACAGCTCGTGTTTACCGAGGGACACGGTATCGCCCTCTTTTACGACTGTTTTCTCATTTTTAAGCTCATCACCGAAAAACTGTGCCATCATATCGACAGCCTTTTTGGTTGCGACTAAAACCGCGTCGGGATAGAGGTCGCAAATCAGCCTTAAGCTGCCTGCATGATCCGGTTCCATATGATTTATAACAATATAATCAAGCGTTTTACCGTTAAGCGCAGCCTTCACGTTCTCAACGAAAACACGACTCGAATCATAATCCACGGCATCTATAAGTGCCGTTTTTTCATCATTTATAATGTAAGAATTGTATGAAACACCGCGCGGTATGGGGAAAATATTTTCAAACAGCGAAAGACGTCTGTCGCTCACACCGACATAGGTGATGTCATTTGTAATCTGTCTTGTAACCTGCATAGTCTGATCTCCTGTGTATAAAATATAGCTTTAGCATAGCTCTTCGTTTAGCAGTATAACATAAAACGAGTCCAAAATAAATATGTGAAAACATAAATTTAGAGTTTTATATTGACTTTTTGCATTTTGTTTGCTAAAATACTGAATGTTGTTTGCGGGTGTAGTTCAATGGTTAGAATTCCAGCCTTCCAAGCTGGCTGTGTGGGTTCGATTCCCATCACCCGCTCCAAAACGCCGTTTTTGAAAGCGGCAACAAAAAACGCTGAAAAGCCTTGTGTATCAAGGACTTTCGGCGTTTTTTAATCATCAAAATGTCAACCGTTTTTGCGCTAATTTGTACTATTTGCGGCCATTTAAAAGAAAAAATGCAAGTCAAATGCAAGTCAAAACTTGCGATGTGCTGAGAGTTTTTAATCGCTCTCTTTGCACTTTTTCTCTTTTGCCAATCTGCGAACACTTACAATTACATCGGCTAATATAATCAAGCCGTTTGCACCGAGTGCAATTCTCGAAAATATATTAAGCCCGGTATATATCGAAATTATAAGCAATGCGCAAAGAGTAATCAGCCAAAAGTTTTTATTGAACACTTGTAAAACTCCTTTCTATGTGTTATATTATATATACTCCCGCAAGGGGGAGGGGCAAAAGCCCCTCTATGTAGCCTACCACCATTTGATTGCCGTTATAAAAGTCGCGATTGCAACTATTGCTTCGATAACAAGATATGAAATTTCAAAGGCGGTAGGCTTTTGATTTTGCTTTTTCATTCTTATCACCCGCTCCAAAACGCCGACAAGCTTCAACTGAACTTGTCGGTTTTATTTTTACCGAAAACAGTAATACAGTCCAAAAACACCGCGACCTAAAGCACTCACAAAAACAAGTGCTTTAGGCTGTTTAAAATGCAATGGGTTTTTGGTTTTGCTTTTAACCGTTCAGGATTATTTTATCTTTAAAGCCTCGTACATACAGAGGAACTCCTTTTCGGTCTCGGATATATTTTTTGAGTTATCCTTTACATCTATATGTATTTCCGGTGTGAAGTCAAACAGCTTGTCGCCATGGTAGCAAAGAAACTCGTGATACAGTAAGCTGTCGTCTACGGATTTCACCTTTTCCTTTTCGTCATCGTCAATATCAAGCGTCGCATATTTTGAAAAAATTACCTTTTGCAACTTTTTTTCATATTCGGAAAACAGCGGAAAGTGCATTTTCAAAGGCCTTGTCATATCTCCTATATAGCTTTCGGCGCTGTCGTGCAAAAGGCAAAAAAGCGCGACCCTTTTTGAATATCCGCGTGCCGTTGCCTCAAGCGCGCAATTTATGGAATGTCTTGCCACCGAATAAAACTCGGTGAAATGACCGTTTGCCCTTGTCATCATAGAAAGAGCGTGCGCTATGTCGCGTATATCTATATCGTCTTCGCACGGATTTGTCGGGTCAAAGCGTATTTTGTTTATTGTTGAAATTTCGTTTTTTCTTGTGTTTGCCACAATACCACTTCCGGAGTATATTTTACACTTTTGCCGCTCCGAGTGCAATACCGATTTACATTTAAAAAAGCTGTAATTCTTTTACATCTATTATATGAAAATACAGAAAGCGGTCCGTAAAGTCATATGGCTTTACGGACCGCTATGCTTATTCGGTTACGGTTTTTTCCTCGGCCTTGTCAAAAACAAATTTGTCATCTTTGACATTGCAGATATACTTGCCGCCCTTTTTCACGTTGCCCTTGAGCATTTCCTCGGACAAAGCGTCCTCAATTCTGCTCTGGATAGCACGTTTCAGAGGTCTTGCACCGTATACATCGTCGAAGCCTGCGTCGGCTATCTTGCTGACAGCTTCATCGGAGAAAGTAACCTCGATACCCATATCCTCAACGCGTTTCTGGAGAACAGCGAGAAGTCTCGAAGCGATTTCTTTGATGTTTTCCTTGGTAAGGCGCTGGAATACTATTATGTCATCTACTCTGTTAAGGAATTCGGGACGGAAGGTATTGCGAAGCTCACCCATTACAGCGTCCTTGATTTCCTTTTCGTTCTGCTCAAGCTCTTTTGCGCCTGCGGCAAAACCGAACGCCTTTTGCTTCTGCGAAATGAGCTTAGCACCGACATTCGAGGTCATTATGATGATGCAATTCTTAAAGTCAACGCGTCTGCCCTGACCGTCTGTCAGAACACCGTCGTCAAGTATCTGCAAAAGCATATTGAACACGTCGGGGTGTGCCTTTTCAATCTCGTCGAAAAGTACAACGGAGTACGGTTTTCTTCTTACCTTTTCGGTAAGCTGACCGCCCTCGTCATAGCCGACATATCCGGGGGGCGAACCTATGAGACGAGACACCGTGTGCTTCTCCATATACTCAGACATATCAAGTCTTATCATAGCGTTTTCGTCACCGAACATAGCGGCGGCCAGAGCCTTGCAAAGCTCTGTTTTGCCGACGCCCGTGGGGCCTAAGAAGATGAACGAGCCTATGGGCTTTTTCGGGTCCTTAAGTCCGACTCTGCCGCGGCGGATAGCTCTTGAAACAGCCTCGACCGCTTCATCCTGACCGACTATGCGGCGATGAAGCTCATCCTCCATATGAAGAAGTCTGTCACTCTCTTCGGTAGAAAGCTGAGTTACGGGAACTCCGGTCCAAGAGGATACTATATCGGCAATGTCGGCGGGAGTTACCTCGTCATGACTCTTGCCTGCCATATCGTGCCAGTTTTCTTTCTTGTCCTTAATTTCCTTGTCGAGCTTACGCTCCTCATCACGAAGAGCCGCAGCACGCTCAAATTCCTGAGCATTTACAGCCGAGAGCTTTTCCGCCTCAACGCTCTTTTTCTTGTCTTCAAGTTCTTTAAGGTCCGACGGAGCCGTATAGGAACGAAGTCTTACCCTTGAAGCCGCTTCATCGATAAGGTCTATGGCTTTATCGGGCAAATATCTGTCGCCTATATATCTCGTTGAGAGTTTAACGGCGGACTCGATAGCCTCATCGGTTATCTTTACCTTGTGATGAGCTTCATATTTATCTTTAATGCCCTTGAGTATTTCAATAGCTTCCTCCTGCGAGGGTTCATCAACCATTACAGGTTGGAAGCGACGCTCCAAAGCGGCATCTTTTTCGATGTGCTTACGGTATTCCTCAATAGTGGTTGCACCGATTATCTGAAGCTCGCCTCTTGCGAGAGAGGGCTTTAAGATATTGGCTGCGTCAGCCGCACCCTCGGCGCTGCCTGCGCCTATAAGAGTGTGAACCTCATCTATGAAGAGGATAACGTCCTTGGCGTTTTTAACCTCGTCGATAACCTTTTTAATTCTCTCTTCAAAATCGCCGCGGTATTTTGTACCTGCAACCATACCGGTAAGGTCAAGAGAATATATCTTTTTGTCCTTTAAAAGCTCGGGAACCTCACCCGAAACAATTTTAAGAGCAAGACCCTCGGCGATTGCCGTTTTGCCGACGCCGGGCTCACCTATAAGGCAAGGATTGTTTTTGGTACGTCTTGAGAGAATCTGAATGACCCTCTCTATTTCTTTCTGACGGCCGATTACAGGGTCAATCTTGCCGTCCTTTGCGAGCTTTGTAAGATCTCTGCCGAACTGCGAGAGCATACTCTCGTTTTCCTTGCCGCCGTCCTTATTGTCGGTGCCGGCGTTTGCCGTACCGCCCATAAGAGCCTTTGACACATCATTTACAATGTCCTGCATGGAGACTCCGGCGCGGCTTAAAAGAAGCGTTGCGCTGCACGAGCCCTCACGCGCTATTGCGAGCAATACGTGCTCAGTACCTACAAGCTGCTGACCCATCTGCCTTGCGAATGCAACAGAGGTTTCGAGAATGTTTTTGCTTCTCGGTGTAAAGTCGTCGGGCTGAAGCTCGGTAGGTACGCCTACGCCGATGCTTCTCTTGAGCTCTTCTTCTATGTCGGCATAGGTTATATTATGTGCAGCGAGCACCGCACCCGCAACAGTGGATGTATCCGAGAGAAGGCCGAGCAATATATGCTCGCTTCCGATGTAAGTATGTCCCAAATCCTCGGCTGCCTTTACCGCCGCATTCAAGGACTTATTTGCTTTTTCCGTAAAACCGGTGAATTTGAACATAACTGTCATTCCTTTCTAATTAATTGATAAATTAACGCCGCAAAGCGAAAATTCATTTAAAGTCTTTGTCTTACTTGCTTTGCACGCTCAATGTCGCGCTCGCGGCTGTCAAGATTTTTGCCCGCCGCCGCGTTTATTGTTGCGGGCTGCATTGAAATCATAAGCTCATCGACAGTCTCGGGCTTAACATTTATAAGACCCGCAACCGCTCCGAGACGAACCTTTGATACGAGAGTCATAAATTCCTTGACGGGAAGAATCCTCGCCGATTTCAGAATTCCGTAGGCTCTGAATATCTCATCCTCGGTTTCTATGCTTTTAACCATTTCCGCTCTCGCTGTTCTCTCCTGCGCCGCAAGCTGCAGCGTTACCGTTTTGAGATTGTCAATAGCGGCTTTTTCGGAGATGCCGAGAGTTACCTGATTACTGAGGCAGTATATATCGCCCATTGGAACGCTTCCCTCACCGTAAGAGCCGCACACGGTAAGACCGAGCTTTGATACGGTTGAAGAGATAGAGCTCATCTGGCCGCACGCCGTAAGCGCCGGAAGATGAAGTAGCACCGAGGCTCTCATACCCGTACCGAGATTGGTCGGACATTGGGTAAGGTAGCCGAGACGGTCATCAAATGCGAAAACAAATTTTTCGTTAAGCTCATCATCTATTCTGTCTGCCTCGGCATAAGCCGTTTCGAGTGAAAGACCGGGTTTCATAACCTGTATTTTAATATGGTCCTCTTCACAGAGCATTATGCTTATGCCCTCGCTGTCTGATAAAAGCAACGCTCTGCCGTCATAAGACGATGCAAATTCGGGACTTATCAGATGCTTTTCGGCAAGCGATACTATCTGCGGTTGAGTAAGAGTTTTCATCTCGATAAATTCGAGATTCTCTCTGCCGCATACAGCGTCGCCGATTTTTTTATTCAGAGCCGTTCTCGTTTTCGTATCAAGCTTGCAGGGAAAAGGATAATCCTCAATATTTCTCGCAAGTCTTATGCGTGTGCTTATAACGATGTCGTTTTGTTCGCCTGCGCCTATATACCACTTACTCATTTTTGATTATCCTCGCTTTCCAGCTTTTTGATCTCGTCGCGAAGGCGTGCCGCCTCTTCGTAATTTTGAGCCTCAACCGCCTGCTTAAGATTTTCCTTAAGCTCTTCGGTTTTGCTGAGCTTCTTTATTTCCGGAGAAGTATTTGCCTTTTTACCCTCGTGATGGGTTCTGCCGTGGATACGCTCAAATGAGGGAAGAAGCTTATCGTAAAATGTACTGTAACAATCGCCGCAGCCCATTCTGCCGCTTCTTACGATGTCATTAAACGTACTGCCGCACTTTTCACAGCGGACTATACCGTTGCTGAGAGCGCCGACCGTTGCCTCGTTGAAAAACGAGCCGAGCATATCTGAAAAGTTGAAGCCGAAATCCGGAAAGACGCTGTCATAGCCGAGAGCGCGTGCACAATCGGAGCAAAGATGAGCTTCCGTGGCCTCGCCGTTTACAATCCTTTTGATATGTGTAGTTGCCTCATATTTACCACAGTTTTGACACAACATATAAATCACTCCTTATTTCATAGATGAAATCAACATTTGCTTAAATATATTCGCCCTAAGCTTATCGCGAAGCTCGTGCGGCACATCGTGATACGACTTATCGGCGGTTGCCGCCAGCATTACCGCCGCCTCTTTATCCTCCAAAAGCCCTCTGTCGTGCAAATTCACGATATGTGCGCGACAGGATCTTTCATCAATATTATTTCCTATCGAATTGATGAGGTGCATTTTCAGAGTGCTGAGATCGTATGTGGCTCTGGTTATCTTGATATAACCTCCGCCGCCGCGGCGGCTTTCTACTATATAGCCGTGCTCCGGCGTAAACCGTGACGAAATGACGTAATTTATTTGGCTCGGTACGCACCCTAACTGCTCTGCCAAATCATTGCGGCGTATTTCGGTAGTTCCGCTGTCGGAGAGCATATCAAGAATCATACCGGCTATTTCCTTGCTTAAGTTCATTTGTTAATCACTCCGTCTTTTCCGATTGTCAGAGGACTTTTACAGTACCCAGCTCATCGCCTAATCTATTTGACTTTGACTATCTTTGACCTTTGACATTTTCTATTATATGTTTTTCACCCTTTTTGTCAAAGGTCAAAAAAGGTCAAATTTAGTTTTAGTGAAGATGAAAATACATATTATCTCTTGTTTTCTTTAAGTTACTGCTTTTTTTATACTTTTTGCTCATTTTTCATTCCGAGGCTGACTCTTCACTCATAATTCAGGCAAAAACGAGCCCAAAAGCCCTCTGTACCGTCAATTTCACGCCTCCCCTCCTCCTGTTTCGCGAAAGTTTAAAGGTCAAATTTTTTCTCAAAGGTCAAATTTTTTTGACTTTTATACTCACAAAAATATATTGTATGCCGAAACACCGAAAAATATTAACACAAGCTTTGCCGTTTACATAATATGTATTGAAGGCGGGCAAAAGCCTGCCGTTAAATCTGAAAGGAGGATATTGGATGAACTGCTTTGGCGGATGCGGCAACAACGGTCTTTTGATACTTGTCATCATCATAATCCTGCTCTTTGCGGACGGTAGCTACGGCAAGAACGGCTGCGGCTGCGGTAATGACTGCGGTTGCGGTAACTCAGGCTGCGGCGGCTGCGGGTGCGGCTGCTAATCGGTAAAACGGCACAGCCGAAGATTCGGCATACGCGGCCGCTTACGCGCAAAAATCCGACCGTATACAAGCCGAATCTTCACCGATAAAAAATCCGCCTCGGGAATCCTCCCGGGGCAGATTTGTTTTTAATTGCACAATATACAGTTTTTTCACAAAAGCCGCTATTTAACGGCTTCGGCTATATTCATAAGGCACTTGTACCGATACTGCGGTGCGTTTGCCGCAAGGTATCTTTTAAGCTCTCCGCACAGCGCACCGTTTATTATATACTTCTTAATAACAAAACCGCGGCGCACGGATTTTGTCAGATACATGGAATCTACAAGGCTGAAGTTGTTGAGCAAGAGAAAAACGCCCTGTTGATATTTCATAAGGTCGTTTGTGGGTATGTCAATCAGCTTTGCTACGGGCGACATACTGCTGCAAAGCTCCTCAAGCTTCTTAAAATCCTCCCTCAGGGAAAGCTTCGGCATAAACCCCCTGTTTTTCCTCTTTTCCGTAAAATATTTTATCGTCTCTTCGCGGAAATCGGTGTTTACTATGTTAACATTATAATTTCCGAGCCACTCATTGACCTCGTTCATATCTGACGAGGTATCATCGTCGCCTATGTCCTCGGCTGTGTATATAACTATATCGCTGTCCGCCGTTTCTCTGCCCTTAATGGCAAACGAGAGAGCTACGTAAATACATTTTGTAAAGTCCACAAACGGGCTTATGTCAAGGTAATGCTGCGCAAATGCCGTCATATAGTACATACTGTCCTTAGACGGTTCGCCGTAGAGAGTTTTGTATACCGATATAAAATGTTTTCTTGAACAGTAAAAATCAAAAAGCTTTTTACTGTCAATATTAAAAATCGAACCGCCGTTCATTTCCGCTATTACGTCTTCATTTCTCAGAAGAGTCGGTATGAGCCTTCTCGTGCGGCTCTTTATTCTCTCGCCGCGGTAATAGAGCTTTTCGCCGCCGTTGTATGGCTCCAGCAGCACTCTGCCGAAATCGTCGAATGTGTCTATTTTAATTTCGGACACATCGAAATTGACATCGAACGCATCCTCTAATCTGTCTTTTATTCTCGTCCCCATTAAACCCTGAGGCAAATTTATGTCTTCTATCTTCAAAGCAGCATCACCGTACCCCGACTTTTGTTACAGTATAACATAAAGCACATGGTTTTGGCAAATAAAGATAACCTACGACAATATTTGTGTTATTACACACACAGCACAAAATTTGCACAAATAAATATGTAATTTTTTTGAGAATTTACCCTTTTTTTCAATTAAAATGAGGTTTACATAATTTCATAAAAGTGTTAAAATTACAGAGTATGTACAATACATCCATTCTGTTAAATATCCATTCAAGGAGGAAATATCAAATGGCAGAAACCAAAAAGGCCTTAGTCGAGCGCAAAGCTAAGACTATGGACGGTAATAATGCCGCTGCTCACGTATCTTATGCGTTTACCGAAGTAGCAGGTATTTACCCGATTACCCCGTCAAGCCCTATGGCTGACTATGTTGACCAGTGGTCGGCACAGGGACTTAAAAACATTTTCGGAACCACAGTTAAGGTTGCCGAGATGCAGTCCGAGGCAGGCGCTGCCGGAACCGTTCACGGTTCTCTCGCAGCAGGCGCTCTCACTACGACTTACACCGCTTCACAGGGACTTCTTCTTATGATCCCGAATATGTATAAGATTGCCGGTGAGCTTCTTCCGTGCGTATTCCACGTATCGGCTCGTTGCGTTGCTTCTCATGCACTTAACATCTTCGGTGACCACTCGGACGTTTATGCTTGCCGCCAGACCGGCTTTGCAATGCTTGCCGAGACAAATCCGCAGGAGGTTATGGACTTGGGACCGGTAGCTCACCTTGCAGCTATTGAGGGCAGAGTTCCGTTCATCAACTTCTTCGACGGTTTCCGTACCTCTCACGAGATACAGAAAATCAATGTATGGGATTACAAAGACCTCAAAGATATGGTAGATATGGACGCTGTTAAGGCGTTCCGTGAGCGTGCTCTCAACCCCGAGCATCCGACAATGCGCGGTTCGCACGAAAACGGCGATATCTTCTTCCAGCACAGAGAGGCTTGCAATAAATATTATGACGCTGTTCCCGCTATCGTTGAAAAGTATATGGACAAGATCAACGAGAAGATCGGCACAGACTACAAGCTCTTTAACTACTACGGCGCTCCCGATGCAGAGAGAGTTATCGTAGCTATGGGCTCCGTTTGCGATGTTGCGGAAGAGGTTATCGATTACCTCACCGCAAAGGGCGAAAAAGTAGGTCTTGTCAAGGTTCGTCTTTACAGACCGTTCTCGGCTGCAAAATTTGTTGAGGCTATTCCGGCTACAGCTAAGAAAATCGCTGTTCTTGACAGAACTAAGGAGCCCGGTTCAATAGGCGAGCCGCTCTTCCTTGACACAATCGCAGCTCTTGACGAAATGGGCAGAACAGGTCTTAAGGTTTCCGGCGGCCGTTACGGTCTCGGTTCCAAGGATACTCCCCCCGCAAGCATTTTCGCTGTTTACGAGCATCTTAAGGAAGAGACTCCCGCACGTCAGTTCACAATCGGCATCAACGATGATGTTACTCACCTTTCACTTCCCGAAAAGCCGGCTCCCATTACCGCGGCAGAGGGTACTATCGAGTGCAAGTTCTGGGGTCTCGGCGGCGACGGTACAGTCGGTGCAAACAAAGACTCTATCAAGATCATCGGTGACCATACAGATAAGTATGTTCAGGCATATTTCCAGTATGACTCAAAGAAGACCGGCGGTGTTACAATTTCTCACCTTCGCTTCGGCGACAAGCCCATTAAGAGCTCATACTATATAAACAAGGCCGACTTCGTTGCCTGCCATAACCCCTCTTACATAGAGAAGGGCTTCAGAATGGTAGAGGACGTAAAGCCGGGCGGCGTATTCCTCATCAACTGCCAGTGGGATGAAAAGGAGCTTTCCGAAAAGCTCAATGCAGAGACTAAGAGATACATCGCAAAGAACGACATTCAGCTCTACACCGTTAACGCTATCGACATAGCCGCTAAAATAGGTCTCGGTAAGCGTACCAACACCGTTTTGCAGTCTGCATTCTTCTCGCTTGCTAAGGTTCTTCCCGCTGAGGAAGCAATCGGCTACATGAAAGAAAAAGCTCAGAAGTTTATGAAGAAGGGCATTGAGATAGTTAAGATGAACGAGGCGGCTATCGACGCAGGTGCTTCCGCTTACGTTAAGATTGATGTTCCGGCTTCTTGGGCTGACGCAGAGGATGCCCCCAAAGCTGTTACCGAGCACGGTCCGGCGAAGCTTGTCAAGATGGTTGACAGCGTCATGAAGCCCGTAGGCAATATGGACGGCGACCGTCTCCCCGTATCCGCATTCTCCGAGCACGTTGACGGCACCTTCGAGCAGGGCGCTTCGGCTTACGAAAAACGCGGCGTTGCCGTTATGGTTCCCGAGTGGGACGGTGCGACTTGTGCTCAGTGTAACAAGTGCTCTTATGTCTGCCCGCACGCTACAATCCGTCCGTATGCTCTTACCGCTGAGGAAGCAGCTAATGCTCCGGCAGTTGCAACAATAGTTGACAAGAAAGGTAAAGGCAAGGACGTTTACAAGTATACAATGGCTGTTTCTCCGCTCGACTGCATGGGCTGCGGCGTTTGCGTAGGCGTTTGCCCGACCAATTCTCTTAAGATGGTTGCACGTGAGACTCAGGATGCTAAGCAGGCTGCATTTGACTACATGGTTGAGAACGTTACGGTCAAAGAGGATCTTGCAAACAACACCGTTATGGGCAGCCAGTACAAGACTCCGCTTCTTGAATTCTCAGGCTCATGCGCAGGCTGCGCCGAGACTTCATATGCAAGACTTGTAACTCAGCTCTTCGGCGACAGAATGTATATTTCAAACGCTACCGGATGCTCTTCCATTTGGGGCGGCCCCGCAGGCACATCACCCTACACCGTTGATAAGAACGGTCACGGCCCCGCTTGGGCTAACTCCCTCTTTGAGGACAACGCAGAGCACGGCTACGGCATGTATCTCGGTCAGGAAGCCATTCGCAATCGTCTTGTAGAAGAGGTTGCCGCTATTAAGGACTCCGACAAGGCTTCCGAGGACGTAAAGGCTGCTTGCGACGAATATCTCGCTACTTTGGAAGACGGCGAAAAGAATTCCGCAGCAACAAAGAAGCTTGTTGACGCTCTTACCGCATTCGACTGCGACTGCGAGATGAGAAAAGACATTCTTGAGCACAAAGAATACCTTTCAAAGAAATCAGTTTGGGTATTCGGCGGCGACGGTTGGGCATACGACATCGGCTTCGGCGGTGTTGACCACGTACTCGCACAGAACAAGGATATCAACATTCTTGTATTTGACACCGAGGTTTACTCAAACACCGGCGGACAGGCTTCAAAGGCTTCCAACATCGGTCAGGTTGCACAGTTTGCTGCCGCAGGTAAGGAAACCGCTAAGAAGAGCCTTGCCGAGATAGCTATGAGCTACGGCTACATCTACGTAGCACAGGTAGCTATGGGTGCAGACCAGAATCAAACAATCAAAGCTCTTACAGAGGCTGAGGCTTATGACGGTCCGTCACTCGTTATCTGCTACGCTCCGTGCGAAATGCACTCCATCAAGGGCGGTATGACTCATTGCCAGGATGAAATGAAGAAGGCTGTTGACGCAGGCTACTGGAATATGTTCCGCTTCAACCCCGACCTCAAGAAAGCCGGCAAGAATCCGTTCACTCTTGATTCCAAGCCCGCTTCGGCAAGCTATCGTGACTTTATAATGAACGAGGCTCGTTATTCACGTCTTACACGTGAGTTCCCCGAGAGAGCAGAAGCGCTCTTTGAAAAGGCTGAGGAGACTGCTACAAACAGATATGCTCACCTTCTCAAGCTCAAGGAAATGTTTGAACCCGACAACAAGTAATTAAGGTTCTGACTTAAAACAAAACGGATACCGTATTTAAATACGGTATCCGTTTTTTGTTGTAATTTTTAAAATTGAGCTTACCTTTTGTCGGTCAAGCCTAAAATATAATCGGTTGAGGTGGGCGAAACACTCACAACAAACACTCTTAAAATTACATACAAGTCAAGTGCCGATGACAAGGGAGCGCAATATTTCCCGGCTGCAAGCGGAAATAAAATAATTAAGCTTACATTTGAAATAGAAAACATTTCATCAACCGACCAAATAGTAAGTGTTTACGATTTTAAATGTTATTCAGATGACGTTGCTTCATCTGCGTATTACTACGGCGATAACGGATTATCAACAACAACTCTTTCGGCCGGCAGAAAGGCTACCGGAAGTGTTTATTTCGAAGTTCCGCAGAACGCAAACTCGATAGATGTTGAATACGAAACGAACTATTGGAGCGGAAACAAAGCGATATTTGTTGTTAAATAAAGAATTTTCAATTTTGTCTCCGAAGAAATAAACAAATAAATACAAATAAATCACCGTGGAAGAATATTCTTCCGCGGTGATTTATTTTCTGTTAAATATCTTTTCGGAAAGCTACAATTTTTTGGCTCTTTCCGATATTGTATCACACATTTCCTCTATATTATTTTCGGGCATTTCGGCAAGCATTGCGCACGCCGCCGAACGTATATCCGCTTCTTTCGGGAACACGGTGCAAAGGCACGAGCACAGCGTATTGTAATATCGTTCATACCGTTTTGCTACGTCCTCTCCGTCCTGTGTGAAGCGAATTGCGCCGTATCTGTCTTTCTCTACAAGGCCGAGAGAGCAAAGTGATTTTGCCATTGTGTAAACGCTCGGCTTAGTAACGCCTATGGAGCGTGCAAGATCTGTACTGCGTACCCCGCGCGGCTCCATATTAAGCTCTCTCATTGCCAAAAGATATTTGATATTAGAGGCTGAAAGTGTAGACTTTTGGCTTACCAAAATTATACCTCCGAGTACAAAAGCGGGAGACGAAGCTTGTCATCCCCCGCTTTTTCAATGTTACTTCTTTTTGTGATTGTTACAACCGCAACTGCTGTACGGGCAAGTGGCGCATCCGCCGCTGCAGGAGGATTTAATTTTTTTACTTCTTCTGACCATACCTATAATTATGGCCGCAACTATCGCAACAAGTAAAAGCGTTATCAAAATCGTTGCGAGATTTTGTGAAAGCCACGAAAGCATTTCGCATTCCTCCTTAATACCGGTTAAAATTATTTAACTCTGACTTTTTCCGTAAGAACGGTGGATTCTTTGTACTTCTTGAAGAAGAGCATATAAACGATAAGTGCAAGCACAAGTATCGCAGCGATGAGGCCTACTACGTGAACGTTGCCTGTAAATGCCGAACCAAACTGATATACCATAAGCGATACCGCATAGGCAAACAATGTTTGATAGCCTATAGCGAACCAAGTCCATTTAGCGCTGTTCATTTCACGCTTGATAGCACCGATTGCCGCGAAGCAGGGAGCGCAAAGAAGATTGAATACAAGGAACGAATAACCGCTGAGTCCTGTGAATACTGTTGCGAGAGTAGCATATACATTGCCTTCGCCGCCGTAAAGAATACCCATAGTACCGACGATGTTTTCCTTTGCGACAAGACCTGTGATAGAGGCAACGGCAGCCTGCCATTCGCCCCAACCGAGAGGCTTGAATATCCAGCAAATCGCGCTGCCGATAGTGGCCAATATTGAGCTGTCTATTTCGTCCTCGGAAAGCATACGGAACGAACCGTCTACTACGCCGAAGTAGGTTGTGAACCAAACGAATATTGTTGAAAGAAGAATGATTGTGCCTGCCTTTTTGATGAAGGACCAGCCGCGCTCCCACATTGAACGGAGTACGTTTTTAAGAGTGGGCCAATGGTAAGCGGGAAGCTCCATAACGAAGGGAGCGGGATCGCCGGCAAACATCTTTGTCTTTTTAAGCATAATGCCCGAGATTATGATTGCCGCCATACCTACGAAATATGCGGAGGTTGCAACCCAAGCCGAGCCGCCGAAGATAGCGCCTGCAATCATTGCTATGAACGGAACCTTAGCACCGCAGGGGATAAAGGTTGTCGTCATAATCGTCATACGACGGTCTCGTTCGTTTTCAATCGTTCTCGAAGCCATAATACCGGGAACGCCGCAGCCTGTGCCTATAAGCATAGGTATGAATGATTTACCGGAAAGACCGAATTTACGGAATATACGGTCAAGCACGAATGCTATACGTGCCATATAACCGCAAGCCTCAAGGATAGCAAGCAGGAGGAACAAAACGAGCATCTGAGGGACAAATCCGAGAACCGCGCCGACACCGGCTACGATACCGTCAAGGATAAGTCCGCTGAGCCAATCGGCGGCACCTGCTTTATCAAGTCCGTTTTCGATAAGTACCGGAATACCCGGAACCCATACGCCGTATGATGAAGTATCGGGAGCACCGAAAGCCTCTTTATAATCCGTGTTGAGATAATTGTCAACAGCGGACTTAAGTTCCTTCTTTGTTGTGCCCGGATGCTCGGTAACTTCGAGCGTCTCTTCGTCTTCGGTTTCGTAGGTTACGTTTGCGTTATCGGGAGTCTCTGCAACAAGAGAAGCAAGAGCATCCTTTGCGGCAGATTCATTATATTCATCGGCGCTGATGTCAACAGCGTCTTTCATTTCATCCGTGCCGTACTCGGCTATGAATGCGTCGATTATCTGGTCACTGTCGCCGTAGTTTTCGGCAGCCTCTTGATATTTTGCCGAGCCTATTCCGAAGAGATGCCAGCCGTCGCCGAACACGCCGTCATTCATCCAGTCGGTAGCGGCAGAACCTACGGTTACCATTGAGAGGTAATAAACGAGGAACATTATTACCGCAAATATCGGAAGACCGAGCCAACGGTTTGTAACTACGCGGTCGATTTTATCCGAAGCGGAAAGCTTGCCGGCCGATTTTTTCTTATAGCTCGCCTTGAGAATTGAAGCTATATAAATATAACGCTCGTTTGTGATGATACTCTCCGAGTCATCGTCAAGCTCTTTCTCGGCCGCTTTTATATCGTCCTCAATATGGGTGAGAACCTTCGGGTCGAGATTTAACTGCTTTAAGACCTCGTCATCACGCTCAAATATTTTGATAGCGTACCATCTCTGCTGCTCCTCGGGCATATTGTGAACGGCAGCCTCTTCGATATGAGCTATCGCGTGCTCAACAACACCCGAAAAAGTGTGCATGGGTACAGTCTTGGAATTCTTGGCAGCGTCGATTGCAGCCTCTGCCGCCTCCATAACTCCGTCGCCTTTAAGAGCCGATATTTCAACGACCTTGCAGCCGAGCTCTCTTGAAAGCTCCGGAACATTTATCTTATCGCCGTTTTTCTTAACAACGTCCATCATATTGATGGCGATAACTACCGGAATACCGAGCTCTGTGAGCTGAGTGGTCAAGTAAAGGTTTCTCTCAAGGTTGGTACCGTCTACGATATTGAGTATCGCGTCGGGTCTTTCACCGATAAGATAGTTTCTTGCGACGACTTCTTCCAAGGTGTAGGGAGACAGTGAATATATACCGGGCAAGTCGGTTACTGTTATGCCGTCGTGCTTTTTAAGCTTACCTTCTTTTTTTTCAACGGTAACGCCCGGCCAGTTACCTACGAACTGATTGGAGCCGGTAAGTGCGTTGAACAGCGTTGTTTTACCGCTGTTAGGATTTCCCGCAAGGGCAATTCGCAAATCCATTAGTATGTTCCTTTCTTTCATGATTAGCATTTGCTAACCAACTGTTCTGAAAAAACGGGAGAAATATTCTCCCTTTTATTCTGCTTCGATTTCAATCATTTCGGCATCCGCCTTACGAATCGAAAGCTCGTAATTGCGAACCGTAACTTCAACCGGATCACCGAGCGGTGCAACCTTACGGATATAAACCTCGGTTCCCCTTGTAAGACCCATATCCATAAGTCTGCGTTTAACGGCGCCCTCACCGTGAAGCTTAACAACCTTAACGGTTTGACCGACTTTTGCATTACGCAAAGTTTCCATAGTTCTTCCTCCTTCTGCCATATTGAATATGATACGAAACAAAAAATCAAACCATGATTTTTTGTGCCATTTCCCTGCTTACTGCAACTCTTGTCTCCTTGACATTAACAATTACATTACCTGCCATGGAGGTTATCAGCGTAGCCTCGCCGCCTACCACAAAGCCGAGATTTTCAAGGTGTTTTTTCACCTCGGGACTGCCTCCGATATGCTTTATAATATTTTTCTCGCCGATATCGGCAAGTGTTAAAGGCATCATTTAACATCCCTCATCACTGCATAAAATTAAGTTAGTTAAAACTAACCGAATGCTTTTTAATTTGGTTAGCTCTCGCTAACCGTATAAATATTAGCACCGGCTAACTAAAAAGTCAATGCTTTTTTCGGAAAAATCAACCATATATTTTAATTTCGGCAAAGCGCAACACAAGTTAGAGTATGCTAACTATATTGCTGTGCAAATTCGACAAAAACAAAGCTTGTACGCAAAGCTCTGCCATGTGCAGAAATTCGGTATGAAGAAAGCCGAAAAAAGGGAATGTAAAAAAGCTTTTACATTCCCTTTGCTGTATTTTTCGATAAACGAAGTATGTATATGCCTTATCAGTTGTTGATAAGCTTGTCTTCGTTGTTCCAGGTGTAGAGCTTTCTTACCTCTGCGCCTACTTTTTCCGACGGATGCTCCGCAGCGAGCTTTCTCATAGCCTTGAAGTGAACCTGACGGCCTGCCGGTGACATATCGAGGAGGAATTCCTTGGCAAAAGAACCGTCCTGAATATCGGAAAGGATCTTCTTCATAGCCTTTTTGGTGTCTTCGGTAACAATCTTGGGTCCGGTGATGTAATCGCCGTACTCAGCGGTGTTGGAGATTGAATATCTCATACCTGCAAAACCGCTCTGATAAATAAGGTCAACTATGAGCTTCATCTCATGGATGCACTCGAAGTAAGCGTTTCTCGGGTCATAGCCTGCCTCACAAAGAGTCTCAAAGCCTGCCTGCATAAGAGCGCAAACGCCGCCGCAAAGAACAGCCTGCTCACCGAAGAGGTCGGTTTCGGTCTCGGTGCGGAACGTGGTCTCAAGAAGGCCTGCTCTTGCACCGCCTATTGCAAGACCGTAAGCAAGTGCCATATCAAGAGCCTTGCCGGTGTAATCCTGCTCAACAGCTACAAGGCACGGAGTACCCTTGCCTGCCTGATATTCGCTTCTGACGGTGTGACCGGGAGCTTTGGGAGCTATCATTGTAACATCGACAAACTTCGGCGGCTTGATGCATCCGAAATGAATGTTGAAGCCGTGAGCGAACATAAGCATATCGCCCTCTTTAAGGTTGGGCTCGATATCCTTCTTATACATATCTGCCTGAAGTTCATCGTTGATAAGGATCATAATAATGTCGGCTTTTTTTGCAGCCTCGGCAGCGGTATAAACCTCAAAGCCCTGCTGCTCTGCCTTAGCCCATGATTTACTGCCCTCATAAAGGCCGATGATAACATTGCAGCCCGACTCCTTTGCGTTAAGAGCGTGAGCGTGACCCTGGCTGCCGTAGCCGATTACGGCGATGGTCTTACCGTCGAGTAAGGACAGGTTACAGTCTTTCTCATAAAACATTCTTGCTTCTGCCATAATTTTTCCTCCTGAACATTAACAAATATTTATATTTTAGTTGTACGACATCTGTAAGTCGTTGTCATACAACCATTATAACGCGAAAACAACGGTTGTCAATACTTTTTTTCATTTTCTTCCAGAGATATTTGCTCCGTGAGCAACGCATGGTGCAAATGTATGGTAACGGCGCTTTTAAGAGCCACCGCGTCACGCTTTTCAAGAAAATCCATTATAAGTATATGATCTTTGTACGCCTGTTCGGCTATCATATCAAGATTGAAATTGAGGGCAAAGGTTTGCTCTATGGTCTCGGTAAGTATCGGCATAAACCGACTTAAAAAGTCATTATGCGACGCCTTTAATATTGCGCCGTGGAAAGCCGCCTCGGAGTCTATTCTTCGCTTGCCCTGCGGGTCGCGCAAAAGCTCGCGTTGGCAAATGTCACCGAGACGCAGTATCTCCTTTATCTCGTCCTCGGTAGCTCTGCGGCTGGCAAGAGCCGCCGCCTCCGGTTCAAAAATCATACGCGTCTCATACAGGTCTCTCAGCGTTATTTTGAGCTTTGAAAACTCCTGAAAGTCTATACTTCCCTCGGCATATTGATTGAGCGGCTGTGCCACAAAAGTACCGAGCCCGCGCCTGACTTCAAGCAACCCGTCGGACGCAAGTATGCGTATTGCCTCACGCAGGGTTGTACGGCTTATGCCAAGCTTTGCGGAAAGCTCGTTTTCGTTGGGGAGCTTTTCGCCGTATTTATAGATATGCTCCTTAAGTATCATCTTTTGCAGCGTTTCGGCAGTTCTCTGCGACAGGTTTTCTTTTTGCATAACGGTCCCCAATCTCCTGTTGGAAATTTACATTTTAATACTACAACATCCGCGAAAAAAAAGCAACCGAATTTACTTAGCACTTGAAAACAGTTATAAAAGACGATATAATTTTATCAGATTTATTTCTTCGGAGGAAAAATTATGGATTTACGAAGCAAAAATGTAACACAGGGTGTAGAGCGTGCTCCGAACAGAAGCCTTTTCTACGCCATGGGATATACAAAGGAAGAGCTTGAAAGACCGCTCATCGGCGTGGTTTCGGCACACAGCGAAATAGTTCCGGGTCATTTTCACCTTGACAAGCTTACAGAAGCAGTTAAAGCCGGCGTAAGAATGGCGGGCGGCACACCCGTTATGATTCCGTCAATCGGCGTATGCGACGGTATAGCGATGGGTCATATCGGTATGAAATACTCTCTGCCGTCACGCGAGCTTATTGCCGACAGCGTTGAAACCATGGCTATGGCTCACGGCTTCGACGGTCTTGTCTTGGTTCCGAACTGCGACAAGATAGTCCCCGGAATGCTTCTCGGCGCACTCAGGATAAACATCCCCACGGTAGTCTGCTCCGGCGGACCTATGATGTCGGGTCTTGTTGACGGCGTTGAAACCTCGCTCTCTAAGATGTTCGAGGCTGTCGGCGCGTGCAAAGCAGGCATTATAGACGAAGAAAAGCTCTGTGAATTTGAAAATAACACATGCCCCGGCTGCGGCTCATGCTCCGGAATGTATACCGCAAACAGTATGAACTGCCTTTGCGAATCACTCGGAATCGCGCTTCCCGGAAACGGCACCATACCCGCCGTTCACGCAGGCCGCACCCAGCTTGCAAAGCACGCCGGAATGGCGATTATGGAGCTTGTGAAAAAAGACATTAAAGCCCGCGATATTATAAATGAAAAGGCGCTCCGCAACGCGCTCGCCTGCGATATGGCTCTCGGCTGCTCCTCAAACAGCGTTTTGCATCTGCTTGCAATCGCAAAAGAGGCAGGCTGTCCCATGGACCTCAAGGTATTTAATGAAATGAGCGCAAAGGTTCCGAATTTATGTCACTTGGCACCCGCAGGCCCCACACATATGCACGACCTCAACAACGCAGGCGGCGTAAGAGCGGTTCAGGCGGAGCTTGCTAAGAAAGGACTGCTTGACCTCTCGCTTATGACCGTTACCGGAAAAACCGTAGGTGAAAACATAGAGGGAGCGTACATAAAGAACACAAACGCGATACGTCCGATAGACAATCCCTATTCAGAAACCGGCGGCATAGCAATTCTTTGGGGCAATATAGCAAAGGACGGCTGTGTCGTAAAACGTAGTGCGGTAGCGCCCGAAATGCTCGTTCACACAGGCCCGGCGCGTGTATTTGACAGCGAGGATACAGCAATTAAAGCAATTTACAACGGCGAAATCAAGGACGGAGATGTTGTTGTAATCCGTTACGAAGGACCCGTAGGCGGCCCCGGTATGCGAGAGATGCTCAATCCCACCTCGGCACTTGCCGGTATGAAGCTTGACAAAACGGTTGCCCTTATCACGGACGGAAGATTCAGCGGAGCTTCAAGGGGTGCTTCGATAGGCCACGTTGCTCCCGAAGCAGCCGCAGGCGGTGAAATCGGCCTTGTAGAAGAGGGCGACATCATTGACATTGACATTCCTGCCGCAAAGGTAAATGTCAGAGTATCCGACGAGGAGCTTGCAGAGCGTAAAAAGCACTATGTTCCTCATGAGCCTAACGTCAAAACAGGCTGGCTCGCAAGATACGCGTCACTTGTTTCCTCCGCCAAGGACGGCGCCGTTATGAAATTCTAAGCAAACAAAAAGAGTCAATAGTCAAAAGACTACTGACTCTTTTATTTATACGGAAACTTTAACTATTTGTCGCAATCCTCAATAATCATATCATCTATCGTTTTGCCTGCCGGTATAAGAGGAAGCACCTTTTCGTCTTTGGGTATAGCGCAGTCAATCCAAACGGGGCACTTATCCTCCTTAAGTGCCTTTTGGAATACGTCGTTAAACTCGGCTAAAGTATGCGCTCTGTAGCCCTTTCCGCCGAAGCCCTCTATTACCTTAACATAATCGGTTTTGCGGTGCGGATCGGTCTGCGAATAGCGTTTGCCGTAGAATGCGGTCTGCCACTGGCGAACCATACCGAGAACCTCGTTGTCAAAAATCACGGTTATTATCGGCAAATTATAGCTGACTGCGGTGCACGCCTCATTCATATTCATATGGAAAGAGCCGTCGCCCGTGATATGTATAACTCTCCTATCGGGGAACGCAACCTTGGCGCCTATTGCCGCTCCGTAGCCGTAGCCCATAGTGCCGAGACCGCCGCTCGTCAAGAACGAACGCGGATCGGTATGCTCCAAATACTGAGCCGCCCACATCTGGTGCTGGCCGACATCGGTAACATAAACAGTATCCTTCGGTACATTTTCGCAAATCGCCCTTATAAGCTGATGCGGTGTAATAAATTTGTCGGAATCTACCGGGTGATAATCGCTCTTTTTGTATTCGTCAAGGGTTTTAAGCCAATCGGTCCGGTCACTTTGCTTTACGTAATGTAAAAGGTCCATAACGATAGTCTTAACATCGCCCACCAAAGCGTGATCGACTTTAACGTTTTTATCAATCTCACTCAAGTCAATATCAATCTGTATTACCTTTGCTTTATGAGCAAAACGATTTGTATTGAGAGCGACTCTGTCGGAAAATCTCGTGCCTATCGCAACAAGCACGTCTGCTTCGTCAATAGCTTTATTGGTAACAAAGCTGCCGTGCATACCGACAAGGCCGTAATTCAGTTTTTCGCTGTAGCCAAGAACTCCCGCCGCCATAAGCGTATGACAGCACGGCGCACCCGTTTTGTTTACGAGCATACGCACAAGGTCCGAGGCTTCCGACGACACCACGCCGCCGCCTATTTCTATAACCGGTCTTTTTGCCTTGTTTATAAGGGCCGCAGCCTTTTTGACCTCGTCCTCATTTATTACTGTATTGTCAATTATAACCTCGGGAGCAGCTTTTTCGTATTCGGTAATCGCCGCCGTAACGTCCTTGGGTATATCAACAAGTACGGGACCTTTCCTTCCGGAATTTGCTATTTTAAAAGCCTCTCTGAGCGTCGGAGCAAGTTCCTTTATGTCGCTGACAAAAAAATTATGCTTTGTAATAGGCATTGTAATGCCTGTAATGTATACTTCTTGGAAAGCGTCCTTACCTATATAAGATGTTCCGACGTTGCCTGTTATGGCTACCATAGGTATGCTGTCCATATATGCCGTGGCAATTCCCGTAACAAGGTTTGTGGCGCCGGGACCGCTTGTCGCAATTACGACCCCCGTTTTGCCGGTTGCCCTTGCATAGCCGTCAGCAGCATGGGACGCGCCCTGCTCGTGAGCTGTCAGGATATGATGAATTTTATCTCTGTATTTATAAAGTGCATCATAGATATTGAGTACCGCTCCGCCGGGATAGCCGAAAATTGTGTCTACCCCCTGCTCTATAAGCACCTCAGCGATTATATCCGATCCGTTAAGCTTCATCTTTTTCTCCTGCCGATAAATAGATTTAAAATATATTTTATATCCGTTGTCGATAAATGTCAATAAAAAGACTGTATATATCGCCGTTTCGCGCACAAAACAGTCTTACAGCCGCTTTGATTTGCAGCTATACGACAAGGCCGCCGAGAACTTCGCCTACCTTACCGTGAATAACAAGAGAAAACTCGTCATCTCCTACATTTGCATCGCGGTTTATGAGCACCGAATTCCTGCCGCGAAAATATCTTATAAGCCCTGCCGCAGGATAAACGGTAAGCGATGTACCGGCAACAATCAGCATATCGGCGTTCATAATATGCCTTACGGCACCGTTAACCGTGCTTTCGTTGAGCGGTTCCTCATAAAGCACTACATCGGGCTTTATGATGCCTCCGCAGGTGCAATGGGGAACACCTTTACACGACAGCACATCTGTAAAGGCGTAAGCCTTACCGCATTTCATACAATGGTTATAATAAACGCTGCCATGCAGGTTATAAATGTTTTTGCTTCCGGCTTTTTCGTGAAGTCCGTCTATATTTTGCGTTATTACCGCTTTTAATTTACCTTTTTGCTCCATCTCGGCAAGCTTCAGATGCGCGATATTCGGTTTTACATCGGGATTTAACAGCTTATCTCTGTAAAACCTGTAAAATTCCTCGGGATGAGACATAAAATACGAGTGACTGAGGATAACCTCGGGCGGCACGCTGTAATGCATATTGTAAAGCCCGTCGGCCGAGCGGAAATCAGGTATTCCGCTCTCGGTAGAGACGCCCGCTCCGCCGAAAAACACCACGTAGTCGCTCTCGTCATACATTTTTTGAAGTTTTTCCGTATTCGTCATTTTTCCGCTCCTTTGCCGTATTTCCTTTTTCTATTGTATTATATTAACTTTTCAAGTAATTTTCAATGAATTTTGCCTTGTAAGACGCACTATATTTCACCGTTTTTTAAAACATTGATTTTATATTCAAAAAAGTGCTTAAAAGGGTTGACAAACAGCCGAAATGAGCCGATAATAATAAGGCTTAAAGCAAATAAATAAATATCGGTAGGTAAGGCTCCCACAGGGATACGGGCTGCTGCCGCGAAAAGTGGAGACACTGTAAGCAGGTCAACAGGCCACATCGAAAAGTAAGGTGTGTTCTAACGCAGTTTCATCGCCCTCTGAAGCTAAAGCTTGAACGAAATATTTTTATCAATTCCGCTCATATCGCCTATCGATATGAGCGTTTTATATTGTGAGGTGAAAAATAATGGACGCAGGAAGCGCAAAAAGTGCGAAGCCCAAGCCGCGATCTATCGGCTGCGTGAATAGCATAACGTCTTTGGCGTTCATTGTTTTATTCACATAAGAGCTTTGCGCTTTGTTTCCTATGATAAGACAAAAACGTAAAAGGAGGAAGCAAGGTGTACGATAAGGTCCTTGAATTATTAAAAGAAAAAAATTATTCCGAGCTTAAAAAGCTCCTCTCCGATATGAACGAGGCGGATATCGCATCAATACTCACCGACGTACCGGAGGAAACGCTGCCGCTTTTATACCGTATATTACCGAAGGAGCTTGCGGCAGACGTGTTTGTAAATATGGATTCGGACGCGCAGGAGATACTCATAAGAGCCTTCAGCGATACCGAGCTTAAAGAGGTTCTCGACGAGCTGTATGTAGACGACGCCGTTGACATTATTGAAGAGATGCCGGCAACGGTAGTCAAAAGAATACTGCAGCACACCGACCCGAATATCCGCAAAAGCATAAATGAAATACTCAAGTATCCGGAGGACTCTGCCGGCAGCATAATGACCATTGAGTATGTTGACCTCAAAACATATATGACGGTTGACGATGCTTTTACGAGAATCAGGCGCACAGGCGTAGACAAGGAAACCATTTATAACTGCTATGTAACCGATGAAAACCGCAAGCTGCTCGGCGTTGTAACCGCAAAAAAGCTGTTGCTCTCCGAGAAGAGCGAAAAAATAGCGGATATAATGGAAACAAACATTATATCCACAAACACATTAGCGGATCAGGAAATAGTTGCCGAAAAGTTCCGTAAATATGACCTTTTGGCAATGCCGGTAGTCGATCAGGAAAACCGTCTCGTAGGTATAATCACCATCGACGACGCCATGGACGTTCTTCAGGACGAGAACACAGAGGATATTGAAAAAATGGCGGCTATAACCCCCACGGACAAGCCGTATCTTAAAATGAACGTCTTTGAGATTTGGAAAAAGCGTTTCCCGTGGCTCTTGCTTTTGATGGTATCCGCAACCTTCACCGGAAAAATAATAACGCATTTCGAGGACTCGCTTCAGTCCTGCGTCATACTCACGGCGTTTATCCCGATGCTTATGGATACCGGCGGAAACGGCGGAAGTCAGGCGTCGGTAACGATAATCCGCGGACTCTCGCTCGGCGACATTGAATTCAAAGATATTTTCAAGGTTATCTGGAAGGAATTTCGCGTATCGATACTCTGCGGTCTTACACTTGCCGCTGCCAATTTCATAAAGATGATGATTATAGACAGAGTAACGGTGCTTGTAGCCCTCACGGTTTGCTTAACGCTTATATTTACAATAATGCTTGCTAAATTCGTAGGCTGCACACTACCTATACTCGCTAAAAAAATAGGCTTTGACCCGGCGGTAATGGCAAGTCCGTTTATAACCACAATAGTCGATGCCCTGTCGCTTCTCATCTACTTCAACGTGGCGGAAGCGGTGCTGAAGCTATAAAAAAGGAACAAACAAAAAAAGGCTGCAATGCAGCCTTTTTTATTTGCTTGATTTTAGATTCAGTGCTCTATCCAATCTCTGGAGCGCTCTACGGCTCTGAGCCAACCGTGATAAATCTCGTCACGTTTTACAAGCGGCATCTGAGGCTCAAATATTTTGTCTACCTCTCTTATGTTCTCAATTTCGTCGAGATCCTTCCAAAAGCCTACCGCGAGTCCGGCGAGATATGCCGCTCCGAGAGCCGTAGTCTCAACGACCTTAGGCCTGTTGACCTTTGTTCTTATCAGGTTTGCCTGTATCTGCATCATTATATTGCTGACAGACGCGCCGCCGTCAACGCGAAGCTCGGACAGCTTAATTCCCGAATCCGCCTTCATGGCTTCGAGCAGGTCTGTCATCTGAAAAGCTATTGCCTCAAGAACGCTTCTTGCAATATGCTCCGCCTTAACGCCTCTTGTAAGCCCCACAATCGTGCCGCGCGCATACATATCCCAATACGGAGCGCCGAGTCCCGTAAACGCCGGAACAAAATAAATGCCGTTTGCATCGTCAACACTCTCCGCAAGCTCATCGCAACGGCGTGCCGAGTCAATGAGACGCAAATCGTCTCTCAGCCATTTAATAACCGAGCCCGCATTAAATGCCGAGCCTTCAATCGCATAATTGACCTTACCGTCAAGGCCCCACGCCACGCCGGTTACGAGGTTGTTTTTGGACTTCACCCTGTTTTCGCCCGTATTCATAAGCAAAAAGCAGCCTGTGCCGTATGTATTTTTTGCCTGACCCGTCTTAAAGCAGCCCTGGCCGAACAGAGCGGCAGGCTGATCGCCTATTGCGCCGGAAATCGGAGTTCCGACTATATCCTCAAAGCCGAGAAGCCCGGGAGCTACCGTTCCGTACACCTCGCTCGACGGCTTAACCTCCGGCAAAATTGACATCGGAATGTCAAGCTTTTCGCAGAGATAAGGGTCCCACTCAAGCTTATCAACGTCAAAAAGCATTGTTCTTGACGCATTGGAATAGTCCGTAACGTGAACCTGACCTCCTGTCAGATTCCATATAAGCCACGTCTCTACGGTTCCGAAAAGCAACTGCCCGGCATCGGCAAGGATTCTTGCTCCGGGGACGTTTTCCAGCACCCATTTGATTTTGGTGGCAGAGAAATAAGCGTCCACAACAAGCCCTGTATGCTCCTTTATGTAGTCACAAAGCTCCTTGTCTTTTTTTATTTCCTCGCACATCTCCGCCGTCCTGCGGCACTGCCATACTATCGCATTGTAAATCGGCTTGCCCGTACCCTTATCCCAAAGAATGGTGGTTTCGCGCTGATTTGTAATTCCTATCGCGGCTATATCCGATGAAATCACCTTCTTTTGAGTTATTACATCGGTAACCGCCTGGAACTGCGAATACAGTATCTCCATCGGGTTGTGCTCCACCCAGCCCGGGTGAGGATAGATTTGATTGAATTCATACTGCGCCTTGGTTACAATATTGCCGTGCTTATCAAAAAGAATGGCACGCGAGCTTGTCGTACCCTGATCAAGCGCAAGTACATAGTTTCCCATTTTATACACCTCTGCAATTCTCCGTGAAACCGCACGGAGTTTTTTATTATTTTAACGGTTTTCCTTTTTGGCAAGAGACCTTGATTTTTCATCCTCCGCAAGGTCATACAGCCTATGGAAATTAACGGTCTTGTTTCTCCACGCAACACCGTATGCCGCTTTTCTGAGCTTACTCGGATTTGCCTGCTTTAACGTAGCATAGCGAACCTCATATATATTCAAAAGGTCATAGTATTCCGGCAGGCTGTTCAAAAATCTCTCATAGCTTCTGTCATCCTTATCCGACCACGCAGTCTCGGCTATCGCCGCAATACGTGGGAATACCATAAAATCAAGCGATTTTATACTGCTTATGTGCTCTGTCCAAATAACCGCTTCTGTCCCTAGAAGCTCGCCGTAAACAGGCTCCGGGGCATATTCATACGTCTTTTTGAGATTTATCATACTGTACGGCAAATTAAGATAATAATGCGACGAGGACGAATTTATAAAAGTTCTGCCCGTTTTGCCTTCTCGGCTTACGACTTTGCCGTTCATATCTTTATCGCAAACCTGCCAAATTATATTTTTATCAAGCGGTTTTTCTTTGTCGCTCCCGTCACAGCTGCGTATTATCGCCTTTCCGCCGTTTTTCTCAATATGAGACGCTATCTTGTTCATAAACCAAGTGTATAGCTCTTGCTCGTCTTTGAGAGACTCGTCCTTTATGCGTTTTTGGCAGTGCGGACATATGCTCCATCTCATTTTCACGGCGTCATCGCCGCCTATATGAATAATCTTATCGGGGAAGAGCTGCATTATCTCATCCGTAACTTCGTATACGAATTTAAGCGTGCTGTCCTTACCGGCGCACAAAATGTCGTGCTTAACGCCCCAGCTCGACGCCACATTCCGCTTTTGCCCGAAGCAGGAGAGCTCCGGGTACGAAGCTATTGCTGCCACCGTATGCCCCGGCACGTCAAATTCCGGAATAACCTTTATAAAGCGCTTGCGGCAATACTCTACAATATCGCGTATCTGCTCCTTGGTATAATATCTTTTGCCGTCATTTGTTTTTCTGTCGCGACGGCGGCGGTGCGAGCCCTTTTGCGTAAGCATCGGATATTTATCGATTTCAATGCGCCAGCCCTGGTCATCGGTAAGATGCCAATGAAAAACATTCAGCTTGTGAAGTGCCATAAGGTCTATAAGACGTTTTATCTCGCTTGTCCGCCAAAAACGGCGGCTTGAGTCAAGCATAAAGCCCCTGTAAGGATAGAGAGGCTTATCCTCTATATACATATCGGGAACGGTGCCATCGCCCTGCAAAAGCAGCTGCTTTAGGGTTTGCAAGCCGTAAAAAATACCGCACTCGTTTTTTCCGTAAATATATATGCGCCCGTCGCGCGAAATAAGCGTATAGCCCTCTTCGCCCGCAATCTCGCCGCTTTTAACAAGCTTTATCGAGACATCGTCCGAAATCTCACGGTGAATACGTATGTCAAACTGCTTTTTGACGAAATCGCGAAATTCCGTGGTAAAATCCGTTTTGGTTACGGTAGTATCCGGCGAGAGCGAAAATGACGGTTTTCCCTTTGATATTATTATTTGATTCGGTTGAGGGATTATATTAAACACAATTATCCTCCGGAAAAGATTTGATTTTGCACCGTCAGGTACAAAAAGCAAGAAAAAAGTGCTTTTCGGGCAGCGCACAAAGCATGCCGCTTCATCTTATACATTATATCAAAAAAGCGTGATAATAACAATACCGTTTTTCGTAATTTTGTATAAATAACAGCGAATATCGCTTCAATCAGCCGCTTACTGTCGTGATAATCGATAAAACAACGATAAAAGGGTTAATAAAATGCTTTTTGTATTTTTTGCATTTAATATTGAAAAGGTCGAGAAATTCTATATAATATATAAAGACAGTATCCATGATTTAAGACGGCAATACCGCACAACGAAAGGCTGATACAATGAATATTTACGAAGCAATATCCTCACTCGTTTTTTACGGAGAAAAAGAGGGACTTATAGAAAAAGAAGATGAAATTTACACGAGAAACCGGATAATGACCGTACTCTCTCTTGACTCATTTGAGGACGCTGAGCCGAAAAAGGACGCCGAGCTTGAAGACATACTCTCGGTAATATTACAATACGCCGAAGAAAACGGGCTTTGCGAAAGCTCGGTAGTTTACCGCGACCTGTTTGATACAAAAGTGATGGGCACGCTTGTTGCAAGGCCGTCCGATATAATCGCCGAATTCCGTAAAAAATACAGCGTATCTCCCGAAGAAGCCACATCATATTATTATCATCTGAGCAGAAAATCGAATTACATAAGAGAATACCGTATTAAAAACGATATTAAATGGATAACAAAGACGGATTACGGTGACATAGATATTACGATAAATCTGTCTAAGCCCGAAAAAGACCCCAAAGCCATAGCCGCGGCTCTCAAATGCAGACAAAGCTCATACCCGAAATGTCAGCTTTGCAAGGAAAATGAGGGATACGCCGGCAGAGTCAACCACCCGGCGCGCGAAAACCATCGTATTATCCCGGTTACAATGGGCGGCTCGCAGTGGTATTTTCAATATTCTCCGTATGTTTATTATAATGAGCATTGTATAGTATTTAACGGTGAGCACACGCCGATGAAAATCGACGAAGGCGCTTTTTTAAAGCTTTTTGATTTTGTAAAGCAGTTTCCGCATTATTTTGTCGGCTCAAACGCCGATTTACCGATAGTCGGCGGCTCAATACTCACACACGAGCATTTTCAGGGCGGCAACTATACCTTTGCCATGGCAAAGGCACCTATCGAAACAGAGCTTTCTTTTGCCGGATACGAGGATGTTTCGGCAGGCATTGTAAAATGGCCTATGTCGGTAATTCGTCTGTCGGGTAAGGACCCCGAGAGAATATGCAGCCTCGGCGGAAGGATACTTGCGGCTTGGAGAAATTACACCGACGAGGACGCATTCATTTTTGCAACCACCGACGGTGTTCCCCACAACACAATAACGCCGATTGCACGCAAGCGCGGCGAAAACTTCGAGCTTGACCTTGTTTTACGCAATAACATAACCACAAAGCAGTATCCTGACGGCGTTTATCATCCGCACCCCGAATATCACCATATAAAGAAAGAAAACATCGGTCTTATCGAAGTTATGGGACTTGCCGTTTTGCCTGCAAGGCTTAAAACCGAAATGGAGCTTTTAAAAGAGGCCATGCTTTCGGGCGCGGATATAGAGAAGGACGAGAGAATAGCCAAGCATAAGGCGTGGGCCGAAGCGATAAAGAATAAATATGACATAACAGAGGAAAACTGCGATGACATATTAAAGCACGAAATAGGCGTTGTCTTTGCGGCCATTCTCGAGCAATGCGGCGTTTTTGCCCGAACCGAAAAGGGAAAAGAGCAATTTTTGAAGTTCGCGGATTCCGTAAAATAAAGTTTTTAAAACTTTCAAAATTCTTGTTGACAATCCGACAATTCGGTGGTATTATACAAACATTCTAATTCCTACGGGTTTAGTATAGATTGTTCGAGAAAGGAAATCGGTATGAAGTTTTTGACCGGCGACATTATGATAATGCAAGAGATGCGCATGTGCTCCATGTGCTTCATGCGTTATGCCCGAAACGGTCATTCACTTTTCTGTAAAGCCTGATTTTTTATCATTGCGTTAAGGCAGCGGAAGGTAATGACCTCCGCTGTTTTTTTATTTCAACGAGAGGAGCTTTATTATGAGTCTTTGCAGAGGCTTTAATATATTAAGAGACGATCGAATGTGCTTTGGGAAAATCATCTGTCAAACACAGATTTTAATCACGCATCATTTCTTAACAAATATAATTTTCAATAAAAAGGAGATAAATCCATGAAAAAGTCAATAAAAAAATCCTTGGCATTAGTTCTTGCGCTCGCAGTTCTCACCGCAATCGCTCTCACAGGCTGCGGCAATTCAAAAAGCTCTAAAATACAGATAGCCGTTCCCAATGACACAACAAACGAAGCACGCGCGCTTCTGCTCCTCCAGGAAAACGGCGTTATAAAGCTCAGAGACGGCGCAGGCATTACAGCCACCAAAAACGATATTGTTGAAAATCCACACAACGTTGAAATAGTAGAGGCCGAAGCAGCTCAGATACCCAACGTATTAAAGGATGTTGACTACGCCGTAATCAACTCAAACTACGCTATAAACGCAGGTCTCAACCCCGTATCGGATTCACTTCTTATAGAGGGCTCCTCCTCGGCTTACGGCAACATTCTCGTAACTAAGCAGGGAAATGAAAATTCGCCTAAAATTCTCGCTCTTGCGGCAGCCTTAAACAGCAAGCAGGTTGCGAACTTTATCAGCGACAAATACAACGGCTCGGTTATAAGCGTTGTTGAAAATCCCGGTGACGGATACGACCCGAACGTTGACTATGACGCACTTAAAGACACAACTATAACCGTTGCGGCTTCTCCCACACCTCACGCCGAAATTCTCGAAGTTGCAAAGCAGATTCTCGCCGAAAAAGGCATAGCTCTCAATATTCAGACCTACAACGACTATGTAGTTCCCAACACCGTTGTTGAGGACGGCACCATAGATGCAAACTACTTCCAGCACACTCCTTACCTTGACAACTTCAACGAAGAAAAGGGCACTCACCTTGTGTCCGTCGGCGCAATCCACGTTGAACCGATGGCTCTTTACGGCGGCAAGCAGACAAATCTTGACGCTCTCGGTGTTAAAGGCAAATAATAAGGCAAAAGGAGAAATTATCCTTGATTGAATTAAAAAACGTAAGCAAATCGTTTGATACCGCCGAAGGCAAGGTTGACGCGCTGAAGGACGTCTCAATAACAATAGAGGACGGCGATATATACGGTATCATCGGTATGAGCGGCGCCGGGAAAAGCACGCTCGTTCGATGTATAAATATGCTTGAAAAGCCCACCTCGGGTGAAGTTATCGTGAACGGCAAAAGACTTGACACGATGTCTCCGGCTCAGCTTCGTGCGGCTCGTCGCAACATAACGATGATATTTCAGCAGTTCAACCTTTTAATGCAGCGCAACTGCTTAAAAAATGTGTGCTTTCCGATGGAGCTCGCCGGAGCAAGCAAAAAGGATGCACAAAATCGCGCAAAGGAGCTTTTAGCCCTTGTCGGACTTCCCGACAAGGCCAAGGCTTATCCGGCTCAGCTCTCGGGAGGCCAACAGCAACGCGTTGCAATAGCGAGAGCACTTGCGACAAATCCCAAGGTTTTGCTTTGTGACGAGGCGACAAGTGCACTCGACCCTAAGACCACGAGGCAGATACTTGAACTTATACGCGACATAAACAAAAAGCTCGGCATAACCGTTGTAATAATAACCCACCAGATGAGCGTTGTTAAAGAGGTGTGCAATCACGTTGCGATACTCGACGACGGTATTATTGCCGAAGAGGGTCTTGTTTCCTCTGTATTTACCTCTCCGAAATCCGAAGCCGCGCGCCACCTGGTATTCCCCGGCGGCGAGGATATGACGGTATCGGATCCTCTGCACGAAAGACGCTTAAAGCTGACATTCTTAAATGTAGCCGCAACGTCTGTACCGCTTGTGGCAAGACTTGCCACCGAAGAGGGCATCAGCGCAAATGTAATTTCCGCGACAACGCAGAAGCTTTCGGACGAAATTTACGGCAGTATGCTGCTCGGTATTCCGAACAGTCAATTTGACAAGGCAACCGCTTTTCTTAAAAACTTTGAAAACATTAAGGTTGAGGAGGTGAGCGCAGATGACTGACGGACTTTTTACGGCGGAGTCAATGGCAGAGCTTTTGACCGCGTTTAAAACGCAGTTCCCCATGGCGATATGGGAGACCTTTTACGTTACGGTGCTGTCAACCGCACTCTCTCTTTTAATCGGGCTTCCGCTCGGCGTTTTGCTTGTAGCCGGTGAAAAAGGCGGCGTACTTCCCCTGCCGAAGCCGGTGCTGTCGATACTCAATGTCATAATAAATCTTCTAAGATCCATTCCGTTTTTGATACTTATGATAATGGTATTTCCCCTCTCGCGTGCGCTGATAGGCACTACCGTAGGAACCACAGCCACAATAGTGCCGCTTGTTGTTGCCGCGTTCCCGTTTGTTGCAAGGCTCGTTGAGAGCAGTCTGCGCGAAGTAGACCCGAATATAATTGAGGCGGCGCAGAGTATGGGTGCAAAGCCCATGCAGATAATCTGCAAGGTGATGATTCCCGAAAGTATACCGTCTCTTTTGCAGAATGTCACAATAGCTCTCACTACGATACTCGGCTATTCCGCAATGAGCGGTATCATAGGCGGCGGCGGACTCGGTAAAGTCGCAATTGATTACGGCTATTACCGTTATAAATATCTTGTTATGTATGCTGCGGTAATACTGCTTATAATACTTGTTCAGATATTCCAGAGCGTCGGCACACGCCTGGCTTTAAAGAGCGATAAAAGGCTGAAAAAATAAAATATCGAAGTTTCATCACTTCAATTACGACAAAAGGCAACCAAAACAATAAATTTCGGTTGCCTTTTTACTTTGCGGTAAAAAAATCGCACGACAAGGAATTACTTCTTTGCCGTGCGATTTTCATTTGTTATTTACAGCCGGTGGCTTTTATCAATACATTCCGCCGCCCTGTGCAGCCATAGCAGCAGCCGCAGCAGCATCAGCCTTCGGATCCGGAATATCGGCTACGAGAGACTCTGTGGTGAGCACCATAGCGGCAACGGACGAAGCGTTCTGAAGAGCGGAACGTGTTACCTTAGCGGGGTCAAGAATACCTGCCTTAAACATATCGACATATTCTTCCTTAGAGAAGTTAAAGCCGTAGTTCTTCTTGCCGGAACTCATGATTTCGTTTACGATAACAGAACCTTCAAGGCCTGCGTTCTTAGCAATCTGACGAACAGGCTCTTCAATAGCCTTGACTACGATGTTAACGCCTGTCTTAAGGTCAGCATCGTCTGTGTCAAGGAGCTTCTTAACAGCCGGTATAGCATTGAGAAGAGCAACGCCGCCGCCTGCTACGCAGCCCTCTTCAACAGCTGCCTTTGTAGCTGCCAAAGCATCCTCGATGCGGAGCTTCTTTTCCTTCATTTCTGTTTCGGTTGCAGCACCTACACGGATAACGGCTACGCCGCCTGCAAGCTTAGCAAGTCTCTCCTGAAGCTTTTCCTTATCGAACTCTGAGGTTGTAACTTCAATCTGAGATTTGATCTGTGCAACTCTGCTCTTAATGGCTTCCTTATCGCCGGCACCGTCAACAATGATGGTGTTCTCCTTAGAAACCTTAACCTGCTTAGCACGGCCGAGCTGATTTATCTGAGTATCTTTAAGCTCAAGACCGAGGTCGGAGGTGATAACCTCGCCGCCTGTAAGAGTAGCTATATCCTGGAGCATTTCCTTTCTTCTGTCGCCGAAGCCGGGAGCCTTGACGCATACGCAGGTGAATGTGCCGCGGAGCTTATTGACAAGGATTGTGGAAAGAGCTTCGCCCTCAACGTCCTCAGCGATAATAACGAGCTTCTGACCCGCTTTTACGATTTGCTCAAGAAGAGGAAGAATTTCCTGAATGTTTGAAATCTTCTTATCGGTAATAAGAATGTAAGCGTCGTCAATAACAGCTTCCATCTTGTCGGTATCGGTTACCATATACGGTGAAATATAGCCGCGGTCAAACTGCATACCTTCAACAACATCGCTGTAGGTTTCGCTTGTCTTAGACTCCTCTATGGTGATAACGCCGTCGGAGGTTACCTTTTCCATAGCCTCGGCAATCAGCTTGCCGATGTATTCGTCGGCTGCGGAAATAGTAGCAATTCTTGCGATATCGTCGGAAGATTTAACGGGCTGAGCCTCGCTCTTGATAGCTTCGACAGCGGCGTCAACTGCCATCTGCATACCCTTTTTAACTACCATCGGATTAGCACCTGCAGCTACATTCTTCATGCCCTCGCGAACAAGAGCCTGCGCAAGAAGAGTAGCGGTTGTTGTACCGTCGCCTGCCACATCGTTTGTCTTTGTGGCAACCTCTTTAACGAGCTGAGCACCCATATTCTCAAAAGCGTCCTCAAGCTCAACCTCTTTAGCGATTGTAACACCGTCGTTGGTGATAAGCGGAGCACCGTATTTTCTGTCAAGAACTACGTTTCTGCCTTTGGGGCCGAGTGTTATTTTAACTGTGTTGCTGAGTTTGTCTATACCGGCTTCAAGTGCCTTGCGAGCCTCTTCACCGTAAATAATCTGTTTAGCCATAATGTATTTCCTCCCTTAAATCATTCAACAATTGCAAGGATATCGGACTGACGAACGATATTGTAGTTAACGTCGTCCATCTTAACCTCGGTACCCGAATATTTGCTCGAAATTACCTTGTCGCCGACTTTAACATACATTTTGACTTCGTTACCGTCAACAGTACCGCCGGGACCTACTGCCACTACCTCGGCTACCTGAGGCTTTTCCTGTGCAGACGCGGCAAGGATGATGCCGCCCTTTGTTGTTTCTTCAAGCTCACAGGGCTTTAAAACGACTCTGTCAGCAAGCGGTTTGATCGTCATACTATATTCCTCCTAAAAGATATATTGTAATTATGAATTTATTAGCACTCGCTTTCCTTGAGTGCTAATATATATTTTAGCCTCTTTTCAGAAAAAATCAACCCTTTTTTATAAAATTAACAAAAAATACATAATTTGGAATTTGCACCGCCCAAAAGCCGATAAAATACGGACTTATATATGTATATCGTATAATCATTATTGACAATAATATGTCTGTATAGTATCATACACTTTGAATTCATAGTAGATTACTATGGTATTGCGCATTCAGAGCGCAGTACCGTGAGAAAAGAGATGTAATTATGGAAGTATATGCGGATAACGCCGCTACGACTCGACTGTCAAAATCGGCTCTTAATGCAATGGCTCCGTATTTTTGCGACATTTACGGCAATCCGTCGAGTCTGCACCATATGGGTCAAAAAGCGCACAGTGCTCTTGAGGAAGCACGTTTAGCGACAGCTAACGCAATAGGCTGCGAGAGAAGCGAGCTGTATTTCACATCGGGCGGCAGCGAAGCAGACAATTGGGCCATAAAAGGCACCGCCGAGCTTATGGCGAAAAAAGGTAAAAAGCATATTATAAGCACAACCATTGAGCATCACGCCGTACTGCACACATTAAAAAAGCTCGAAAAGCAAGGCTTTGAAATAACTCTTCTCCCCGTTTCAAGCGACGGCTTTGTGTCTCCCGGCGACGTTGCCTCGGCAATAAAAGACGACACGGCTTTGGTAACCGTAATGTATGCAAACAACGAAATAGGAACAATTCAGCCCATAACCGAAATAGGTAAAATCTGTCGCGAAAAGGGAGTCATCTTCCACACGGACGCAGTACAGGCAGTCGGTCATCTTCCGATAGACGTAAAGGCGCAAAACATAGATATGCTCTCAATGTCGGGTCACAAGTTTCACGGACCGAAGGGCATCGGTGCGCTTTATATAAGAAAAGGCATAAATCTGCCTAACCTTATCGAGGGCGGTGCACAGGAGAGAAACCGCAGAGCCGGCACGGAAAACATCCCCGGAATCGTCGGTATGGCGGCAGCACTCACAGAGGCCGTAAACAATATGGAGGAAAATACAAAAAAGGTCGCAGCTCTCCGCGACAGGCTTATAGAAAAAATACTCAAAATTCCGCATAGCCGCCTAAACGGCTCAAGGGAAAATCGTCTGCCCGGAAATGTCAGCGTTTGTTTTGAAGGCGTTGAGGGCGAGTCAATGCTGCTCTATCTCGATATGCAGGGCGTTTGCGCGTCATCAGGCTCCGCGTGCACATCGGGCTCGCTTGACCCAAGCCACGTGCTTCTCGCAATAGGATTGCCTCACGAGGTCGCTCACGGTTCTTTAAGACTGAGCCTGTGCGAATACAACACCGAAGAAGATGTAGATTTCATCGCCGAAGCTCTGCCTCCCATAATAGAAAGACTGCGTTCAATGTCTCCGCTTTGGGAGAGACTTTGCCGCGAAAACAGCTTTTTCACCCACGATAAACATTGAGATAAGGAAGGATTAAAAATATGGAATACAGCGCAAAAGTCCTTGAACACTTCGCAAATCCTCATAACGTCGGAAAAATCGACGACGCCGATGGCATAGGCGAGGTAGGAAACGCCAAATGCGGCGATATAATGAAAATGTATATAAAGGTTAAAGACGACGTTATAACCGACGTAAAATTTAACACCTACGGCTGTGCCTCCGCAATAGCTACAAGCTCGATTGCTACGGATATGATAAAAGGAAAGCCCATAAGCGAAGCATTGAAGCTCACAAACAAAGCTGTTGTTGAAGCTCTTGACGGACTGCCGGCAGTAAAGATTCATTGCTCGGTACTCGCCGAGGAAGCTATAAAGGCGGCAGTTAAGGATTACTATGACAAGAACGGCATTCAATACGACGAGGAGCTTTTTAAACCCGATAATTGCCACTATACACACGAACACTAAATCAGGCAGAACCAAAAAGGACTGTAAAACAATCGTTTTACAGTCCTTTTATTTTTTGCTGCATTAAAAATTAAACCTTTGCCATGTCGGGTACTTCGTCGTCATCGTCATCACCGTCAGGAGTATCGTACTTTTGCGAAGACGGCATAACATATATCTTAGGCTGATATTCGCCGTATGTACTCTTTTCCACTACCACAAAGAAAATGGTCACTATTAAAAGATACGGTATCGGGCAGAATATGCCGGGATTTACAAGTGACATAAGCTCAAGGCTTACATATGAAAGAAAGACGGTCATATTGAAGAGCGTCGGCTTTCTCCAAAGCAGAAACATTCTCTTTATAAATTGATAGACATACGCCAAAATTCCGACTATGCCCATACTTGCGGCTATCTGTATAGGCTCGCAATGATACCAGCATATCGAGAAATCGGCAGGATCATATATATCGATATTCCCCATGTATCCTATGCCGGTTCCGAATATCGGATGGCCGAGAAAATCCTTTATGCCGCGCTCGTACTGAAAAACTCTCACTTCTTTTTGTTCGCCGACGAGCACCCCGTTTATCGCAGACATAAGGCGGTCAAAGGTATAGCCGAAGAACGAGAGAAACTCGCGTGAGAATATCATAAGCGCAAAGCAAATGCAAGCGAGAATGGCAATATACGCAAAACGCCTCTCCCTGTCGTAAAGGAAGAACAGAATACAGCACATCATAAGCTCTATGGCACCGAAAACAAGTCCTCCGCGCGAACCGGTCAGCAATATCGCAAAATAGAACAAAAATCCGAACATAATGGAATACGATTTTTTGTTGCCGCGATAAAATGCAAACGGTATCGACAACATCAAAAACGTAGAGCAGTTATTGCGCCACTGAAAATACAAAATCGTTTTTGTGTCTATAACCTCATTTATATGCGTGAGATAATACGATACCACCATAAAGGTACCGAAGCAGCCTATTATCACCATAATAAGGGACAGCTTATCCATAAGAGAATAATCCTTATGGACATTTATATGCGTATTAAATACGGTATAGAGTAACAGCATTCCCACGCCGAGCGCCAAAATGTAAAATATCGACGCGCCGCTGAAATACTCACGTTTCGAGATGAAACCGACTCCGCCGAGCATTACCGCAGCAGACACAAATATCATCGGCAGCGTGAGGAATCCTTTCAGCACCGGCTTCTTCCAATGCAAAACAAAGTGCATAATTACACAAATTATCAGTACCACACCGAGTGCCTTATACTGAATAAACACGCTGAATGAATTATAACACTTTGTTCCTATAAGGCACAAAAACAAAAAAGGCGGAAACGGCGCCAAAAGGTCCTCACACAGAACAAGCGTTATACCCGTAATGCACGCAAAGGTGAGCACACCGGCAACGGATATGTCAAATATAACAAACACCGACGCCAGCGCGAAAAGCACCATTATATATCGCCCGGTAAGCATATACTCGCCCATGCGAGAGATCTTGGGCGAATTAAAAAATTCAATGATTTTTTTCATCTGCGCATACCTTTTCATTTTATAGTTTAATGTTATTATATATTTTTTTCGCCAAAACGCAATAATTATTTCAAGACTATAACTATTATTACAAAAAGTTACAAGTCTAAAAATACCGTGACGCTCTTGATTTTAGGCGAAAAATCTCGTATTATATCAATATAACGTCGGTACACTCGTAAAAAGGTCGGCCGGCATAAAACTTGAAAGAGATGTGTCAAATGATTAAAGACATTCAACAGGAAATTCTCAGGCTTAAAAAGGAAAAGGATATATGTATTTTGGCGCACAGCTATGTTGCGCACGAAATAATTGAGATAGCGGACTTTACCGGCGACAGCTACGCGCTTTCCGTCAAGGCGACAACCGCTCCGCAAAAAACCGTAATAATGGTCGGCGTCAGATTTATGGCCGAGACCGTTAAAATACTCTCTCCGGAGAAAAAGGTAATTTTGGCTCAGCCCATTGCAGGCTGCCCCATGGCAGAGCAAATGGATAAAGAGCTTATCTGCGCCGTCAAAAAGGAATACCCGGATTACAAAGTTGTTGCTTATATCAACACCACCGCAGACCTCAAAACCGTATGCGATGTTTGCGTGACCTCCTCCTCGGCGGTTAAAATCATTAAAAATATGGACGCGAAAAACATACTGTTTATTCCCGACTGCAATCTCGGTCATTATGTCAGCGAGCAGATCCCCGAAAAGAACTTCAAGCTCCTGCACGGCGGTTGCCCCATTCACGCCTCCGTAAGCGAAAGCGAAGCTGTTGCGGCTAAAGAAAAGCATCCGGGCGCTCCGCTGCTTGTTCACCCCGAATGCGTACCCGACGTTGTTAAGCACGCCGACTATGTGGGTTCAACCTCGGGCATTACGGAATACGCAAAAAACAGCGATAAAAAAGAATTTATCATCGGCACGGAAATCAGCATAGCAGAGCATCTTCAATACGCCTGCCCCGACAAAAAATTCTATTATCTCTCCCAAAAGCTCATTTGCCCGAATATGAAGAGCTCAACGCTTATGGACGTCTACAACGCCGTGCGAGGCGTAGGCGGCGAAGAGATTGTTCTAGGCGATGACACAATCACGAAAGCGAGAGTCTGCATTGACGAAATGATAAGGCTCGGCGGCTGAAAATTTACGAAAAAATCTACGGGGTGGGAGGAAACTCCCACCTTAATTTATAAAGGAAAAAACACAATGACTGACGAAAAGAAAAAAGTTATGGTTGCCATGAGCGGCGGAGTTGACAGCTCTGTTACGGCATACCTGTTGCAACAGGAGGGCTTCGACATAGTCGGAGTTACAATGAAGCTTTACACAAACGACGACATCGACTTTGTAAAGGACAAGACCTGCTGTTCTCTCGACGACGTAGAGGACGCCAAAAGTGTGGCAGCAAGGCTCGGAGCTTTACACTATACTCTCAATATGACCGAGGATTTTCGCGAGGACGTAATGGACAAGTTCGTCAGAAGCTACCGCCTGGGCGCAACTCCCAACCCCTGTATAGACTGTAACCGATACATCAAATTTTCCAAGCTCTTAAAAAAAGCCATTGAGCTTAAAATGGACCTCATAGCGACCGGTCACTACGCGAGAATCGAAAAAAGCGCAGACAGATACCTCTTAAAAAAGGCGCTTGACGAAAGCAAGGATCAAAGCTACGTTTTGTATTCGCTGACTCAAGACGAGCTCAGCCGCACGCTGTTTCCGCTCGGGAAATACCGCAAATCCGAGGTTCGCGAAATAGCCGAGGAAAACGGCTTTATAAACGCAAAAAAGCATGACAGCCAAGATATATGCTTCGTCCCCGACGGAAATTACAGCGCCTTCATAGAAAAATACACCGGAGAAAAATTCCCGGAGGGCGATTTTGTTGACAAGTCCGGCAAGAAGCTCGGCACGCACAAGGGAATAATCAGATACACCGTGGGTCAGCGCCGCGGTCTCGGTCTTGCGTTGCCGCAGTCTATGTATGTATGCGAAAAGGACGTTAAAAACAACAGAGTCGTTTTAGGATTTAACGAAGATCTGTTTTCAAAAGAGGTCTCCGTCGGAGACATAGTACTCAGTGCCTGTGATTCTCTCGAAAAGCCCGAACACCTCAGCGCGAAAATACGCTACAATCAAAAGGAACAGCCCGCAACGGTAATTCAAACCGATAAAGACAAGCTGAAAATCATTTTTGATGAGCCGCAGAGAGCCGTTACAAAGGGTCAGGCAGCGGTTGTATACGACGGAGACACGGTTATAGGCGGCGGAACTATTTTATAACCTCCGCACAAATCGGGAGCTTAAATATGATAAAAATAAGAAGCCTTGAAAAACAGGATATTCCCTCCGCCGAATATATATGCTTAATAACGGCGGCAAAAGAAATCAAGGACACCCCCAAAAAAGCCCTTCGCACCCTTTTAATGTACAATCGCTGTTATACGAGAACCCAAAACAGCAGCAGCTTTGTCGCGGAAGACGAAAACGGCAGAGTTGTGGGGTACATTCTCTGTGCCGAGAGCTTGCCGAAATATCTCAAAGACTTTTTCGGCACGGAGCTGCAAGAGATATTCAAAATAAGCTTTACATCGGGTATTGCATCATTTTTTGAGGCTGTCTCCCCTGCCGCATTTTCAGTCAAATACCCCGCTCATCTGCACATAGACATACTGCCGGAATATCAGGGGCAAAAGGTCGGAACCGCTCTTATGTCCGCCCTTAAAGAAAAGCTTGTAAGCGATAATATAAAGGGCGTTATGCTGTGCGTCGGAAAAGGCAACGTGCGAGCAATCGAATTTTACAAAAAGAACGGGTTTAAAGTGATATTCAGACTTTTCGGGACTGTATTTATGGGGCTTAATTTACCGCACTCGTAATTGTCAAAAAAAGTGGTAACTTTTTTTAAAAACCGCTTGACACAAAAGGCAACCTTTGCTATAATATTCACCGTCGCAAGAAAAGCGACAACATAGTTTGCGAGCGTGGCGGAATCGGCAGACGCGCACGTTTGAGGGGCGTGTGGTAATCCCGTATGGGTTCAAGTCCCATCGCTCGCACCAGAAAAGGACAGATTTCTAACGAAATCTGTCCTTTTCAACTAAATCCACCCTTGTGGGTGGGTGAAACATTGCTTCGCAATATGAAATACGCTTTCAGCGTATGAAATCGCTGCGGCGATGGGTGGATTTAATTTCATTTTCTGCGTAGCCGAAAATTTCATCAAAACCGTAGGTTTTGATTTCATCGTGAGCAACGCGAACGATTTCATTAAAAATTCCGAGAGTTCAACGCTATCCACAAAAAATATAAAAACATCTTTTCTGTACACCACAGACAGAAACGACAAATCTCTTTTGGGATTTGTCGTTTTTATTTTTGTGAGTTTATGCGACATCCGCCGAGAGTAATAATCGAAGCGCAAGCAAAAGACCGCAGAGAGCGTATTTGCTTTCTGCGGTCTTTTTGATTTTTAAGAACAGATTATTCCTTTGACATATACTTTATGTAACGCTTAAAGAATTTAAGCGCGCCCTCCATACAGTCCACGGGGATTCTCTCATTTGTGGCATGGGTCAAAAGGAGATATTTTGTATCGACCTCAAACGGGGCGAAACGATAAATGCAATCACAAATATTCTCATAGTGATATGAGTCTGTGCCGCCCATAACAAGGTACGGTGCAACTATATAGTTATTGTCGGTGCGCATACAAAGCTCTTCAAGGATTTTGAAGGAGCGGCTGTCCGTAGGAGAGACCTTTGACGCCTCTTTGCCCTTGAGCAATTCGATTTCTATATCCTTTTTCTTTACAACCTTTTTGATGTGCTCTTTTACGTCCGCAAGAGTGGTTCCCGGCATCATACGGAAGTTTACCGTTATGCTGCTCTTCTGCGGAAGAACGTTGGCGGCAGGGCTGCCCTCTGCCATTGAAACACCCGTTGTGGTTCTTATAAGCGAAGCCGCAGGCGGGAATTTTTTCATAACAAGGGTAACTATTGGCTTTAAGAGCCAGAGATTGCACGTAACTATTCTTGCAGGATACGATACACGCTTGCCGATTTTTGTAAAGAGCGCATACACAAAGTGAGGCATTTTGGCCTTGAACTGATGCCCCTCAAGGTCGCGTGTAACCTTGGCTATCTCGCCTATTCCCGAATGCACCGGAGGCTGTGACGAATGGCCGCCCTTTGAGCGAACGGTGATTTTATAATCGGCATATCCCTTTTCGGCAATGCCTATGCCGGCAAGCTTTGTCTTGAGGATTTTCGGCACATCCACATTGAGTATGGCACCGCCCTCGTCGATAACGCTGTCAAGCTTTACTCCGCGCTCTTCGAGAACTGCGGCAATTGAGCCCGCACCGGAATTTACGGAGGCTACTATTTCCTCATTGTGGCCGAAGCAGAGATAAACCGTTCTTTCGGGCTTAAAGCCCTCGCCGAGAAGCGTCTCAACGGTCTGAATAACCGCGATAAGATGGTTTTTCATATCGAGCGCGCCGCGTCCCCATATAAATTCGCCGTCATCAAATCCGTCAAACGCCGGATGCTCCCAGTCATTTTCGGTGCCGGCAGCTATCGGAACAACATCCTGATGGGCAAGCAGCGCGATAGGCTCAAGGTCGGGGCGCGTTCCCTCCCATGTGAACAAAAGGCTCGCATCGCTGATTTCCTCATGCTTCAGATTCTTGTAAACAAGCGGGAAACGCTCCTCAAGAAATTTATGAAATTTTTCAAACTCGTTCCAATCAACATCCTTCGGGTCAGGCTGAGATACGGTTTTAAACTTAATCGCATCGCTCAAATTCCGACGATACTCATTAAGCTGCACCTCTTCGTCCTCAAGCGGCTCGTAAGTTTTTTTCTTCGGCACCCAAAATATCGCGCGAATAAGCGTTATAACAGTTATAACTGCGAGAAAGATGAGTATTCCAATAAAGACCTTCATTGTAAGCCTCCTTACTTATTTATAAGCTTATTTAAGCTCTCATCGAGCAATTTCATCTTTTCGGTATATTCGCAGAGAGCCTTTCTCTGCGCTTCTACAACCTTTTCGGGAGCCTTAGAGACGAAATTCGGATTGTTGAGCTTGCCGTTTACAAAGTCAATATCCTTTTGGAGCTTCTCCTTCTCCTTATTGAGTCTCTCCCTTTCGGCCTCAAAGTCAACAAGCTCATCCATCGGGATATAAATTCTTGCGCTCTCGGTGATTATGGAAACAGCCTTATCCATACCGTCGAATTTTTCACCGACGGACACGTCGCTTGCCGACGAAAGACGCTTAAAGAACTCAGTTCCCTTTTTAAAGGTATCACCGTACGGAGTCTCAATAAACACCTGCGCCTTTTTAGACGGAGCAACGTTCATCTCGGCACGGCGGTTACGTACCGCCTTTACGGCTGTCATAATTTTATTCATCTGTTCCTCTTCTTCCGGGAACGAGAGAGCCTCGCTGAATTCAGCCCAGGGTGACAGCATTATCGTATCGCCGTCATGCGGAAGGGTCTGCCATATCTCCTCGGTTATAAACGGCATAAACGGATGCAAGAGCTTCAGCGTATTTGACATAACATATACGAGCACCGCTTTTGCCGTCTCTTTTGCCTTTTCGTCATCGCCGCCGAGACGTATCTTTGAAAGCTCTATATACCAGTCGCAGAAAACATCCCATATAAAGTCGTACAGCTTCTGAACAGACATACCGAGCTCATATTTTTCAAGCGAATCGGTAACGTCTTTTACAAGGTCGTTGTAAAGGCTTAAAATCCACTTATCCTCGAGAGCGAGCCCCTCGGGAATATGCGGAGCTTTTTCATCGTCGCCGAGGTTCATCAAAATAAATCTTGCCGCATTCCAAATCTTATTGGCAAAGTTACGGCTCGCCTCAACTCTCTCGTCGGAGAAACGCATATCGTTTCCGGGGCTGTTGCCCGTTGCAAGTGTAAACCTCAGAGCGTCCGCTCCGTATTTGTCGATTATCTCAAGCGGGTCAATGCCGTTGCCGAGAGACTTTGACATTTTTCTGCCCTGAGCGTCTCTTACAAGCCCGTGTATCAAAACCGTATCAAACGGCGCCTTACCCGTATATTTAAGTCCCGAGAATATCATACGGCTCACCCAGAAGCCTATGATATCATAGCCTGTAACGAGCGTATTTGTCGGGTAATAATGCTCAAGGTCTGCAGTCTTTTCGGGCCAACCGAGCGTTGAGAACGGCCAAAGAGCCGAAGAGAACCACGTATCGAGCGTGTCGGGGTCCTGTTTTACATTACTGCTTCCGCAATGAGGGCAAGCCGTAATGTCCGACTTTGAAACCGTAGTGGCACCGCAGTCGTCGCAATACCACGCAGGTATACGGTGTCCCCACCAGAGCTGACGCGAAATACACCAATCTCTCGTACCGCGCATCCAGCTCATATAATTCTTTTTAAATCTGTCGGGAACGAATTTGATGTCGCCCTTTTCGACAGCCTCTATTGCAGGTCCCGCAAGCGGGTCCATCTTTACAAACCATTGCTTTGACACCATGGGCTCGATATCGGTATGGCAGCGATAGCACGTACCTACGTCATGCTTTAAAGGCTCAATACATTTGATGTATCCGCCGTCCTCAAGATCCTTTACTATCGCCTTGCGGGCTTCGAGGGTAGTCATACCGGCGTATTTGCCGCAGTCAAGAACCTCCGGCTCATCCTTTGAAGCCTTGCCGCTGCGGCGAAGCTCATCGGCAAAGTCCTTATCCGCCTTGCCTGTCATATGGCCGTCGTACGTAAATGTGCGCACGATAGGCAGATTGTGGCGAAGGCCGACTTCAAAGTCGTTGGGGTCGTGTGCCGGAGTTATTTTAACTACGCCCGTACCCTTTGTCATATCGGCGTGTTCATCGCAAACTATCGGTATTTCCTTATTGAGAAGCGGCAGTATAACATGGCAACCGTGGAGATGCTTATATCTCGGGTCGTCGGCATTTATCGCAACCGCTGTATCGCCGAGCATGGTTTCGGGTCTTGTTGTGGCAAGCTCAAGCTTCTCACCCGTCTCCTTTACCGTGTAAAGAAGATGCCAGAAGTTGGATTCCTTTTCCTCATATTCAACCTCGGCGTCGGATATTGAGGTATTACAGTGCGGACACCAGTTTACCATACGGTTGCCGCGATAAATAAGCCCCTCGTCATAGAGCTTTACAAAAACCTCGCGCACCGCCTTACTGCAGCCCTCGTCAAGAGTGAAGCGTTCTCTGTCCCAATCGCAGGAGGAGCCCATCTTTTTGAGCTGCTCTATTATTCTGCCGCCGTACTTTGCTTTCCAGTCCCATGCGCGCTCGAGGAACTTATCTCTGCCGATGTCCTCCTTGGTTATGCCCTCTTTGCGCATAGCCTCTACTATTTTGGCTTCCGTGGCTATTGACGCGTGGTCCGTGCCGGGAATCCAAAGGGTATCATAGCCTGCCATACGGTGATATCTTATCAGTATATCCTGAAGAGTATTGTCAAGCGCGTGACCCATGTGAAGCTGACCCGTAATATTGGGAGGCGGAATAACTATTGTGTATGTCTTTTTCCCCTCTTGACGCTCGGCATGAAAATACTTATGCTCGAGCCATGTCTTGTAAATACGGTCTTCAACATTTTTCGGATCGTATTTTTTTGCAAGCTCCTTGCTCATTATTTATCCTCCTGTAAAACATAAATTACAAAATAAAAACGCCTCATACAAAAGTATGAGGCGAAAATTACCGCGGTACCACTCATTTTGCCGTAAAAAACGGCCGCTCTGTGCCTTTAACGGCGGCAAACCGTCTTTGCTTAATGTAGTTTCGGCAAAGACGCTCAAAAGTGACGACGGAAAACGCCGAATACCGCTTCGCACCGAACAGCGGCTCTCTTAAAATGCGCATCGCTTTCCTTAAGCTTTTTCAACGCGTTTGAACTATTTATAATATTTTATCATTCCGTACCCGTTATGTCAAACAAAACTATTTGTTCACGACGGTTATTTTATCTCTGTATTCCGACAAGAACAGCCTTATATCATGGCTTGTGTCGGGAGACCCGTTTACAGTGATATTTTCGGCTCCGTAAATGAAACGGCTAACCGTATCCACGCAGTCCTCATCCATATTTTCTTTTGTTGTAAATGAAAACTCGAACGGAGTTTTATCCTTATTGGTTACAACCAAGGTATCGGTCTTTTGATAGAAGGTGGGATAATATCCGCCCGACGAAGCCGGCACAAGGTCGAACTGATATTTATTGAAATCATAAAACCATGCGCTTGCCGTTCCCTTTACGGTTACATTGTATATTCCGTCGTAAGGAGTGTCGCCCTCGGTTCTGACGACGGTTATGCTGTTGATATTAAAATTTATTTTATGCCATCTGTTTTTATAGAGGTTGCAACCCACGATAACAAGCCATATAAACAAAGCTGTAACAAAGATGCCGAGTACGGTAACGGCTGCCTTTTTCTTTTTTGTTTCCATTATATATAAGACCATCCTTATTTTCGTGTAATACTCAATATTATAATCAAATTCGGCAAAAAAGCAACATTTAAATTATTTAACGGTTTTTAATATAGTCTATCAGAGCTTCCGCGCTGCACTCCGGCAGCTCAAGCTCGTTTTGCGGCTCCGGGATATCCGAAAGACGGTGCGCGTCGGAATTTACAAAAAGCTTCATATTGCCAAGGCACGGATTTTCCGCCGAAAGCTTTTTTTCGTCTGCATACCGCGACAAGCCCGCCGCCTTGAATGTCGGAGTCTTCGGAAAGGTGCCGAGCACCGATAAAATGCTGTAAGAGCTTCTGTCTATATGCGCCGGAAAGCACACGCCGCCGTATGACGAGACCGCTTTTACCGTTTCGCCCTCGGTAATATCAGACGCCACGGTCAAAAGCCGTTTTTCGTAGCCTATTATATTATCCTTTTCGTCCGTTATAATCTGCTCGCCGAATATTTCGGGTCGGTTTATAATATCGGGCATTTTGTCGTATACAAAATCAGAAAATTCTTTTGCGGCGTCAAGCGACGGGAAAAGGCAAACATTGTGTATCTCCTCGGCGGTGCAAAGCTCCATTCCGGGTACAACGACAAGTCCTGCCGCTTCGCCTGCCCTTACTGCCGCAGGGCAATTGAGGCACGAATTATGATCTGTGACGGCTATCATATCATACCCTAAAAGCTTGGCGAGATTTACCGCGTTATAAGGAGTCATATCATCGTCTCCGCACGGCGACAGACAGGTGTGCATGTGTAAATCGGCCTTTATAATCATAGCAGACCGGAAAGCTTGGCGGATAGTGAAAATGCATCCTCTGCCGAAGAGAGGATGTTAACACCCTGCTCTTTAGCCTTTTCGAGCGCGTCACCGTCAAGTGTAGAATTTTCACATAGAACTATCGCCGCACAATCAGACAGCACCGCCACCGCCACGGCATTGACGTTCCCCATAACGGTAAACCAACAGTCGCCGCACTTTGCATGCGACATAACAAAGCTCAGTAAATCGCCGCAGTAACCTCCCTCGACCTCTTTGGACGGCTCCGCTTCGTTTAAGAAGCTCAAGCCGAGCTTTTCAGAAATTTCTTTTATGTTCATATTTTCTCCGTTTCACTCGTTTTTCTCCGTTTTTCTAAACGGCGCAGGTATCGGAATATAGTTGTTTTTATCGGTATTTTCACGCGAGAAGAATACGCAGTCCTCTATAGACGCTTTTCCGCGCACTATATCCTCGGCAAGATCACTGCAGGACGGTGCTCCGCACGTTCCGCAATCGAGCCCCGGAAGAGAGCTTTCTATTTTCTTCATCTCGCCCATTTTTTGTAAAGCCTCGCCCATATCGTCGGAAAGGCGCATAACGGGCAGTTCTTTCAGCGGATTATCCCAACGCATATAGCGCGGAACGGTTTTTATTTCAAGATGATTGCAGGACACCGGCATATATTTTCTCAGATGCTGTATACGTGCCTTTGCGACATACGGATTTTCGACTGTCAGCGGCCCGCCGACGCATCCGCCCGGACAGGCGTTAAGCTCGATAAAATCAAGGTCAGAAAGCTTTTCGTCCTCTATCTCCTCGAGCACCTTTATAACGTTTTCTATGCCGTCCGCCGCTAAATATCGGTCGGTGAGAAGTGCCGAGGCTTCGCCGCCGGATGACGCCCACGAAACTCCGATTATACCGGAATCGCGTAAAAGCTCCGTTTTGTCCGTATTTTCCATTTCATGCAAAAGCGACGGATAAATATCCTTTATGCCGAACACGCCGTCCACATTGGAGCCGTTGTTGCATATAGGCTGTTTTATGGCTGTGATTTTTGCCGTACACGGCGTTATGAAAAATATTCCTATATCGGATTTTGAATATCCCGTACGTTTTACCGCACGCTCTCTCGCAAGACGCGCAGCCTCCTCCATGGGCGGGTTAAAATCAAGCACATTCTCGATAAGATTCGGGAAACGCACCCTTATAAGCCTTACTACGGCAGGGCACGCCGAGGATATTACGGGCTTTTTCCTCCCCGAATGAGACAGCTCCGCCCTTGTGGCCTCTGACACTATCTCGGCACCCTTTGACACCTCAAACACATCGTCAAAGCCAAGCCTTTTAAGCGCGGTAAGCACATAATCGGTATCGTCGAGATTGTTAAACTGACCGTACAGCGTGGGCGCGGGCAAGGCTATGCGATATTTGTATTTTTGAAGCTCGTCAAATGAGTATTTTTCGGCATACTTCGCGTGATGCGGACAAATTCTGATACATTCGCCGCAGTCTATACACCGCTCCGAAATTATATATGCCTTACCGCGGCGAACTCTTATGGCTCCCGTCGGGCAACGCTTTATGCAGTTGGTGCATCCCATACACTTGCTTTCGTCCAGACGTACGGAATGAAAAAAGCCGCTCTTTTCCATCGCAGTTACTCCGTGATTATATAATTTATCTGTTTGTATACACCTTCAGCCGCATTGTTGTGCCCTTGCCGACCAAAGTATCTATCACCATTTCATCGGTATACTTTTTTATATTGGGAAGTCCCATTCCGGCACCGAAGCCGAGAGCACGCACATTGTCGGGAGCCGTGGAATATCCCTCCTTCATCGCCAGAGCAACGTCGGGTATTCCCGGCCCGTCGTCCGACAAAACCATAGAGATGACATCGGGGTCAATATCCACGTCTATCCTGCCGCCGCCCGCGTGTATTACCATATTTATTTCGCCCTCATAAAGAGCTATTACGGTATTTCTGATTACCTCGGGAGAAAATCCGAGCTTTTTAAGGTGAGCCTTTACGTCACCGGACGCCTCGCCCGCCCTTGTGAAATCATCGCCCGGAACATCATAATGAAGCGTGATAACGCTCATTTCGCCTCACCTCCGCCAAGTCCTTTTTCATACAGCAGACCGCATGACGAAAACATAGGGAGCTTTGTTGTAAGCAATACAATATCAAGATTTTCGGCAAGCTCCGTCATATCTCGGTCGGGGCGTTTACCGCGCACAAAAACCACGCATTTCATATCCATCATCTCGGCGGTTCTTATCACCTGCGGATTCACAAGCCCTGTGAGCAGAACTGCCTGTTGCTTGACAAACGCAAGAACATCGCTCATCATATCGCTTCCGCACGCATCGCTCACCTCTCTGTCAAGGCAGTCGCCGCCGCAAAGTACCTCGGCGGAAAGTATGTTTTGTATTTCTCTGACAGTCATATGCAGGACCTCCGAAAGAGTTGTGTTTACAATTATACATAAAAATTACGGCTTTTTCAAGTAATAAAAAGTAAATTTGCATAAAACAAACGAACTGTAAAGTAAAAGCGCTTCACAGTCCGCCGAGCACGATGATGTTATTTTTTACACTCACGCTTTTACTACGTTTCCGCCTACCATAACAAAAGAAACATTTATGTCATCGTCAAACATAATAAGGTCAGCATCAAAGCCTTTTTCGATTTTACCCTTTTCACCGTCAAGGCCTATTACCCTTGCCGGAGTAAGAGAGGCCGTTTTTACCGCGTCGCAAAGCGGTACGCCGACACTTTTATACATATTTCTCACAAGCCTGTCGGTTGTGGCTACGCTTCCCGCTATGCAAGAGCGGTCGGCAAGCTTCATAACGCCGTCCTCGTAAATCGCCGGAACGCCGTTTTTCTGCATAACAAGCGTGCCCTCTTTTGTCTCGGTTGCCGAATACTCAAGTCCGTCGGTGATAAGATACATTTTATCGGCACCCTTGCATTTGTAAATCAGCTTTAAAACGCCCAACGGCAGATGGCATAAATCGGCTATTACCTGAACCGTTAATTCGTCGTGAGTAAGTGCCGCCTCAACCGTGCCTGCGTGCCTGAAAATTCCGCGTTTATAGCACGACGTACAGGCGTTGTATAAATGCGTTACATCGGAATACCCGTGTTTTACAGCCTCCTCAGCCGTATCGTAATCACCGGATGAATGGGCTATCGACGCCACAATACCGCGCTTTTTAAGCTCCTCACCGAGCAGCATACCGCCGTCGGTTTCGGGAGCGGCACCCATTATTTTCAGCCCGTCCCACAAATCGAGCAGGCTCTCGTATTCATTTTGCGACGGAACCAATATGTTTTCGGGGCTCTGCGCTCCGCACATTTCGGGCGACAGAAACGGACCCTCAAGATGTGCACCGAGAATATTTGATGTTTTACAAATCCGCTTTGCCTCTTTGATATTTAAAAGCGCGGTTTTAAGCTGAGCAATAGGCGCGGCAAGCGTTGTCGGCAATATGGACGTGGTACCATAATTCATATGAGCCGCCGCCATTTTCACAATATCCTCCGGCGTACCCATAGCGGAGTATCCGCCGCCGCCGTGAACATGCAAATCTATAAATCCTGGTGACAGATATTTGCCCTTTCCGTCGATTACCTCTTCGTTTTCGGCTTCGCAAGCCGTTTTTCCGACCTCGGATATCTTACCGTCGGCTATTCTGACAAAACCGTCCGTTATTTCATTTTCACCTATTATTTTTACATTCTTTATCAGCAATTCAAACTGTCCTTTCCGCCTTTTAAAGCTCACGGGATAAATCCGCGGTATAGCAAAGTATTCCGTTATCCGTTATATCGACTATGCCGTAAGAGCCGTCGCGTATGCTGCCGGGGCACATCACATACATATTGTCAATATACTCCGATTTCGGGATATGGGTGTGACCATATAAAACTATGTCGGCGCATTTTTCTTTTGCGGCGCGCAAAAGCTCCTCGGCACCGTGCTTTACCCCTCTTGTGTGACCGTGAAGGATAAACACGGTTTTTCCGCCGCAAGCAAACGTCTCTTCGCTCGGCAGGCTCGAATACACATCGCAGTTTCCCCTAACCGAATGCACCTCTTTAAGCGATAGCAGAGACGACATTTTTTCACATTGAAAATCCTCTTCCCCGTCGCCGAGGAATACGACAACATCGGCTTCCCTGTGCAGCTTTACCGCCATCATAAGCGAAATTTTGTCACGGTGCGAATCCGAAAGCACAAGTATTCTCATTCATAAAACCCCCGTGAAATTCATACTATACAGTATACCAAAATACGGAGGTAAAATCAATGCAGAACGACAACATCGACGAGATAATAGACGGTATTAAAAGCCAAAAATCAAAAAAAGGCGCGGAAAAATTTTTAAAGAACAAGCTGTCGCCCGAGCAGTCGAAAAAGCTCAGCGACGTTCTGAGTGATGAAAACGCCTTAAAAAATCTGCTGTCAAGCGACAGAGCCAAGGAGCTGTTTAAAAAGCTCGGCGGCAAAGATGCGGAATAAAGCACACCGAAAGGACAATTCTTATGGATAATATAGGCGACCTGCTGTCCTCAATAAGTCCGGAGGATATGGAGAGACTTAAAAATGTCGCGTCAAGCCTGATGTCGCAAAGCGGCTCCGAGCGGTCATCCGTTCCGAAAGAGCAAGGTGCCGGCGGCAGCCGAAATGCGCCTAACGCCGATATATCGTCACTTTTCGGCGACGATATGACCAAAACCCTGATGACCGTAGCCACACAGATGAATAAAGAGGACGACAACACAAGATTCATCTCCGCTCTTCGCCCTCTGCTGAGCGAGGACAGGCGCAAAAAAGCGGATGAAGCCATGAAATTTTTAAAGCTTATGGAAATGCTTCCGCTGTTAAAGGGGTTTTTTAACATATGAAAGATTACAGCTATTCAGAGCTTAAGGAGATGCAGGATCGAGCCATGGAGCGAGTCCGCGCCATGCAGCAGCGCGCAAGCGAAACCGTCTTAAGAGAAAACTCGGTACAGGAGGAAAATTCAAAGCCCGACGCACACTCCGAGCAGAACTCATACACAAAGCCGCATCACATAAAAATGCCGGTAAATATGCCGCCGCGCGAGAGCACGGCAGAAGGCCGCGGTAGCAAAGCAAACACCGACAGCAATCCGGCTTCAAATTCCGTATCGGCAAACGAAAACGGCATTATCGAAAGCATATTGAACGACCCCGACAGGGCCATGCTGCTTCCGCTTTTGCTCCTTTTAAAATCCGAAGGTGCAAACGAGGAACTGCTTATGTCGCTGCTCTACATAATGTCATAAAAGCGGTCAAAAAAAGGCTGTAAAAGCTCTCGCTTTTACAGCCGCTTGAATTTAATGTATTCGGTTAATTATTCCTCTTTAAACAGCTGAGTGGAGAGGTAACGCTCGCCGGTATCCGGTAAAATCGCAACTATTGTCTTACCCTTATTTTCGGGACGGCGCGCAAGCTCGGTAGCGGCCTTAACGGCGGCACCAGAGGAAATACCCACAAGAACTCCGTCGGATTTTGTAACGGCACGGCTGTAAGCGAATGCGTCGTCGTTTTCAACCGTGATAATTTCGTCATAAATCTTAGTGTCGAGCGTATCGGGTACAAAGCCCGCGCCGATACCCTGAATCTTATGCGGACCCGATTTGCCCTCGGAAAGTACGGGCGAGGTTGCAGGCTCAACCGCAACTACCTTAATGTCGGGATTTTTGCTCTTTAAGAATTTGCCCGTGCCGGAAAGTGTTCCGCCGGTACCGACGCCGGCGACAAAAATGTCAACCTTACCGTCCGTATCGTTCCAGATTTCGGGTCCGGTAGTCTCAAAATGAGCCTGAGGATTTGCCGGATTTACAAACTGACCCGGAATAAAGCTGTTCGGAGTCTGCTCATGAAGCTCGTTTGCTTTTGCGATAGCACCCTTCATACCCTTTGCACCGTCGGTAAGGACAAGCTTGGCACCGTAAGCCGTCATAAGAAGTCTGCGCTCAACGCTCATGGTTTCGGGCATTGTTATAATTATCTTATAGCCTCTTGCCGCCGCAACGGAGCTGAGACCTATGCCGGTGTTGCCGCTTGTGGGCTCTATAATGGTTGTATCCTTATTGATAAGGCCTTTTTCTTCTGCGTCATCGAGAATTTTCTTCGCAATTCTGTCCTTGACGCTGCCTGCGGGGTTAAAGTATTCGAGCTTTACAAGTATTTTGGCTTCAAGCTTATTTTCCTTTTCATAATTTGACAGCTCGAGAAGAGGTGTGTTTCCTATAAGGTCCGTGAGGCTTTTATATATTTTTGACATAATGATTATCTCCTTAAATTCCGTTATTTAAATCATTTAACGGCTTTGAACGCTTCGTCAAGGTCGGCTATGATATCGTCTATATGCTCGGTGCCTATTGAGAGGCGGATAGTGTTCGGGCGAATACCCTGCTCCAGCTTTTCCTCGTCGCTGAGCTGCGAATGAGTGGTTGAGGCTGGGTGAATAACGAGCGATTTAACATCGGCAACATTTGCAAGAAGAGAGAATATTTCAAGATGGTCTATAAACTTCTTTGCGGTTGTATCGTCGCCCTTTATTTCAAAGGTAAATATCGAGCCGCCGCCGTTCGGGAAGTATTTGTCGTAAAGACGCTTCTGCTCGCCGCTCGCGAGTGACGGATGATTTACCTTTTCAACCTGCGGATGGTTATTGAGGTATTCAACTACCTTTAACGCATTTTCGGTATGGCGCTCAACGCGAAGAGAGAGCGTCTCAAGTCCCTGCAAGAAGAGAAATGCGTGGAACGGAGAAATTGTAGCTCCGGTATCGCGGAGAAGTATTGCGCGAATCTTGGTTACAAAAGCCGCAGCACCGACATCCTTTGCGAAGCTTACGCCGTGGTAGCTGGGGTTCGGCTCCACAAGTGACGGGAATTTTCCGCTGCCGATCCAGTCGAACTTACCGCTGTCAACAATCACGCCGCCTATTGCGGTACCGTGACCGCCGATAAACTTTGTAGCCGAATGAACGACTATATCCGCACCGTACTCTATGGGTCTTACAAGATAAGGCGTTGCAAATGTATTATCAACAACAAGCGGAATCTTATGCTTATGCGCTACCTTTGCTATTTCCTCTATATCGGCAACATTTGAATTGGGATTGCCGAGAGTCTCTATATACAGAAGCTTTGTATTATCCTGAATGGCATTTTCAAAATTGCTTATATCGTCGGGGTCTACAAAGGTAGTTGTAATGCCGTAATCGGGAAGCGTATGCTCAAGAAGATTATACGTGCCGCCGTAGATGGTGTTTGAAGCTACAACGTGGTCGCCGGCGACCGCAAGAGAGCGGATGGTGTAATCAATGGCCGCAGCACCCGATGCCGTGGCAAGTGCAGCAACACCGCCCTCAAGAGCAGCTATTCTCTTTTCAAATACGTCCTGAGTGGAGTTTGTAAGTCTGCCGTAAATATTGCCGGCGTCCTTAAGAGCGAAACGAGCCTCGGCCTCGTCGGAATTTTTAAAAACATAAGATGTTGTCTGATATATCGGAACGGCTCTTGCGCCCGATGCTATATCGGGCTCCTCCTGACCTACGTGGAGCTGCAAGGTTTCGAATTTATAATTTTTGTTACTCATTTTTATGTACCTCTTTCAATAAATCTTAAATAGTGTTTTGCTAATTCTAAGGGTCAACAGGTACACATTCGGCTGTTTCTCCAGTTACATTGTCTTGATTTTATTCTTTTAAGATCAGCCATTAAAACAGCCCCCTTTTTCGAACTTCTCATTTCCTATCGGATTAGTATGGTATCAATATATCATACTTTTCTTGGGTTGTCAACAAAAATATTAAGATTTTTTTAAAAAACGCCAAATCGATTGACTTCAGCCGAAACGCGGAAATATAATTTAAACAAAAAAGCAGAATTTACGCACTGCTTTTAAAGCTTTCTCGGAAGGTGATAAATTGGAAAAACACAGACGGAGTAAAACGGCGCGCAAAGTAAAAGGCTTCGGTAAAATCTCGTTTTTTGTGCTCATACTTTCGTTTGCGATATTTACGGCGCTGCTTGTCACCGCAGCGGTACATATGCCGAAAAAAAGCGGCAACACCGTATGCATAGACGCAGGGCACGGCGGATACGACGTAGGAGCGACAAACGGTGAAAGATATGAAAAAGACGATAATCTGCGCCTTGCAAAGGCTGTGGAAGCCGAGCTTAAAGCCCGCGGAATAAACACAATAATGACAAGAAGCGACGACACATATGTATCGCTTGAGGACCGCTGCAAAACGGCAAACAAAAAGAAAGCCGACCTTTTTATATCCCTGCACCGCAACAGTGCCGACAGCGGCTGCGGCTTTGAAATATGGACGCTTAAAAACTCTCCTCCAGACGATTTGCTGCTCGCCGAAAACATAATGGATGCCCTCGGCGAAGTCGGATTATCAAAAAACAGAGGGGTTAAAGGCGGAATAGCCGGAAACGGAAACAACTATTACGTAAATAAAAACACAGATATGCCGAGCTGCCTCGCGGAGATGGGATTTATTACGGACGACGGCGACAACGCTCTTTTCGACAAAAATTTGCAAAGCTATGCTGCGGCAATAGCGGACGCAGTCGAGACTACCCTCGGTGAAATAAAAAAATAACACTTTTTTCAACTTAAAGGAGAAGTCCTGAATAAATAATAATAGTGGAAATAATTATATATATATGGTAAAATAAGTTGTTATTTATAATGTTAACGGAGAAACAAATATGAAAAGCACTAAAAAATTACTGCCTTGCATAACAGCTTTGATACTTATTTTATCGCTGATATTTACCTCCTGCGGCTCGCCCGATGTAACGCTCAAAACGAAGGTTTCGGTTCTCTCAACCGTTTCCGGAGACTATACAGATAACGGCTTTCACGTCATAAACAAAGACAATATGATATTTGTCACCCAGTCAGGTCTTATAGAGCTTTACTATGACAAAACCACGGGTGCCGTCGCGGTAAAAGAGACGTCAGAGGGAAAATTCTGGTACTCCATGCCGCTTGCCTCGGATGACGAAAGCGAGAGCAGAGCATATGTTCTGAGTGCGGTGCTCTCAAAGGACGGCAAAAAATATATACTGAATTCTCAGGATAACTCCGTAGCGTTTTCTTCTTTTGAATTTAAGCCCGTCAGCAACGGACTTCAGGTAACATACAATATGGCGTCCGATAAGGACAGTGCGGTAAACGGACCGCAGGGCGACACGCCGTATGCGTCGGTCACGGTAAGTTATATACTCTCCGACGGAGTAATGGACGTCAAAGTAAACTGCGGAGACATAAAGGTCTCGGACGGTTATGCGCTCGAAAAAATAAATCTTTTAAGCTACTTTGGCGCAGAAAAGGATTTTTCCGAAGGAGACTTCATTCTTTTACCCGACGGCAGCGGTTCGCTTATGATGTCGGACAGCAAATCGGATTATCCGGAAAAAAGCTTTAAGGTTTACGGCTCTGACCCGGCAGTTAAAGACGTGGCGGAAAACGAGAGCAAAATAAATGCTTCGGCTCTGCTCGGATTTTTCGGAATGAAGCAGCAAAACAGCGCTTTTGTGGCTCTTATTACAAAGGGCGATACCATAGCCTCGGTGGATTCGGTTCAAAAAAGCAGCGGTGACAAATACGACCGCGCGGGCACGTCATATACAATTACCGATGTGTCATATGTCGGCTCGGGAAGCAAAATGACAAAGTATGTCGGGACACAGTACAGCGGAGAAATAAACGTATGCTACCGTTTCCTCACAAACAAAAATGCGAGCTACTCGGGCATGGCAATAGCCTGTCGCGAACAGCTTATAAGAAATTCGGTTTTATCCACGAGAACGGTAACTTCATCCGCTCACCTGCCGTTTGCGCTGACAATACTCGGCACGGCACAAAAAAGCGGCGGCAGATACGTCAGCCTTACGACGTTTGACCAGGCATACGACCTTCTCAATATGCTCAAGGCAAAAAGCGTAAACAATATAACCGTGCGATACTGCGGTGTGCTTGACGGAGCAAACAACCAGGATTTGCTCTCGGGAGCCTCAACAATAAAAAAACTCGGCGGCAAAAAGTCGTTTGAGAATTTAAAGCAGTATATTACGACTCAAAAATTCGAGATGTACGGCGATGTGAGCACGGTTATTTTCTCTACAGGGGAAAATTCGGATAAGAGCGCGCGCGATATGTCCGGCAAAAAGCTCACCGTTGAGACGCCGGATAAATTCAGTGCTCTGTCAAAGAAAAATGCGACCGAAAGCTATGCTTTGGCCCTGTCCAAAATCGAGAAAAACATTACCGATTACGTAAACAGCACAAGCGACTTTGCTTTTGACGGCTATTGTGTAAACGATGCCGGCAGTCTTTTATATTCGGATTTTTCAATGATCGGTCAAAACAGGGATACCGCCGTACAGACTGTTTCAAAAGGGATTGAAAAGCTCTCGAACGGTCACGACCTTATGATATGCGGCGGCAATTTCTATCTGTTGAAAAATGCCGACTTTGTCTCGGGGCTTTCCTATGACACGGCGTACCCTCAAAGCGATTCGTACTCTTCGGTGCCGTTTGTCGAAATGATACTGCACGGCATTTCCGACTACACCATGGCCCCCGTAAACCTTGCCGACGACAGCGAAACGGCATTTTTGAAATCGCTCGAATACGGCGCGATACCGTCGTATGAATGGTACTGCTCAAAGACAGGTAAATCGGAGCTTGACGAAAAATACAGCTATGAAAATCAGCTCAACTCTGCCGCCGAAAAATATCAAACAGCAGACTCTATTCTCGGCAATCTCCGCAATGCGAGAATGACAGCGCACTACAAGGTTCAGGACGGCGTTTACTGCACGGAATACAACAACAGCATTATAATATACTTTAACTATAACGATACGGCGGTAACCGTTAATTCTCTCACGGTTGAGCCGAAAAGTGTAATGAGAGTTAACTGACACAAAATAAAATGAGGTGTAAATATGAGAATAACAGACGGATTATCTCCGAAAAAGGTTTTTTATTATTTTGAAGAAATTTCAAAAATACCGCGCGGTTCGGGCAACACAAAAGCGATAAGCGACTACTGTGTAAGTTTTGCCGAGAGTCACGGTTTCAAATGTTTGCAGGATGACAGCAACAACTGCATAATCTTTGCCCCTGCCGTATGCTGCGACAAAGCCGAGCCGATACTTCTCGCAGGGCACCTTGATATGGTCTGCGAAAAAGCCCCCGACTGCACCAAGGATATGGAAAAAGAGGGTATCGACCTTGCGGTTGACGGCGACAATATCTCGGCGGTGGGCACTACACTCGGAGCCGATGACGGAATCGCCGTTGCCATGATACTCGCACTTCTCGACTCCGACAATAAAAGGCCGCCCGTAGAGGCAGTCTTTACAACGGACGAGGAAACGGGTATGGACGGCGCAAAAAACATTGACACGTCAAGCCTTCGCGGAAAAATGATGATAAATCTCGACTCGGAGGACGAGGGAGTATTTACCGTAAGCTGTGCAGGCGGAAACAGAACGCGCTGCATACTTCCCATAAAAAGAGAAGAATACGACGGCGAAACATTAAAAATAACCGTTTCGGGTCTTAAAGGCGGTCACTCCGGTGCCGAAATTCACCGCGGCAGGGCAAACGCCGATATGCTTCTCGGCAGAATACTTAATTACGTGCTGCCCATTTGCGAAGCAAGAATAATAAGTGTTGACGGCGGACTAAAGGATAACGCCATCCCGACAAGTGCCGAGGCGATTGTCAAAACAAAAACCCCCGAAGAGCTCAAAAAAGCAGTTTTTGAAATAAGCGAAGTAATAAAGAACGATTATTCTTCCGTTGACGACGGAATCGTTATAGACGTTAAAGAAGCTGCTTCAAAGGAAAAAGCCGCAAATGCCGACTCTACCGAAAAGGCAGTTGCTATGCTGTCAGCCCTCCCGTGCGGACTTATCTCAATGAGCCGTGACATAGAGGGTCTTCCGGAAACCTCGCTCAACCTCGGCATATTGAAGACCGAGGAAAGTGAAATTTCGGCGGAATTTTGTATAAGAAGCAGCGTACTGCTGAAGAAAGAGGAACTCAAGAGCCGCCTCGCGCTGATTATGAGAGCCATAGGCGGCAAGGTAATTTCCTTCGGCGATTACCCCGCATGGGAATATAAAAAAGAATCGCGCCTCAGAAGCGTTATGACAGAGGTTTATGAAAAAATGTATAAAAATGAACCCGTCATAACCGCTATACACGGCGGTGTTGAATGCGGCTTGTTTTCCGATAAAATCGACGGCCTTGACTGCGTTTCAATAGGTCCGAATCTTAAAGACATACACACCTATCGCGAGAGTATGAGCATTTCCTCTGTAAAAAGAACCTGGGAGTTTTTACTTGAGGTTTTGAACGAGCTTGCAAAGGGTTAATAACATCATCATACCAAACAGGCAACTATAAAGCGAAGCCCTCCGTCAAAGAAGGAGAGCTTCGCTGTTTTTGTTTGTTCGATTTTCAAAACGGATTATTTTAATGCGTTTTCGGTTATACGGCGCATTTCGCCCATTTTCTTTTCCATATCGGCCACAAGAGCAAACTGCGTTTTTGCTCTTACGAGGTTATGCTCGGGATAATCGGTCTTGAAATAAATATCTCCGTTTAAATAGTCACCGAGGAAGCGTATACCGCACTCATATGTCATAAGCTTAGACGAAAACGCCATATACTCAGTCTCGGTTTCGGTAAGGCTGTCCTTGGCGGAGCTTAAATAGCCCCTTGTATATGCTTCGTAAAGCGGCAGGCTGAGCGATACCTTTGAAACGTCCTTTTCATCCTCAGCCGCCGTATTTGCGCCGAAGCGGATGCTGTCGCCGAAATCATAGAGCGAAAGTCCCGGCATTACGGTGTCAAGGTCAATTATACAGATTCCGTCATTTGAATCACGGTCAAAAAGAATGTTGTTGAGCTTTGTGTCGTTATGAGTGACGCGAAGCGGCAGACTGCCGCGCTCTATAAGGTCTAAAAGAACGTGCGTGTCGCTTTCTCTTGCAACGGCAAAATCAATAAGCTCTCGCACACCTTCGGCTCTTCCAACTCTGTCCTCTTTTACCGCGGACATAAAATCAAGGAATCTCGAGTATGTATCATGGAACTTCGGTATTGTTTCAAAAAGGCTGTCAATGGGATAATCTGAGAGCTGACGCTGAAATTCGCCGAATGCTCTGCCTGCATTTTCAAACACCTCGGCGGAGTCGATTATATTGCAGGTATAAACATTATCTATATATTTGTATACGCGCCAGCAATCACCGTTTTCATCGCGGAAATAATACTTACCGTCCGCCGCCTTAAGGAACGTTAAGGTTCCGCGGTCGGCGTCTTTGCCGGCCTTTAAAAGTGCGGAGCGGATATGTGAGGTAACACCGACAATGTTGCTCATGAGCGCATCGGGATTTTTAAATATACCGGTATTTATTTTTTGGAGCGTATATTTTACGGTTTCGCCTTTGTCATCAAAGGATATGACATAAGTGGAATTTATATGCCCGTCATTAAGAGCGGTGTATTCCTTAAAATTTCCGTTAATTGAAAAATCAGCGGCAATACAGTCAATATCACAAGGTAATGCAGACAAATTAAACACGCCTTTCCGAAAATGCTTTTTAGTAAAGTTATTTTATTATATTATTTAATGAACGGTAAGTCAACAATTTTCGACATCCGCCTGCTTTACGGCGTATAGTCAAGGTCTTCCAAAATTTCAAGCAGCTCGGAGCGCAGCGCCGAATTGCCCAAAATCCGCACATCGGAAAGAAGTGCCGCATCGTCCTTTGCCTTTTCAAGGATTAAATAACGACGTTTTTTCAAGTTATTGATACCGTTGAATTTTGTCATAGCCTCACGGACTGCTTCGCGCTTCGGTTTGTTCTTAAGCACCGTAATGCCGTAAAGCTCCGCTTCTATCGGGGCGGAAATCTCCGTGGGAGGCAGCGAAACGGTAACTCTGCCGCCTGCATCCGTGACCGAACAATCAAGCTTTTCGCCGCCTGACATAACCCTCACGTTCTCGGCGGATACGATGTCGGAAAACTCAAACACATACTGCCTTTTAAGCGGAAGATAATCCTTTTCCTTTCCGCCGCAGAGTGTCAGCTTAATACCGTTTTCGGTTTCGCTGACGGAAAGCTCGGTTATTGAAAAATCGCCGTCCTTAAAGACGTTAGTCTCACCGTCATCCTCGTAGAGAGAAAAACTGCCGTTGCCGCGGTACACCTTGAATTTCAATACTGTGGGATTTTTACAGCTGTTCCCCTCATCAAGAGACAGCGGTATTATCGCTCCCTCGCGTGCAAAAACAGGCATCGTATTAAGCTCGCTGTGTATTCTGACCGTCTTTGAACCACGATATATTTTGCCCGTGAAGACGTCAGTCCAACGTCCCTCCGGCAGCCATACACGGGTTTCGGCGCGGCGCGTCTTTTTATTTATCTTTGACGTGACTGGGCAAACCAAAAGCTCGCTGCCGAACATATATCCGTTACGGCATTTGTAAGCACCCTCGCACTCCGGGTTATCGTAGTAAAGCGGTTCACAGAGTGCTCTTCCGAATTTATGAGTACGGTAATTCATAGAGTAGAGATACGGGATCAGCTCATGACGAAGCCTCAAATAACGTTCCGCTGTCATTTCGGCTTCCCAGCCGTAATTCCACGGCTCCTTGCCGGAGAGCGGGTCATTGCTTGAATGCAAGCGCATAATCGGCGAAAAAGTGCCTAATTGCACCCAGCGCACGTACATCTCATCATCGTGCCTGCCGAAGCAATGGCCGCCTATATCATGGCTCCACCAGGTATATCCGCAGTTCGACGCGGTAGATGTAAAATACGGCTGAAATTTAAGAACTCGCCAGCTCATAAATGTATCTCCCGAAAATCCGAGGGGATATCTGTGAGAGCCTATGCCGGCATAACGCGAGAGAATGAGAGGACGCTTGCCCGAACGCTGCCTGTCAAGATAATGATAGTGATTCAGCGCCCATAAAGGGTCAAGACCCGGAAGCTTGCTCTTTTTGCCCTGCTGCCAATCTATCCACCAAAAATCGACTCCCTCATCCTCATACGGATGGTGTGCCGTATCAAAATATGTGTTTATAAACTGTGTATCGGTTATATCAAATTCTATCGGCTTTTTCTCGGCCGGGTCAAGCCCCATAGCCCTCGCCGCCGCGTCATAGCAGTTTTCAAACGAACGTATGCCGAGAGCAGGATGCAAATTCAGCGTAACTTTAAGCCCCTGCTCATGCAGGAAATTCAAAAAGCCCCTGTAATCGGGGAAAAGCTCGGTGTTCCAGCTGTATCCGGTCCATCCGTCTGACCAAAACAGCGGTCTCGTTTTACTGTATCCTGCATCCGGAAATTGCTTTTTAACATCTACCCAATGCCAATCCATATCAACCGTGGCTACGGTAAGCGGGACATTGTGTTTTTTAAATTCAAGCATCAGGCTTTGATATTCGCTCTGTGTATACGCCTTATAGCGGCTCCACCAGTTACCGAGAGCAAAACGCGGCACCAACGGCACCTCGCCCGTAATTTTATAAAGAGCATTGACCGCACCTATATAGTCGGTGCCGTATGCAAACACATAAATATCGCGTTCTTTCGCGAGGCGCGGTCTGACTTCTCCGTCTTTACACATAAGCAGCGACTTGCTGTCATCAAATACGGCAGCTCCGTCACACGAGATAACTCCGTCTTTGAGCGGAACCGCACCGTGTGACTGATCAAGAGTGCGTGCCGTGCCCTTTAAATTCTCACTGTTATCACAGCTCGACTCCATATCTCCGATTTTGGCATATATCGCCGTACCGTTTCTGCGGTTTATGCAAAACTCGGCTTTTTCGGTTTTTATTATGATTTTGGTCTTTGTTATTTCGTATGTAAAATCGACCTTACCGTGATTGCGGAACCAAACACTTTGCGTCGCTTCATCGCAAAAGGATTTTTCACTTCCGCACTCTACCCTTATAAGATTCGGAAATATGACCGTTATTCTTATGCTGCCGGCTATAAGAATATTGTCCGGCTCGGCCTTACCGTCCGTTTTTGCAACAAGGTGTTTATGAAGCGTTTTTTCTTCCATAATATCAGTCCTTTATCTCATCAAAGCTGAAAGCACGGTTAAAAATCTCAATGTTATTTACACTTGCACCGCATTTGATTTCACCTGCGGCAATATCCGCGCCTGCATTTCTCTCATTATAGCCGGAGCAATCGAGCTTGCCGTCTATATAGAGCTTAATCATACCGTTTCTTTCACGCAAGGCGTATACCTTTACATTATCTTTGCCGGCAATTATCGTATCGGATTTTGCCTTAATTCCCTTAACGTCGAAAACAAGCTTACCGTTTGCGGCAAAAATACTCATATCTTTGCCGCCGAGAAGTATCATACCGTCTGTGGGAACAGCGGAAAGCGTCAGCCTGAGAGTAAAGTCACCGCGCCCCGAAACGCCGTAGGATATAGGTATACACCCGTTTTTGAAATATGTTACGGGTACTTTTTCGGAAAGAACGTTTCCGTAAATATCTTTTACATCTATATCTATATCAAGCTTTTGTAAATTTTCGCCCTCGGCAGGCAAATACACTCTGACATCGCTGTAATTAGCCCGAAGCTCTTTTTTAAGAGCCACGCCGCCAAGTGTGAAGGTACTCATCTTTACAGCAATATGACTGTTAAATCTGAATTCAACGGTCTTTTCGTCGATAAATTTTGCCTCTGTAAGCTTTAACGGAGCTGTATTTTCGTTTGTAAACTTGAAAATTCGTATTTCATGCGGCTCCAAATCCACCGAAACGGTGTCACCGTATGAGTATTTCCTTTCATCGGGTTTTTCCGTATACGGCAAAACCGTGACGCACGTCATATTTTCGGCACCCTCGACAACTCCTATAATTCTGTCAAGAATAAACGAGAAGCTCTGTTTTTTATTAGCCGGATTTCGCACCGAAACTATACCGTTTGCGTTTTCCCATGCGGAGTAACCGTAAACGCTGCCCGTGTCGGGAGACTCGCCTATCAGCTTTGAATTTCGCAATATGCTGAAATTCTCCCTGATAAACGACAAAACATCGGCATTGATAAGCCACATATCGGGCGTAAAGAGGTTAAAGCTGTAATAAAGCTCCCAAAATGCGGTTCCTCGCGTGGATATCATATACATATATTTGCGGAATTCCTCGTCCGTCATATGAATCTTTGCGGTGTTGCCGTAAATCGGCTCGTGATTATACATATTTGACAGAGGGAACTGATACTGCCTTTTTCTGTGGAAGTCAAAATACTTTGAATCGCGGTATGTAAGCATTCTGTCAATATCGCTTCCGCAGAGCTTTTCTCCGCTTGTCGTTTTATCAATAAAGCCTATGTCGCCGCTGTTTTGCATCCAAAAGCTCTCGCTGTACATAAGATGCCACGGGCTCGCGTTACAATAGCTCGTCTGGTTAATCCAGAGATCCTTGCCCTCTTTCTCGCGAAGAAGGTGCATTTTTTCAAATATATCCGTCCAGTTTTCCCAGCAGTCCGTAAAGCAGTACATACCGTGTTTTCCGCCTACGGGATGCCCGTGATGTCTGTTTTTACACGATTTCAGCAGAAAACCGTCAAGCTTCCAATAGTTGATATCAAATTTTTCCATACAATCAAGGAAAAACTCAAGCACATTTTTTGTGTATCGGTGATCGGCAACGCACACATCTCGGCTCTGCCTGTTATAGCCGCCCTTGCCGGAGCGCTCCATTCTTCTGCCGAACTTGTCGGTTTTCAAATTATAGCCGCCGCGAGGTCCGAGCCAAAGTCCGAATTCGGACGAAAATTTCTTGCTTAGCGCAGAGCTCTCATAGAGTTCATTGGGAAATTTATCATTGAAGCACCAAAAATCCTTATCGTAATCAACCCAACCGTCGTCTACGACATAAGAATTGAGCGGCGGAACGCCTGCACTCGAAAGGCCCTTTTCTATTTCAAAAAAAGAGTCACGTATGTTTTCGCTTGTTATATCAAGCATATGGTCGTACCAAGAATTGTACTGTGTGCGGAGATAAATCGGTTTTGCAATGCCTTTTATATACTCAAGGAAATCGGCTCTCACGACCTCCATATCAAAGCTGCGCGCCGCACCGCCGATTGTCGGATGTGAAATATAGATTTCATTGCCGTTTGACAGCTCCTTAAGGTCTTTTCCGGCGAAATATCTTATATGCGCCGTATTATCTACTATGTTATTATCCGTCGTCGGAAATTCACAGCCGAAATACATACCGTTTATATATATCGGCTGACCGAGTGCCGACTGAAACTGCGAAAGATAGGCTTTTTCCATATCCGGTCTTGAAAAGCGCATTTTAATATCGGCTCCGAGCACAAAATATTCAAGGTCGATATAATCAATGAACAGTTTTTTCGGGGCACTTGACGATATGGTAACATATTTTCTGATAACGGGGTCGGAGTCCCTCGCCTCAAATATCACCTTCACAAATACGTCGGAAGAGTGTATACGGTACGGCTCAAAGCAAAATACGGCTTTTTTAACCGCCCCATCTTCTTTCAGCTCCGTGCTTTTCAGTTTGCAATCGGAGGAGCGTATTTTACCCTTGCCGAACACCCCGTTTTTATAGGATATTATAAACTCCTCAGAGCCGTCCGAGGGAGAAAACGAGGTCTCGTCCATTCGCCTGTTAATTATGCGGACGGTTCGCAATACCTTACCGGAGGTCGATATTTCGCGCACCGTATTTTCGTTTCCTATATATATTATCTCTTCATCGGAAGAGACAAATGCGGTATTTTTATTCATAAAACAGTTCCTTTTTTCATTTTGCAGTTGAGCTTTTAGGGAGCACTATTCCGAGAAAAGCACTTTTTCCGTAGCTTTCACCGCATCTTCCACAATTTGAGCGCAAGGCCGTTTTTTATAATACTCCGCCGTGCGTTTTTCGGCGTTCGGAGTAACGGCGCAGTTTTTTGACAATCCCAAAAGTTCGCGGCAGATTATAGACGGATTGGTCTTTTTAAATTCAGCGGCAATTTCCTGAACCTTTTTATACGTATAGGATTTTGCCTCCCTGTTTTCGCCTGTATCGTCACCGTATACCATACCTGCAACCATAGCGGCTCCGCACATAGCTCCGCAGACCTCTCTCATTCTGCCTACTCCGCCGCCGAGGCCGGACGCGACCTTGAGAGCGGTTTTTTCGTCCATTCCGAATTTATCGCAAAACGCCGCAAAAACAGCCTGAGAGCAGTTAAAGCCTTTGCCGAAAAGTTCCGCGGCGCGCTCTGTATAAACCGACATAAATTATCACCCCGTTTTGAGTTTTGTTGTTTTAAACGCAGCGCCGAACCCTATCGGATTGGCACTTATGCATTTTATACACATTTTATATTATTTTAACATAAGCGACATTTATATACAACATTTTTTATAAACCGATGGCAAAAATCGGCCGATATTTCGTCAAAACGCCGCGTTAAAGCTCACATATTCTATTGCAAACAACAGAAAATATGTGATATAATGAATAAAAATTCAAATTACGAAAGAAGTAATACTATGGCGAAGAAAAATATTGACTGGGGTTCGATAGGCTTCAGCTATATCCCCACGGACAAAAGATATGTTGCCAACTTCAAGGACGGCAAATGGGATGGCGGTCTTACCTCTGATCCCAACGTCGTTATCAATGAGTGTGCAGGTGTTCTTCAGTACTCGCAGTCTTGCTTTGAGGGTCTTAAGGCGTACACAACGGAAGACGGCAGAACGGTATGCTTCCGCCCCGACCTTAACGCCGCAAGAATGAAATCATCATGCGAGCGCCTTAAAATGCCCGTATTTCCCGAAGATAAATTCGTAGAGGCTGTCAAAGAAGTAGTCAAAGCAAATATCGACTATGTTCCCCCATACGGTTCGGGCGCAACACTTTACATAAGGCCGTATATGTTCGGCTCAAATCCGGTTATCGGCGTTAAGCCTGCCGACGAATATCAGTTCCGTATATTTGTAACTCCGGTAGGTCCCTATTTTAAAGGCGGTGCAAAGCCGATTACCATTCGTGTAACCGACCTTGACCGCGCAGCTCCCAGAGGAACCGGCCATATCAAAGCAGGTCTTAACTACGCAATGTCGCTCTACAACATTGTTGACGCACACGAAAACGGCTTTGATGAAAATCTCTATGTTGATCCCGCTACAAGAACAAAGGTTGAGGAAACCGGCGGCGCCAACTGTCTCTTTGTTGATAAGAACGGCACCGTAGTCGTTCCGAAGAGCCCGTCAATTCTTCCGTCTATAACCAGGCGTTCGCTTGTAACAGTTGCAAAAGATTACCTCGGCCTCAATGTTGAGGAAAGAGAAGTTTACCTCAGCGAGCTTTCCGATTTTGCAGAGATGGGTCTTTGCGGAACCGCTGCCGTTATATCTCCCGTGGGCAAGGTATATGACCACGGCAAGGAAATTTGCTTCCCGTCGGGTATGGACGAGATGGGTCCGACCATCAAGAAGCTCTACGATACCCTCACCGGAATTCAGATGGGCAGAATCGAAGCTCCCGAAGGCTGGATAGTTGAAATAAAATAAGCTTATACAGATGTAAAAATGCTGTGGAACATACGTTCCACAGCATTTTTTTATGTTTGCTCACGATTCGGTCACTGAATATAATCCACAATAAGGATAAGAAAAAACAACCGCAAAAGCATAATCCGCAAAAAAAGTACATAAAAAGGACTGTAAAAGACGAGCTTTTACAGTCCTCAAATTTTATTTTGCCTCGCGTTTTTTCTCCTCTTTTTGATTTTTAACGGCTTTAAGCCTTGTAAAATCTTCACGCTCTTTTTCCTCGAGTGCTTCGGAGATGTACTTAATCGTACCCGTAAACTGAGGTATCATTATGTTGTTTAACGCGTTGGCGCGCTTTTGCGTTTTCTTAACCGCATCCGCAAGACGGTAAATCGAAGCCTCGGTTTCGGCAAGCTTTACGGTCATTTTTTTTGCCTCGTTGAAGTTTATGTAAGCCTCGTCAAGGTGGGAGTTTGTCGAATTAAAGCCGAAATACGGCATCAGCTTGCTGCTTTCAAGCGATATTTTCGGTATCTCAACACCCATTACGCTGCGAAAATCAAGGGAAAGCCCGTTATCAACGGGTATGGTTCTTGCAAAATTACCGCAAACGCCAAGCGTAATATTGGCAAGCTTCAAGGACGAATAAGCCTTGTCGTATACCGCGTTTATATTTGCCTCGACTTCCTTTGCTTCGCTTATAAGCTGCATCATCTCACGAACAAGAATGTTACGTTTTCTGTCCATCAGCTCATAGCCGAGCTTGGCTAAATCGAGAGATTTCTGCGTCGCCATCAAATTGGCTTTTGTCGGGAACACCTGTGCCATCGGCTTTTCCTCCTTTTCCGAATTTTAAAAGGCTCAGTTATTGCCTTTATAGTACTTATCAAGAGTCTTATCATCAACACGGTCGAGCATACGGCGCGGAAGCATTGAAAGGAGCTCCCAGCCGAGGTCGAGCGTCTCGTCAATAGTACGGTTTTCGGTAAAGCTCTGATTCAAGAACCTGTTGTCAAATTCCTTGCCGAACTTCATAAGAAGCTTATCGTCCGGCGACAGCTCATCTTCACCTATTACAGACGCGAGCGATTTAGCATCCTGAACCTTGGCATATGTCGCAAGGAGCTGGTTTGAAAGTGCCGAATGGTCCTCTCTTGTAAAGCCCTCGCCGATACCATCCTTCATAAGACGCGACAGAGACGAAAGTACGTTGACCGGCGGATAAATGCCTTTATAATCAAGGTCACGGTCAAGAACTATCTGACCCTCGGTAATATAACCCGTAAGGTCGGGAATGGGGTGCGTAATATCGTCGTTGGGCATTGTAAGAATCGGTATCTGCGTAACGGAGCCCTCAACGCCCTCTATCATACCCGCGCGCTCATAAAGCGAAGCAAGGTCCGAATAAAGGTAGCCGGGGAAGCCTTTACGGCTCGGAATCTCGCCCTTTGACGAGCTGAATTCACGAAGAGCCTCGGCATATGACGTCATATCGGTCAAAATTACAAGTATGTGCTTATGAAGAGTAAATGCGAGATATTCCGCCGCGGTAAGAGCGCAGCGCGGAGTCATAATTCTCTCGATTATAGGGTCGTTTGAAAGGTTTAAGAACATAACAACCCTGTTCATTACATTCGCCTCTTCAAACGAAGTGCGGAAGTAATTTGCTACGTCGTTTTTAACGCCCATTGCCGCAAAAACTATTGCGAAATCCTCATTATCGGAAATTGTGGACTGACGCACTATCTGAACGGCAAGCTCGTTATGCTTCATACCTGAGCCTGAGAATATAGGCAATTTCTGACCGCGTATAAGCGTTGCGAGAGCGTCTATCGACGAAATACCCGTCTGAATAAAGTTACGCGGATATTCACGTGATACGGGGTTTATCGGAGCACCGTTAACATCGCGTTTCTCTTCGGGATAGACCTCGCCGAGACCGTCTATGGGTCTGCCGAGTCCGTCGAACACTCTGCCGAGAATTTCGGGCGAAAGCGATATTTCCATGGGCTTTCCGGTAAGGCTTGTGGAGGCGTTCTGAAGAGAAATACCTCTTGTACCCTCAAACACCTGTACCGTGATATGCTCACCGTCTATCTTAACTATTCTTCCGGTGCGCTGTGTGCCGTCATCAAGCTTAAAATTAACTATCTCATCAAACGAAGCGTCCTTTACACCGTCAAGCTCAACAAGTGAGCCGTTGATAGCATCAAGTCTTAAATGTTGAATTATCATTGTGCTCACCTACCTTATTTCAGTATTCCGTCCATAACGGCATCGGTTTCTTTGATGTAATCGTCGAGCATTTCTATGTTGCTGTTCGGCACATCGTATTTCATCTTTGTAAACTTATCAAACAGTCCCGTAGCCGTTATCTTCGAAAGAGGAATCTGCCTTGCGACTACTTCCTTTGCTCTGTGGTACAAATGCAGTATAACGTGCATCATCTTAAACTGCTTCTCAAGCGGAACGAAGGTGTCATCGGCATGGAATGCGTTTTGTTGGAGGAATCCGACTCTGATTACTCTTGCAATTTCAATTACAAGCTTCTGATCGTCGGGAAGCACGTCCGCACCTATCAGCTTTACTATCTCCATAAGTGAGTTTTCCTCAAGTAAAAGCGAGCAAAGCTCTTCGCGGTATTTCATAAAGTCGGGTGAAACATTGTCTCTGTACCAGTTAGCAAGGTCACCCGTGTACTCGCTGTAAGAGAGGGTCCAGTTTATTGCCGGATAGTGTCTCGCATAAGCGAGCGATTTATCAAGAGCCCAGAAGCATCTTGTAAAACGCTTTGTATTCTGAGTTACAGGCTCGGAGAAGTCGGAGCCCTGAGGCGATACCGCGCCGATAAGCGTTATCGAGCCCTCAGTGCCGTTAAGGTTTTCGGTATAACCCGAACGCTCATAGAATTCGGAAAGTCTCGACGGAAGATATGCCGGGAAGCCTTCGTCGGCGGGCATTTCCTCAAGTCGTCCGGAAATTTCTCTGAGCGCCTCAGCCCAACGTGATGTCGAGTCTGCCATAAGAGCCGTATCATAGCCCATATCGCGGTAATACTCAGCTATTGTAATGCCTGTGTAAATTGAAGCCTCACGTGCCGCAACGGGCATGTTAGAGGTATTTGCTATAAGCATTGTTCTGTCAAGAAGCGGTCTGCCCGTCTTGGGGTCGGTAATATCCGAAAACTCGGTAAGAACCTGAGTCATCTCGTTACCGCGCTCGCCGCAGCCGACATAAATTATGATATCGGCATCGCACCATTTAGCAAGCTGATGCTGAGTCATTGTTTTACCTGTACCGAAGCCTCCGGGGATTGCCGCCGCACCGCCCTTTGCTACCGGGAAAACCGTGTCGATTACACGCTGACCCGTGACAAGCGGTTTAGTGGCGGGGAGTCTCTTTTTAATCGGTCTCGGATTTCGTATGGGCCACTTCTGTAAAAGCGTAAGCTCCGTTTCGTTACCCTTTTTGTCCTTGATTTTTGCAACCGTATCGTTTACGGTGTATTCGCCGTCGGGCATTACCTCGGTAACGGTACCCGAAAGCAGAGGACTTAACATTATTTTATGTGTTATTACCGGCGTTTCCGGGCATTCGGCGTAAATATCGCCGCCGGAAAGTGTGTCGCCGACTTTAACCTTTAAGGTTACTTTATATTTCTTTTCGGTGTCAAGCGGAGAGAATTGAGCGCCCTTGCCTATAAAAGCGCCGAACTTCTTTTCGATTGCGGGAAGCGGCCTTTCAATACCGTCGAATATGTTGCCGATAATTCCGGGGCCTAAGGTAACGCTCATGGGAAGACCCGTTGAGTATACCGGCTCACCGGGCTTGAGGCCCGTAGTCTCCTCATATACCTGAATGGTGGTCATCTTTTTATCAAGGCCTATTACCTCGCCTATCAGCTTTTCTTTGCCGACGTAGACCATTTCCATCATGCTCAAATCAGTCTCGCCTTTTATGGTAACGACAGGGCCGTTGATACCGAATATTACATTCTCTGACAAATATATCACTCCTCGATGGAAAGTCCCGAATGTTCAAGGAACCATTCTTTTTGCTCTTTGAGTTTTGTATCAAGAGTATCGTCGGCAAGGCAGTGCGTTTTTCTGTCCGCAGCTCTCAAACCGCCGTAAACTATGTCGTCGCTTTCGGTTACGACACAACCGTTTTTAAATATCGCCTTGAGATCGTCGGAAAACACGAGATCCTCTTTGCGTAAAAACAGCTCAACATCTCCGCCGTCAAAAGCCTCGGCAATCTCTTTTGCCGATGAAACAAGCTTCTCGCGGTAAGAATCGGTTTTTGTATACTCGTTAATTTTTTCACCTGCCGCGTCAAACACCTTTTTGCAAAGCTCTGCGCGAAGATCGGTAAGCTCTTTTCTTGACCTTTCTTCACATTCGGAGACGGCGCTGTTACAGTCCGCCTTTATACGAGCGGTTTCGTATTCGGTATATGACTTATAACGATCCTCGGCCTCTTTTTGAAGAGCGCGCAAACGCTCAACACGCAAGCGGTCCGTTTCTTCGTCTATACTTTTGCACTCTTCGTCTGCAAGAGTCTTTATGGCAGTTAAGAACGCCTCTGTCTTTTTGCTGTTGATTTCTTCCATGATCTCACCTCACTGTTCTTTAAATCTTTATACCGATGGCGTCGCGGATATATTCGGTAATGGAATCACGATTTCTGCCGTTTCCGTCGCCGTCGGGAATTGTGACAAGCAGCGGCCTGTTGCCCTGCTTTAATTTTTTTACCGTTTCGGGGCAAAGCTCGGCAACTCCTGCGGTTATAAGCAGTATGCCGATGTCTTCCGCAGACAAAGCCTTTTTGAAAGCCTTTTCGGCTTCATCGCGCGAAGTCACCCGCTTTGCTTCAATTCCGGCAAGACGCATACCGATCATAGCGTCGGTATTGTCGCTTATCAAGAAGAATTTCATAACAATTACCCTTTGTATCCGTAATCTTTTTGGGGAGTCCCCAAATGTGCCCTTCGGCAACCAAAACAGCTCACAGTCTGTCTTTTTTCGGTCATAAGGCGGCCTTTGAAAGCACGGTGCCGCCGCAAATCGTTTTAGACCTTCTGGAGAATAAGAATTGAAATAACAACACCGTAAAGTGCTATGGACTCACCGAGTGCAACGAATATAATTGACTTACCGAATGACTTGGGGTCCTCTGCGGTAGCGGCTATTGCTGCGGGTGCGCCTGCGGCAACGGCAATACCGCCGCCGATACCTGCAAGACCTGTTACAAGGCCTGCAGCCAAAAGTCCCATACCCTTTGAATTATCAACAGTCTCGGTAGCTGTGGTTGCAGCAGAGGCGTCGGCAGCCGAAGCATTGTTATCGTCTGCAGCGAAAACGCTTACCGAAAGAGCAGCTATAAGAACCGTAAGTACAGCGAAAGTTGCGAGATTTACCGCAACGGAGCGCTTAATGCTTCTGCCCTGATTTCTTTTTTTGATTATTGCATACGCTGTTGCAAGTATTGCTGCGGGTGCAAGGATGAGAAGTACATAGAAAAGAGTTGACATAATTTTATTCCTCCAACTTTTAATTTTGCGCGTTTAATTTTATCGGCTTGAAAGCCGTTCCTCCGCCCTCATAGAAGCGGCTGAACATCTCGTAATATTCAAGACGAAGTGCCTGTATGCCGGTCAAAAGACCTTCAAGCGCAATGACAAGAATATTGCCGAGGATGATAACAAAGATGTTCTCGTGTGCACCGGCGAGTGAGAATACAACCATCATCATACCTGCATGGACAAGTACGAATGCGCCGACACGAAGGAAGGATACCGTGTTGCTCAAATACGAAAGCACATATTCGAGAAGTTCAAATACATTTTGAAGTATGAAGTCCCCGATGCTCTCCGGCTTCCAATCAGGTTTCCTTTCGATAAGACCTATCGGGATATCCTTTATCATAAGCAGAACCGCCGTTACCGCAAGCGTTACGGCGCATACCTTATTCGGTACGGGAGACGGACCGCCCATAAAGCCAGAAGCGAGATTTACGCCGGACAGATACATCAAAAGTCCCGTAAGTCCGTTTTGACTGAACAATGCTTCACCGAACTGTTTACGCTTTATGCATGCGTAAATATTAAGCAGCATTGCAACTACCATAAGCCCTATGCCTATACCGATAGCTATTAAAAGAACCGTATTTACGCTTTCCATTACGGTCATCGGCTTGCCCTTCCAGCCGAGAGCGTGGTAAACGGGATCGAGCATATCCTCATATCCGAACACGCTGCCGAACATAAATCCGAAGAACATAGATGAAATTCCGCACGGAATAAGTATTTTGCCGAGCTTTATTTTTTTCTTGGCCCACATAAATATTCCTATGAGCATTAAAACGAAGCCCTGGCCGAGATCGCCGAACATCATACCGAAAAGTATGGTATATGTTATAGCCACGAACCCGGTAATATCTATATCGTCGTACGACGGGGTGCCGTACATATCGACATAAAATCTGTATGGGTCAACAAAAGCCTTAAACAGCTTCGGCGTCTTTTTGAGTTTAACCGGAACCACAGTCTTGCCGTCATGCGGCGGATCGCTTATCTCGACAGAAATCTCGCCGACATTTTTAAGCTCCTTTTTAAACTTCTTTTCGCTGCCCTCCGGTATAAACCCGGTAAACATAAAGTACTTGTCATTGTGCAGCGCGTAAGAGCGGAGCTCATAAAGCGAATTCTGATATACAAGATTTGAATAAATCTTGTTGCAATGGTCGTGCTCGGTCTGCCAAAGCTCTCGGATTTTATCGTCCGTCTCTTTTATCTGAGACTTGATTATCTCAATGCTCTTTTTAATCTGCTCGATTACTTCCTCAACGGTGCCTGCCGCTCCGGGAACCTCAAACGGTTCAAACAAGAGGAAAGCAAATATACCGTCAATCTCGTTCACCTTGTCACTCGGTGCAAAATATGCGCCCCAATAATCCGTTTTATCCTCTGAGCAAGGATAAAACATAACGTACGGATTATCTTTGAACACCGTCTTCAGCTTTTCGTAGCTCTCCTTCGGCATATGACCGAAACGTATTTTGACGAATTCGCATTGCGATACCTGGTCAAGGTCAATACCAAGACCCTTAAAGTGCGAATATTTTTCAATACCGCCCTCGCATACCGCCTTTTGGTCGAGCAACGAGCTTCGCTGCTCATAAAGTTCTATAACCTTTTTTTCAACGTCCTTAAGATAAGACGCGTCCTTTTCGTCAACGTCCGAATCGCTTTCTTCTATGCTTTTAAATTCGAGATCAAATTTTGCAGCTTTCGCTATATCACGAAGCTCCGACAGCTCACCGGCATACGGATTGTCATCAACAAACGGTACGAATCCCATTGACGAAGATATGTATTTCGCCGCGGAATCCGGATGAAAACACTCGCTCTCGCAAAGCCTTGCACTCAAGTCATAAAGCTTTGTAAGGCTGCCGCTTATTTTGACAAGCTTCATCTTTTCGATAGCCATAGCCCCTACCGTCTCCTTTCGGTTTTTATAAGGTCAGTCAGGATACCTTAATCTTGACTGTTTCCGATTCTGTATAAAATGCACCGTCTATCTCTTTGAGCCTTTGCTCCGTCTCGTCCTTTGTCGAAAGCGGAAGCAGACCGCACAGGATATACGAATTATTGTTTAAAAGCCCGCTCTTTAATATTTCAAATTTTTCGGACTCGTTCACAAGCGTGTGATAAAGCGAATTGCAAAACTCGAAATGCAGCTTAAAATAATATTCCTCAAGAGCCTCGGCTTCAAGTATCTGTCGGTTGAGAATTTCAATGTTTTTATCTATCTGCTCCTCAACCTTTTCGGCTTCGCCGGATGCCGACGGAATATTTATCGGTTCAAACAGCATCGACGCAAAAACCGAATCCACTCGCTCAAAATCCGAACGCGGCACAAGATAAATGCCCCAGCAATCCGTCTCGCTCTCATACGATTTGAAAAACTCTATGTACGGGTCATCCTTATGGATTTCAAGAAGCCTTTTAAGACAATCCTTCGGCATATGGCCGAAGCGCGCCTTGACGAATTCGCACTCGGTAAGAGCTTGAATATCCACAGGGAGGCCGCTGAACAGGCGAATTCGTTTTTTGCCCTCCTCGCACTCCTCTCTTTGCTCAAGGAGCAGCTGCTTATCGCGTTTAAACTTCTTGTATTTATTGTATATCTCTTCGGTTTTAGAGTCAAAGTCCTGCGGCAAATCCTGCTTTTTTTCCGGCAAAGTATATTTCCAACCGGCATATTTAGCCACCGAAGAGAGCCGTTTTATGGGTTTTTCATAAGGGTCGTCGCCCTCGACGCGCCTGAAATCAAGCGCGGCCTCGTTTTTGGCTGCCGGCACCTCGCTTTTGAAATTACCCGACAGCAGCGCCGCCAAAACATCGCGAAGGCTGTCTTCGCTGCAAAGCACACGGACTCTTTTAAATTTCTCTTTTTTCATCACTTATCATCCGACTTTATCAGATATTTCATTATTTCCTCGGGCGGAAGCGAGTACCTGATGCCCTCTATGATATGGGTTACATTTTGCATTTCGTTTTCCATTATTCCGATATAGCTCAAAAATACCGTTTCGGGATGAGTGGAATATCGAAGTTGCTTTTCGTTTATGCGAAGCTGCATTATTGCAGTCTTGCGTTCAATCACCATATCGCCCACAGGAAGATATTTTCCGTATCGCGTCTTTTTAAGTAATTCCAAAACCTCGTCCGGAGACGATGCCGCCAAAAGACTCGCAAGCTCCTTTTCGCTAAAGGAGGTGATTCCGGAATTAAAGAAGCTACCTGTATGTATATCGGAGCCGCTGCCGTAATATTTTTTGAGCCTGTAAATACTCTCGATGGTCTTCATATCGGATCTCATACGGAAGAAGTCGAGCAGCTCATCGCGCTTTTTGCCTTTTTTATATTTATCGCATATTATCGACGAAGCCTCGGTGTACAAATAATTATAAAGCACATTTTCAAGAAGCTGAACGGAAAATTCGGTTTTACCGTTCATTGCCTTTTTGATTATGCTCTCATATCTTGTACCGTGAAGCCCCGACAGCAGCTCGTCAAAATTACGTGCTCTTTCTAAGGGCAGCATGGTGAGCTCCGAATGTTCCTTAAAGAAATCCGGAACAAACAGAAGATATTCGCCTATATTGTCGCTGTCAAGATAATCGGCGCAGGTTATTATGCAGTCAACGTCGTTTCTAAGGAGTAATATCTCATAGAGGTTTTGACCTATTGCCTTTTCAAAAGAACAAAGCGACGCTATACGCGAAAGCATATAGCGCTTTAAAACAGCCTCAAGACGGGCACGATGTATTTTAACATTAGGTACCGAAACAAACGCTTCACTGTATGAAGTCCTGCCCTTTAAATAGTTGGCAGCCTCGTTGATGGTGCGGCAGTTTGCAAGATCAACATAATTTTCATTTGTCAGCGTGCCGGCATACATAGCTCTCGCCTTAGCGAGAACGGCATTCTGTGACAGATCGGAAAAGTTCATTTTCTGCCGCTCCTTTCGTTAATTTGTTTCTTTTCAGCCTATAACGGCTTTAACGATGTTTTCAACCCACATATTGTGGTTTTCATCATAAATCTTTTTGAGTGCGTCTGACTTTTGTTTGGTCTGACCGTCAAGCTCAAGCGACGCACGATTCACCTTAAGTTCAGCCTTTTCACGCGCTTTTTTTACGGCGTCCTCGGCATTCTCTTTATGGGCGGCGTCTATTTCCTTTTTGCGGCGAGACAGCTCCTCGGAGAGATTTTCACGGCGCTCTCTTGCCTTTTCGACGCTGAGCCTTGACGCTCTGTCGGCGTCTACGATACGTCTCAATGTATTTTCCACAAAAAAGCCTCCTTTTGTCATCAAAGACCGTTATTTACAACTTATTTACATCTGTGTATTATACCACTAAACGCAAAAAATTCAACGTCAATTTGTGTAAACAAAAATGAACTTTTATCAATAAATTAGTGCATTTTATCTCGTCATTGTTAACAAAAAATACATAATTGTTTTTGATATATATATGTGATATAATCCTAATATTAAATTTGTATTCAGAGAGGTGTATTTAAATTGGATAATACTTGGTACAAGGAAGACGCCTTTTATCAGATATGGTGCCGTTCGTTCAAGGACGGAAACGGTGACGGCATAGGAGATCTTTACGGCGTTCTTGATAAGCTCGACTATATAAAGAGTCTCGGAGTTGACGGTATCTGGTTCTCGCCCATATATCCGTCTCCGAACGCAGACTACGGATACGACATTTCCGACTATAAAAACATCTCGCCTGACTACGGCGACCTTGATTTGTTTAAAAAGGTTCTTGACGAGGCTCATAAGAGAGGGCTTAAGGTTCTTATGGATTTGGTGGTCAACCACACCTCGGATGAGCACTATTGGTTCAAGGAGAGCAAAAAGAGCGTTGACAACCCCTATCACGATTACTATTTCTGGCGCAAGGGCAAGGGCAAGAACGGCAAGCGTCCGCCTAACAACTGGCTCTCTACCTTTGAGGGCGGCGCTTGGGAATATGACAAAGGCCTTGACGAATATTATCTTCACGTGTTTGCAAAAAAACAGCCGGACCTCAATATGGATAATCCGAAGGTAAGAGAAGAGGTCAAGAGCATTATGCGCTTCTGGCTCGATATGGGCGTAGACGGCTTCCGAGAGGACGTAATCACATTCATATCAAAAAAAGAGGGACTGCCCAACGGTTTTCCTCTGCCCATAGCAACCGGCGTTGAGCATTACAACAAGGGTCCGCATATTCACGAGTACTTAAAGGAATTCCGCCATGACGTACTCAACCATTATGACTGCTTTGTTGTCGGCGAATCTCCGATGACCGGAGCTGACGACGCACTCAGCTTTACGGAGGGTCAGGACAAAGAGCTTGATATGATGATAAGCTTTGACCATATGCAGGCAGACTGCTTTATGACCGATACAATTTCGACGCCGTTCAATCTCAAAAAGATGAAGTCGGCATTTACACGCTGGCAGAAAAAGCTCTACGGCAGAGCCTGGAACGCTCTTTACCTTGAAAATCACGACCATCCGAGAATAATAAGCCGTTACGGCAATGAAAAATTCCGCAACGAAAGCGGCAAAATGCTCGCCACTATGTGCTATATGCAGAGCGGTACGCCGTTTATCTATCAGGGTCAGGAAATAGGCATGCTCAACAACCATCTTGACAGCATCGACAAATTCAAGGACGTTGTTACTTTTAACAATCAAAGGCTGTTCAAGAAGTTTGGATTCTCCGACAAAAAATATCTTGAAATCGCAAATAAAACAAGCCGCGAAAACGCACGCACACCCGTTCAGTGGGATTCGAGCAAATACGGCGGATTCTCTACGGCAGAGCCGTGGTTCGGCGTAAATCCAAATTACACCGAAATAAACGTGGCACAGCAGGAGAAGGACCCTGATTCCATTCTCAACTATTACAGAAAGCTTTTAAAGGTAAGAAAGGAAAATCCGATAATTGTTTACGGCGATTATGAGGAGCATTACCACGAAAGCAACGAAATATACTGCTATGAGCGCAACTTTAACGGTCAAAAAGCTCTTATAGTGTGCTCATTTGCCGACCACACTATAACATTCCGCGCGCCGAAGGGTTTTGACCTTACAAAAGGCGAAGTACTTATTTCAAACTACCACGACGCTCCGGCAAAAAAAGACATATGCGCTTTACGTCCGTATGAAGCGAGAGTATACCTTTATAAATAAACAAATTCAAACTTTTTTCGGGGCGATGTTTACATCGTCCCGTTTTTTTAGTACAATATATAGACAAATGCAGCACACGGACTTGTGCCGACAAAACATCAAAAGGAAGTCATAGCTTTGGCAAAGGAACAAAAAACAAACGTAATGAGAATACTTGACAAGGCCAAAATACCTTATACGGCTCATTACTATGAGCACAACGACAACGAGCCGTTTGACGGAGTCGGCGTCGCAAAGAAATTAGGTCAGGATCCGGCGCTTGTTTACAAAACGCTTGTAACAGAGGGTAAATCAAAAGAGCATTATGTTTTTGTAATCCCCGTCGCGGAGGAACTCAATCTAAAAGAGGCCGCGTCATCGGTAAGCGAGAAATCGGTTGAGATGATACACGTTAAAGATATTAACAAAATAACCGGATGTATACGCGGAGGCTGCAGCCCGATAGGAATGAAAAAGCAGTTTAAAACCGTAATAGATTCGGCCGCAGAGGCACTTGACAAAATAGTCGTGAGCGGCGGTAAAATCGGCACTCAGGTTGAGCTGTCCCCGAAAGATCTGTCGGAGCTCATCGGTGCGAAATTTCACAACATAACTATGTAAATTGATTTTACTTTACATAGAAAACGGAGGATATTATGCTGACTTATAAGGGAAAAGATTTTTATCTGGACGGCGAAAAGCTGAAAATTTATTCAGGCGCAATACACTATTTCAGAACCGTTCCCGAATATTGGGAGGACCGCCTTCTGAAATTAAAGGCAGCCGGCTTTAACACGGTGGAAACGTACACCTGTTGGAATTTGCACGAGAAAAAGCCCGACGAATTTGATTTTGACGGAATACTCGATATAGTAAAATTCATTGAAACGGCTAAAAAGGTCGGTCTTTACGCTATTGTAAGACCGGGTCCTTATATATGCGCGGAATGGGACTTCGGCGGACTTCCGGCATGGCTGTTAAAAGACAGAAATATGCGTGTTCGCTGTATGTACAAGCCATATCTCGACGCGGTTTCAAATTATTATCACGAGCTTTTGCCGCGTCTTTTACCGCTCTGCCACGAAAACGGCGGAAACATAATAGCCATGCAGGTGGAGAACGAATACGGCAGCTACGGCAATGATAAGGAATATCTCAAATTCATAGCCGAGCTTATGAGAGATTGCGGTGTAAAGGAACTGCTCTTTACATCTGACGGTCCGCAAGACGATATGCTCAGCGGCGGAACTCTGCCCGACATACTCAAGGTTGCAAACTTCGGCTCAAGAGCCTCCGCTTCATTCAGAAAGCTCAAGGAATATCAGGGCTTCAAGGCACCGAGCATGTGCGGTGAATTTTGGAACGGATGGTTTGACCACTTCGGAGAAAAGCACCATCACAGAGCTGCCGCTCCGGTCGTATCCGAGCTGAAAAATATGCTCAGAAGCGGCGCAAGCTTTAATTTCTATATGTTCCACGGCGGCACAAACTTCGGCTTTACCGCAGGAGCAAATCACGATAAATGCTATCAGCCGACTATAACAAGCTACGACGACGACGCACTCTTGAATGAGTGGGGCGGCTATACGGATAAATATTATGCCGTCCGCAAGGAGCTTTTGAGTGCTCAGTCGCTCCCCGAAACAGAGCTTCCGCAGGAACCGCTCCGCCAGACCGTGGGAGACATCAAGCTCACAAAATACGCCGCATTTATCGATAACATTGAGGCTCTAGGCGAAAAGCACGAGAGCGTAAGCCCCGAAAGCATGGAGCATTTCGGTCAGAACTTCGGCTTTATCTGCTATCATCATCATCTCGTCGGAAAATACGGCGGCAAGCTCTATCTTGACGGCCTCGCCGACAGAGCATATGTATTTGTAAACAAGGAATACAAGGGCGTTATTTACAGAAACGACAAAAAGCAATGCATTGACCTCCACGGCTTGTCCGGCGAAAACGACATTGATGTTTTGGTAGAGGCCATGGGCAGGGTAAATTACGGTCCGCGCCTTCTTGACAGAAAGGGCGTAGACCAGATAAGAATAAATTATCAGGTTCTCTCTCATTGGGATATATACACCCTTCCGCTTGATAACATCGACAAGCTTCGGTATACGGACACAAAGGGACTTGACACACCGACATTTATGCGCGGCACATTTAAAACGACAAGTCGCGGGGACTGCTTTGTTCACACAGCAGGGCTTAAAAAGGGTTACATATTCATAAACGGCTTCTGCCTCGGTCGCTATTGGGACATAGGTCCGCAGGAATCGCTTTACATACCCGGAACAATATTGAAGGACGAAAACGAAATTGTTGTTTTAGAGCTTGAGAACAGCTTAAAAACCACGGTACGCATAGATGACAAGCACAATATAGCAGGCGGAAAAAAGAAAAAATTCTTTTTCTTTTAATTGAAATCAGTTAATTGAAATCAGTAAAAAACAACCCTACTCATACCTCAGGCGTGAGTAGGGCCTTTTTTATTTTATAGGCTGTTTTTCTCAGCTTCTGAGAGTTGCGCCGAGCTTTTCAATAGCCTTAATCGCTTTTTTCATTGCCGAATCGGCATCGTCATCGGTCAAAGTCTTATCCTTTGAGCGAAGCTTCAGGCTGAATGCCACACTCTTCTTGCCGCTCTCTATCTGATTGCCCTCGTAAACGTCGAAGAGAGTTATGTTTTCAAGGGTTTTACCCACCGCAGACTGAATTTCTTTTTCAAGGCTGACAACAGGTACTGACTTATCACATACAAATGCAAGGTCGCGTGTTACGGCCGGGAATTTCGGAAGCGGAGTATAGACCTTTTCCGCACCTCTGTTTTCAAAGAGAACGTCCATGGAAACCTCTGCAACATAGCAGCGTGTGCCTATGGAGAAATTCTTTGACGTTTCGGGATGAACCTCTCCGAGCAGAGCGAGAGTCTTGCCGCCGACAGTAATACGTGCCGCTCTGCCGGGGTGAAGTATCGGATCATCCGTTACGCGTTCAATATCGTAATCGGTAATTCCTGTTTTGCTGAGAAGCTCCTCTATAACGCCCTTTAATGTGAAGTAGTCATACTCCTCGCCGTAAAGACCCATAACAATGTTCTTCGGCTCCTCGGGAAGCTCCTCTGTGCCGCGCGGCTTAAAGGATACGGCGATTTCAAACATAGCTGCCTTGGGATTGCGGTTGTTGTAGTTTCTGGAGAGCACATCAAGCATTGACGGAACGGCTGTTGTTCTCATAATGCTTGTATCCTCACCGAGGGGATTCATTATTTTTACGCTGTCTCTTCTCGGAGAATCGGCAGGCAAGCGGAGCTTATCGTACTGCTTGGGGCTTATAAACGTATATGTGCAGACCTCGGAAAGTCCCTCCGAAAGCATAACGTCGGTGACGAGCTTTTCAAGCTTCTGCCTGTCGGTATATCTTCCGTCGGCAACACCCGAAAGTGCTCTGTCCGGAATTTTATCATAGCCGTAAAATCTTGCGATTTCCTCGGATATATCCGCCTGATGCTCAATATCGTTTCTGAATGAGGGGGCGGTAATTACGCCGTTTTCAACCTTGAAATCTATTTTTTCGAGAATCTTTTTCTGCTCCTCGGCCGATACGTCAATTCCTATGAAGTTGTTTACCCATTCGGGCTCAAACGGAAGAGTAACGGGTGTTTTATCGCTGTGGTCACAGTCAACAACACCGCCGACTATATCACCGGCGTCAAGCTCTTCGACAAGTTGCAGTGCTCTCTTGAGCGAGCGAAGGCAGCCCGTGGCGTCAAGCTCTTTTTCGTATCTTGCCGAAGCCTCGGTTCTCATTCCGAGCGCCTTTGCGGTTCTTCTTACGGAAACGCCGTTGAACATTGCGGACTCAAAAACTATGGTGGTTGTGTCATCCATAATTCCCGAATACTCGCCGCCCATTACACCTGCCACGGCAACCGGCTTATTTTCGTCGGCTATAACAAGCATTTCGGGTTTTAAAGCTCTCTCTACGCCATCGAGAGTTGTAATTTTTTCACCGTCAAGTGCTTTTCTTACAATTACCTTGTGACCGTCAAGATAGCGAAGGTCAAAAGCGTGCATCGGCTGACCGTATTCGAGCATTACAAAGTTTGTAATGTCAACTATATTGTTTATGGGTCTTACTCCGCATGCGCGAAGTCTCTCGCGCATCCAACGCGGCGACGGCTTAACGCGGACATTTTCAACTACCGCGCCGGCATATCTGTAACAGAGCGACGGCTCCTTTATTTCAACCGACAAAAAGTCGTTTACGTCGCCGTGAGTCTTTTTGACCGCAGGCTCGGGAATAACAAGCTTTGAGTCAAAGGTTGCCGCGGCTTCTCTTGCAAGACCGGTTATCGAAAGGCAGTCGGCTCTGTTTGACGTTATTTCAAATTCGGTGATAACATCGTCAAGTCCTATTGCCTCGTGTATATCCTTGCCGAGAGTTTTGTCGCAATCATCGCCGAGAACGAAAATACCGTCCTCAATCGCATACGGAAAATCATGAATCGTAAGTCCGAGCTCGCCGAGTGAGCAGAGCATACCGTTTGACTCAACTCCGCGGAGCTTGCCCTTTTTAATATGATGCCCGCCGCTGACGAAGCTATCATCCATTGCTACGGGGACAACATCGTTTACCTTTAAATTCTGAGCGCCGGTAACTATCTGTATATTATCCTTTGCTCCTACGTCGATTTGGCAAATCCAAAGGTGGTCGGAATCGGGATGCTTTACGAGTGATACAACCTTACCTACAATTACGTTTTTGATGTCGGCACCCTCGGTCTCAAAGGACTCAACCTTGGAGCCGGAAAGAGTCATATCATCGGCAAACTGCTGATCCGACACATCTAAATTCACATAGTCGTGAAGCCATCTTTTAGATAAATTCATTATATAACCCTCCCCTTAAAACTGATTTAAGAAACGAGCGTCGTTCTCAAAGAGCAGACGCATATCGTCAATATTAAAGCGGAACATTGTAAGTCTTTCAAGCCCTACGCCGAAAGCATAGCCGGAATAAACCTCCGGGTCTACTCCGCCGTTTTTAAGCACCTTCGGGTGAACCATACCGCCGCCGAGTATTTCTACCCAGCCCTCGCCCTTACACATGGGGCAGCCCTTGCCGCCGCACTTAAAGCATGTAACGTCCATTTCGCAGGACGGCTCGGTAAACGGGAAGTGGTGCGGACGAAGTCTTATCTCGGTATCCTCGCCGTAGAGTCTCTTTGCAAACTGCATAAGACTGCCTTTGAGATCGCCCATTGTAATTCCTTTATCCACAACCAATCCCTCGATTTGATGGAAGAACGGCGAATGTGTTGCGTCAACCGCATCAGAGCGGTAAACTCTGCCGGGAGCAATAATTCTTATAGGCGGCTCTTGCTTTTCCATTACACGAATCTGCACGGGAGAAGTCTGTGTACGAAGGAGCATTTTTTCCGTGATATAGAAAGTATCCTGCGTATCTCTTGCCGGATGATCGGGCGGAAGATTAAGCGCCTCGAAATTGTAGTAATCCCACTCAACCTCGGGGCCCGTCGCTATCTGGAAGCCCATACCGACAAATATATCCTTAACCTCGTCAAGAACTATTGAGAGCGGATGCTTATGACCTATTTCATGCTTTTTGCCGGGAAGCGTAACGTCTATCGTTTCTTTTTTCAGCTTAGCCTCCTGCTCTTTGCTTCTGAGCTCGGCGGTTTTTTCCTTGAGCATTGCTTCGATGCTCGCGCGCACCTCGTTTGCGAGCTGACCCATCTTCGGTCTTTCCTCGGCGGAAAGCGAACCCATCTGCTTTAAAATTCCCGTAAGCTCACCCTTTTTGCCGAGCACCTGAACTCTGAAGTTTTCAAGCTCGGTAGCATCACGAAGCTCTGAAAGCTCTTTTTCGGCACGCTCACGAATTTCCATAAGCTTTTCTTTCAATGCAATCATCCTTTCTGGATAGCGCGTACATAGCAAAGCACGTGTACAACGCTTAAATTCAGCTGTAAATTCCGAAAAAAATCCCCGTCCCGAAAAAGGGACGGAGATTTATACACCGTTTAACCACCCGATTTCAAGAGAGCCTATACTCCCCTCGCCCGTAACGGGGGCGAATCCGTTGCGACCTACTGCATTTTTCAGCCGCACCGCTCGAAAGTGAAATTTCGGCACATAAACCGCAGTATGCGCTCTCAGCCGACGGCGCAAGCTCTCTTTTACGGCATCATATATACCTACTGTCTTTGTCACAGCGTTTTCGGAATTAATTTTTCTTAAATAGTATAACACATTTTTTTCGATTTGCAAGAGTGAAACATCAGTTTTGTCTGCTTACTATTTTATATTCGTCATACGGGTCAAAATACGGGCAGTATGAGCCAGGTCCGCTTATAAAGCGCATAAATTCATCCTCGTCCATATTGGCAGAGCAGATATATTCTTCGGAATATTCGTCATAGTCGTAATATGAGCATTGCTCGCAGCATGACACTCTTTTTTGTTTATTCATTCCTATCGCCTTTCTCGTGATATTCCTCTTCGGTATTTACGTTCCAAATCGCGCTCTTGTCATTTTTGCCGGAAAGTATATTATCCACAGCCAAAAGTGACGTCATCATGGAATGGTCCATATTATTATAACGGTGCTGGCCGTTTCTGCCGACGCAGTAAAGATTATCAAGAGTATTGAGAAAATCTATAATCTCCGGCAAATCCTTATAGGAATCAAAATACGCGGGATATGCCTTTTTAACTCTCTCGCGGTGCGCGCTTAAAACCGCTCCGCAGTCGATAACACCGATTCTGACAAGCTCATCGGACGCGAGCGCTATACACTCTTCCTCTGGCATATTCCAAAAATCGTCGCCCTCGTTACAGAAGTATTCAAGCCCCAAAGATACGGTGTTTTCCGGCTCCTTCACCATATAGGGTGACCAATTGTTGAATATCTGTATTCTGCCGAGCTTTACGTTTTTATCCTGAACGTATATCCAGCAGTCCGGTACAATGTCGTTTACCGTCTTAATATCCGTCTTATTTTTAAGAAGCATACGGTCGACGAGAAGTCCGACTGTTACAAAATCACGGTACGGGAGATTCTCCGCCGCATTTTTCACCGTTTCGGGGATTTCGATTCCGGATATTCCGCCTACCAAGTCCTTTACGGGCATAGACGAAAAGAATATATCACCCGTAAATTCCTTTTCGCCGTTTTCCGTATCGGCGATTACGCTCAAAACCCTGTTACCCGAAGCATTTATCCTTTTCACGGAGACATTCTTCAATATTTTACCGCCTCTTTCGGTAAATTCACCGGCTGCAGCCTCCCACAGTTCTCCCGGCCCGAGCTTCGGATATTTAAATTCCTCGATAAGCGATGTTTCGTCGCTCTTACCCTTGTGCAAAACAGATGACAAAACCTCTTTTATCGAGAGCCCCTTTACACGCTGCGAGCCCCAATCCGCCGAAATGTCTCTCGGATGTCTGCCCCAAAGCTTTTCGGTATAGTCCTCAAAAAACATCGAATACAGCTTTTTGCCGAAACGGTTTATATAGAAATTCTCAAGAGAGGTTTCGGGCTTTTTGAACATCATCGCAAAAAGGTAGCTGAAGCCTGCCTCGAGCGTTCTTAAAAGTCCGAGATTTATAAGCGTTCCCATTTTCATCGTCACGGGATAATCGAAAAATTTATTAAGATAGTATATGCGCGACACCCTGCGGCGATAGAGCATTACCTTATCGGTCTTTTCGGGGTCGGCACCGCCTTTTACGAGATGCGCCTCGCGCTTTAGGAGCTTATCGTCCTTTGACGGAGCACCCTGAAGCGGCAAAATACTCTGCCACCACTCATTTACGCGCTGCTCTTTTGAAAAGAACCTGTGACCGCCTATATCCATACGGTTGCCGTCAAGATTCACCGTGCGCGAAATTCCGCCTATCGAGTCGCTCTCCTCGAGCACCGTTACATCATATTCGTTTTTGCCTCTGCGAAGAAGCTCGAGAGCCGCCGTTATGCCGGCAGGTCCGGCTCCTATAATTATAACTTTTTTCAAATGATTAAAACCTTTCCCGGAATTTAAGCTTCGGGCTTTCCGCTCCAAAACACATAGTCGGTTATAAGCATAGCTCTAACGGGTGACGCCTCTGCCGACTCTATTTTTAACGGCGGCGCAATCAAAAAGTATTCTCCGTTTGCAACATCCGATAAGTCAAGTCCCTCAAGAACAGCTATATTTTGCCCGAGAAGCGCCTTATGAGTTTCATAGTTTTCGCTCTGCGGCGGCTCGACGTCAAGCCCATCGGTACCGACAAGCTTATATCCGAAATATGCCATGGCGTCGGCGGCACTGCGATGTATAAACGCCCTGCCTCCCGATTTCAGAAGTATACGCTCCGCCCTGCGCGGAAAATACTCCTCAACCACGGAGCCGGTTATGATTCCCGGCGAAACCTCAAGCACTGTGCACGGTCCTATAAAGGCATCGGGCTTTACCTTGTCGATTCCGTCGGCACCGTCGATAAAATGCAGCGGCGCGTCCATATGAGTTCCGTTGTGAAGCCCCATATTGACGGCGTTGAGATTGTATCTGTCCCCGTTTTTCATGGAAGCCAGACTAATAAGTTCAGGCACCGGATCGCCCTCGTAAACCTCTGCCGACAAAATATCGTTGGAAATATCTATTATTCTCATAACAGAGTCCTCCTGACTTATTAACCGTTGCCCGTTTTTTACATTATACCCCGTTTTGTCTGTAAATTCAATCCCACTGTTTCCGGTTAAAATCAAAGCGCCCCGGTTCAGTCGAGCGTTTGCCGGCCGAATCGGGGTGTGTTTAAGAATATTATTTGTAATTTCTCAAAAGCTCCTTATAGAATTTTACTGCCAAAGGAATTTTATCAACATTTATGTTCTCGTTTTCGCTGTGAACCGACGCATATTGCTGACCGTCAATGTCAATGGGAGCAAATCTGATTACCGAGTCGGAAAGTCCGGTAAATCTTCTCGCATCCGTTCCGGCAGGAAGAATAAATGGAACTGCCGCAGCGTAGTCAAATACGCTCTGCACGATTTTCCTGACATACTTATAGCCGGCGCTTTCAAGAGAAGTGGGCTTATAATACTCATTGTCGGAGTCTCTGACGACTATCTCCACCTCGTATTTGGCGGCTATTTCCTTCAGCGCGTCCAAGTCCTTTGCCAAATCCTCATCGTTGATACAGCGAAGAAATGCCTCGCCCTTACAGCTCCCGTCCTCCTCGGTATAGAGCTTTCTGAACGTACACCCGGTTCCGAGCATTTCGCCGGCCGCATCATTTAGCTTGGGCATCAATTTTATCAAAAGCCCCGAAAACAGCCGAAGATTTGAAAATACGAATTTCATGGGAAATTTCATGTTAGGTGCCATGGCCTCAAACATTCCTCTGACCTCGGGGTGGAGCTTTCTGACAAAGGGCTTTTTCTCATTTGCCTCCGCTATAAAAGAAACCATTCGCATAACGGGAGTTTGATGGTTGCCCGCAAGGCCGACATGCCCCTTACTCTTCTTTGCCGTAAGCTCAGCTATACATCTACCCTTTTCGTGAACCGCCATCATGGCGCACTTTTTACTTATACCGGCCATGGGAGGGTCTATTACCGCTCCGCCCTCGTCCGATATCCAATCAAAGGTTATGTGATTTTTATTGAAGTAATCGAGAGCGAGAACCGCTCCGTCTCCTCCCGTCTCTTCATTATGAGAGGAAAAAAGATATACGTTGACCGGGAACTCGAAGCCCTCAAAAAGCAGCTCCTCTATTGCAGAAAACTCAGCGAACAAAGGTGTTTTTGTATCAACTGTTCCTCTGCCCCAGAGCTTGCCGTCCTTGATTACGCCTCCGAACGGCTCCTCCTGCCAATCACCTGTCGCTTCAACTACGTCATGATGAGACATAACCATTACATTCCTTGTCTCATCCTTACCCTTTAATTTGTACAGATAGGCGTCGTCGCCGAAAACGGTAAACTCCGCCTTTTGAGTCACAAGCGGAAAGAGCTCTGCAATAACCTTTCTGAGCTTTAAAAACTCCTCCGGCTTAAAGTCATTCTTTTCGGACACGGTTTTGCACCTTATCATCTTTGCAAGGCGCTCTGCGTAAAATTGAGCCTTATCGCCCGAAGAAGCGTTTATGTTATCAGTCACAATTATTCTCCTTTTTGTCGCTTGCCTTTTCTATTGTGGCAAGGACCTCTTTTTCTCTGTAACGCAGGAGCACAAAAATCGCAATGATGCAAAACAGGCTGCCTGCAACCGCCGTAAGCTTTAAGCCGAGCACGCCGACATTTTCGCCTGCCGCCGCACCGGTTACAACAAGTGAGGGCACTATCATTATCGCGAGTGAATTGCCCATCTTCACAATAAAACTCTTCGCAGCACCGAAGATTCCCTCCTGGTTAATGCCGGTCACTACCGTATCATACTGAATGATATCTGCCATCATAGCACCCGGCAGCACATTGAGCACGGCAAACGGGAATGATACGAACAGCGCGAATACGCAAGCCAAAACGAGCTTATTGCCCGGCATTTTATCGCTGAAGCAGATAACGATTTCGGCAATCGAGAACACAATACATCCCAATATAACGGGAAGCTTCTTTCCCCTCCTTTTGGCAAATTTATTTACCAGCGGATAAAGAGCAAGCGAGCCTGCAATAGATATTGCCAAGATAAGCACCGAATATGTTTCGGCAAGACCCATAAGTGAGGTTACATAGTACATAATGCAAGCCTGAAAAAATGCCATTCCGGTATTTTCCAAAAGCTGCCCGAGTGTGACAATTCTGAAGTGCTTATTTGAAAAAGCGTGCTTCAGGGAGTCCTTTAAGGTCACGTTGGGGATTACCGAATGCACGTAATCCTTTTCCTTTATGGTAAACGCCGGGATTATAAGCAAGACAATGCCGATTGCGGTAAAAATACCGAAGGTCATTCTCCAGGCTCCGAGAGTGGCCATACCGGCGGATTTAAAGCCGTTCACGATAAGCGGGCTGACATAGCCGAGCGCGCTGCCGGTTACAAAGAAAAACGAGCTTATCGTATATGCGTTGACTCTCATCGGGCCGTCCTGCACAAGCTCGGGAATGAGCGCATTGTGCGGAATCATATACAAAGTAAAGAAGAAATAATATCCCCACATAAAAGCCGCAATCCAAACGGCATTAAAGCCGCTTACGTAATTCAACGGCACAAAGAACATAAGAAACGCGCAAAGTCCGAACGGAACAGCCGCCTTTTGCATAAGCGGAATACGTCTGCCGTTTTTGTTTTTGCTCTTGTCGGAGCCTGCCGCTATAAGCGGATCTGTGACGGCGTCGATTATATGCCCTACCGCCTTAATCAAGCCTATTACCGTAAGGACTCCGAGAACTATTCTGCCCTGCGGAATAAGATTCGGTATCCCCGACTCCTTTGACGGCTGATAAAAGTAAATAAGATAATTGTTGAGCATTGTAGTGAAAAGTCCTACCGCAAACTGCGGAAGACAAAGTCTTATGAGCAAAGCTGTGTTTACCTTTTTCATTTTTCCACCTCTTGGTTGTCATTTTTTATGTATCTCTATACACAGACATCATCGCCCTCGGCAATACATTTCGGCAGCTCGGTGCCCTGAGATTTTCCGCATCTCGCAACGGCGGCCGATACAAAAACGATATGGTCAAGCCCCCTTTTTTCGGCTTAGTCGGTCAAGAACCTGAGCTATGATACGCAACGCTCCCAAAGCCCTCTTACTCTGACGACTGCCTTGTTTTTAATCCTTGCTTCATTAACGATTCTCGACAAAATTTGCTCTCCCAAACAAAATTCATTTTTACGCCTGAATACAAAGGTGATGTAATTACAAGCGTTTCGCCCGAAATGAGCGCAGTATGTCGAAGTATATGCCTTTTCGGCAATAAATGCAACCAAATTTTCGAACACAACGGCAAATAGTGTTTTTTACCGCCGAAAAGCGCAAAAAACGAGGCTCGACTATACGCCGAGTCTCAAAAATCATTCAAATGCAGTTTCAGTTTCAAATATTTACCGTCTGCTCAAAGCACATACACACTCCACATGATTTGTATGCGGAAACATATCGACGGGCTGTATTTTTTTGACCTTATAACCGTTTCTGACAAGAAACATCAAATCTCTTGCAAGAGTTTCGGGATTGCAGGACACATACACAACGGTTTTCGGTGCGAGCTTTGCAACCGATTTCAAGAACTTTACCGTGCTTCCGCTGCGCGGAGGGTCCATTATAACAACATCGTATTTCTCGTTTGAAGCGGCGGCGTCTGCCAAGAACTCGCCGGCGTCCGCATTGTAAAACTCCGTATTTTCGGCGGAATTAAGCTTTGCGTTTACGCGTGCGTCCTTTACGGCGTCGGGATTAAGCTCCACGCCCACCACTTTTTTAGCCTTCGGCGAAGCGAAAATGCCTATCGTTCCGGTGCCGCAATATGCATCAACAACGGTTTCCTTACCGGTAAGCCCGGCAAATTCAAGCGTCGTATTATACAGCACCTCAGTCTGTATGGGATTTATCTGATAAAAAGCCTTCGGGGATATTCTAAACGAAAAATCGCCGAGCTGCTCCGTTATATATCCGTCGCCGAAAAGCACCTCGCTCCTGTTGCCGAGAACCATACTTGTTTTTTGATTGTTTACGTTTTGCACTACGGTGGTAATTTCGGGATGTATTTTCAAAAGTGTCGCAATAAAGTCCTTTTTCTTCGGGAAATCCCTTGTTCCGGTGACGAGCACCACCATTATTTGGCCGCTTTTAAAGCCGCGCTTTACAAGCACATGGCGCAAAAACCCCCTGCCCGTATCCTCATTATAAGGGCGAAGCTTAAAGTTTTTCAAAAGCCGGCGAATCGTGCCTATTATCTCATCTGCTTTTTCGTCCTCGGTCATACAAACGGTGACGGGAACTATTTTGTGCGACGATGATTGATAGACTCCCGATATTATATTGCTGTGTCTGTCAAGAGCGAAAGCCGCCTGAACCTTGTTTCGATAGTGATAGGGGTTTTCCATACCAATGATTTCGCCGACGCGGCAGAATTTTCCGAGCAGCCTTATGCACTTTACCTGCTTGTATCGTAACTGCTGCTCATATGTTAAATTTTGGAGCTGGCATCCGCCGCATTTTTTGTAAAGAGGGCAATTGCCGCTTTTAACGCCGCTTTTATTGTTGCTGATTGACTTTTTCTTCTCGGGCATTTTAAAAGCTCCCTCACATTATATTATAAATAGTATTGTAGCATAATGCCGCATACTTTTCAACACCGTCCGACAAGCGGAAAAGAATCCAATAAAGTCTTGACAAAGCCATACCGTTCTGTTAGAATATCATAGCCGCATATTAGGGGGCAGTATGTCCGCATACTACTAAGCGAAGTTTCCGCCTCCGATAGCGAGTCTATATTAAGGCAGGTAAAAAAATGTACGCAATAATCGAAACAGGCGGCAAGCAGTATAAAGTCGAAAAAGGCGACGTTATATTCATCGAAAAGCTTGCAGCAGACGAAAATGCCGATATTACTTTTGATAAAGTAATCGCAGTCGGCGGCGACGACGGTCTCAAAGTCGGTGCACCCTATGTTGACGGTGCTTCGGTAAGCGCTAAGGTGCTTAAAAACGGCAAGAGCAAAAAGGTCGTTGTTTTCACCTACAAGCCCAAAAAGAACGAGAAACGCAAGATGGGTCATCGTCAGCCGTACACCAAGGTTGAAATAGCCGACATCAAAGCGTAAGTAAAATGATAACCGCAAAATTCGTTTATTCGGGTGACATTATTACGGGTTTTTCCGTATCCGGTCATTCGGGCAGTGCCGAAATAGGCAAGGATATAATTTGCTCGGCGGTTTCGTCGGCTTCTTACATGACTGTCAATACGCTGACCGAAATAATGCTGTTAAATCCCGAAATAATCGAAAAGGACGGCTTTCTCGGAATTCGCCTCTCAAAAGACGAGGCTGCGGCGGCAAATGACCTTTTAAAAGGCTTTGAGCTGCATTTAAAAGAGCTTTCCGAGCTTTATCCGAATTACATCAAAATTGAAAGAGGTGCTGAATAATGCTTAAAATAAACATCCAGTTGTTCGCTCATAAAAAAGGTATGGGTTCCACAAAGAACGGCCGTGATTCTGAATCCAAGAGACTCGGCGTTAAGCGTGCGGACGGTCAGTTCGTTCTCGCAGGCAACATTCTTGTTAAACAGCGCGGAACTCACATCCATCCCGGTACAAACGTCGGCAAAGGCTCCGACGACACCCTTTTTGCTAAGGTTGACGGTACCGTTAAGTTTGAGAGACTCGGCAAAGACCGCAAAAAGGTCAGTGTTTACGAGGTTGAGCAGTAAGCTTAAACATTTACCGAAAAAGGCAGGTTTTTCCCTGCCTTTTTTTGTTTGATCAATATCCCGTAAAATCAGCAAGAAGACGCAATTCGCTAAGCCTTGACAACCTAAGCGCAATATGTGGGTATTGATTTTTTCAGGCTAAACAATTATACTAAAGTCTACCATTGATATTAAAAGGACTAATTATGAAGATGAATTTTACCGCTCCGTGCATATTCGGGCTTGAAAGCCTTGTTTCGGACGAGCTTAAAAAAATGGGGGCGGAAAACGTCGCCGCCGAAAACGGAAGAGTGTTCTTTTCGGGAGACGAATATTTGGCAGCGCGCGCAAATATCCGCTCAAGATTTTCCGAACGTATAATGATAGTCGTAGGCTCCTTTGAGGCACATTCTTTTGAGGAGCTGTTTGAGGGCACAAAGGCACTCCCGTGGGAAAATTTCATAGGAGAATTTGACGAATTCCCCGTCAAAGGCCACAGCGTAAATTCCGACCTTTTCAGCATCAGCGACTGTCAGTCGATAATCAAGAAAGCAATCGTCGAAAGACTTAAAACAAAATATAACGTACAATGGTTTGAGGAAACAGGCGTAAAATTCCAGATAGATTTTTCGATAATGAAAAACAAGGTTCACCTGATGATAGACACTACCGGCATGGGCCTGCACAAGCGCGGCTATCGCCCGGTTGCAAACGAAGCACCTATCAAGGAAACGCTTGCGGCAGCAATGTGCGCTCTGTCGCATCTGCGCCCGTACCACACTCTCTACGACCCGATGTGCGGTTCCGGAACAATTCTTATAGAGGGCGCAATGCTTGTGCACAATATAGCTCCGGGGCTTAAACGTCATTTTGCCTCCGAGCGGTTCCCGTTTATCCCGTATGAAATTTGGGAGAGCGAGCGTGAAAAAGCAGAGAGTGAAATAATTACCGAAAGCGACTTTAAAGCATACGGCTTTGATATAAACAGGCAAACCCTTGAAACGGCAAAGGAGAATGCGATTCGCGCCGGAGTTGCCGACAAAATTGAGTTTGCACGCGCGGACATAAGAGATTTTGCGCCGAAATCCGAAAAGGGCACGGTTATCACAAACCCGCCTTACGGTGAAAGAATGCTGTCACAAAGGGAGGTAGACGATTTAATACGGTCAATGGGAAGGGTATTTCCGAGAAAGCACGGTTGGTCGTACAGCATAATAAGCCCGTCGGAGACTTTTGAAGAGTCCTTCGGCAGAAAAGCGGATAAAAGGCGTAAGCTATATAACGGCATGATTAAATGTCAGTTGTATTTTTACTTTAAATAAAATCTGCATTTTACTTTTTTAAGTTGTATTATAATTGGAGAGTTATTATGAAGCATATTTTTATAATTAACCCTACTGCCGGTAAAGGGAAAGCCGCGAAAAAAATAATCCCGGTCATTAACAGCTACTGTAAAACACATAAGCTTGACGCTCAGCTTTACGTCACTAAATTCAGCGGAGACGGAATGAAATATGTTGAGGAAATCGCAAAGCGAGGCGAACCGGTAAGGTTTTATTCCTGCGGAGGCGACGGCACGTTGTATGAGGTCGTAAACGGAGCATACAAGTACCCGAACGCCGAGGTCGCGTCTCTGCCCTTAGGCTCGGGTAATGATTTTGCAAGACTTTTCGGAAAGAGAGAAGACCTCACAAACCTTGATTCGCAGGTAAACGGCAGCGTACATAAGCTTGACCTCATCAAATGCGGCGATAAGGTTGCAGTTAATCAGTGCTCAATGGGAATTGACGCAGAGGTCTGTGCAAAGCAGGCTTATTTCAAAAAAATACCGCTCATAACGGGCGAAGCCGCATATACCGCGTCGCTCCTCTACTGTCTCGGCAAGCGTCTCAACAGCGAATTTAAGGTAACCGTTGACGACGACAGGGTGATAGAGGGCACAATGCTGTTTGCGCTCTGCGGAAATTCGCGCTGGTACGGCGGAGGATATATGGGTGCGCCGAAAGCCATTCCCGACGACGGCCTGCTCGACTTTATAATAGTCCGCAAAACCGTAGGCAGATTGAAGCTTGCGGGGCTCATAAACGCATATAAGCGCGGTGAGCATCTCGATTGGGACTTCACCACATTTTTGCGCGGTAAAAAAATGCATATAGAAAGCAAGGAGCTTGCCGCAGTAAACGTTGACGGAGAATGCGAGTACGTCAAGGAAAGCACGTTTGAAATAATGCCGTCTGCATTGAATTTTGTAATTCCCGAAAATTCAACCTTCTACGAAAACACAGGCCGTCCGTCTCCGAAAAGAGACGAAAAAGAGCTCGCCGCTCTTTAACGCATTAATTGTAAAATTTTTACTGCCGTTTTTGTAAAATATATCAGTTGAATTATATTATTTTTTGGGATATAATTTTTGTTATGTCTTTGAAGGGTGCTGACACTTCGGCACCCTTTTCTTTTTATTAAGGAGGTCTTTTATGAAAAGGTACATGAGAAAGTCCGAAATATGGACTTTCGGCATAGGTCTTTTCGGCGTCAGTCTTCTCACCGGCTGGATGCCCGATTACACCTATACGTTCTTCAATGATTTCGCATTTAAGGGAAGCGGTATAGACCCAGCCTCCATAACCAAAATGCTCGCCTATGTATTCGGCTTTGCCGGAATAGTCGGCGCGGTTTGCGAGCTTGTTATCGGCTATCTCGTTGACAGGACGAGAACCAAATGGGGCAAAATCCGTCCTTGGATTGGCTTCGGCGTTGTCCCGATGGCAATAGTTGCAATGCTCGTATTTATTGCTCCAAAAACCGGCAATTACAAGCTTGCGGTTGCCTGGATGTTTATAATATATTCTCTTTACACGGCGGCGGCGTGTGCCGTAGAAAGTCCCGCCGGGTGCTTCGGTGCGTGCTGTACACCGAACCCCGAGGAGCGCGGCGACGCAATCTCAATAGCAAGTATATTTAAAGCTATCGGTCAGTCCGGCGGTATGGCTGTTTTACCTGCCGTGGGCTTTGCCATGAAAGCCATAATGGGTAAGCAGCAGTATAAAACTGCAGAGGGTCAGGGCCTTGACCTTGTGATTTCAACGGCGGTCTGCGCGCTCGGCTGCGTTCTCTTTACGATGATATTCTTCCCCAACAACCGTGAGAGAGTTCCTTATACCGAGGAAAAAGTCAGTCTTAAAGAGAGCCTTAAATTCGTATTCACAAATAAAAACCTCCTTATGGTTTCGCTTACGAAATTCACCGGCTTCGGCAGAGGCGTATACAGTACCGTAAGCCTCTACATAGCAGTTTACCTGCTCGGCTCAAAGGACCTCAAAATAGCACTTTTGTTGCCTATGGGCATAGGCACGGCGGTAGGCATGCTTATAGTTAAAAAGCTCCTTAAAATGCTTGATACCAAAAAGGTTTACATAGTATGCTGCCTTTACGGCGCACTCTCGCTCACGGTACTGTTTTTGGTATCAAAGGTAATAGGCTTTGTTCCCAAGGAGCTCACAATACCGTTCCTTATCATTAACTTCTTTGTCGGACTTCAGCACGGCAACACCAATCTTACGCCCAACGTAATGATTGCCGACTGCGTTGACGAAATCGAATGGAAAACCGGCAAGCGTCAAGAGGGGCTTTGCTACGCAGGCTTCGGCTTCTTCTCAAAGGTTGCCGCCGCCCTCACAAAGTCTTTCGGTCCCGCGCTTGTTGTATGGGCGGGCTATGTTACCTCTACAAACGCAAACATAGCTTATGCCACTCAGTCACAGACAACCCTTAACAGATTCCTTATGATATACACGATAATACCGGCAATATTCGTTTTGGGTCAGATGATTCCGATATTCTTCTATGACCTCAACGGTAAAAAGCGTGATATGATAGCAAAAGAGCTTCAGGAACGCCGCGAAAAAGCCGCTGCGTTAAAAGCTGCGGGAGAGGAGGCATAAAAATGGCTGTTAAAGAAAAAAAGAAAAAGCCTCAGGTCGAATACGAAAAGCAGCCCGAGAGTCCCACAAAGAAATTTGACGTAACGTATGCAATAGTTTCGGTAATTGCAATAATCGTTTTATTCTCGGTTCTCGTCACCGCGTATTATAAAAACAATTACATAATGTTCTCACCCGAAAAGGTCGCCGAGCAGTATGTTGAAAACACCGCCGAAAACGACGGCTATGACGCTCTTAAATATACCGTGCTTATAAAAAACACCAAGTTCGGCAATTTCATCTCCGAGAACTATATGGACAAATACATCGACGAAAATGCCACGGCTCCCGCAATGACTGCCGAGGAAGAGGGCGAAAAGCTCACACTCCTTCTCGACAGAATGTACCCCGTATTTACAGACCTTGTTGATCTCTACGGATTTGAAAATTATGACAAGCTGTTTTCGGAATATTTTGCGGCATATGTTCCCTGCTACGAGGAAATATACGGCAACAAGGCATTTACAACCGATGATATGTTCTCTGCACTTGAAGGGAACCTCGGCACATATATGGATGAATACGCTTATAACTGCGAGGTGCTTTACGGCAAGGGCAAAGAATATGCAGATTATTATCTCGGGGAAAACAAGGCTGTTCTCTCTGACGATGATGAAAAATACAGCGCGGGTTATACCATAACCGCCGACACGTCTCTCGTACGTGAATACGATGATGACGAAGTCAAGGCTTACACATCATCGCTTACAAGCGGTCAAAAGGCCGCCTATGAGCATTTCGGAATTTCCGCAAATGATATCTCCGCGGTAGCTGAAGTCAAAACGGTAAAAGTGCTCTCCGGCGTCGGCGACAAAGACGCAATAGCACAGAAAAACATTGAATTCGCAGAGCACCCCGAAATAATAACACTCGTTAAAATAGGTCACCAATGGTATGTTGACTTTACTGCCGATATAGACTGACCTTCGTTTTTAAAAATTCAATAACATATAAAAAGCGACTGCAAAAGCAGTCGCTTTTATTGTCGATTTTTATTGCTGTACCGAATACGGCACAGTTCGTCAGGCTATCGGGCGAACCGCCGCCATCATATTTTCGAGAGAACCGAGTGTTACGCCGGAGGCTACCGCAACAACCGCCGCAACGGCTATTATAACATAGATACACCAATACGAACGCGCGAAGTTCCTGCGGTTGATATTGGCGTCGCTCACGCTGAAGATAATAAGGAAAATAAATCCCACCACCGGGAGCGAAAACAGAATTGACAAACCGAAATAAGCCCAGGGGCTGAGCGGTTTAAAGACATCGGGTCCGTTGTAATTGATTTTTGACATTTTTTATTCCTCCCTGTTTCAGATTAATTTCATTGTAAAATAACAGAAGCGAAAAAGCAAGAAATTTGTAATAAATACATCTTGATTAAAAATTCAGAAGTGATACCCTATAAGTTATGGAAAAATTAAAGTTAAATAATACAAGTAAGGGAATTATCCTGATAACAGTCTCGGCGTTTTGCTTTGCACTGATGGGAATGTTTGTGCGCCTTTCAGGTGACTTGCCGGCAATACAAAAGAGCTTTTTCAGAAATATTGTCGCGCTCGTTTTCTCCGTGGCCGTTCTTTTAAAAGAGCACAAAAAAATAACTGTCCCGAAAAGTGCCGTAAAATATCTTTTTCTGCGCGCCTTTTTCGGAACGGTCGGCATAGTATGTAATTTTTATGCGATAGGAAAGCTTGTCCTCGCAGATGCGTCGATACTTAATAAGATGTCGCCGTTTTTTGCGATCCTCGGAAGCCTCTTAATATTGAAGGAAAAGATAAGCCCGAAAAAGGCAATAATAGTGTTGGCTGCATTCATCGGCTGCCTTTTTGTTATAAAGCCGACGTTTCGAAATGCGGAGCTTATCCCCTCTCTTATAGGTCTTCTCGGCGGATTTGGAGCCGGTATTGCATACACAATGGTTCGCAAGCTCGGTCAGGAAAAGGTTGATGGCTCGTTTATAGTGTTTTTCTTCTCGGCATTTTCCACCTTGGTATTTCTGCCGTTTATGATAGCCGAATACAAACCGATGACAGCCTTACAACTGATTTATCTGCTCCTTGCCGGTCTTTCCGCAACCGGCGGTCAATATACCATAACGGCGGCTTATATTTATGCTCCGGCGCGCGATATTTCGGTTTATGATTATTCGCAGATAGTTTTTTCTTCCCTACTCGGACTTTTCGTTTTCGGTCAGGTACCGGATGTTTTAAGTATTATCGGCTACGTTATCATAATAGCCATGGCGGCCGCAATGTTCTTTTTAAACCGCAAATCAGCAAAAAGCGCATAACGCGCTCGACTTTATCAAAAAAGCACAGGGACTGTTTTAGTAGTCCTTGTGCTTTTTTAGTTCTTTTCTTATATAGCGAAAGGTTTTTTTCTCTCCCTCGTCACGCAGCATAATAAGCAGCTTTTCAAGCAAAGCCGAGGTTTCGGGGTCAATGCTTCTCGTACTCTTGCCCCTCTCAAAATACTCGAGCGGATACGCGTCGGTATATTTGTCTTTCATATATGTTTTGCTTGCGGCAACGCGGTCGCAAAACATTTCTATTACATATTTAAGCGGCATTTTTATGGGCATTACGCATTTTCTTGCGAGATTGTAATCGGTCCAATATTCAAAATGGTGCTTGTTTCTTCCCTTGTGGTGAAGCCATGCCTCCGAATAGCCCTTATCGTTACGTTCAAGCTCGTTCGGACTGCGCGAGCCGTCGTAGTACTTAGCCCCGTTTAAAAACTCCACCGGAGCATACTTTGAGAGGTCATGCCGAAGTCCCTGAAGCGGTATTCCGGCTCTGAAACAGTTTTTGATTACCGCGTGGCGGTGCTTGTTGATGGTTTTTAAATGCCCTATGGGATTTGCCATAAATCTTTCTACCTCTTGATTTTTTCTATATCCGAAACGCACAGTACGTCGTTTTTAACAGAAAATTTTATATTGTATCCCGCAAAGCTCAAGCCGTACAGCTTTTCAGGCGAATCGTCGTATCCGGGTCGCGGGTCTAATTGCAGTATCTCTTTTAACGCCGCAAGCTTATTTTCCGGAAGCAGCAGGGCTTTCTCCTCGGGAATGTGAACCGATAAAATATGTTCCTTTGTCATTTTTGTATAGCCCTCCAAAGCATCCGGCACACAGTCGGAGAGCGGAATATACGGCTTGATGTCAAATATCGGCGTTTTGTCGCATAAATCGGCTCCGAAAACATTTATCACAGGCTCACCTGAGGAAGAGTATTCAATGCTTTTAAGCCTTACACACGAAAGCCCAAGGCCGTTCGGACGAAACGGGGAACGAGATGCGAAAACGCCTACTCTTTTGTTGCCGCCGAGACGCGGCGGACGAACCGTAAGCGACGACGTCGGAGGGTTTTCGGAAAACTGCCATATAAGCCAAATATGAGAGAACTCTTCGAGTCCTCTTACGCTCTCACGCTTTGCAAATTCCGGCTCGAACACTATTTTCCCCTCAAGAAGAGAGCAAAGTCCGCTTTGACGCGGTATGCCGAATTTTTCACCGAAATCGGTTCTTATATGCGCTATCGGTTTTATTTCCAAGCTCTTTTTCCCCTTTTGTAAAATGTCGTCGGCACATATAGTTTTATCATAAAAACCGCCTCAATACAATACTTATTAACAATCAAACGACAATAAATATTAAAAAAGCGATAATATCGGTTTTGATTTTACGGAAAACGCTTTTGATAAATATGTATAAAATTTATGTTATATGTGTATTTTCTACAATCAAATATTGCAATCACAGCAATAATTTGTTATTATTACAGATAGTGTTATACCGTATTCGGAAAAACGCTATCAAGTTTGAAAGGGAGAACGAAATGGAAAGTAAATATTTCTGTGCCAAAAGCAACGGCAAGCTGAACTATTGGCACACAATACTCACCGGATTCGGCTTTATGGCCTCATCCATAGCGTGGGCCATATATGACCCATACATAACAAAGATACTTAACAGGCTCCTTAACGAAAGTGCCGTTATTACTTCGTGGAGCGCAAAGCTTAACGAGGCGTTTCCCGCTCTCGCGTCCTTTGCGGAAGCTAACGGCGAAGACGTAGGCACAGCCGCAGGCGGTATTACCCTTGTACCGTTATTCATAGGTATAATAATGACCTTTGATAATATCTTCGGCGTAATTTTTCAACCGACCTTCGGCAAGCTCTCGGACAACACTCATTCACGATTAGGCAAACGCCGCCCGTTTGTTGTTTACGGCGCGCCGATCTCCGCATTGTTGTTCGCGATAATTCCCATTATTGCCGTAAAGTTCAATTCACTCGGCTTCACAATGCTTTTCATAATTATGTTTGTTTTTGTAATGTCGCTGTGGAGAGCACCGGTGGTTGCCCTTATGCCTGATTTGACCCCGAACGAGCTGCGAAGCGAGGGCAACGCCGTCATTAACCTTATGGGCGGTATCGGCAGTGCTCTCGGACTTTTTGCCGGAACTATAGTCACCGCAATTTACTGCGCGGCTATGGGCATTTCGTCCAAATCTCCGGAATTTGACGAATATGATACCTTCCCCTATGTTTTCCTGCTCGGCGCGGCAGTTATGATAATAGGTATGCTTGTCATACTCTTCTTCGTAAAAGAGCCCGACAGCCGTTTAAAGCTTAAAGCCGATATGGCAGAGGCTGCCGACGAAGAGGCAAAACGCAAAGCCGAAAAAGAGGCTAAAAAGGCAGAAAAAGAAAGAATGAAGGCGGAGAAATTAAACCCCGGCGAAAGACGAAGCCTTGTATTTATGCTTATGGGTCTGTTCTTCCTCTTCTGCGGAACAAACGCAATATCTACTTTCTTTGCTCTTTTTGCGGCTGAAATTCTTCATAAGACAACGGCGCAGGCAACCATAATGACCACCGCTTTTGCCGCCGCTTCCGCTCTCGCCGCTCTTCCGGCAGGCTGGCTCGGCAAGAAAATCGGCAGAAAAAAGACCATACTCGGAGGTCTGTTTATATTTGTTCTCGCGTTTGCGGCTTACCTTATCACACATATACTCGGCATCGACGCTTTGAGCGGCGCTCTTATTTGGGTAGCTCTTATAGTAGGCGGCGCGGCAAATATGTTTATAACCGTTAACACGCTTCCCCTTGTGCTTGAAATCGGCGGCATTGACAAAGTAGGCACATACACCGGCTACTACTACACCGCTACATTCTCGGCACAGATAGCTACGCCCATAATCTACGGCATAGTTCGTATGTTTACAGGCACATATCTGTCACTGTTCTATTACTGCCCGATAGCATTTATACTCTCAATACTTTGCATACTTGTTGTAAAGCACGGTGAGGCTATTCCTCAGGAAATCATAGATAAGGTCAAGGAAGAAAACGAAGACTGAGTAAATCCGCATATTAAAGCAGCTGTAAAACCTCGGGTTTTACAGCTGCTTTTTTGTCTAAAAGCTGATTTTAATTTTTGTTCCGACGTTTTCGACGCTTTCAAGATCGATTTTTGCACCGTGATATATTGCGGCGTGCTTGACTATCGAAAGCCCCAGCCCCGTGCCGCCTATCTCCTTGGAATGGCTTTTATCCACGCGGTAGAAACGCTCAAACACCCTCGGCTGTGAAGACAGAGGAATACCTATTCCCGTATCGGCAACCGTAATCGTTTTATTCTCTACGGTAATATTGACGCTACCACCAGGGCGATTGTATTTGACAGCATTGTCACATAGGTTATAAACCATCTCGTCAATTATGTCGTAAACTCCTTTGACGCACGACGATTCGCCGGCAACGCTTATCGTAATATCGTTTTTTGACGCGACGCTTTGCAGAGAATTTGCCGTTTTTTGAGCTATCTCAAGCAAATCAACATCGTTTTTTTCCGCTCCGACGAGACCCTCATCAAGCTGTGAAATTTTAATGATGTCGCCTACAAGCGTTATAAGTCTTGCGCTCTCGTTATATATGTTCTCCGCAAAATGTCTTACATCCTCGGGCTTTGCTATACCGTTCATTATTATCTCGGCAAACCCCGAAATCGATGTCAACGGAGTTTTTAACTCATGCGAGACATTTGCCGTAAATTCGCGACGCAACTGTTCGCCCTTTTCGCGCTCTGTGACGTCGAGAACAACTATTACCGCGCCGACTATTTTTTCGCCGTTGACTACCGGATTTGCAAAAACGCTGTAAATTCTGTCGTGCATTTTCATGGTCAATTCACCGTGTCTGCCCGAAAGTGCGGCATTTACCGCAGCCTCAAACCGCTCGCTTTGATTTATTGTAAAAACATTTTCATGCTTTTTAATATTTTCAACACCGAATATCTGCTTTGCGCTGCGGTTAAACGAAAGTATGCTGTGCTTAAGGTCGATTATTATAAGACCCTCAGACATATTTTCGGTTATCATTTTAAATTCCTGCTGACTGCGTTCAAGCTCTCGAAGCTGCGACTGAATCTGCGAATTCTGACTGCGGATTTTATAGAACAGCAAAGACAGCTCCGAGCCGAAATTACTGTCGTTTGGGTCGTCCAAATTTATGTCGTTGAGTTCTTTTAAGGTTCGCTTTGACACTACTCGCGCCGTAAAAAGCGCGGCGGCAAAGGATATTACCGCGGAAACAAGCACTGCCAAAAGAAAATCCGAGGGCAGCTCCTCCGCGCCGGCGGAGCCGACGTCAGCCTTAAAGCGATTATAAAGAACGGCAAGCGACAGCGTAGCACAGCAAATATTTACCGCAAGCGACACAAAAAACACGGAGTGAGAAATTCGTTTTTTCATTCGGTTCAGTCCCCTATTTTATAACCAATACCTCGGACGGTCTCTATGTATTTCCCCGCTTCGCCGAGTTTTTGGCGAAGGGTTCTGACGTGCACATCCACGGTTCTGCTCTCGCCGTCGAAGTCATATCCCCAAATTTTATTTAGAAGCTTATCCCGCGTGAAAACAGTACCCTTATTTTGCAAAAGCAAGCACAAAAGGTCAAATTCCTTCAGCGTCAGCACCACCTTTTCGCCGCCTACTTTGACGGAATACTTAGATGGAATAACACTGAGACAGCCGATATTAAGGGTATTGCCGTTGTCATGCTTACCCGGCTCCTTTGTGCGGCGCAAAAGAGCTTTGACTCTCGCTATCAGCTCCATCATTCCGAAAGGCTTTGTCATATAATCATCCGCGCCCATATCAAGCCCCACGACCTTATCGTATTCCGAGCCCTTGGCGGTCAGCATCATCACCGGGATGTGCTTCGTTTTTTCGTCGGCTCTCAAATTTTTAAGCATTGTAAGCCCGTCACATTCGGGAAGCATTATATCAAGGATAATGAGATCTGCATCATCTGCCCTAAGCTCTCTGTAAAATTCACTCGGTTTTTCAAACCCGTTTGCCGGAAGTCCCGAATTATTAAGAGTGTATACAAGAAGCTCTCTTATACTCTTATCGTCCTCAACAAGATAAATCATATTTTTCTCCTATCGGCAGATTTTATCTTTGCAGCCTTTTTCGATTCTTAGTATAATCTGTTTTTACATTTGTTGCAAGACTGCCGCCTTATATTTCATTTTATCCGCGAACGGTAAAATTTGTTGTATTGCATATGTAAAATCTCTGTAAAGTTATATTACGCGTTTTGCGGCACATTTTGCCGTTATATGCCATATTATGTGCTGAGGGAAAATCTCCGCCTTTCAAATATGTGCCTTAAATTCGGTTTATATGTTTATAGTTTCCTTTTATGGGCAAAATTATATTGAGCAAGAGAGCAAAACCCATTATGCCGAAAACAGGTCGGCGCGGCAGCTCAGAGCCGTATTGAATTATGCTTCGCTTGCTTAAGGGAATTAAAACAGGAGAGTGAGGAAATGAATATTAAGCGCGGCGATATTTATTACGCCGATTTAAGCCCCGTGGTAGGCTCGGAGCAAGGCGGAATACGGCCGGTACTTATAGTTCAAAACGACGTAGGCAACAAATACAGCCCCACAGTGATTGCGGCGGCAATAACAAGCCAAAAATACAAAACAAAGCTTCCGACACACATAAGCGTCGATGCGGTAGACTGCGGACTGCAAAAGGATTCCATCGTTTTGCTTGAGCAAGTCAGAACGCTCGACAAAAAGCGTCTTAAAGAGCGTATGGGAAACTTGCCTACGGATGAAATGAACAAGGTAAACAGGGCTCTTTCCGTAAGCTTCGGGCTCGGACAAACGATGCGTTAAGCAAGAAAAAAGTGATTCTCCGCAGAAATGCAGGGAATCACTTAGTCTTAAATGCTTGCTATACCGAATTTAGTAAGAAACGGAGATTTTCACTATGATTTTAAGCAGCACCCTCGAAATATTAAAGGAATGTCTGCCGATGGAGGCTACTGCCGTGATGAAATTTAAGGAGGGCGCCGTAAATACAAACGACGCTGTGCTTCGCGGGCTTTATGAGCAGGCAGCATCACAGCACCTTAACCATTACAACACACTTTTGAACATCTTGAACGGGAAGTAAAATATGAATAAAGAGAAGCAAAACAATCAAAACAGAATACTGTTTTTGAGCCTATTGTCTGTTCAGAGGTCGCTCTCGATAAAATATAACGAATGCTCAATGAAATGCGCGGACGAGCCATTGCGTGAGGACATATTAAATATACTGCGCGAAAACCACGCGATGTATCACACACTTTTCGACGAGAGCCGAAACAGAGGTTGGGAAACGGAAAGCGCCGCCGAAAGCGATGAGGTCTCGGCGGCGTCGGAATATTTTTCGTATATTAAAGGCTCACTTTGAAAGGCGCTTTTTTATTTGGCGCACATCTCTGCCCTCAAATAAAATCAGCTCGTAATCACCTATAATTCTCGACGTGACTCTTGCACCGTAAAGCCCGGTGAGCTCGTCAAGAGCTGCATTAGAGCTGATTACGGTCGGTCTGCCATAGGAAATACGGCTGTTGATTATATTATATATCTCGGAGAGGACATATTTTGTGTCAAACTCTGCGCCGAGATCATCCAAAATAAGCAAATCGCAATAGAGAACCGTATCCTCTGTATTGCCGCCTTCTCTGCCAAAGCGCTCCTTTTCGAGCCGCGTAAACAGATTTTGGGCGGAATCATATACTACGCTGAAGCCTTTTTTTATAACCTCGTTGGCTATGGCGAGCGAGAGATGAGTCTTACCGAGACCCGTTTCTCCGTACATAAAAAGGTTCGGTGACTCGGTGCTGAAATCGGCGGCATATTCGCGGCAAAACTCATATACCCCTTTCATTCTTTCACGCGGGGAAATGCCGTTGCCGTAAACCTCGGTAGGATAATATGACAGGCTGAAATCATCAAAGCTTGAGAGCTTCAGCGGTGTTTTATATGACAGCTCTTCACTTGCGAACTTTTTGAGGAGCTCCGTTCTGCAAGAGCATATCTTACCGTCCGTGTAGCCCTTATCCTTACATATTTCACAGGTATAATGAGGTTTTAGATAATTTTTATCTACCCCCGCGCTCAGAAGCAGGTTTTCACGATCCTTTTGAAGCTGCAAATTAGTCTTCATAAGCTCTTCGACCGTCTTTTTAACGTCGCCGCTTCCGCCGATAACGGCTTTTACGGCTTCAAGCCCGGTTTTGGTCAATTCATCCTCTATCACAAGCAATTCCGGATGGACTTTCGCAAACTCAACGCGCCTTTTTTCCGCATCGGTTTCCGCTTTTATACGGCGTGAGTCAAGAACGGATTTTGTCTTTTCATAAACTTCCTTTGAATACTTCAATCACTTCACGCCTTTCTTTTTATATTTCACGACACCCATTCCTGCGTCGGATATTGCCTCATCTATGCTGAATGACGTCCCCTTTTGCTTTACCGCCTGTTTCTTTTCACGGAAAAGACGTTCGCCGTTTTCCACGTCCTCCGGCGTTTTGTACCCGGCCGTATGCCAATTCAGGAGAATCTTATCCATATAATTAAACGATATTTTACCGGTGCGCTCAGCCATCTCGTCATATGCTCTTGCGATTATCGGAGCTTCAAACCCGAGAGCGCGCCACGACAAAATGTATTCCGTCTGCTTTTGAGTGGGCCGCGGAGTTGACATACCCGTAAGCTCACGCAGAACGGAAAAGGTTTTTTCGGCTTCGGTGCTCTTTTCTATGTAATCGGCGGCAAGCTCCACCGTGTTTATTTCTTTTTCCGCCCAAACCTTGCCGAGCTTTGCAACATAAGCCGTTGACGAGCGCGACTGATGCACACAAAATTCAAGCAGCATAAATATAACTTCGACGCTGAGACCGTATGTATCATAAAGCATCAAAAGCGTGCTCTGCATATCAAATCCTATTGTTCTGCCGAGAATACTCTGCGATTCTGACATAAGACGAAGAACGTCCCCGCTTTCCTCCATACGCTTTGAAATTTGCTCGAGCGTGGGCTTTGCAATTTTAATTTCGGGCAGTGGCCGCTTCTCGGAAACGGCAACACACGAAGCCAACGGCTCCGATTTGTTTTGCGCATTTACGCCGCTGTCGTCGGGCTTTCTAGGCTCAACTGTTTCGGAAGTAAAAGCGGTACCGTTTTTCACAAGCACATTTTCACTTACCCAATATTCAACGGCGTCAAGCGTATCGGCTTTACAGTATCCTATTCTTTTAGACAGCTCCTCGACTGTAAAATCCTCGCCCGGATTGCGCAGTATTAAGAGCAGTACCTTAATTGCGGCAGGCGATGCGAGCTTTAAATATTTATCTGTCAGCACGGACGGAACCGCAAAAACGGAGCCATACAGCGCAGGGTTTACATTAAACATATCTATGCCTTCAAATCAGATTTTCTTTTTGCAAAATTCGGAAAGACAACATTTATCGCACATCGCACGTCTCGCGGTACAGACCTCTCTGCCGTGCAAAACAACTCTGTGGCAAAAATCATTGCTCTCATCGGGCGGAAGTATTTTTTTTAATTCAAATTCGACCTTTTTCGGGTCCTTTGTGTTTACAAGCCCTATACGGTTGGATATTCTGATAAGGTGCGTATCCGTGACAACCGCCGGTTTTTTATATACGTCGCCGACTATCAGATTTGCGGTTTTTCTGCCGACTCCGGGAAGCTTTATGAGGTCGTCGATATTATCCGGCACCTCGCCGCCGAAATCGGAGCGTATCATACGGCACATACCGATTATATCACGCGCCTTACCATGATAGAAACCGCACGAATGTATAAACTTTTCCACATCCTCCCTGTCCGCCTCGCAAAAAGCGTCAAGGGTGGGATAAGATTCAAATAAAGCGGGAGTTACCAAATTAACTCTCGCGTCGGTACACTGCGCCGAAAGGCGAGTGGCTATTAAAAGCTGAAGCGGCGTTCTCGCCGTAAGAGAACAAATAGCGTCGGGATACTCTTTTTTCAGAGCCTCGACGCACTTTAAAGCAAGTTCTTTTTTATTCACGGTAATACTCCATATCATCGGGCAAGCCGAGCAAATAGTCGGCGGAAACACTGAAATAGCGGCATATCGCCGAAAGATCCTTCAGCGAAGGCTCTGTAACGCCGGTTTCCATAAAGGAAATCTTACGCTGCGAAACCCCTATGGCATTTGCAAGGTCAGTCTGCGTCAGCGGCGGCAATTTAGACTGCCGCAGCAATCTCAGCCTGTCACAAAAAGCCATATACTCATCTCCTACAATAATTTACAAACCCACACCCATTAAATGAACTTAATTTTAGCACAAACCTCTTTTTGAGGCAAGGAGAATTAAGTAAAAATTTAACTAACAAATTTGTGCAAGAATTTGCTTGACACAAAATGTTGTGTAACCGCATTTATAATGGTCAAAATAAAGAATTATATCTATTGTATTGCCCCAAAAATTTTGATATAATATTACAGAAAAAAATAATTTCAGAGCTTTTTCGGAGATATAATTATGAAGAAAAGTTTTACAAAACAACTGATAAGTCTCATTTTGGCGGTCTGTTTTACGCTTGCTTTTCCGGCTCTTTCTTTTGCTGCGGACAGTAATCAAAGCGACGGCGAAGCAAAGAGTGAATCGATTTATAACGAATTCAAAAAGTCCGACGGCGAGCTGATTTGCGTGTCAAAATACGGCGACACCGACAAGTTCCCCGAAAATTCCGCCGAAGCCGTTGCAGCGGCGGCAGAAAAGGGTGCCGACATTGTTTACGTTTCGGTGAAAAAGACCTCCGACGGATACGTGGTGCTTATGGCCGACAGCAATCTCTCGAGAATGTGCGTAGATGAGCTCGGCAATACCGTAAACAAGGACATCGGCGACGTGGGATATCACGAGCTTTCGACATACCATTTGAGAGCAGGCACGGGCAGCCTGCACGAGCCGATAACATCCTGCAAAATACCGACCCTCGCCGAAGCCATACAGTATCTCGGCGGCAACGCAATGCTGATGATTGCGGACGGCTGGGAATACAGAGATGAGATTTACGACATACTCGCAAGCGAAAACGCGCTTTCAAATTCAATAATTTTAGCTACGGGCGATAAAAAGGAAATCTCCTCTTGGCTTGCCTCAAAAACCGTCATGCCGCTCGTAATATCCTCGAGTGCAAAAAACGGCAATGCCAAAAGTTATGTTTCAAGGACGCTTTCGGCAGGCTGCATAGGCACGCTTCTCTCAGCTAAAAATCCGTACAACTCCGTATTCAAAGACGGAGTTCAATCCAAATTCAAAGACGCCGGAAGAGCTGTTATCGATATGACAAACAGCGATATTTGCGGCGGCAGAGAAGATAATCCTACCGGGTGGAACGATATAACGAAACGCGGATTCTCGGTAATTATCACAAACGATATTACAGGCTTTAACGCTTACCGCGCAAGGGTTCAAGGCTACAAAGCAAGCCTTGCTTCCGATCTTGAAAAAGCTCAGGCGACAGACACCGCACTTTGCAGCACATCAACAGCAAACAAGCTTAAAAAGACTATTACGGAAGCCAAGAGCACACTTTCATCGTCGATGTCGGAGACGGAGCTTATGGAGGCCGATTATTCGCTCAGGCTTGCGATGGAAGCACTTGCCGACCGCACCGAAAACGACAACGGAAAAACAGTAACTCCCGGCAGAATTACTGCGGTAGTGCTTGTTGTAATAGCACTTATCATATTTGAAATCGTATTTGACACGCTCCGCCGCAAAAAGGTGAGTAAGCGTCGCACCGAAAACGGAAGAGCTCATTCCTCCGGGAAAAAATAAAATATTACAATATAGTAAAGGATGCCTATCACAATGACAGGCATCCTTTATTTTTTACGTTTCGCTTTACCAGCCCTCACCCTCGTCGAGCAATACAGCCTCGGCGCAGCGGATACCGTCAACGCCGGCAGACACAATTCCGCCTGCATATCCCGCACCCTCGCCACATGGGTAAAGGCCTCGCACATTCGACTGGAAAAGCTCGTCTCGGATGATGCGCACGGGAGATGAGCTTCGCGTTTCGGGTGCTGTGAAAAGAGCATCATTTGAAGCAAAGCCCGGAAGCATTTTGTCCATTTTCGGCAGTGCTTCGAGTATTGTTTCCGTCACCTTAGCAGGGAGCAGCGAGCGCAGATTGGTAAGCCTTACCCCCGTAGGACACGTCGGCTTTACGCTGCCGAGCGAAGAAGATGCGAGATTGTTCATAAAATCTCCGACTTTCTGTGCAGGTGCGGTGTAATCGCTGCCGCCCATTTTAAATGCGTGACGCTCTATTTCGCGCTGCATATACATTCCCGAAAGCACATCCGAGCTCGGAAAAAGCTCCGGCTCTATACCGACAAGCAATGCCGAATCGGCATTTTCGCCGTCTCGCGCATATTCACTCATTCCGTTTACAACAACTCCGCCCTCTTCGCTTGACGCGCAAACCACGGTTCCGCCGGGACACATACAAAACGTATATGCGCCCCTGCCGCCCTGCGGGTGACAGGCAAGCTTGTAATTTGCGGCATTGAGCTTTGGGTGCGAAGCAAATTTACCGTACTGGGTTTTATTTATCATTTCCTGCCTATGCTCTATCCTTACTCCGACCGAAAACGGTTTTTGCATCATATCAATGCCTTTTAAGCGAAGCATTTCGAGCGTGTCACGAGCCGAATGCCCTATCGAGAGGATAACGGTATCGGTTTCAATGTCCTCTTTGCTTCCATCCTTGTGACAAACCGTAATGCCCTGAATGTGACCGTTATAAATTATAAGGTCACAGAGCTTTGTATTGAACATAAACTCTCCGCCGCGTTCCTCTACCGTTTTGCGGATAGCTTTTACAACTCCCGCCAAACGATCCGTGCCTATGTGCGGAGTTGCGGAATACATAATCTCGCTCGGTGCGCCGTGCTCACAAAATTTTTCAAACACACGGCGGCAACGCTTATCCTTTATTCCCGTGGTAAGCTTACCGTCCGAAAAAGTGCCTGCACCGCCCTCGCCGAACTGCACATTCGACTCGGGATTTAAAACTCTCGTCCGCCAAAAGCTCTTGACGGAAGCGGTGCGCTCATCCACCGTCTCGCCGCGCTCTATGATAATCGGCGAAAGCCCAGCCTCGGTTAAGGTCAGAGCCGCAAACATACCGGCAGGACCGAAACCGACTATAACCGGTCTCAAGGTACTCTTACGTTTTACGGGCGGCAAGGTATAAACACTTTTCTCGCTTAACGAAACCCTGTTGCCAGCTTTTGAAGCCACCCTCTTTTCGTCAATATCAAGAGCCACATCGACGCTGAAAATGAATTTAATATCGTCTTTTTTTCGACAATCCACCGATTTTTTACAGATTGTCAGCTCTCGTATATGCCTCTCACCGATTTTAAGAGCTTTTGCGGCAAGCCTGTAAAGCTCCTGCTCGTCCTCATCGAGAGGCAATTTAAGTTCATTTATTCTTATCATTTATAACTCCTTCAAAACAGATTCCGCTGCAAGAAGTGCCGATGACCAGGCCCAACCGAGGTTATATCCTCCGCACGGACCGTCAACATTGAGCGCCTCCCCGACGGCATACAGATGTTTTACTTTTTTAGCTTCGAGAGTGTTCTTGTTAAATTCCGAAAGAGCCGCTCCGCCGTGAGTCACTTGGGCAAAATCAAAGCCGCGAACACCCGTGACGGAAAATTTAAGCGATTTTATCGCGGAAGCAATTTGTAAAGCTTTATCACTTGACAGGCTTGCGAACGACTCGTCCTTTTTTACGTTACATTCGCGAAGGACAAAATTTGCGAGTGCTCTCGGTAAAATTCCGCACAGTACATCACCCGACGGTTCACGGAACTTGTGGGATTGCAAAAAAGCTGTAATCTCGTTTTTTGTAAGCGACGGCAAACAATCGAGCGTAGCCGTAGCTTTACTTTTGCCTATAAAGCGCGAGAGCTGCATTATAGGTATACCCGAAAGTCCGTAATCGTTAAATTGAACCTCACCGGACTCAACATATTCTTTTTCGTTTGAAAAAACAGTGCATTTGCAGTATTGCCTCAGTCCTTTGAGTGAAAAGGGCATATCCTTTACACATATTCCGGTAAGTGCCGGAGAGAGCTCTGTCACACGTATTCCGAGGGCTTTAAACAACTCAAACGAGCTGCCGTCCGTCCCCTGCTTAGGTGCTGCGGCACCTCCACAGGCAATAACCGCAAAATCGAAGCTCTTATCATTATTTATTACAAATCCACCTTGTGATTTCTTAATGCTTTTGACAGGTGTGTCTGTAAACACCTTTACACCTGCTCTTTCGGCAGCAGATGAAAGCACACACACCACCGAGGCGGCAGTCTGTGAAATCGGGTATGCTCTGCCCTCCTGCTCACTCATCAAAAGCAAACCCATATCGCGAAAAATCGCTTCTGTTTTCTTCGGAGTATATTTTTCTACCGCCGGGCGCACAAATTCACATGCCTCAAAGTAATTCTCGGCAACTGCGTCAAAATTCAAGATATTACACCTGCCGTTGCCTGTCACAAGTATCTTTTTCAGCACCTTCGGATTTTTCTCAAAAACGGTAACCTCAATATCGGGTCTTTTTTGCTTTAAGGCTACGGCAAACGCCATACCCGAAGCACCGCCTCCTATTACGGCAACGGAAATCATATATTCATCTCCTGCTTTTAAATTACACTTTGCCTAACGTACAGCTCCGGCACAAAGCGTTGCAGCGCGGTTTTCCGCCTCTTTATCGCAAAAGCTGTGATAAACTCCAACTTAAACCAATACAATTATATCAGCCGAAGACGATTATTGCACCCCTTTTCTCACAAATTCTTTAAAGACTGTGAAAAAAACGCAAAAACCATCGCATAAAGATAAAGGAACCGTAAAAACAGCTTTACGGTTCCCTTTAAACTCTTAAATTTTACCGCGAACGGATTTCATTATTCGTCGGTCTCAAGTTCAGCCTTACGAACATCCTCAAGAATTGATTTTTTCATACCTGCGTCGCACTGACGGTAAAGGCCTATCAGAATTTTTTCATCGGATGTAAGCTGTGAAATGACGCTTTCTTTTTTGTGACGCTTTGCATAATCGGTCGCTTGATCGCGCAAGCGATAAATATTGATATCGTCAAGGCTTAAAATATAATCCACGCTGACATTGAAGATTTTTGCAAAGCGCTGAACCGCAAAAATATCCGGTCGATTTCTGCCGGTTTCATACGAAGCGTAGGTAGACCTTTCAATTTTCAGTATTTCCGCTATTTGACGCTGAGAATACCCGTTGTAATTACGAATAAGCTTCATTTTTTCTCCCAGCATAATAAGTACCTCCTCGCCTGTACTTTTATACTGTTTATTATATAAAACTATTCGATAATATACGAAAAGTGTTACTTATTAACACAAATATTTTTTAAATTATATGTATATAAGTAACCAAACGTGTAGAAGCTTCGCGAATACATTCGGCACCGCCGAAAAACATCGCATCATTTAAGATAATGTATAAAAAGGCCGCTTAAAAGCTTCGGCTCAAACCAAGTCGATTTGGGAGGCATAGTCATAGATTTGTCGGCTATATTCATAAGCTCGTCAAGAGTTGTCGGGAACATGGAGAACGCAAGCTTTTCTTCGCCCGAGTCAACACGCCGCGAAAGCTCGGAAAGGCCCCTGATGCCGCCGACAAAATCTATTCTCTTATCGGTTCTGGGATCATCAATACCGAGTATAGGTGATATGACATTATCTTGGAGTATTGATACGTCAAGACTTTTGACGGCATCCAAAGACTTTGTTATTTCAGATTTAGCGAAGAGAGCATACCATTCACCCGACATATACATACCGAAGGAATGCGCTCTTTTAGGACGGTACTCATTTTTCCCATGCTTTTCTATGTCGAATTTATGTCTGAGTTCAAGCAAAAATTCCTCATCGGAAAGTCCGTTTAAATCCTTAATCACTCGGTTGTAATCAAGAATACGAAGCTCGTCGCTCGGGAAAATTACGGATAAGAAGAAATTAAATTCCTCATCTCCCGTGTAATTCGGATTTTGCTCACGGCGGCGAAGCCCTACCTTAACGGCCGAAGCGGCTCTGTGATGACCGTCCGCAATATAGAGAGACGGTACGTTTTTAAACTGTGCGATTATAAAATCAATCGTGTCATTGTCAGACACAAGCCAGACTCTTTCGCGGACATCATCGGACACAAAATCATAAACAGGCTCGCTTTTTTCTTTTACATCTTCAACAGCAGACGAAATCTCGTTATTTTTTCTGTATGTAAGAAATATAGGACCGGTGTTTGCGTCAAGAGTGTCAACGTGCCGTATGCGGTCCGCTTCCTTATCGGCTCTTGTCTTTTCGTGCTTTTTGATGACGTCGTTTATATAATCGTCAATAGCCGTACAGCCTACAATGCCGGTCTGCGTTCTGCCGCGCCAGGTCTGCTCATATATATACAAGCACGGTTTTTCGTCCTGCTTCATAACCTCCGCCGAAACAAGCTTAGACAAATTCTCGCGCGCTTTTTCATAGACACGGTCGTCATAGATGTCAACCGATTTCGGAAGATCTATCTCCGCCTTATCAACATGCAGAAATGAATACGGATTGCCGAAGACCATTCTTCTCGCCTCATCCGAATTCATAACATCATACGGTAAAGCCGCTACCTTGGAAGCGTATTCCGGAGTCGGACGAAGCGCCCTGAACGCTTTCAAAACTGCCATAATATTACCTCGCTTTATTTTTATGAATATGAGTATATACAGTATATATTATAAAAAACGCCAAAAGTCCGAATGACGCACCGAGACAATCCACAAGTATGTCTCTCGGCTGGCACGCTCTGCCGGACACAAAATATTGGTGAAGCTCGTCCGACGAAGCATAAAGTGCCGCGGACAAAAACGAAAGTGCGTGCTGCGATTTTAAAAACACCGACTGCCAACTGCACGAAAACAAGAAGCAAAGTGCCGCATATTCAAGCGCATGTGCGGTTTTTCGGACGGTATGTTGTGTTAATGTTATATGGAAGAGTTCGGTTATACGGGAAATAACCCCGGAGCTGAGCCCCGATGATTTTGACGAAACCTGAGAAGACAGACAAAAAATCGTCACCATCAGTGCAACTGTGAGCGTCCAAGATATTGCTATACAGATTTTTTGAGATACGCCGTATTTGTTTTTCATTTTGAATACCGTCTCTTACGATTTTTTTGCATTTATGAAACAGACGTTATCCGCAGAGGAATAAAAGTATATTCCGCTTGTCTTTTTGGATGTTACAAAATAGCTGTTCTCATAAAACACGGGCATTATTACCGCCTCGGAAACAAGATAGTTCTCCGCATCGGCAACGGCGGAACGCTCACCCTCAAGGCTGCCCGAATTATTTTTGATATTACGGATTTTCTGTGATAAAACATCGGACTCATATCCGAATATATTGTTTTGGTCAAAGCCCTCTATAATTTCGCCCGCAAAAGACGATTTCGCCTTGAACGGGTAAAACGCCACGCTGTAATTGCCGTCGTTTACCGCTGCCTCAAGGTCGGATTCCGAAACGACCTTTACCGTGGAGACAAATTTTACTCCGAGGGTTTTCTGAAGCTTTTGCACCATCTGCTTCACGAACGGCTCATACTGCTCGGTGCAAAGTATTGTAGTTTCGACCGACGATGAGCCGAGTTCCAAAAGCGCGTCGTTGAAATTCTTTTTTGCAAGCGTCTCGTCATAAGACAAAAGCTCTGCGGCATTTCCGTTTCGATAATCCTCGCCGCCTATCTTACATGACGGCGGCACTATGCCGTCTGCCTTTGAAATATCGCTTTGCGAGTCAAACAGCGACGAAGTATCGCACGAGCGGCAAAATGCAAGCCGCATATTTTTATTGCGGTAATTATTGTCGTTTTGATTGAATATAAAGGAATAGGTTACGTTTTGAACCGCAACCGAATTCAAATCCTTTTTGTTTTCTATTGACGAGAACTGCGATGACGAGAGGAAAGCCACGTCATATGTAACCGAATTCATCTTATCGGCGACTTCCGAATCGTCGTTGTTTATATAGAACGTCACGGACGACGGCGAAACCGAGGATTCTCCGTTGTACTCGTTATTTTTAGCCAGCTTCACCGAGGTCTTTTCCGTCCATTTTGACACGTGAAACGGTCCGTTGCACAAAAGGTATTTCGCATCAAGCCCGTACTTACCGTTTGTGAGATTGAAAAACTCCTCGTCGCACGGCATGGCACCCGGATTTGTCAGCGCATAAAGGAAGTTGTCGTCGGCGTACGAAAGGTTGAAAACTATTGTAAAATCATCCGGCGTACTTATGCTCTTTACCGCCGAAAACAACGGCGCGTCGGCGGAACCGGTCTGCTCCGAGAGGGTTCTCTCAATGCCGAATTTAAAGTCCTCCGCCTTTACGGTTATATCAAACGTATCCTCATAATTTTCGCCGAGCACAGCTTTGTGCCCCGAAAACATAGCCCAATGCGAATTGTTGCGAAGCTTAAACGTATATGTAAGGCCGTCGTCTGAAATATTCCAATCCGTGGCAACGCCCTTGCCTATGGTGCCGTCCGCCATTATGCGGACAAGCCCCTCGTAGCAGTTTGCCGCAACGAGCTTTTCTGAATTCGAATCCGCTATCTGTGGGTCAAGGCTCGTCGGCTCATCCATTATCGGCATTGAAAAAGCCTCGCCTGACTTCTTTCTGCCGAAACAACCTGTAAAGGAGGTTGCAATTACACATAACATTATCAAAATCGAAATTATTTTCTTTATCAATTTAAATTACCCCTATAAAGTAATGGTGTTAATCAAATGTCGTTTAAAGTTTATTTCATTTTAACACAAAAGGCTTTTAAAATCCACACATTTGTTATATTGACTCAAGTCTTTATCTCACCTATAATATATTATAAAGAATAAAGGAGAATGAATTTATGCAGACGTTTGAAATAATATTGTCCGTAATTTCAGGCCTGTCGCTTATATGTGCGCTCGGAGCCTTGATTTTTTCTAAAAGGGCGGCAAAGCAAAGCTCATCGGAGGATTTTGCCGTATTGAATTCCAAAATATCAGACCTTACAAAGAGTACATCCGACGAATTTCAGCGCAACCGTATAGAAACGCATCAGAGCCTTGAAAATATGTCGGCAAAGCTTGAGGCGATGACAAAGCTCAGCTATGAAAACCGCGAAAAAATGAACGAGACCATAGCACAGTCGCTCAATATGATACGCGACAAGAGTATAGAGCAAAACGAGCGCCAATCGAAAATAATTGAGACAAGCATTCAGAAAATGCAGGAGAGCAACGAAAAGAAGCTTGACCAAATGCGTATGACCGTTGACGAAAAACTCACCTCAACTCTTACAACACGTCTTGACAGCTCATTTAAGACCGTCTCCGAACAGCTTGAAAAGCTGTATAAATCGCTCGGCGAGATGAAAGAGCTTTCAAACGGCGTCACAAGCAATGTCACTACTCTCAACCGCGTTCTTACAAATGTTAAAGCTCGCGGCACATGGGCAGAGGTTCAGCTCAAGGGAATACTTGACCAGACAATACCCACCATGTACGAAGAGAATGTTGCGACGGGCGAAAAAGCAACCGAGCGCGTTGAATTCGCCGTTAAAATACCGTCGAGCGAAAAGGGTGCTGAGCCGACGCTTCTACCGATAGATTCAAAGTTCCCGATGGAGGATTATATACGCCTTTGCGACGCAGCCGACAACGCCGATGCCGCCGCATTGGCCGCCGCCAGAAAGGCACTCGAAGACAGGATACTCGGCGAAGCTAAGGAAATACGCAAATACATAAACGTGCCGAAAACAACGCCGTATGCAATTATGTATCTTGCGACTGAGGGACTGTACGCCGAAATTGCGTCTTCGCGTTCGGGACTCCCCGAAAAGCTGCAAAACGAATACAATATTATGATAGCCGGACCCATTACCATAACGGCACTTTTAAACTCGCTGTCGATGGGCTTTAAGACCGTTGCGATAAACGAAAAGGCAAACGAGGTCAGAAAGCTTCTCGCCGCGTGCAAAACACAGTATGATATATTCGGCACGGTGCTGCAAAAAGCAAAGAAAAAGATAGACGACGCAGGACGTTCGCTTGATGACGCACAGCACCGCAATTCCATAATTCAGAAAAAGCTTCGCGGTGTTGAAGATATAGAGCGCTCCGAGGCGGAAAATATATTGTCGATAGACCAAGGCTTCGCCGATACCGAGGACGACAATTAAAATAATCGGCAGAAAAAAGCCGGGCTGTAAAGAACAAAAGTCCTTTACAGCCCGGTTCTTTCATTTAACAATAGATATACACGACCGAAATCACACTCAGACTTTTTTAGGGCCGTACTGATTATCGGGGGTGCTGCCGGTAAGCATGTATACGAGAATAAATATGTAGCCGACAACCGGGATGAGCCCCATCAATATATACGTGCCGCTCTTGCCTATGTCGTGAAGTCGGCGCACCATAAGAGACAGCGACGGCAGTAACACTGCAAGGCAATACAGCATCATCAAAATATAAAATATCGCGCCGGCACCCATATACGCTATACTCATATCGCCGTAAGCATCATACGCTGCCAGGGAAGAGCCTCCGAAAATCGCAAACAATATGCCCAAAGCCATACAAACAATATTATTGAACAGGCAAACCCACCAATATTCGCTTCTTGTAGCTCTGCCGCTGAAATTCACATAGTTTTTAAAGAACAACTTTACCGCCTCGCCGAATCCGATTTTGCGTGTCGGCATATATACGGGCGCGCCGTAAGTATTCTGTCCATTTCCAAAATTTTGCGGTGCTCCGTAAGGCGGTGCGCTCTGTCCATTTCCGAAATTCTGCGGTGCTCCGTAAGGCGGTGCGCTCTGCTGAGGAGCCGAAGCAGGCTCAGCCTTGGCTCCGCAATTAGGGCAATACTGCCCGTTAAAATCCGTTCCACAATTTTTACATATCATAAAAATGCCCCCTGTTATTTTATTTGGCATTTCCATTTTATAATATTTTTCACAAAATATCAACTGTTTTTATAATGTTTTTAGACATTATTGCCGTCCATGGCCGTTTAATTCTTTTTCAATGCAAATTTCGGCTTAGTCTCATTTAGAACAATGCCGACAAATATAATCACGAAACCGACGGCTGTTTGCAGCGTCGGCCTCTCATGATAAAAAATCATTGAAAAAAGTATTCCGAATACCGACTCCAAGCAAAGTATAAGCGAAGAGCTTGACGCGGTTGTATGCTTTATACCCATATTCATAAATACAAAGCAAAGCGCGGTTACAAATACGGTAACATATACAAGAGATAACACCGAGCCAGTAGATATATGCTTTGGGAAGCTTTCGCTTGAAATAAAGAAAATAAAACAGATAAAAAATGCGGTAAAGAACTGTATAATCGTATGAAGAATAACGTCGAGATCACTGCACCATTTTTCAACCGCCACAATCTGAAGCGCATAAAATATACCGCATATCAGCGTAAATCCCTCACCGAGAAATGAAAATGACATTTTCCCGTCAAGGCAGACAAGGCCTATCCCCGTTATGCAAATCGCCGCGGCAATAAAATTACATACATCGGGCCGTTTTTTGCTGACGGCCCAGCTTAAAAACGGCACTATAACGCAATAAACCGTGGTCAAAAACGCATTGGTTCCGGGCGTTGTGTGCTTAAGACCTATTGTTTGGAATATGTACGCAAAGCCCAAAAACGCTCCGGTAATCGCACCTGTCCAAAGGTATTTCAAATTAAACAATTTCCATTTTTTAAAAAATACAATGCTCAAAAGTATTGCCGAGAAAAGAAATCTTACACACAGCAAAAAATACACCGGCAATTCATCCAGAGTGTTTTTTAATATGAAGAAAGAGCTACCCCATATAACGGCGCTCGAAAAAAGCATAAGCTTTGCGGCAACAGTGCGTTTTGTTTCAGTTTTCATCTAAAAGCTCCGTAAACGTATTTATGTAAAAATCGGCTCGATTTTTAATTTCCGTCATTTGTTTTTCGGCTGAAGCGTCGTATACTCCGACCGTTTTAAATCCGCCGCAGGAAGCGGATTTTATACCTGTCAGGCTGTCCTCAAACACTACCGTATTTTTCGGTACAGCACCTATTTTTTCACACTCTCTCAAATATATGTCGGGGAATTCCTTGCCTCGCGACACTTCGTCTATTGATGTGGTAGCCTTAAAAAGCCGTAGAATGCCGAGCCTTTCAAGACACGGCATATAAAGCTCCTTCGAGAGAGCCGTTGCCACGCCGAGCGTTTTACCCATACCGCTCAAGCAGTGCAAAAAATCAGCCGCACCGTTTTTAAGCGGTACGGTAGATTCATATTGATTCTTCGACAAACAAGTCCACATATCTGCAATCTCTTCTTTTTTCACGACGCCTTCAAGCCGAAATCTCTCAACCGTGTATGCGGCTCCGTCGCAAATGCTCATATGATTCACATTAAAGAGATAATCCGAGGGTGCTTTGATGTTAAAGTAGCCGAGAACCTTAACGTAAATATCATCCCAAAGTCCCATGGAATCAAGAAGCGTTCCGTCAAGGTCAAAGATATAACCTTCAAAAGAAAATATATCCATCAGTATTTAATCTCCGGTGCCAATTTCCTGCGATAAGTCTTCCTTCGGCGCACCTCAGAGCGGTCTATTGACGTATAGCTGTCGCTGATGCTCCCGTAAGAATCAATCGCATATATTTTTATATTATACACTCCCGGAGACTTAGAGTAAACAGGAAGTTTGACTTTATCAGCCATGGAGGAGATACCCTTATAAAAATCCGAGAAATAATCGTACCGCGTTCCGTCGCTGTAAAAGACCGCATAGCTGTGAACAAAATCATCGCTTTCGCCCTTGTTAAAGCATAGATATGTATTCCCGTTTTCATCATATTCCGTATGACCGTAGGCGTTCGGCATAACGGGTAAGCTGTTATGCTTTCTTTCGGAAATAAAATCGGCTTTCGTGACAGCGTACGGTATTTTTACGCTCATATTCGGTTTTTCCTCCTTGCCGAGGCGGAAATTCATACGCCTTACGGTTATGCTCTCTTCTTCGAAATCAAGCAAATAGCCCATTGGGAACATATATGCGTCCGGCGGCACGGAGCCGTTAACCTTTCCCTTTTCGAGTTCAACATATGACGTAGACTGAGTTCCGAAGGCGGTAAACGCGCCCTGCCAGACACTTCTCTCATCAAGAAGCGAATAGTGGAGATGGCCTGCGAAATTTATCAAATTAGGATATTGAGAAAACAAGTCGAAAAGGCCCTTGTCTCCCCAATCGTCGCTGCCGTACACCGTATTTTCTGCACAATTATGCGTCGTGACAAAAATCGGCCTGTCGCCGCGTTCTTTTTTCGCAAGTTCGATTTCGGCTTTGAGATACGGTAAAATTTTTCTGTAACCGTCTGACATTTTTTCGCAATCGGGCGATACGCCGATAAAGTGAAAGCCGTTCACCGTATAATGAGTAAACGGCGAAGAACCGATCTTTTTTGTGAAAAGCCGCCTGCAATTTTCCGATGTCCTTAAGCCGTAATAGTCGTGATTGCCCATAATGCTTTGAATAATCGGAATTTTTTCGCCGAAAACGCTCTTGAACGCGGCTTTATATGTATCGTATGCAAAGCCGCTCGCCATATTGCCTATATCGCCTGCAAATATAATCATATTACAGCCCTGTTTTTTGAGTACGGAAAGCGATAAGACAAGATTGTTTCGGAACGTCGTCTCGTTTTTTCTGCGAACAGGGCTGAGCTGGGAATCGGAAATTATGCCGATCCTCAGCCTTTCGTTAATATTAAAGGTTTTTCGTTCAAATTTAAACTCCATTTTTGATTGCCTTTCTTTTTACGGCAAGCTCTGATAAATTTTTTCTTTCTTAACGCCGCTGAAATCATAAAAACAAATCGGTATAAGCGAGAGCAAAAAGCCAATCCCGGGAATTACGGTAACAAGAGAGAAAAGACCCGTAACGGTGGAGGCACTCTGTACAGCCGGCACACCCGCCGCGGACGGCTCGATAAAATGAAACAAAGTAAGTGCCGCAGAAAGTCCTATAAAGCCTACTGCATTGTTGAATTTAGTGACAAAGGAGTTGAACCCCGGAATATTTATTACATAAGTCGCTATATACAATGCCGCCGGCATAATAAGGTAACGAGGCGACGCTGCCATCGACATAAGAAGTGCCATCATCATGGGCTTATTTTTGCCCGCAGCCTTTATCATGTCTCGAACGGCAATTTTTTCGGTATGAGTGGGAAAACGCTCTTTTGAGTTTTTGAACAGAATTAAGTAAGCCGCCGATGTTATTATACCCACAAATATCGACATTGCAAAGTAAACATATTTTTCCGGAATAAAAGACCGGAATATCGTAAGCAATCCCACCGGGAGCAAGCTACCTACCGAACCTACCGTAACGTAGAACGACAGAAGCGAGGCTCTCTCGTCGCTGTTCGGCGTAGCAACACTCATAAGCCCCATGGCAGGCACATCGGTAAGCGTATATGCCATACCGAAAATTATGTAAGAAACGGCGGCAAATATCATTTTAAACATTGTAGGCGCTCCGGTCAAGGGCATAAACAGTACTATGGTGGTGACAAGCATCAAAAACGAACCTATCAAAACATAAGGCCTCATTTTACCGTATTTCGTGCTTGTTCTGTCTACTATTACACCCATCATAGGGTCGTTTAAGGCATCCCAGACCCTTGCGACTATCATAAGCATCATGACGAAAGCCGACGTAATTATAAGTATGTCGGTAAAAAAATACATAAGGTACGATTGGGTTATGCCGGCTACCATATAGCTGCCGACTGCCGCAAATCCGTAGGAGACTTTTTCCTTTTTAGAGATATATTTTTCCATATTTTCTCCTTTTTTTGCAATTCATCTTTATTTTTTATTTTATAAAAAAATTATATTCGTCGAAAACACGTTGCAACAATCAAGACTTCGTTAAATCTTTGTAAACTTGTGTAAAAGCTTTGCTTTGTAACACATTGAATAAGCCGACATAAGATGTTATTGAAGCTATGGTCGGCGGGAACAGGGCATCGGTTTTTCCCGTCGGCTGTAAAATCGGCGATTTAAAGGCAAAATCACATTCGGTCGCCGAAATAATTACAGGAGGGATTTTTATGGCAGAAACAAAATCATGCTGTAACGACAAGGTATCCGGCAAAATTCGCGAAGCCGTGTGCATAGACACTAACCGAGTTTACGACTCTTGTGCGGATAAGGATTGTCTTGCGGACTTGAGGGTGTATTTTCCGCCACAGTACCAGCAAACAATAGACAGGGCGACTAATGTAAGATGCAGGGGCTGTGAGATACTTAACGTCTTTATCGATGTGGAGAGAGTACCGTTTAACCGCGGCTTTTACTCGGTTGACATCACATTTTTCTTCAAGGTAACGCTTGACGCATATTCCGTTGCGGCGGCTCCGCCCGAAACGGTGTGCGGATTTACCACATTTTCAAAAAAATGCATACTCTACGGCAGCGAGGGCAAGGTAAGGGTATACTCCTCAGAGTTCCGTGCGGACTCGGGCGACAGGCAAATCATTCCGCAAAACACAAATCCGAGAGCAAAAATACAGGTCGCCGACCCTATTTGCCTTGAAGCAAGGCTCTGCCGCCCGTGCGACTGCTGCGACTGTCTCGGTGACTCGTGCATTCCTGTCCCGTCCTGCGTGAAATGCGCGTTCGGCGACGAATTCCCGGACGATTTCGGCCACCGTCCCGTCGAAAAAGCCGTTGCGGTTACAATAGGTATTTTCACGATAGTTCAGCTTGAGCGCGACGTCCAGATGCTGATACCGGCATACGACTTCTGCATACCCGATAAGGAATGCAGCTGTGACACGGACGATCCGTGCGAGGCCTTCAGGAAAATACAGTTCCCCGTGGACGAATTTTTCCCGCCCAACGAGACTAAGCTTCAGACCGGCGTAAGCACCGCGACGTGCTGCGGATGTGAACGCAGCGATTAGGCAAAACAAAGAAGCCGATCCTATACGGTTCGGCTTCCTTGACTTTTTAGATTTGTAATGCTAAAATTCCATTGTTATAAATATGATGTATTTTTCGTGTAAAGAGGGTAAATCTGTGAACGTATACGATTTTGACAACACCATATATGACGGTGAGAGCGGATTTGACATTTTTATGTTCTATCTTAAAAAGGATCCGAAAGAAATTGCCAAGCTCATACCGCGTTTCGGCGAAGCGTTCATACGCTACAAACGAGGTGCAATAAAAACCGACGAGGTTATCGAACAATACGGCGATATGCTCACCGACTACTGCGTGAAAATCAAGGACATTCACAAGGACATCACAGAGTTTTGGGACGAGCACGAAAAGAAAATCAAAAACTTCTATGCCAAGATTCAAGCTCCCGACGACGTAATAGTTTCGGCCTGCCCCGAAATCATACTCGAGGAAATATGCAAAAGAATCGGCGTAAAAAACTACATCGGCAGCGTTGTGGATATGGAAAACGGAATCATAGAGCGTGTTTGCTACAAGGAAAACAAGATAGCGGCATTTAAAAGCATTTACGGCGACATGCCTATTGACAGTTTCTACACCGATTCCATGAGTGACAAACCGATGATGGACCTCGCAAATAACGCTTATTTGGTTTCGGGCGACCACATTGAGCTTGTAAAGAATGACGGCGTATGGTTGAGCGAGCCGAAAACGGGCTTGTTCAAATAATAAGTTAAGCAAAAAGCAGTAAATCAGCCTTGATTTACTGCTTTTTATGTTTTTACATCGACACTATATAACGCTTGATTTTTTCGAGATAATCAATATCGACAAGGGCGTCCAGCCGCGTTCCGTTCTCCTTATAGCTTTCGGAATACACGACTCCCGTTTTTCGAATTTCTCCGAGTATATGTCCCTCGCTGAACGGGACTAACAATATCGCTCTCGCCTTGGTTTTCGGCAGCGAGTCCTCAATAACCTCAAGCAGCCTGTCAATCCCCTCGTTTTTAACTGCGCTTATCATAACGGTTTTGCCGATTACCGGCATATCGTATGCATTTTGGAGCTTGTCGCACTTATTCATTACCGATATAACCGGTATATTATCCGCTCCGAGCTCCTTTAAGACGGACGAAGTAACGCTCAGATGCTCGGCACACTCGTCGCTTGACGCATCACAGACATTTAGTATAAGGTCGGCGTTTTTTGCCTCTTCGAGAGTTGATTTGAAAGCGTCGACAAGCTGATGCGGCAAACGCCTTACAAGCCCTACTGTATCAACGAGCATAACCTCTCGCTTTGACGGCAGCGTAAGCCTTCTTGCAGTCGGGTCGAGCGTAGCAAAAAGCTTGTCCTCCGACAGCACACCCGCACTTGTAAGAGTGTTCATAAGAGTCGATTTTCCGGCATTGGTGTAACCGACTATGGCAACGGTGATTACACCGTCCTTTTTTCGCCTTGAACGAATGAGGTCGCGTCGCTTTTCAACCCTCTTAAGCTCCTCGGACAACGAATGTATCCTGCGTCTTATATGGCGTTTATCGCTCTCGAGCTTGCTTTCGCCCGGACCTCTTGTGCCGATTCCGCCGCCGAGACGCGACATACTCTTGCCTCTGCCCGACAAAAACGGAAGCGAATATTTAAGCTGTGCCAGCTCCACCTGCAATTTACCCTCGCTCGACCTTGCCCTTGCGGCAAAAATATCGAGTATTAGCATGGTTCTGTCAACAACTCTTGTATCGGTTTTTGTCTCTATATTGTTGATTTGCGACGGTGTAAGCTCGCTGTCGGCTATTATAAGGTCTATATCGTTATTTCGACAAAAGGCGGCAACCTCCGACATTCTTCCGCTGCCGATATATGTTGCCGGCGACGGAGCTTCAAGCTTTTGTATCACCGTTCCGATTATCTCGGCTCCCGCGGTTTCCGAGAGAAGAGCCAATTCCTCCATAGAGATTTCAGCGTTGTATTCGCCCGTGTCCACACCTATCAAAAGCGCTCTTTCGGGACTTTGACTGTTTTCATAAAACTCCATAATTCGCCTTTACAGTTTGTTCTGATTTAAAAATGACAGCGCCTTTATAAATCCGGCGTTGCACTTCGCATAATAATACTTATAAGAATCGCAGTAGTAATTTTTGCCTATAATACCGTTTTCCGAGGATCTGTCGCGGCGGCAGCCGTTGCGGCAAACACAATAGAACGGACACGCTTTGCATTCGTCGGGAACATTTTGCGAATCCTTTATAAATTTAACCGCGGTTTCGCTGTTTCGCATTTCCTCAAACGTATTTTTGCCTATTTCGCCTATCTTATATCCGTCGAGCACATAAAAATCGCACGGATAAACACTCTTGTCGGCCTCTATAACATACTGAATGTTACAGCAGCCGAACGCGCTGCACATTTCGGGAGGTCTGCCGAGCATCACAGACAGCTGATTGTCTATATGGCGTATGCTTATATAATTTCCCTTCAAAAGGTCGGAAAGCCAAAGATTAAATATCTTTACGAGAAACTCGGCATAGTACTTGGGTGACAGGCTGTATGCGCTCTCGCCGCGTTCCGATGAAAACGGCTCAAGGCACGGAATAAACTGCAAATATCTGAAGCCCTGCTTTTTCAAAAAATTATATATTTTCTCGGCGGAGCGTGCATTTTTGCCCGTAACGACCGAGAGCACATTATACGCCGCCCCTTGACGATCCAAAGCATCCGCCGCCTTTATTACCCTGTTAAATGTACCCTTGCCGCTCACATCGACGCGGTTGAGGTCGTTTATCTGTGCCGGCCCATCAAGCGACAAACCTACAAGATAGTTGTTCTTTTTAAAGAATTTTGCCCAGTCGTCATCAATCAAAAGGCCGTTGGTCTGTATGCTGTGGTGGAATGTGAGCCCTTTTTTTGCATATTTTTTTTCGATTTCCGCAAAGCCTTTATAAAAATCAAGCCCCGCAAGCGTAGGCTCTCCGCCCTGAAACAAAAACGTACAGCTGCCGCTTGCATATTCCGCGGCACTTTTAATTATCTCCTCGGCGTCCGACAGCGACATCATACCGCAAAAAGCAGTTTCGCGGCAATTTGCCTCATCCTTATAAAAACAGTATTTGCAATTCATATTGCACGCCGAAGAAGCCGGCTTTAAAAGAACACTTACATGTGGCATTTTCTACCTCCGCAGCTTTATGTAATATTTATTATATTAGCACACTCGTCTCGGAAACTCAAATTTTTCTCTTCGGGATGACAACGTGATGACAAAACAATCAGTATGTGATATTATGGCATAAAAATAAAGAAGGAGCAGTAAGATGAGTAGGATTATAAATAAACTGATTCGTAAAATCAGCGGCAGTGAGCTTGCGCAAAAGCAAAATGCGAGCATAATAAAAAACGGCAAGCCGAATGAGAAAATAATCCCGTTTTTGCGACAGACAGCGGCGGACGGCTGCGTATTGCTGAAAAACAACGGGGCTTTACCCATAAACGGCAAGGATAATGTCGCGCTGTTCGGCAGAGTGCAAAACGACAGCTTTTTTGTCGGCAACGGTTCGGGTGGAGACGTATGCGCGCCTTATAAAATCAGCTTTGCCGACGGCATAGAAAAAAACGGAAAAATACATATAAACGAAGATCTCAGAAAAATTTATAATGATTGGTGCGGCAAGCGCAAAAACATACCGGATCCGGGGTTTTGGGGACATTGGCCGAGATTTTATCCGGAAATGCCGCTTAAAGACAACATTGTAAAAAGTGCATCCGAAAAGAGCAATAAGGCCGTGGTATTCATAGGCAGAAGCGCCGGAGAGGATCGCGAAAACGTTCTCGAAAAGGGCAGCTATTACCTCACGAGCAGAGAAAAGGAGATGCTTGACCTTGTTACGGCTCATTTTGACGACGTCATTTTGGTTCTCAATATAGGCAGTCTTATTGATTTTGAAGAGATAGATGCATATAAGGATAAAATAGGCTCGATACTTATAGCTTGGCAAGGCGGTATGGAGAGCGGAAACGCGCTTTCGGATATACTCTCCGGTGAAGTCACTCCGAGCGGAAAGCTCAGCGATACAATCGCAAAACGATATGAGGACTACCCGAGCAGCGGCAACTTCGGCGCAAAGGAATACAACAACTATGTTGAGGACATCTTTGTGGGTTACCGCTATTTTGAAACCTTCGCCCCCGAAAAGGTGCTGTATGAATTCGGATTCGGTCTGTCTTATACAAATTTTAAAATCGAAACGGAAAAAGCGAACTATTCCGACGGCAAAACAGAATTCAATGTTAAGGTGACGAATATCGGCTCGGTACCCGGCAAAGAGACGGTTCAATTTTATGTTTCCGCTCCGAACGGCAAGCTCGGAAAAGCCAAAAAATCACTCGTTGCTTTTCACAAAACAGAGCTTTTGTCCCCCGGCGACTGTGAAACCTTCGTAACGGTGATTTCAAATGACGGCTTTGCTTCTTACGACGACTCCGGCAAGGCCGGATACAAGAGCTGCTATATACTCGAAAGCGGAATTTACGATTTTTATGTAGGCAACAGCGTGCGAAACTGTGAAAAGGTGTATAGCTTTACACTTGAAAGCACAGTTGTAACCGCTGAACTATCCGAAGTTATGGCGGTCAGCGAAAACCGCGCGTTTGAACGCTTTGCCGCTGTTTGCGACGGCGACAAAATCGCTCTGTCAAAGGAAAAAGTGCCTGTTCGCACCGTGAGTCTGAAAAATCGAATACTCTCTTCTCTGCCGGACGGAAAAGAAATCAGCGGTGACAAAGGCTATAAGCTCTCCGATGTAAAGGCGGGCAAAGTAAAGCTTCAGGACTTTACAGCTCAACTTTCTCTCGACGAGCTCGAAGCAATCTCACGAGGAGAGGGGCCTATGAACAGCTCGCTCGGAGCAAAGGGTAACGCGGGTGCTTTCGGCGGCGTTTTAAAGTCGCTCAGGGAAAAGGGAATCCCCCCGATAATCACCACCGACGGTCCGTCCGGAATAAGACTTCTTTCCGCCTGTTCGCTGATGCCCTGCGGTACGGCGATAGCGTGTTCTTGGGACGAAAGTCTCACCGAGGAATTATTCACGGAAATGGGCAAAGAGATGATAAAAAAGGGCAGCGACGTGCTGTTGGCACCGGGTATGAATATACACAGGAACGTGCTGTGCGGCAGAAACTTCGAATACTATTCCGAGGACCCGTACCTCACGGGTAAAACCGCTGCGGCAACGGTCAGGGGCATACAGAAAAACGGCGTTTCGGCGTGTCCGAAGCACTTTGCCGGCAACAATCAGGAATATAACCGCAATCACACCGACGACATAGTGTCCGAAAGGGCACTTCGCGAAATCTATCTCAAGGGCTTTGAAATATGTGTTAAGGAGTCGTCTCCGCACTGCATTATGACAAGCTACAACAAGATAAACGGCGTTTGGAGCCACTACAATTATGAGCTTTGTACCACCGTTTTGCGTGACGAATGGCACTTCGGCGGTATGGTTATGACAGACTGGTGGATGCGCTACGCTCCATCACCCGAATTTCCGCAGCTGAGAGACAATGCATATCGCGTCAGAGCGCAGGTTGACGTGCTTATGCCCGGATTTAAAACCGCGGTCAGCAAGAGCGGCGGAAACGACGGCTCTCTGCTTGAAACATACGGTCAAAAGGACGGAATAGCCTTAGGAGAACTGCAGAGAACCGCAAACAACGTTCTCCGCTTTATCCTCTCAACCGACAAAAAGTTAAACTGAATAAAAGCCGTATAATATATAAAAAGACTGCCTTTATGCCGTGTGACGTACGTAATCACATTTGATAAATGCAGTCTTTTTTATTTATTCGCCGAGTCCTTTATGAGATATAATACCTTGCCTGCGCATTCCAAAGCTCGCTGTATTTGCCGCCTGCACCCAAAAGCTCGCGATGCGTTCCGTGCTCGACAAGCCGCGCGTTGTCAAACACGGCGATTTTATCGCAGAAGGCGCAGCTTGAAAGCCTGTGAGAAATATAAATCGCCGTTTTATTTTGAACAAAGGAATTGAAACGGCTGTATATCTCGTTTTCCGCAATGGGGTCGAGTGCCGCCGTGGGCTCGTCCAAAATAACGACGGGAGCGTCCTTATACAGTGCCCTCGCAAGAGCAAGCTTTTGCGCCTCACCACCCGATATTTCAACGCCTGTTTCGTCCAAATCCTTATAAAGATATGTGTTTTCCTTATCCGCCAAGCGTTCGGCTCTGTCCTTAATATTTGCATTTTCGAGGCAAGCATAAAATCTGTCGCTGTCGAAATCGGAGCTTGCGCAAATATTATCCTTAAGTGATACGGAAAATATTTTAAAATCCTGAAAGACCACGGAATAAAGACCTGTAATGCTCTCTCGTGTGTATTCCTTAATATCGGTGCCGTTAATCAGAATTTCGCCGTCCGTCACATCATAAAGGCGGCACATAAGCTTGATAAAGGTGGTTTTACCGCTGCCGTTTCTGCCGACAACGGCAAGATGCTCGCCGTTTTCTATTTTGAGATTGACATTTCGGAGAGCGTAATTTTCGGCGGACGGATATTTAAATGAAACATTTTTGAATTCAAGCTCGAAGCCTGCGGATAAATCCAGCTTCTTTTCGCCGTAGGTCATTTCGTCATTCGTATTTACAATCTCGAAATAATAATTGACGAGCGGCACCATTTCGGCGGTCTTGCCAAAGGTTACCGCCATTTTCATTATACCCGCAATAATCTGCATAAACGCTCCGCAATAAAGCACAAGCGAGCCTATTCCGAAAAGTCCGTACAAGCCCTTGGTGCCGATAAAAAGATAAATTCCGAAGCCGACAAGCGCACCTAAAATCGCAACGAACGAGCTTTGCCTGGCCGTATTCATTGAAGCTTTTTTCAAAACCCTTTCTCCGTCTGTCAAAAGCTTGTCCGTTGCGGTGTGCTTTATTAGAGTCTGCTCATTATAAACGCGGATTTCCTTGCCCGTATTGTAATCCGAAAACATGTTGAGAAAATAATAAAAAATTCTGTCAAGGCGCGAATACTCGTCGCTCGCCTTAAACCAAGCCTTGTTCATTCTGACCGCTACCACAAGAATAATAACCGCCATAACGGCTATTGCGCCGAAAATCGTAAGCAGAAATGCGGGACGTTCAAAAAACGAGGTGCCGGTTTTCTCAAAGCCGATTTTGAGCAGCGGAATTATTATAACAACGGATATAACCAGCGTAAGCGCACCCGATATAAAATCACGCATCATCCATGTAAACTGTACAAATGAGGAAAAGACCCTGTCCTGAGCCTCTGAATGCTTGTGAACAAGCTCCTTAAATTCACTGTTTTCAAGACGTTGATACTCAATGCGAAACAGCTTTGACGAAATTTCGCGAAGCTCCTTGTTGTACATCAGCGAGCGATAAACAAACTGCATTTCCCCGAGAAAGCAGTTGGCGAAAAACAATACGGCGTTAATACCGACAGCCGAGCCGATATAGAGTGTGAGACTTTTCATACCTGCTCCGCCGTCGAGCAAATCTATGATTTTTGATGTGAACCAAATGTTGATAAACGGCATAACAGCCGTAACAAACGCAACAGTAACGGCGGTGGGAATAAGGCGTTTTTCGAGACGGTTCATTTCACGGAACGCCGCAAAAACGGTTTTTACTCTGTTCATACGGTCTCTCCCCCGTTCTCCTTATAATAGTAGCTTTGGACTTGGTACATTCTGTAATATAAGCCTTTGAGAGCCATCAGTTCCTCATGCGTACCGCTCTCGGCAATTTTCCCGTCCTTAACAAGCAAAATCCTGTCGCAAAAGCGCGTCGACGAGAGGCGGTGCGAAATAAAAAACGATATTTTGCCGCTTGTCATCTCGTTGTATTTCAAGTACAGCTCGTTTTCCGCAATGGGGTCGAGTGCCGCCGTGGGCTCGTCCAAAATCAAAACAGGTGCATTTTTGTATATTGCTTTTGCGAGGAGCAGCTTTTGCTTTTCACCGCCGGAGAAATCAGCCGCGTCCTTATACACGTCCTTTATCATATAGGTTTTTTCCTTTAGCGGCAGACTGTTGATTTTTTCGGAAATACCCGCTTTATCAAATGCGGCAAAAAGCTTTTTTCTGTCATAATCCGAGGCAGTACAAATATTTTCCGCAATTGTCATCGGCATAAAATAATAGTCCTGAAAAACTGCGGAAAAGAGGTTAAAATAGCTGTCGTTTGAAAAATCACGACTGCTTTTTCCATTAATCAAAATCTCACCGGAAGTAGGATAATATAAGCCGCAAAGCAGCTTAACTGCGGTCGTTTTGCCTGCTCCGTTTTCGCCGACTATGGCTATGTTTTCACCCCTGTTCACCTTAAATGACATATTACAAACCGTGCTTTTTTCGGCGGACGGATATGTAAAAGAAACGTTCTTAAATTCAATTGAAGCGACGTCGTCAAAATCAATGTCGGGTCTGTTTTGACCCTCCTCCTCGCTTTCGACAAATTCACGAAAGGCTGCGCAATCGTTACAGCAACGCTCAAGATTCGAATACTGATACACGGCATTCATTATCCAATTTGAAAAGCCCGTTATAATGCCGAAATAAAAAATGAAATCCGAAACAGACAGCCTGCCGCCGCATACAAGATATGAGAGATATGCATAGGCAACAAGCTCGCGTATGAGATTTAAAAGTGCTCTCAATCCTCCGATTCTGATATTTTGGCGCATAAATTTTTGATTGATTTTTTCAAGGTCGCAGATTATTTTTGCAATGGCAAACAGGAAATAATCCGTAAAGCCGTACAATCTTATATCCTTAGCCGCAGAAAAATCCCGGCAAAGATTATAGTAATAATCATAGCGAACAAATATTTTGCTTCGCTCGTTCTTGGTTTTCTTTTCCTTACCGTTCAAAAAGCCGAGCAAGAAAAACTCCGCCGCACAGGTGGCAAAAATAATCAATATCATAATAATGTTGATTTTATAAATCAGCGCAAGAGATGCCGCAACGCCTACAACACATACGCAAAATTGATTGCACGAATCGAGAAAATCCGACGAACCCGAATAATAGCTGCGGTAAAACTCCATTGCTCTCTTATTCTTTTCTCTGCCGCCCGGGCTTTCGATGTTTGTATAATCGGTGTTCAAATTCTTATTGAAAGCAAGCACCGCATAGCGCATACGAATAATACGCGCGCTGCCGTTTAAGAGCTCCTGCATAAACGGCGAAAGCCAAGTAGTCAGCACAACGAGCACGCTCAAAAGCCCCACGACAAGCGTAAGTCTGCCTACCGTTGCGCCCTCGTTTATGCAATCGATCATAGCCTTTGGTATATAAGAAGTGACAATCGGCTGAAACACAAGCGCCGGTATGCGTATAAGAAAATACACAAGGCTTTTCCTATCCCATTTAAGCCAATTCGACAGCATATATTTTATGTTATCTCTCATTATTTTATCCTCCGTAAGCACCTGTGCAAAAGCCCCTCACGCGACATACCGCGAAATCGGCATAATTGAATATTACATTAGCCGCATATAAAAGTCAATAAAAAAATTTGGGATATATCCCACACGATATATCCCAAATTCCTATACGATTTAACTATCATTGACAAAAAGGCGGTAGTTATGAAAATTAAAGATGCTGTTGCTCAAAGAATAATCGATTTATGTAAGGAAAAGAACATTGCCATAAACGCGCTCGGCAACATAAGCGGCGTAAATCCGTCCACGATTTACAGCATACTGAACACAAAAAGTCAAAATCCCGGCGTTGTAACGCTGCAAAAAATATGCGACGGCTTGGAAATATCAATACGGGATTTTTTTGACGTCGAGCTTTTCGACGACATTGAGCAGGAAATAATATAAAAGCGAACAGACTGCGGCTGCCGGCAGTCCGTTACGTAAGCTTATTCATATCATCCGGCATAGGTGCGGTAAATTCCATAATTTTCTCGGTAACGGGGTGTGTAAAGCGGACAAAACAGCAATGCAGTGCCTGATGGCTGAGTCTTTTATCCGTACTGCCGTACATATCGTCGCCCACAAGCGGCGCTCCGAGGCTTTTAAAATGAACACGTATCTGATGAGTTCTGCCCGTTTCGAGATGTATTCTCAAAAGCGTACAGCCGTCCTTTACCTTTAACGATTTCCAATGTGTAACGGCTCTTTCGCCGCCCACGCCGACATCGCGCAAGGTCTTCATGGGGTCGGGTCTTATAATAGGCTTATCTATAACGCCATCGCCGTAAAATTCGCCGCCGGCAACAGCTAAATACTCCTTATATATTTTACCGCTCAGCTTTGCCGCCGAAAATTTATTGAGAGCGCACACCACTATGCCCGACGTTCCCTTGTCAAGTCTGCCGACAGAGCGGAATACGCACTCCTTTCCCTCTTTCATAAGATGAAATGCCACCGCATTTGACAGCGCGTCGCAACGGTGATTGTGCGACTCGTGCATGGCAATATCGGGCTTTTTGTTTATCACGAGTATATCGTCATCCTCATAAATTATGTCGAGCGGTATATCCGCAGGCACAGCGGAAGCGGTGCCTTCGTCGGACGGCAAATTCAAAGTCAGCGTATCACCCGAATTTAAAATGTCGATGCTTCTCGCCCCTACTCCGTTTTTCAATATGCCGTTTTCGGTGCGCTTTAAAACGCAGAGCATTCTGTGCGACACGCCCCTGTGCTTTAAATAATCTTTTATTTTGACATTGCCGTTGTCATTGTCAATAAAAAATTCGATTTTGCGACCCATAATTCCACCATCGTTAAAATTCTGTTTTATTGCATTATATCATATAAAGGTGTAAAATAATATCGAAATTTAAAAGGGAGGAATACTATGCAGCTCGTAATAATGATAATTCACGACAGCGACCACATGAATTCCATTCTCGTAAAAATGATGGAGGCAGGTATCAAGGGCGGCTCGCTTATAGATTGCGAGGGTGCTCTTCAGGCAATAGGGCGCGCATCCTCTGATCCGCCGCCTGTTTTCGGCTCCCTGCGCGAATATTTAAACCCCGAAAGTGCCGCAAAAAACAAGCTTCTTCTCTGCGCTATGGAGGACGAGAAGGTCGCGGTTGCAAAACAGATTGCGAACGAAGTAACCGGCGGGCTCTCAAAGCCAAATACCGGCGTTATGTTTTGCCTGCCGCTGCTGTCGCACGAGGGATTAAAATAATATTGAATCTGATACGGAGGAAAAATTTATGCAGCTTTTGTTTTTTGTACTGAACCGCTCCGAAATGCTTGACGATATACTGACGAGCTTTGCGGATCACGACATACACGGTGCTACCATACTTGACAGCAAAGGAATGGTTCATCTTTTGGCGTCTCACAGCGACGAGGGCGAGGTTCCGTTTTTCGGTGCGATGAGGGCATTTTTAAAGCCTGAACGCGAGAACAGCAATCTTATAATCGCCGCAGTAAACGACGATCACGTTGAAAACGCCGTAAAGGCCATTGAGGATGTTATAGGCGATCTTTCCAAGCCCGATACCGGAGTGGTTTTCACCGTTCCGATAAGTTACGTGAAAGGATTGTATAAGGATGGAAATTAAAACACTTGCCACAGTCGCTTTGATGATGATATCGGGGCTTCTTTTCGGCAGGCTGTGTAAATACATAAAGCTCCCCAATGTAACCGGTTATCTTATAGCCGGGCTTGTTTTCGGCCCGTCGCTGTTTAACATCGTAGACCAAAATATGATAGACGAATTCGCAATAATATCAGATATTGCGCTGTCGTTTATAGCTTTTTCCGTCGGTTGCGATTTCAGCCTTGACTATTTTAAAAAGGTAGGCAGCGCGCCCATAATAGTTGCTATTTTTGAAGCCATGGGTGCCGTAATACTTCTTACGGTAACGTTGATTATATGCAAGGTTGACTTAAAGCTGTCGATTTTACTCGGCGCAATTGCCGCCGCAACAGCACCGGCCCAAACAATAATGGTAATAAATCAGTATAAGGCAAAGGGCCCATTGACATCACTCCTTTTAAGCGTTGTCGCCCTTGACGATGCCGTGGCGCTTATAGGCTTCGGCTTTGCAAGCACAATAGTCACCGCCATGAACGGAAAAGGCGACAGGAGCCTCGTTCTCTCAATACTCGACCCGTTTTATCAAGTGCTGATTTCGGCAGTTATCGGCTTTGTTTTAGCTCTTGTGATGAAGGTTCTTCTGAAGTGGTTTAAAAAGCACTCCAACCGTATTTGCGTTATACTCGGTATGGTGGCGCTTACATATTATCTCGCCACGTTGCTCAAGGGTTCAAGCCTGCTCGCATGTATGTGCCTCGGCGCAGTGCTTACAAACATAATCCACGATTCCGACGACGTTGTAAAAGTCTCGGAGGGCTTCACTCCGCCTATATACATGATGTTCTTTGTAATTTCGGGCGCAGGGTTCGACGTATCGGCACTTAAATCCATCGGCTTTATCGGAATAATCTATGTGGTGGTAAGAGTTATCGGTAAAATGCTCGGCTCGTATGTCAGCGGAAAAATCACACATCAGCCCGAAAAGGTATGCAAATGGTTGGGCCCCACGCTTATGCCGCAGGCAGGCGTTGCGCTCGGACTTATAGCCGTTGCCTCTACTATGGTACCCGACTACGCTCCGCAGCTTCGCACGGTAATACTCTGCTCGACGTTTATCTACTCCATCATAGGCCCCGGCGTTGCCAAATTCTCGCTTGTTAAGGCCGGCGAAATCGCTTTGCCCGACAAAAAGCAGAAAAAAGCCGGAGCATAATAAAGCCTTTATACATATTCAATTATTAAGCGTTCCTTGTTTTACGCAAGGGACGCTTTTTCTCGTTATTTTATACAGATTTTGTAAATCATTTTTTACCGCTTCAAACATTGAATTACCCCTTGAACGTGTTATAATTATACATATATTTTTAGTATGTTGTATATAATATCCCGAAAGGTACGTGTTGTTTTTGTCACTTGTTGCTATGAAAGAGCTGCTTACGCGCGCCGAGAAAAAAGGCATTGCCGCAGGTGCGTTTTCCGTAGGCAATATGGAAATGGTTATGGGTGCCGTCAAGGCGGCGGAGGAGCTTAAAACCCCTATTATTTTGCAGATAGCGGAGGTAAGGCTCAAAAGCTCGCCTTTGGAATTGATGGGGCCGATGATGCTTGCGGCGGCTGAAAATGCCGATGTGGATATTGCGGTGCATCTTGACCACGGATTAAATGTTGAAACGGTTGAACAGGCTCTTGATATAGGCTTTACGTCGGTAATGCTTGACGGCTCGCTTTTACCGCTTGAGGAAAATATTAAAACGGTAAAAGGCGTCGTTGAAACCGCAAAGGAATACGGCGCAACCGTTGAAGCCGAATTGGGTGTTGTCGGCGGAAACGAGGGCGAGGGCAAAAGCCACAAAATTCTTTGCACAAACCCCGAGGACGCAAAACGCTTTTGTGATGAAACGGGAGTTGACGCTCTTGCGGTGGCAATCGGCAATGCGCACGGAAATTATCCCGTACTTCCCGAGCTTCGCTTTGACGTGCTTGAGGAAATACATAAAAAGGTCAACACACCGCTTGTGCTACACGGCGGCACGGGTATAAACGACGAGCAGTTCCAAAGGGCGATTTCACTCGGCGTTCGCAAGATAAATATAGCAACAGCCTCCTTTGACAGCTTGGCATCTCATGCAAAGGACTATTGCGACAGCAAGGAAAAGGCAAATTATTTTGAGCTCTCTGCCTGTGAGGTCGAGGGAGTTTATCAAAACGTTAAAAGACACATTAAGGTTTTCAATATGGAATAATTAAGGAGATAATTATGAAATACATAGAATTTGACTCTTCAAAAAAATACGACCTTATTCTTTTGGGCAGAATTGCGGTTGACTTGAATCCCGTTGATTATTACTGCCCTCTTAACGAAAGCACCACCTTTAAAAGATACCTCGGCGGCTCTCCCGCAAATATAGCGGTAGGACTTGCGAGACTCGGTAAAAAATGCGGTTTTTTTGCCCGTGTTTCCGACGACCAGCTCGGCACATTCGTAACCGATTTCTTTGAGAAAGAGGGAATTGACACCTCAAGAGTTAAGAGATGTGAAAACGGTGAGAAGATAGGCCTTACCTTTACCGAAATTAAGTCGGAAACCGAAAGCTCCATAGTTATGTACCGCAACGATGCGGCCGACTTAAAATTGGAGGCTTCGGATATTGACGAGGAATACATTAAGCAGGGCAAGGCTCTTTTGATTTCGGGCACCGCTCTTTGCGAAAGCCCGTCGAGAGAAGCGGCACTAAAGGCTGTTATGCTCGCTAAAAGAAATAGTGTTCCGATTATTTTTGATATTGACTACCGTGCATATAATTGGAAAAACGACGACGAAATTTCAATCTATTACTCCGCAGTAGCCCGTGAGGCTGATATTATTCTCGGTTCTCGTGAGGAATACGACCTTACCGAAAAGCTTATAAAGCAGGGAATGTCCGATGAAGAAACAGCTAAATATTGGCATTCGCAAAATGCTAAAATCGTGGTAATCAAGCACGGTAAGGAGGGCTCGACAGCTTATACAAATGACGGCGAAAGCTATAACATTAAGCCGTTCCCCGTTAAACTCCTTAAATCATTCGGCGGCGGAGACGGTTACGCTTCCGCATTCCTTTACGGACTTTTTGAGGGCTATGGTATAATCGACGCTCTCGAATTCGGCTCGGCTTCGGCGGCTATGCTTGTAGCTTCTCACGCTTGCTCACAGGATATGCCCTCTGTCGAAGCGGTCAAGGACTTTATTAAGAAAGAAAAAGAAGAATACGGTGAAATGATTGCAAGGGTGTAAATCATTCCGCTCCCTTTTTGATTTGCAGGAAGGCTCAAAATGAAAAAACTGTTCAAAAACAAGATTTTCAAAGGTGTTGTCGGAACGCTTTTATGTGTTTGTATTTTGCTTTTTGCGGCAGTAATCGGCATTAACGCATATATGATTTCTTTTTCTAAAAAGAATTTTGTTACCGCAGACGAATTAAAAGCGGACAGCTATGATTGTATTTTGGTGCTTGGTGCAGGGCTTTGGAGCGGCAAGCCGTCGCCTATGCTAAAAGAAAGACTTGATTTTTCTCTTGAAGCATACAATAAAGGGTGCAGCGACAGATTCCTTGTTTCGGGCGACCACGGCACGAAAAACTATGACGAGGTAAACGCTATGAAGGATTACCTTGTTGAAAACGGTATTTCGGCTGATTGCGTGTATATTGACCATGCAGGTTTTTCAACCTATGAGTCAATGTATCGGGCAAGAGATGTTTTCAAGGCTCAAAAGGTGCTTATCGTAACGCAAAAATACCATCTTTACAGGGCTGTGTATATTGCAAGACAGCTTGGCATTGAGGCTTACGGTCTTGACAGGGAGGAGCTCAAATATCCCGTCAAAAATAACATAAGAGAAGCGGCGGCAAGGGTAAAGGATTTCTTTTATTGTATAGCTGAGCCTGAGCCCACCTATCTCGGTGAAGAAATACCGATAAAAACCGCAAGTGCTTTGCTTACGGATGATAAGGTAAAAGTTTAATTTATATAAACGAGGGTAATGTATGTACGAAAATCCTAAATTCAACCAAAACAATGAAAAAATCCTCTGCGAGAGAAACGGCAAAAACTCCGATATGCTGATGGATATAAGAGTTAAAATTCTCAAAGCGGGCGAAAAAATGACCTTTTGCGAAGCGGAAAATGAAACGGCTCTGCTTTTGATGGCGGGAGATGTCGATTTTATTTTTGACGGAAAAACCGAAAATGCAAAGAGACGTTCTCCGTTTCTTGACAAGGCAACGGCAATTCATTTTGCAAGGAATAACACGGTAACGGTTAAGGCGAACGAGGAGTCGAGAATTGTAATTGAGCAAACTGATAACTCAAACGATTTCGGCGTTCATTATTATAAAGGCGAAGATATGACAGTTCAGCACTTCGGCGCAGACCAATGGGACGGCACGGCCGACAGACAGGTGCTTACGGTGTTTGACTATGAAAATGCTCCGTATTCAAATCTTGTCTTGGGCGAGGTTTTCCACAAGCCCGGCTGCTGGACGAGCTATCCGCCGCATTATCATCCGCAGCCCGAGGTCTACTACTACGAATTTGATAAGCCGCAAGGCTTCGGCGTCGGCTTTAACGGAGACGATTGCTATAAGGTGGGTGACAAGGGCTGTCTTTGCATAACACCTATGCATACACATCAGCAGGCAGCGGCTCCCGGATATAAAATGTGCTATGTTTGGATGATAAGGCATCTTGACGGCGACCCGTGGAGAAAGACAAGAATAGACGCACCGGAGCACAAATGGCTTTTAGACGATAAATAAGGAGATAAAACTATGGCATATATGACTACCGCGCAGGCTCTCGTAAAATTCCTTGATAATCAATACGTATCGTTTGACGGCAAGGAGACAAAATTCGTTGACGGAATTTTTACGATATTCGGTCACGGAATAGTTTGCGGACTAGGCGAGGCACTTGACTCCGACAGAGGCGGACTCACGGTTTATCAAGGCAAAAACGAGCAGGGCATGGCACACGTTGCCACCGCATTTGCAAAACAGAATAATCGCAGAAAAATAATAGCCTGTTCTTCTTCCATTGGTCCCGGTGCCGCAAATATGATAACTGCCGCCGCAACGGCTACGGTAAACCACATTCCGCTTTTGCTGTTTCCCGCAGATTCCTTTGCGTCACGCCAGCCGGACCCCGTGCTTCAGCAATTTGAGCAGGTAAATTCGCTTGCCACAACAACAAATGACGCTTACAAGGCGGTCACAAGGTATTGGGACAGAATTTCACGTCCGGAGCAGTTGATGTCTGCCATGATAAACGCAATGCGCGTTTTAACCGACACGGCAGAAACGGGCGCCGTATGTATTTCTCTTCCGCAGGACGTCGAGGGTGAAAGCTATGATTTCCCTGACGAATTTCTCGCAAAGAGAGTACATAAAATTACAAGAATCGTCCCCTCTCTCGACGAGGTTAACGATATAGCCGAAATTCTTTTAAACGCCGAAAAGCCGCTTGTTATCTGCGGCGGCGGAGTAAGATATTCCGAGGCGGGAGAAGCACTTGAGATGTTCTGCAAATCCTTCGGTATTCCCTTTGCCGAAACACAGAGCGGCAAAACCGCCTGTCTCTCAAGCGACCCGCTGAACCTCGGCGGACTCGGAGTCACGGGTAATTCGGCAGGAAACGACATTGCAAAATGCGCCGACGTCATTCTCGGCATAGGCACTCGCTTTTCCGACTTTACCACCGGCTCAAAGAGCCTTTTCAGAAGCGACGCAAAATTTATAACCATTAACACTTCCCGCTTTGACGCGTACAAATTAGGTGCCGTAAAGCTCGTCGCGGACGCAAAGCTCGGAATAATCGCTCTCGGCAAGGCTTTGTCGTCCCACGAATACAGAACAAAATACACCGATGAAATCGCAAAGGCAAAAAAGTGCTGGAACGATGAGATGGAACGCTTTGCAAAATACAGCTACAACGAAAGCTTCACAACACTTATAAAAGCTCAGTACGAACGCTCCGTTCCGGAGTTTGCAGAGAAGTTCGGCACAATAACGCAGGTGGCGGCAGTCGAAAAAATACGCGAGATCATTCCCCACGACGCGATTTGCGTAGGCTCCGCAGGTTCTCTGCCCGGAGATCTCCAAAGGATGTGGACCTCGGACAGCAGATATTCCTACAACATGGAATACGGCTACTCCTGTATGGGATATGAAATCGCGGGCGCGTTGGGCTCAAAGCTTGCAGAGCCGCAAAAAGAGGTGTATGCGATGTGCGGCGACGGCAGCTATCTTATGCTGCACTCAGAGCTTGTCACATCAATCCAGGAGCATAAAAAAATAAACGTACTGCTGTTTGACAACAGCGGCTTCGGCTGTATAAACAATCTTGAAATGTCAAACGGAATAGGCAATCTCGCAACGGAATTCCGCTTCCGTGACGAAAACGGAGATCTGCTCGGCGACCTTGTTCCGATTGATTTTGCAAAAAGTGCTGAAGGCTACGGAGTTAAAACGTACACGGCAAGAACTCTTGAACAGCTTGAAAATGCACTTCGTGACAGCCTTGATTCTAAGGTTTCGACGCTTATAGACATTAAGGTTTTGCCGAAAACCATGACAGACGGCTATGGCGCATGGTGGAATGTCGGCGTGGCGTCAACCTCCGACAACAAGGCAGTCAACGAGGCTTACAAAAATAAAAAAGAAAACGAAAGTAAAGCGAGGAAATATTGATATGCTTGATAAGAACAAAGTTAAATTAGGTATTGCACCTATCGCTTGGACAAATGACGATATGCCCGATTTAGGCTCGGAAAACACCTTTGAACAGTGTATTTCCGAAATGGCTCTCGCCGGCTTTACCGGCTGCGAAGTCGGCAACAAGTATCCGCGAGACGACATACCCGCACTCAAAAAAGCTCTCTCGCTTCGCAATATGCAAATTTGCAATGCTTGGTTTTCTTCATTTCTTCTTACGAAACCGTATGATGAGGTAGAAAAAGACTTTACAGACCACATTTCTTTTCTCAAGGAGATGGGCGCAAAGGTTGTCGGAATTTCGGAGCAGAGCTACTCTATACAGGGCACCGATAAGTCGGTTTTCAAAGACAAATATATAATGAACGATGACGAATGGGCTCGCCTTTGCGACGGCGTAAACCGTCTCGGCAAGGTCGCAAAGGATATGGGCATAGCCCTTACATATCATCATCATATGGGCACAGTTGTTCAGACCGCCGCCGAAATAGACCGCCTTATGGAAAATACCGACCCCGAGCTTTTCAGTCTTTTATATGATTCGGGTCATCTTGCATACTGCGGCGAGGATTACATCGGCGTTTTGAAAAAATACGCAAACAGAGTAAAACACGTACACTTAAAGGATATTCGCCCCGAGGTAATAGATAAGGTTAAGAAGGAAAACCTCAGCTTCCTTGAAGGCGTGCGGCTCGGAACGTTCACGGTTCCCGGCGACGGTGCGATAGACTTCGGCCCGATATTTGACATTCTTGCGGACAGCGGCTATGAGGGCTATGTTCTCGTAGAGGCGGAGCAAGATCCTGCCAAGGCAAACCCGTTTGAATACGCGCTCAAGGCAAGAAAATACATTGCCGAAAAAGCCGGTCTTTAATTTAGCGGAGGTCAAGAAATGAGTTTTCAATTTATTATGCCGAAACAAGTTTTTTACGGTGAAAACGCCTTATCGACCGCAGCAGAGCATATATGCGCCTTAGGCAAAAAAGCTCTTGTGGTTACCGACCCCATGATGGTAAAGCTCGGCAACACCGCAAAGATTACGGATATACTTGACAAAGGAGGCACTCGGTACGCAATTTTTGACGGCGTCATAAGCGAGCCCACCGACAAAATTATCGAAGCGGGCTTAAAGGCATGGAACAACGAAAAATGTGACTTCCTGATAGCCGTAGGCGGCGGCTCGCCGATAGATGCTATGAAGGCGATAGGTGCGGTTGCGACAAGCGGCTGCTCCGTCAACGATTTTCTCGGTAAGATAATTACCGTCCCCACTCCGCCAATGGTTGCAATACCGACAACGAGCGGCACCGGCTCGGAGGCTACGCAGTTTACAATCATAACAAACACGGAAAAGGACATAAAAATGCTCTTAAAGGGTGCGGTGCTTATGCCCGACCTTGCAATAGACGATCCGGCGTTTACCATGACCGCTCCGCCGTCCGTTACGGCCGCTACCGGACTTGACGCACTTTGCCACGCAAGCGAGGCGTACACATCAAGAAAAGCACAGCCAATGACGGACGATCTCGCTATCAGCGCGGTAAAAAGAATTTTCAAATATCTCCCCACGGCTTATCGCGAGCCCCAAAACATTGAGGCAAGAGAGCAAATGAGCCTTGCGGCTCTTGAAGCCGGCACGGCGTTCAACAATGCTTCCGTTACCGTAATTCACGGTATGTCACGACCGATAGGCGCGCTGTTCCATGTGCCGCACGGAATAAGCAACGCCATGCTTATGGCGGAATGCTTCGACTACGTTTACGACGGCGCAGAAAAACGCTTTGCCGATATGGCACGGGCAATAGGAAAAGCCGCAAGCGACGATTCCGACTCCGCCGCATCAAGAAAATTCGTTGATGCCTGCAAGGAGCTTTGCGACATCTGCGGCATACCGAGCGTATCGGGCTACGGAATCGACCTTGCAGATTTCCGCAAAGCGATGCCGAAAATGGCAGAGGATGCCTTCGCATCCGGCTCACCGTCTAATACGATAAAGGACATATCCGTTGAAGATATATTGAAGATTTACGACAGACTTTGTAAATAATTTTTCGGATACAAACAGTATAAATCTCGCTGTTTAAATCATATTTCACTCAAAATTTGCCGACGGCACAATTTTGAAACAGCAGAAATCACCGGTTATACCTGTCAGGGCAACACGGGACGCAGGGTGATTTTAAATAACTATTTGTTGCCTGAAAGGTTATGTGATAATTATGTTAAAAATCGGCATCATCGGCGCAGGACGCATCGGCAAGGTGCATCTTGAGTCAATCTCCTACCACGTAAAAAATGCAACGGTAACCGCAATGGCAGATCCGTTTATGAACGAAGAAACCGAAAAGCTTATAAGAAGCTATGGGGTTTCAAAGGTGACAAAAGACTATAAGGACATTTTGAACGACAAGGATATTGACGCCGTTCTTGTCTGCTCCTCAACCGACACACACGCCGCAATTTCGATAGAAGCCATAAACGCCGGAAAGCACGTTTTCTGCGAGAAGCCGGTTGACCACTCAATCGAAAAAATCCAAGCCGTCGCAGACGCTTTAAAGGAGCATCCGGATATTAAGTTTCAGGTGGGCTTCAACCGCCGCTTTGACCATAATTTTGCCGCTATACGCAAGGCTTATGACGACGGAAAAATAGGTGAAGCGCACATACTGAAAATTACCTCGCGCGACCCCGAACCGCCGAATCCCGCATACATAAAGGTGTCGGGAGGTATCTTCCTCGATATGACGATTCACGATTTCGATATGGCGTGTTTCCTCACCGACAGCGACGTTGAAGAGCTTTATGTAAACTCCGCGGTGCTCGTTGACCCGGCCATAGGCGAGCAGGGCGACGTTGACACGGCAATCATAACCATGAAAATGGCAAACGGCGCTTTGGCGGTTATAGACAATTCGCGCAAGGCGGCTTACGGCTATGACCAGCGCGCCGAGCTTTTCGGCTCTAAGGGTATGGTTGCGACGAGCAACGACACCGTATCCTCGGCGGTAATATCAAACGCTGACGGCGTTACCGGCGAAAAGCCGCTCTTCTTCTTCCTTGAGAGATATATGGGCTCATTCTCCGAGGAAATGCGTCAATTCACAGAGGCGGTCATAAACGATACCGAGGTTCCCGTGGGTATTCACGCAGGCCTTCAGTCTGTAAAGATAGGTCTTGCCGCAAGAAAATCGGTAGAGGAACACAGACCCGTAAAGATTTCCGAAATACAGTAATATAAATTTTGAGAATAAATAAATCCCGAACAAAGGCCGCACATTTATAGGCCGTCTGTTCGGGATTTTATTTTTAATTTAATTTAATCGTTTAATCATCTTCTCCACGGATTTGCGGGATCGGGATCTGTCGGGTCCCAGCCGCGGCGACCGTCAGAGGCACTGATTTTAACCGCCGAGGGCTTCGGAAGAACAGTTCCTCCCCAGCTGTCATATATCATAACCGTTGTTCCGAGCGGACAGCAATCATATATCCACTTGGCGTCAGCAGTTGTAAGTCTGACGCAGCCGTGAGAAGCAGCACTGCCGAGCTTATTATAGCTCCTGTAAAGGAGCGTGGAATTGTCCTGCTTTGAATACGGTACGGAGTGGAAAAGCACCTTACCGACTATTCTCGTTGAATACTGCCCGTGAACGTTGCCCCTAAGCTCCTTCCAGCGATATTTTGCCGGAGTGTTGAAAACTCCGACGGGGGTTAAGCCGTCCGTTCCCACCGAGCACACAAAGGCTCTGTCCGGCACAGTAAATTTACCGCTGTTATCCTTTGCATAAACCGTGATACAGTTATTCGTGCGATCAACCGCTATAAGATAAGGCGCATTGTGATTTACCGCCTGTGGGTGAAGATAATAGCTGTATAACGTACCGTTTGTGAGAGTATAGGCATTGCCGTCATAATATATGGGGCCGTTGTAATTTTTGTTCCAAACGCCGCCGTCAATGGCATTAAGAGTGTCACCGTAAACGTATGCACCGTTATAACCGAAATCTACAACACCGCCCGATACGACATACCAATCGTCACCGTATTTAACGAGAGTATTGGTGTCCCAGCGCAATATGCCGCCGTATACGTAATACCACGTGCCGTAATACTTGGTAAGACCGGTATAGCTCCAGTCAAGAACGCCTTCCTTTACGTAATACCAAGTATCATAGTATTTTGTAAGGCCTGTATAATTCCAATTAAGTACGCCGTTTTCGACGTAATACCATGTATCGTAATACTTGGTAAGACCTGTATAATCCCAATTGAGTACGCCGTTTTCGACGTAATACCACGTACCGTAATACTTGGTAAGACCGGTATAATCCCAGTTAAGTATGCCGTTTTGCACATAATACCACGTACCGTAATACTTGGTAAGGCCTGTATAATCCCAGTTAAGTATGCCGTTTTCTACATAGTACCACGTGTCGTAATACTTGGTAAGGCCGGTATAGCTCCAGTCGAGAACGCCGTCCTTTACGTAATACCAAGTGTCATAGTATTTGACAAGCCCCGTATATGAGCTGTCCTTTTCGCCGTCCTGCATATAATACCACGTATTGCCTTCTTTTTTCAGTGAATCCTTTTCGGAGGCAAACGACGCCGTTGAAAATGCCCCGAGAAGTACCGATAGAAGCAGTATTATTGCCAAGATTTTTTGATATGTATTCTTCATTATTCCCTCCGAGAAAGCATTTGAAATGTAGTAATAAAATTATATCTTTATTAAATGCCGTAGTCAAGCACTTTCAGCGAGCATCATACAATCGTTTCATATTGTAATACAACAATTTGCTATTGCAAACCAAGGCTTATCGGTATATAATAACAAAAGGTATTCAACCTATAATTTAAAGTACAGGGGAGCTTGTTTTTGCAGGCTGAGAGGAAGTCATCAACTTCGACCCTTTTTCACCTGATGCGGATAATGCCGCCGTAGGAAGTCACCCGAAAAAGACTTGTTAAACGGAGCTTCGCATTTTGAGTGAAAAGCTCCGTTTTTTATTTTGTCAAAAATAAAAGTCGGACTGTGCACAAAAAAAGGATGTGAAAATGCCCCGCGGGGAAAACGACGCGGCAAAAAGCAGGGGGAGCGCCCTGAGTTTTGTAATTTCAATGTTGCACCGTATGATGACAACACTGCTGCGATGGGAAGCCGTGTTCCGGCGTGAGAGGAGGCCAAAAAGCCTCGACCGATATAAAACTTTCTAAGGAGCAATTAAAATGAAAAAAAATCAGGTTAAAAAGCTTGCCCTTGCAGGTATGTTTTGTGCGGTAGCCGTTGTCGGCAGTTTATTCTCTTTCCCGGTATTCGGCAGTAAGTGTGCGCCGATACAGCATATGGTAAACATTCTCTGCGCCGTACTTCTCGGTCCGTGGTACGGTCTCGGCGTCGCCTTTGCGGCATCTCTCATCAGAAATCTGCTCGGACTCGGCAGTCTTATGGCTTTCCCCGGCAGCATGTTCGGCGCCCTCATATGCGGTCTAATTTATAAAAAGAGTAAAAATATTCCGCTTACTCTCGTGGGCGAGGTCGGCGGAACCTCTCTGCTCGGCGGCCTTTGCGCATATCCCGTAGCCGTATTGCTCATGGGCAAAAGTGCCTCGGAGGTTGCTTTTTACGCATATATAATCCCGTTCTTCATCTCAACCGCAGTCGGCTCGATTATTTCGGGAATTATTGTTTTCACGCTTAAAAAATGCGGCGTTCTTTCCAAAATGCAAAACGGATTGAAATAAAGCTTTATGTCAAGTCGTACCTCACGGTACAAAAAATCGCACTTATATTATGAACCGAAAGGCCGTGAAAAAATGTTCGGAGAAATGCTGCAAAACGTCAGAAAAAAAAGACCGCTGATTCACAGTATAACAAATTTCGTTACGGTTAACGACTGTGCAAATATACTCTTGGCATGCGGTGCGTCACCGATAATGGCGGATGACGAAAGAGAGGCGGCGGAAATCACATCCGCGTGCGACGGGCTCTGCATAAACATCGGCACGCTTAGTTCTCGCACGATTCCCTCAATGCTTGCGGCAGGCAAAAAAGCCAACGAGCTTTGCCATCCCGTAGTTTTAGACCCGGTTGGCGTCGGGGCATCGCATTTTAGGACAGACACGGCATTTAAGCTTCTTAACAACATACACTTTTCGGTAATTCGCGGCAACATCTCGGAAATCAAGACATTGGCACTCGGAACAGGCTCCGCAAAAGGCGTTGACGCAGATATTGCCGACCGTTTTACCGAGGAAACTCTCGATAAAGCGGTAGCATTCGCAAAGAGCTTTTCGGAAAAGACCGGCTCGGTAATTGCAATTACCGGAAAAACGGACATCGTAGCCGATAAGGACAGGGCTTTTGTAATAAGGAACGGTAACGATATGATGTCACTTGTCACGGGCACGGGCTGCCAGCTGTCATCACTCACCGCCGCATTTATCGCGGCAAATCAAAACGACATACTGACGGCGGCGGCGGCGGCCGTCTCAGCCATGGGGCTCGCGGGCGAAACGGCATTTGGCAGGCTCTCCCCTCTTGACGGCAACGCTTCATACAGAAATTACATAATCGACGCTGTCTGCAATATGACACCGCAAGGATTGAAAGAAGGTGCAAAATATGAAATGCGATAAAAAAAATATGCTTCTCTACGCCGTAACCGACCGTGCTTGGGTCGGCAAACAGACGCTTTGCGAACAGGTAGAAGCGGCATTAAAGGGCGGCTGCACCTGCGTTCAGCTCCGTGAAAAAGAGCTTTCTGATGCGGAATTTTTTGAGGAAGCGATTAAAATACATGAGATATGCAAGCACTACGGTGTGCCGTTTATCGTCAACGACAATGTAGATATTGCCGTCAAATGTCACGCCGAGGGAATTCACGTAGGCCAAGACGATATGAAGGCCTCCTGTGTTCGCGAAAGAGTCGGCGACGATATGATAATAGGAGTTTCCGCACATACCGTTGAAGAAGCCGTTGAAGCCGTTAAAAACGGTGCCGACTATTTGGGAGCGGGCGCGGTTTTCGGATCCTCGACAAAGCAAAATGCAGGCGCAATGAAAAAGGAAACGCTCAGAAGCATCTGCGAAGCCGTAGACATTCCCGTTGTTGCAATCGGCGGAATCAACGGTAAAAACTTAAAGGAACTATCTCACACGGGAATTGACGGTGTTGCTCTTGTCAGCGCGATATTTGCGGCAGACGACATTGAAAATACGTGTCGCGCGCTTCGCAATCTGACGGAGGAAACGGTGAAGTCAAAATGAAACTAAGCGGAGCCGTATTCGATTTTGACGGCACTCTTTTTGATACAATGTCTGTATGGGACACCGCAGGAGAAGATTATTTAAAGCAATGCGGCAAAGTCCCGAGAGAAAACCTCTGTGAAGTGCTTAAGCCCAAGAGCCTTTCGGGGGCAGCAGAATATCTCAAGAAAAATTACGATTTACCCTTATCTGTAAACGAAATAGTCGACGGCGTAAACAAAACGGTGGGCGACTTCTATCTCTGCGAAGCACAGCCGAAGAACGGCGTACGAGAATTTCTAACCGCTCTTCGCGAAATTAACGTGCGTATGTGCATTACGACAGCCGCGGAACGAAAGCTCACAGAGGGCGCGCTTAAAAGATGCGGCCTTTTTGGATTTTTCGACAAAATATTCACTTGCGGAGAAGTCGGGCACGACAAAAACGACCCGTACATATATTGTGAGGCGCTGTCGTTTCTCGGCACAAAAAAAGACGAAACTCTCGTCTTTGAGGACGCATATCACGCCGCAAAGACGGCAAAGGGAGCGGGTTTTTATGTGGCAGCGGTCTATGACTGCCGCGAAAAAGCTCCCGAAAAGATGAAAGCCGTATCGGACATTTACTTAAACAACTTTCTTTTCCCGAGCGACTTTATAAATGATATAAAAAAGATAAAATAACAAAACAGCGGCAAACCGGGGGCACCACCTTTTGTCGCTCTATAAAAATAATGCTAAACTTATAAAAAACGGAGGCAAATATGAAAACAGCATTATCAATCGCAGGCAGTGATTGCAGCGGAGGCGCCGGTATTCAGGCCGATCTGAAAACGATGACTATGAACGGAGTTTATGCCATGAGCGCCATTGCGGCGCTGACGGCACAGAACACCACCGGCGTAACAGACATCTCGGAGGTATCTCCGGAATTTCTCAAGGAACAGATTGACGCGGTATTCACGGATATACGACCCGATGCAGTTAAGACGGGTATGATTCCTACGGCAGCGTTAATTCGCGTAACAGCCGAAAGGCTGAAATTCTACGATGCTCAAAACATCATAGTGGATCCGGTTATGGTTGCGACCTCCGGCTCAAGACTCATGGAATCTCCGGCAGTTGCCGTGATGAAAAAGGAACTTTTACCGATTTCTACACTCGTAACGCCCAATATTCCCGAAGCCGCCGTGCTATCCGGCATGGAAATTAAGGACAAGGACGATATGGAAAAGGCCGCAGCAAAAATTCATTCGGAATGCGGCTGCGCCGTGCTTTTAAAGGGCGGACACAGCATTGAGGACGCAAGCGACCTTCTCTATAACGAAAACGAGAGCTTTTGGTTCTACGGAAAGCGCATTGCCAATCCAAACACCCACGGCACCGGCTGCACGCTGTCAAGCGCAATAGCCGCCAACCTCGCCAAGGGATACGATTTAAAAGCTTCCGTAAAGCTTGCCAAGGATTACATCTCGGAGGCACTCGCCTTTATGCTCGATTTAGGCAAGGGAAACGGTCCTATGAATCACGCTTTCATGCTTTCCGGCAAATACGCCGCAAAAAGCATCGGAGAATAAAAAGTCAAAGTGATGAGCGGCTCTGCCGTTCGACGATCAACCTAATACAAAGGAGAACAAAAATGAAAACAGAAGCTTACGCAACACAGATGGACGCCGCAAGAAAAGGCATTATTACCGATGAGCTGAAGGCAGTAGCCGAAAAAGAGCACATGACAACAGATGAGCTATTACCCCTCGTAGCCTCAGGTAAGGTCGTAATACCCGCCAACAAGCGTCACAAGTGCCTGTCGCCCGAGGGCGTCGGCTCAATGCTCCGAACAAAAATAAATGTAAATCTCGGCGTTTCGAGAGATTGCAAGGACTATGACATTGAGATGCAAAAGGTTCTCTCGGCAGTTAATATGGGTGCTGAAGCTATAATGGATCTCTCAAGCCACGGCAACACACAGCCGTTCAGGCAGAAGCTTACGCACGAATGTCCTGCTATGATAGGCACGGTGCCCGTTTACGACAGCGTAATTCACTATCAGAGAGACCTTGACACTCTGACCGCAAAGGACTTTATTGACGTCATAAGACTTCACGCAGAGGACGGAGTCGACTTTGTAACGCTCCACTGCGGAATCACAAGAAAAACAATTGACCAGATACGTAAGCACAAAAGGAAAATGAACATAGTTTCGCGCGGTGGCTCACTCGTTTTTGCATGGATGTGTATGACAGGTGAAGAAAACCCGTTTTACGAATACTATGATGAAATACTTGATATATGCCGCGAATATGATGTTACAATCTCTCTCGGCGACGCCTGCCGCCCCGGCTGTCTTGCCGACGCGACCGACGTATGTCAAATCGAAGAGCTTGTACGTCTCGGCGAATTAACAAAAAGAGCTTGGGAAAAGGACGTTCAGGTTATGGTTGAGGGCCCCGGACACGTTCCGATGGACCAGATAGCTGCCAATATGAAGGTTCAGCAGACAATATGCATGGGTGCTCCCTTCTACGTTCTCGGGCCGCTCGTAACCGATATAGCTCCCGGATATGACCACATAACGGCAGCAATCGGCGGAGCTATGGCGGCAATGAGCGGCGCGGCTTTCCTCTGCTATGTAACTCCGGCCGAGCATCTCGCTCTCCCGAATCTCGACGACGTTAAGCAGGGCATCATCGCAAGCCGTATAGCGGCTCATGCGGCGGATATTGCCAAGGGCGTCCGCGGAGCACGTGATATCGACGACAAAATGGGCGACGCAAGACGTGCACTTGATTGGGAAGCCCAATGGAAATGTGCCATTGACCCCGAAACGGCTAAAGCAATACGTGACGACCGTTCCCCCGAGCACGACGACACCTGCTCAATGTGCGGTAAGTTCTGCGCCGTCCGCAGTATGAATAAGGCACTCGCCGGCGAGCATATAGACATACTGTAAAAAAACACTCATTAAGTAAAAACGAGCTGTAACGGTTAAAACCTTTACAGCTCGTTTCGTTTTTATTTGCTAAATATCAGCCTTTATCAATGTTATTTGAGAAAATATCGGCAACCTCACTCATTATGATATACGCCGTCGGGTCTATTCCGTGAACGTAGTCCTTCATTTTACCTACCTGATACCTGTTAACTACGAAATAAATCATCGCCTTATCACGATTTGAATATCCGCCCTTTGCATTGAGCCTTGTAAGGCCGCTGCCAAACGCCTCGCTCAAGACCTCACATATCTCTTCGGGTCGTTCGGTTATAATGACGGCACACTTTGAGCGGTCTATGCCCTCAACTATAAAATCGACCGTTTTCAACGCCGCCGAATACGTAACTATGGAATAAAGCGGAAGCACCCAGCTTTTAAGCACGATTCCGCAAATGACATACAAAAGGAAATTATATATCATAACGAATGTGCCGACGGTAATTCCGAGTCGCTTCGCAAAAATGACCGCCATAACCTCAATGCCGTCCATTGCCCCTCCGTAGCGGATAGCGAGACCGCTTCCGATACCGGAAAGGACGCCGCCGAACAGCGCACAAAGCAACAAATCGGTTCCGGCGAGCGGCGATGCTATACTCACATCTACGGGAAATACATCGGTAATCAGCCACGCAAACAGCGAATAAACGCCAACCGCATAAATCGAATAAAACGTAAAGCCTGCGCCTTGCTTTTTAAGTCCAAACAAAAAAAGCGGCACATTTAGGATTAAAAGAAACAGAGAAAGAGTCAAATTCGGCGGCGTAATCTGCTCAAGCAGCATTGACGTTCCGGAAATTCCGCTGTCGTACAGCTTGACCGGGGTCATAAAAATCGTAATGCCGAAAGCGTTTATCATTCCGGCTATCGTAAGCATCAAAATATTTTTAAAAGCTCTTTTAAATCGAATGTTTCGGGGGTGTTTCACTTGACAAGCACTCCTTTAATAAACATAGGTATCGCAAGCCGCCATGGCAAGGTGATAAGCTTAACATTAAATCCGCCGCCTCTTCCGAATCATACGCAAGCTTATGCACATACGAGATTATCAATTAGATTTTTCAGTATAAATTATATATAAATCGTAGGTCAAAGTCAATCGACAGTAACTTACGAAGTGTCATCTCACACAGTATGCAAAAATCAGCCCTTTGAGAAACATTTATTTCTCAAAGGGCCGATTAGCCGATTTAAATTAAGACGGTGCTTTTTTTGAGACTTATTCCGAAAATCAATCGCAATAAAATCGATTCATAAGCGTCGCCGCCGACAAATCTTTCGGCACTTCATCATCTCCGCTCAAAGTCGCTTTGAATTTTCGGTAAGAGCCGCAAGAAAATCTTCACTTGTAATAACACCTTCAAATCCCATTTCGGATGCGAGATATGACACATTCGGTTTTTTCAATGCGGCCTTCTCCATAAGCGAGTCATCGGTAAGGATTCTGTTCGTTTTATCGTCCATAAGTATATGCTTGTCTGCCATACACACGGTTCTGTCGAAGTTTTCGGCAACAAATTCCATATCATGTGTAATGGTAATTACAAGCTTTCCCTCGGAGGACAGTGCATTGATAATTCCGGACAATAGTCTTATGCCGTGTCTGTCCTGACAAGCGGTCGGCTCATCAAAAACAAATACATCCGGGTCGGCCGCTATTGCCGCGGCTATCGTCACAAACTTTCTGTATGAATACGAAAGATTGTACGGATTTTCATTGATATACGGCTTGAGTCCCGTCAATTTAACCGCTTTTTTTAATCTCTTGTTCACCGTTTCTTCATCCACTTTAAAGTATCTCGGCGTGTATGAAATTTCGGCCAGTACCTCCTGATTAAAAATTTGGTCATCGGGGTTTTGAAATACGTAAGCCACTTTTCGCGCAATCGTCGCGGTCGTTTTGCCTTTTGTCGATACACCGTTTATAAGCACTTCACCCTTTGTGGGCTTAAGCAGACCGTTCATAAGCTTTGCGGTTGTTGTTTTTCCGGCTCCGTTTTCGCCTATAATCGCTATTTTTTCGCCTAAATCCGCAGAGATGCTTACGCCTTCAACGGCAACATGCCCACTTGGATATTCAAAATAGACATCTTTCAATTCAAGATAAGCCACAGCCGTCACTTCCTCCTTTGGATTTTTGCACACATTCGGTAAATATTTTCAGAGCTTCATCCACCGTAGTCGGGATTTTGTCGATAAAAAGTCCTTTGCTTCTTGCCTGAAATCCGAGAACGGCAACATAGGGCATATCAAGATTTTTTTCATAAAGGATTTCGCTTGACAATACGTCCTCCGGAGATCCGTCAAGCAGCACCGAGCCGTCATTGAGATATACTATATGGTCTGCATATTCGGCTATCAGATTCATCTTATGCTCAACCAAAACTATCGTTTTCTTTTGCCTGTTCAGATATTTGATTATTTCGAATACATCCTCCGTACCCTTCGGGTCGAGCTGAGAGGTCGGTTCGTCTATAACAATAATATCCGGGTCCTGAACAATGATGGATGCCAAAGCGACTCTCTGTCTCTGTCCGCCGGACAGCTCACAGGGATGCTTGAACATAAAAGCTTCGATTTGGAGCAAGCTTATGATATCCATTACTTTGGTTATGATCTCTTCACGGTCAACTCCCATATTTTCAAGGCCGAAGGCAATCTCTTCAAAAACAGTTTCTTTTATTCCGCTGTTTTGAGTAAAGGGGTTTTGGAAAACGAAGCCTATTCTTTTGGCCTTTTCTTCTTCGCTGATCTCTTTTGTGCTTTTTCCGAATATTTCAACCGACCCTTCAACCTCTCCGCCGTGAAAAGACGGAATAAGGCCGCGGATGATATTACAAATCGTTGTTTTGCCGCAGCCGTTCGGGCCGACAATCGCACATACCTCTCCCTCCGAAACGGAAAAAGAAACGTTCTTCAGGCAGTATTCGTCGGCAGATGGGTATTTGTATGACAGATTACTTATTTTAACAGCTTCCATACTTGTCTCCTTATCATTTGATGAAAATGAATTTCACGGCAATAAGTGCAGCTGTTACAAAAGCTATTCCTATCATAGTCACAACATCTGCCCTGCTTGTGTTGTTTACTCTTAAAGACGTGCGTTTGCAATGGCAGTTAAAGCATCTCGCCTCTAAAGCTATTGCTTTTTCCTCCGCGCTTACCATAGAGCTGAGCAGCAATGTAATAAGCATAGGTAAAATCGCCTTTAATCTGACAAACAAATTGCCTTCCGTTTCAATTCCGCGAGAGCTTTGAGCTTCAAGAATCTGCCCCATTTTGTCCGATAATTCGTTTATGGAGCGAAATGATGCAACTACCATATAAACAACATTGGACGACAGACCCATTTTGCCGAGAACCGCCATAAGGTCCTGAACCTGCGTTGTCTCGGTAAAGAGCAAAAGTCCTCCCGCAATGGAGAGAATTACCGAAGACATTCTGCAGCCTCGTATAAAACCGACCTTATATAATGAGATTTTTCCGATTGAAAGAAGCACTTCAGCTTCGGCATTTTGAAACAATGAGCTTATCAAAATAAGCATAAGTCCAAAGAAAACAAAAAGCTTAAAATACGATTTAAAAAATCCTTTAAAAACGTGAGCGAAAAGAGACAGTATTATGTATACCACGCTGATCACCGCAATATATACGGGTCCGCCGAACAATATCGATAAAACAGCCGTACAAATAACAAACAGAAACTTTGTAATCGGACTAAGCTCTTTAATTGTGCCGCCTTGTCTTTTCAATTGTTCTTCTATGGCCTGTCTATCCATAAATCTCCACCCCGGTCAATGTATTTTTCTTATTGCGGCTCTCCGCTGTCCGTATTTTTATCCGTATTTTCGTCTGCGATATCGTCATCATCAAAAAGGTCATTTTTCTCTTTTTTCTCCTTAAGATAAATGTGACCTAATTGGAATTTGCTGAGATATCTGTTTGACATTCCCTTTACGATGATGTAGCAAACGACACACGAAAGCAGCTTGTCCAAAAATTCAGTACAGAACGACGAAATCAATGTTGCCGGAAGCACTCCGAGTCCGGTTGCGCGAAGGAATGTTATAATTACTCCTTGCCCGGTCTCAGTTATTCCGCCGAACACCAGTGCGGTGATAGGAGACGACAATACTACGCCAAGCAGCGCAATAATAATTCCGCTGGTAATGAGTTTCGGTATGCTGGTCATCATTTTTTTCTTGCTCAATAAGCCGGCAGCCAAGCCGTAAATGGCCGTTACGGGAATATACGCAAACATAATCGGTGAAAATATTCCCGACACGACACCGGTCAAGGCACCCGTAAGACAACCTATTGCAGGTCCGCACAGCATACCGATAAGAATGGTTCCGATGCTGTCAACATAGAGCGGTATTTTCAAAGCAGAAGCCAGATTTCCGCCTACAACATTTATTGCCAAGCATATCGGTATCAATGATATTACAATAATTGAAATAGATTTTTTTTGTTTCATATGTTTCTCCCCCGTGATATCTCACCGGATCGGAACAAAAACGCTGCTACCTGCCGATCATAAACAACTTTCTGTCTATTTCATGGCAGCAAGCATATCCCCCAAGGTCCTTCACGGTATTTAATATCTTCAGTATTTTTTTATACATCTTGAGCTTTCCCTTAGGAGTGTAAACGTATTTTATTCCCTCGATAAACCTCTTATTGTCCCGATAAACCAACTGTCCGAAGTTGATTTCTCTCGGTAGCTTTTCAATGTTATATTCTTTTTTAAAATCAATCAGAATTTTGTTCAGCCCACAGACCTCTCGCGAGCCGAGAATTATCATTTTATCCGGATCAAGCACGTACCATACAATTGCCCAACCGGAAGTATAATACTCAAGCGACTCTATATTTCCGGATAAAATATAATCCCTGCTTTTCCGCATAAATTCAACAATAGTGCCGTCGTCAAAGAGTTTTTTTACAACGGTTTCGTTTCCCTTTTGCGGTCCGTGTCTGAAATCATAAAAAGCTCCCGCCCAATCCATACACAGTCTGACAGCTTCAAAAACAAGCTTGCTGTCATCGGTATCTATTCCTCGGTTAAGTGCCTCTCCGCAGCATTCGAGGAACCTGTTACTGTCATCGTTCGTCTCACCGGAGAACAATTCCGGACTCATCCAGCTCACATGGCTTTCGGGGTCCACCTCGTATGACCAGTGATACTCATCGGCAACACCTTCAAGATACTTGTAAAGATATTCGGAAAAAGCCTTTACAATTTTCTTGTTTGACATCGGTTCTTTATCCTGAGCGGCTGTCTCCGCTTGGCCGTAAAGCACCCGATTTTCAACAGTTATTGCATCAAGCTGCATAGCTTCTTTTCCCTTTTCAAAGGACAGGCCGCCGCCTGATGCAACACTGTATCTCGCAAGCATCAAATATCCCGCGTGTTCGAAAAAGTGTGAGACGCTCTTTGCCGTTTCGGCCTCATACCTTTCTGCAACTTTGATCAATTCTTCGTCAATCGTTATTGTTATATTCTTCTTCACATTTATACTCCCCTATGTATTTTATTAATAAGACTATCCATATGTATTATATTATTGATTCTTAATTACTGTCAACCGTTACGGCAAATAAATATCCGACAGACATCGAACACAGGGAAACGCTAAATGTATAATCAGTTTTTCTCCTTATTGGCAAAGCCGGGAGTCAGAACCTTAGCAATAACAAGCAAAGCTATGGCTACAATAACCGTACCTACGATAATACACGGAGTGTATCCAAACTTCGTGTAAAGAACGGGTGACACACCGGTTCCTATCGTGCTGCCTATCGCAAGCGCGCCGAAGCTTGAACCTATTACGGTTCCGCGTATTTCAGCTCTTACATCCGTGCACAGAGAAATACAAGCCTCTGTTGCAAATTCGACGAATGCAAAGTAAAGGAAAAGACCGATGCTTCCGATAATAAGCGATTTTTGGTTGGTGAATGCGGCCATTACGCCTCCGCATATAGTCACAATGGCACCGAGCTTCATGGCTTTTGTTTTTCCGAGCTTGTCTGTAAGAGTAAGGCAAAGGAGCGAGCCAACAAATACCGCTAATCCGAATGCCGCGGAAATAAAGCCGATCTCCGATAAGCCCTGGTCGAAATTATCTTCAAGCCAACCGCCGTACATTGTCTGGCAGAACCAGTTACCGCCCATCAGAAGCGAGCCGGTAAGAAGGGCTGCCAAGGCATTTTTATCCTTGAGTACGAGCGAAAGTCTGTGGAAATATGAGCCCTTTTCCGCCTTGTTCTCTTGCATCTCGTGAGAAACGGTTGCGTCGATACCGAACCGTTTTTCTCCTTCCTTCGGGAGAATAAAGCCTAAAGCGATTGCAAAAACCACGGCGATGCCTGCCATTAAGACAAACGGTACAGCCCAGCCGAAGTTTTCCATAAGAACACCTGCAACCGGTGAGCCTATCATAAAGCCGAGTGCATATGCGGCTTCAAGAACCGCAGTCATACGGCCTCTGCCCTCGTAAGGAATCATTTCGCTGAGGTAAGAGTACATTGCCGAGTCAAAAGTGAGTGTCGCGGCATAGGAAATGGGTAACGCGACAACAAAGCAAGGGAAGCTTGGGAAGAAGTATATAGCCGCATAGCTTGCCGCAAATGTGAGCAATGCTATTAAAAGCGAATTCTTCTTTCCGAACAAGTCAATAATACCGCCCCATACAGGTCCTAAAAATCCCATTGCCGATCTGATAGAGATGGCAAGACCGATAACAACGATTGTCGTGTCCAAATTTCTTGCGATTTCGGGAAGGAACGGCGTAACCATATGGTATCCCGTGAAAATTGCGATTCGCAACAATCCGAACAGTATAACAAGCATAGCAACTGTGCCAGTAAAAACTCTCTTTTTATTCTTTTCCATTTTAGAATCTCCTCCAACAAATATATGCCGGCTAAAGCGTTAATCCGGAATTTGCGGTGCGATCGGCGCCGTTATGTTTACCGGAAGCCTTGTTTCGGGGAACAGGTTGAAATCCTTCATAATTATTTCTTCAGCCTGCTGTAAGGTTTTTGTATCCTTTATCGCATTGACGATAGGATTTACTTCTCTTAAAATATCGGGGTCAAAGAAGAATGTGAACGCTGCCGCAGGTGTCATTTCAACAGACCAAAGACGTTTGCAGTAGAAGGTTCCGAAATGTCCCTGTGCCGCCTCATACGGCCATTTTTCAACTTCCTCGCCCGGAATCCACTTGAGGATTTCGCCGTAAGTGTTTATATCCTCCTGAGTAAGTCCGTTACCGCCGATAAACGCGCCCTTTTGCATAGCAATTCCGATGTTTCTTACGATATGAGCCATCGGCATTTCGGCATCGCCGCCGATTGCATTTACACCGTACACACCGGGAATTTCAAGCTCCGAAGCGCAAAGAATTGAGATAGCGTCTATCAACGGGGACTGTACCTGTGTTTCCGTTCCGGTGAAAAACGCGTCAGCTCCGATATCCACCGTAACAAATAAATCCGCTCCGTATTCCGCGATAAGATCCCTAAAGCCCTGCATAATGCCGGGGACACCCTTGCGAATGCTTATTGTGGCAATAACGGTATCCTCAAGGACATTTTTCATCAAAGATTCGTGCAGATATTCGCCTTTTCCATGGCCTCCCACAACCTTTGTTTCCTTGCTGATAATCGCCACGTTTTCGCTGAGCCTTTCGGACGGCTGGAGCCAATCGAGATCGATAACCTCTCCTCCGAGAGCCATTTCTCCGTTAAACTCCCACCATTTGCAGCCGATGTCTGCCAAAACGAATTTTTCAACACCGAGCTTTTTGAGGAGATTCATAACGGGAATCGTGTTCATGATGTCTCCTCCGCCGCCGCATCCCGCGAGAAGGGCAACCTTTGATTTTTTGCCCAAATCGATCATCGACGGGCGTGGACTTGTCCAATTATTCATGTTTTTCCTCCTTATTTTTCATTGTATTTAAAATACAAAAAATTATTTCAAAATCATTTTATAGATCCTCATCAGATCCTCTTCGCCGACTGCTCTCGGATTCACGTTAACGCCGTCATCCATCATAGCGTCTTTTGCATATTTTTTAAGCTCATCCTCGGTAACGGCTCCTATATCAAGCTTTTCTTCTGTTCCGACAGCCCTGAACAGTTCTCTGACTTTTTCTATCAGTACATCCGCAGGCTGCGCGTGTTCGGGGAGCTTTTCACCGATATACTCCAGCACTCTTTCGTACTTCTCCTTGCACACGTCACGGTTATAATCAATAGTCGGAATTTGAAGCACACCGCAACCGAGTCCGTGCGGCACATTATGGTAAACCGTCAACGGGCAGCTTGCCGCATGCGGAATAACGCATCCGCACTTGCTCTGTGCCACGCCTGCAAGAAGTGACGCGTAAGCCATTTCGTTGCGTGCGGCTTTATCGTTTTCGTTCACACAAAGCGGGAGACTCCTGAAAACGATTCTCAAAGCCTCCAGCGCCATAAGCTCTGCCACGGCATCGTCCATAACCGAAGAATAAGCCTCAAGCGCATGTGATAAAACGTCGAGTCCCGTATGAATCGTCGTGTTTTTCGGAACACTGTATGTAAGCTCCGGATCGACAACCGCATATGTTGCCGCAAGCATCGGGCTGAACATAATATCCTTAATATTGTTAGTATCGACAATTACGATACACTCCGAAACCTCGGAGCCCGAGCCCGATGTTGTGGGAATCGCAATCAAAGGAATCGGGGGATTTACCGGCTCCTTTATTTCTTCTCCGCGTCCCGCGAGATAATCATGAATACTGCCCTCGTTTGTGGCAAGAATTGCGGCACCCTTCGCTATATCCATAGAGCTTCCGCCGCCTGCAACGATAACAAGGTCACATTTTTCCGCCTTGCAAAGAGCTCCGCACTTATCAACCGTTGCAACCCTCGGGTCCGGCTCCACCTCTGTAAACGCGACGGCTGATGCGCCTGCCTCTTCGACGGAAGCGATAATATCGTTTGCAATTCCGAGCTTATATACCGTAGGGTCGCATACAAGCAATACTTTTTTTGCGTTTTTTTCTTCAATCAAATTCTTAATTTCGAAACGTTTTCCGTTACCGAATTCAATTGTTGTTTTTAAATAATGTGTAAATGAGTTAATCATCGTTTCATCTCCCTTTTAATACTTTTCCAACCAATCCTCATAGAACGCTTGACAGTCGTGCTTCGGTTCGTATATTTTCCCCGCGAAGCTCATTTCCGCCGCTGCTTCTCTGATGTCCTTGTAAAGTCCGACGCCTGTAAAGGCACCCATGGCAATACCGAGGCCGGTAATCTCTCTTTCCTTTTGCGTAATTACCTGTCTGCCGCATACATCCGCTAGTATGCCGTTATAAAAATCGGATGCGGTCTGTCCGCCGCATACATACAGCGGAGCTTTAGAATCAGCCTTTATCGCTTCGAGATTTGCACGCACGGCATAACAGTTTGCCTCGTATACCGCTCTGAAAAAATGGCCTCGCTTATAGCTGTCCAGAACCCATGGAGTGGGGAATACAAATCCCGAGCGACATACAGAAGACCTTCGGCCTGCAATTTCGTGCCCCGAAAAGCACCGCATACCGTCACAGCCGAGCGGTACCGACATTGCTTCCTGCGTCATTATTTCATAATCCGTACGGAATAAGTCTCTTACCCATCTCAAAGCGAGCCCGGTAATTCCCGCGTTTCCCTCTTGCAGCCACAAACCGGGTACGCCATGGCGGTTTGTAAAAGCAATTTCATCGACTTCGTATCTGTCCGTAACGCGCATTACCGGAGTTGTCGTCCCGGCAACGGCTGCAAGCATTCCGCTTTTCAGCACATTCATTCCTACAAGGCCGGCCTGAGAATCTGCTGCTCCGCAAATTACAGGCGTACCCTCCTTAAGTCCTGTTTCAAGAGCCGCTTCCTTTGTGACAGTGCCGATTTGCTCTCCGAAATCGGATATTTCGGGAAATATATCGGTTCTGAGTCCCACGGATTTCAACAGCTCAGATGACCATTTGCCGTTTTTAACGTCAAATAATTGCGACGAGGAGGCAACAGACGGCTCGCTGACCTTGCTGCCGCACAGTAAATAACATATCCAATCGCTTATCATCATAACCGTATCAATTCGGTCATAAACGGCTTCGTTAAATTTTTTGTACCACAGCAGTCTTGCGAGTCCGAACATTCCGGAAACAGGCAAGCCGGTTATTTCCTTTATTAACGGCTCCTTACCTTGCAGAATATCCGTCGCTTCCTCTCCCCTTAAATCTACGCTGGGAGCTGCATATATCTCTTTACCGAAACGGTCAAGCCAAACCATACCCTCTCTTTGAGAGGTGGCACTTACGGCGACAACTTCATCGGCGGATATTCCTGCCTGCGTTATTACCTTACGGCAAAGCGAAAACAGGATTTTTTTAAATTGCTCCGCATCAAAAAGCATAGCCTCTTTGTTGCTTGAGGAAGTATCCTTCAGGTATTCCCACTCTCTGTAAGCATAGGAAACCAAACGGCCTGTCATATCAAACAGATTGCATCTGCCCGCTCCCGTGCCTGCATCAAAAACCATCGCGTACTTTTTCACGTCATTCTCCTAAGTCTATACAACTCTGTTATCGATTTTTGTGTTTTCGGTAAATGCCCTCACGGCCTCAAAGCACATTTTTGAGTGCTTTGCGATAGCGTTGTATGTAGAGCCTCCGATATGCGGAAGAAGCTCCGTGTTTTCAAGCTCCAAATACGGGCTGTCAGAGCTTAGCGGTTCTTTTCCGTATACGTCAAATGCGGCTCCCGCTATTTTCTTTTCGCGAAGGAGAGCAAGAACATCCTCTTCGTTTGTCGTAGCGGTTCTTGCCGAATTGATGAAATATGCCGTTTCCTTCATATTTGACAGAAGCTCCTTATCAAGCATCCCTCTTGTATCGGGGGTTACCGGCAAGTGGTTTGATACATAGTCGCTCTCCGAAACCAGCTTTTTCAGGTCCTCCGTCTTTTCCGCTCCGTATTCCTTCATAGCCTCTGCCGAAACATACGGGTCATAAGCCAAAATTCTCATATTGAATGCCGAAAGGCGTTTTGCTGTTTCCTTGGCAACGTTTCCGAAGCCCACAAAGCCGACTGTGCTGCCGTCAAGCTCCGTTCCGAATGATTTGAAATAATAATCCTCGGTCCAGCCTCCGTCGCGTATCATTTTTTCACCCTTATAGAAATTTCTTGAGACGCTGATCATCATTCCGACAACCATTTCGGCAACGCCTACCGCATTTCTTCCGGGAGTGTTTACAACTATAACATTGTTTCTCTTTGCAGCGTCGAGATCGATATTTGAGGTACCCGCTCTGCAGACAACAAGCATTTTGAGCGTCGGGCATTGTTCAAAAACCTCCTTTTGAACAATATCCTCCTCGGTTACGAATATTTCAGTTTCTTTTTCGTTTAAAAGCTTTGCCAGCTCTTTGCCCTCTCTTACGATTCCCGTATCGAACCAGTTTTCATAGCAAACCTCATTGTCTTTTTTCAGCTTTTCAAGATAAAGCTCCTGAAACGGTGCTGTAATCCATATTTTCATTGTGATTATCCCTTCCTATGGCACTAAAACCGTTTTAATCGAAACTCTGTCCGGCTTTTTCGCCGACATGGCCTCATCAATTTCATTTAAAGCAAAGATATCGGTTACCATAACCTTTGCATTTATTTTGCCTTTTTCCAGACAATCTATTGTGTACGGAAAAGCTCCGGGGCTCAAATGCCCTCCGATTACACGAAGCTCTTTAAATTCACTTATCTGATTAAGGTCGATTTCCGCTTTTTTCTTAAACACGCTGTAAATAAAGAGCATTCCCTGTTTTCTCAGACAGTTCATTCCCGTTTCCACCGAAGTGGGATTTCCGGTCGCCTCCATATATATGTCGCAGCCCACTCCGTCGGTTAATTCCATAACTCTTTTTGTGACGTCTTCCTTCATTGGATTTAAGACCTCTGCCGCTCCGAGCTTTTTGGCGATTTCGCAAAGAGCGTCGTTGGTATCTATTCCTATTACCCTCTTCGGATTTCGAAGAAGAGCAAACTGAAGCATTCCCATACCTATAGCTCCGAGTCCCGAAATAACGACAGTGTCTTCCATTCCCATTCCGGTTTGGTTGACCGCATATGCGGAGCATGACAACGGCTCGCAAAGAGCGGCCTCGACTGCCGGAATGTCTTTTGAAACCTTGTGAATCAATGCGTTTTTCGGAAGAAGCATATATTCGGCAAAGCCGCCCTCAAGAAATCCGTTTTCATCATCGCAAAGATGATAAAGACCCTTCTTGCAGTAATAACACTTTCCGCACGGCATTATGCACTCCGCCGTAACCCGGTCTCCGCGGACAAAGCCTTTTTCCTCCGCCCCGGGGCCGATTTCTTCGACTGTTCCCACGAATTCGTGTCCGGGTACTCTCGGAGACTCAATGCCTCCCCACGGGTCGCCGCCCATATAAACCGCTCTGTCCGAAGCGCAGATGCCGGCGGCTTCAATTTTTATAAGTATTTCTCCCTCTCCGACCTTAGGTGTATCCACCTCGCAAAATCTGTAATCCTTTGCTCCGTATGCTACTATCGCTTTCACTTCGTGCCTCCTGCTTTACTTATAAATAATCATGGTATTTTTCTTTTTTTATTCCCTGCATCCCGAGCAGCTTACAAGCTTCAATCAGTATTGCCTCTCCGCGTCCGCCTGACATTGCATAATGGTGCGGAAGCGCATTTTTTGTAAATGTTTCTAAAAACTCCGGAATGCTTACGGGCTCTTCGTCCATTTGCAGCTCCGTAAACCACGCCCTGACGCCGTCGTGACCCTTGTCACGCTGTTTTCCTATTTCGGCACTCAAGGCGAAGAAGCGGTCGCCGTTGTCCGCGACACGGAAAATACTCGCTTTTTGTTTGTTGAATATCAAATCTCCTACCGTGCCGGGATCCTGCGGAGCACCGGGAGCACACGGGTATTCTTTTATTTTCATTCCGTTTTCATTTGCATAGCTCGGCAAGCCTATTCCGCAATGCCACCAAACAACGCCGCCGAACTCGGGATCCACCTGCACCATATCCATAAGAGCGGCTCTTTTTTGCGTTGCACCCGAAAGCATAATCATACTTATGAGTCCGAGCAGGTCGCCCTCGCAGGCAACGGGGTACCCGTGATCACAAAGGTAGCCGTATGCCATACACGGGAAAATATCCAATCTCTCCTGGAAGCGCGTCCAACACGCAACAGCCATTCCCGCGTAATTGTTTTCTTCAAAATATCTTTTCAAAACACAGATAAGCTTGCATGATTTTACAAATCTTTCCTCGTCTGCGGTAAACGAGCTTGCGCTGCTTTTTATCTCCGCGGCAAGCTCGGCTATTTCTTCATCCTTCATTTCAAGAACCGCGTCAATGATTTTGTCAATGTCCGTTTCTTCTATTGTTATGCCGAAACGGCTTTCGACCTTTTTCTTATCGTATTCAAGATTGACAAATCCCTCGGCAACGCCTCCGGCAATCGCAATCTTCTTACCCTTAATTGCCTTTAGACATCTTATCGCACCGACGGTAGTAAGAAATCTGTTTACAAAAAGGGTATCGTCCGCGTTTCCGTACAGCCATTTCACGGCGGGTATTTCGCGTCCCGAATTTGCCACACTTGTGAAAAGATTGAGTCCCGTCATTGAATTAAAGAGCAGCACGCCCTCTTTTTTCGGCTCAGGAACAGCCCAGCAGCAAACCGGCACGCCGAGCTTTGTAAACTCGTTTATGCACTCACCGAACCATGTAAAGCCCTTGACCGTTACAACAATCAAATCGCAATCCTTAAGCCCGTTTGCAACCCTTTTAGCTTCCTCAGGCTCAAAAAACGCCGACTCGCCTTTTATAACCTCGCAGTCGTTTTTTTGAGCCAATTCGATAAATGCCGAAACATTTTTATTGTCAAGACCTGCAGCATCATTTGTTGCAGCGAGTCCTATTTTAATCATTTTTTCTCCTCCGAAAGTATCACAATCTGCCGATAAAAATAAAAAAGAGACTTCTCCTGAAATTATTATGCGCATCGGGGTAACGAAATACAAAATCAAGCTGACAGGAGAAATCTCTCTTTTTATCTATTCTGAAAATTTACACAGAATCAAGCTTTAAAGACCGGCGATTCTCGCGAGAGCGTCAAAGCCCTCCATATCGCCGAGCTCTTTGTCAAAGAAGCAGGTTTCACCGCCCATAGCCTTACAGGTGCAAGCGATTTTAGCCGCGTCTTCGGTTACAAGCGCCGCCTCGAGCGCCCATTTCATATCAGGACCGCAGGCAAGCAGGCCGTGACCCTTTAATCCGATTGCGTAATCGGGGCCGAGTGTTTCGACAGCCGCCTTCGCAAGATTCGGTGAGCCCGCTCCCTCAAGCGGAGCGACTTTAATGGCACCGTTCGTCACATACTGACTGACTGTCACCGTCGGAATATACGGTTCATTCTTCAGCGACCAAGCAATTACATAAGGTGTATGACAATGAATAACCGCATTTACGTCGGGTCTGTTTCTGTATACGCCGGTATGCATACCGGTCTCGATGGAAGGGCTAAGCGAGCCCTCAACCACGTTTCCGTTAATATCTACAATAATTATATCCTCGGGCTTCATAACGCCGTAAGCCACGCCGCTCGGCTTTATCGCCACAAGGTTTGTCTGCGGATCTCTGACGCTTATATTTCCTCCGGAAAGCTGTGTAAAGCCTCTTTCAAATAAGTACTTACCAACCTCTACTACGATTTCCTTTTGTCTTTCAAGCATATTAAACAAGCCGCCTTTCATTAAATTCTCTTTAGCATTTATTTTCATCTGCTGTCCTTATTCTATCACCTTGGTATTAATATTTCTATTGATATTTTTAATAAATATCAATATCGGTTTTTGAACAATATCAATAAAGGAAAGCGTCATTAATAGCAATGACGTTGATTATTAGTATTTATATTTATATATTAATAATTTAACAAAGTGACAAATCAGGCTCATTTTTTGCTTTTTAACTGCCCTTTTGCAAAATGTCATAATAATAAGTTAAAAAACTTCGGCTTGCAGTTCAAAAAAACACGTATGATAAAAAATAACGGTTGAATTTCTCCCTCCGTGCACCTTTCACCTCTCTTGCAAATGAATGCGTATCGCCGTCAAGGCAAGCCTGAGGGATTTTGCCTCCCTTGTAAAGGGAGGTGGGTTGCCGCAAGGCAAGCCGGAGGGATTCTGCCTCCCTTGTAAAGGGAGGTGGGTTGCCGTAAGGCAAGCCGGAGGGATTTCATAGGGGTTATACGGAATTTATATAGAAAGCAAATTACTTTTTAATCCCTCAGTCTACTCACTTCGTTCGTAGCCAGCTCCCTTTTCAAGGGAGCCTTTTTTGTCGCTCCGCGACATTTCCACACACCGTGGGGAATCACCATTGCAAGTGAGACAGATAACGGAGGGGATATAAATTATGGTGTTCGACTTGCATATCGCGAGTATTTGCAAAATCAAAAAAGCCCTTTGAGAAAAGATTTCTCCTCTCACAAAGGGCAAGTTGACACACTAAAATTTTATTTATTCATACGTCTTACAATCCAATCACTTGTAACACTTTCTGCTTCCGCACATTCACCATAATCCAATTCTGCTAAATCACCCATTGTTTCATCAATACTTAAAATGGATGCTAATGAAACCACTCTTGCATCTTCTTCCTTATAGTTTCCACCACATAGGAACTGCCAATATCCATCTTCATCATGAGAAACATATAATATAGGTTTATTTTCCTCTAATACATGACAGCAAGTAAAGCACGCTGTATTAGGAGCATCTGAAAATGGAAATTTCTTATTTTTCATTCATAACACCTCCAACATTCGATTTGTACTTCATTTAGAAAATGGGCAATCCCGATTGGAATTGCCCACTCGCTATGCTTGCTATCTTAACATAACATTCAGTATCGCAC